>WNGB01009053.1_pt1 | contig 21689 bp, 19 predicted proteins | sample 5400681 | NCBI WGS metagenome assembly WNGB01 (sample SAMN13153367, study PRJNA577476) | soil metagenome | isolation source: 115 cm soil or saprolite under grassland replicate 2 | place: USA:California | collected 2016-06-15
TCCGCCCCCGGGCGCAGCCGGTGCGCGATGCGCATCGCTTCTTCGGCGCGCAGCATGGCCGGGGCGACCCCGTCCGCCGTCGGCATCTTCACGGAGATCACCATCGTCTGGCGGCGGCCGTACATCGACTCGAAGGTCGTGAGCGGCAGCATGACGAACCCGTCCCACGACTGTCCCAACACGGTGCCTTTCTTGGCGATAACACCCTTCACGCTCAGCTGCATCCCGTGCACGCGGATCACGCGGCCGACGGCGGCCGCCACGTCGCCGAACAGCTTGTCGGCGACGTCGTAGCCGAGCACCGCGACGTACCGTCGCTGTTGCAGATCGATGTCGGTCAGAGGCTCGCCCGCGGCGAACGTGTAGTCCTGGACGACCACGTACGGAGCGGTGACGCCGAAGATGAAGACGTCGCCAGTGGTGCGGTTGCGCCACTGCACATCCGCCATCGGCGTCGGCCACCCCGATTGCAGCGCGATCGCCTCGGCGTCGGGGACGGCGCGTTCGATGAACCCCACGTCCTCCGCCGCGATGATGGGCCGGCGCTGGATCTGCTTCCATTCCTCGTCGTCGATGAACCCGACCTGAATGGGATCGCGCCGGATCTGAAACGCGTTCACGCCGACGATCGCCCCCGCGAGGCGCTCGCGTACGTAGGCGTTCATCCCCTGGATCACCGCCACCACAGCGATCAGGAACGCGACCGACACGATGATGCCGAGCAGAGTGAAGAACGACCGCAGCTTGTGGCTCCAGATCGTCTGGAGGGCGAGGAGGACGGCTTCGAGGAGGGGCACGGCTGAAAACTAGCGGGAAACGAGAAACGGGAAACGTGGATTTGCCCGGAATCACGTTTCCCGTTTCTCGTGTCCCGTTTCCCGTTATTCGTACCGCAGGGCCTCCACCGGATCCAGCCGCGCGGCCCGGCTGGCGGGGTACAGCCCGAACCCGACGCCGGTGAGGGCCGAGGCGGCCAACGCCGCGACGATAGACCACCCGGGAACGTTCGCGGGAATCGGCGTCACGTGGGCCACGACGAACGCGAGGGCGCCGCCGGCCAGCATGCCGACTGCGCCGCCCACCAGAGTGAGGGTCGAGGCCTCGACGAGGAACTGCCACAGGATCGCGCGTCGCGTCGCGCCGAGCGCTTTGCGGACACCGATCTCACGCGTGCGCTCCGTCACCGAGATCATCATGATCGCCACCACCCCCACTCCGCCCACCATGAGCCCGATCGAGGAGAGCACCAGCATGACGAGGAAGAACATCCCCGTGACCTGGTTCCAGGAGTCGAGGAGCTTGTCCTGAGTCACGATCGAGAAGGTGTTCTCCTGACCGGGCTTGAGCCCGCGCAAGGAACGCAGCGTCGCCACCACCTCGTCCATGGACTCCTGCTGCGTGTAGCCCGGTGCCGGAGCGACCGCGAGCCGCATCCAGCCCTTGAAGTACGGCACGTGCTTGTTGAACGCGCCGTGGGGCACGCCGACGAACGGCGGCGTGCTGCCGCTGAAGAGGCTGGGCGGCGGTGTATACACGCCGATCACGGTGAACGGCACGCCGGCGATGTGAATCGCCTGGCCGATGGGATCGCGCCCGCGGAACAACTGGTCTTCGAGCTTTCGGTTGATGACGGCGACCGGGCTGTTGGCGACGTCCTCGAGCCGGGTGAAGGTGCGCCCGGGATAGACGTCCCCGCCGTTCACTTCCACCCACTGCGCGGACAGGCCGGACACGTTCACCGATTCGAGCCGGATGCTGCCGTACTCCACGGTCGCGGCGCTCTCGTCGCGGCGGGTGACGTAGCGCACCGAGGGCAACAGGGCGATGTGGTCGGCCTCGATCTCGTTGATCGGCGGGTTGCGCCGCCACGGACTGTTTTCGTCGGAGCCGTCCGAGATGTTGACCCCGGCCTGGAAGAAGCGCCACACCAGGAACGTGCGGGGCGCGATCGATTCGAAGATGCCTGAAACGCTCTTGTTGATCCCGCTGATCATGGCGGCCATCACCATCACGACCATCACGCCGATCGCGACGCCGAGGATCGTGAGGGCCGCGCGTCCCTTGCTGCTGCGCAGCGAGTCGAGGGCGATGCCGACGCCTTCGAACAGCCCCCCCAGCCCCCCGCCGGTCATGTCTCGTGTCGCAGCGCGGCGATCGGATCCAACCGGGACGCGCGCGTCGCCGGATAGACCCCGGCCACGATGCCGACCCCCGCGCCCAGGATCACACCGACGAGAATGGACCACGGCGCGACGGCGGCGGGGAGCGGCGTGGTCGCGGCAACGACGCTCGCGAGCGCGATCCCGATGCCGACGCCGGCGCCCGCTCCGGCGGTGGCGAGCGTCGTGGCCTCGACCAGGAATTGCCGCAGGATGTCGCGCCGCCGCGCGCCCAAAGACTTGCGGATGCCGATCTCGCGGGTCCGCTCCGCGACCGCCATCAGCATGATGTTCATGATCACGATGCCGCCGACCACGAGCGAAATGGCCACGAGGCCCGGCAGCGCGAGGAACAGCACGCGGCTGATCTTGCCCCAGAACTCGAGCACCTCGTCGGCGGTCTCGAGCGCGAAGTCGTCCGGCTCGCGCGGGCGCAGGTGGCGCCGGCTGCGCATCACCGCCTCCGCCTGTGCAATGGCCTCCCGCATCTCGGCCTGCGAGCCGGCCTTCATCGCCAGGGCATCGATCACGCGCGGTTGGTTGACGTAGCGCCGGAGGGGGGCGGTCGCGGGCGCGACGACGAACTTGTCGAGCGACAGCCCGAACAGGTTGCCCTGCTTTTCGACGACGCCGATCACGCGATACGGGACATCGAAGATCTTCAGCTCCCGGCCGATCGGGTCCTGCCCCTCGAACAGCTTCTCCGCCAGCTCGTGTCCCAGCACCACGACCGGGAGGCCGGCCTGCACCTCCTGCGCCGTGAACGCGCGCCCCTGCTCGATCGCGAGCGAGCGGATCTCGAAGTACTGCTCCGTCGCCGCCGTGACCTGGACGTCCTTCGCCTGCCGGCGCCCGGCCGTGAGGGCGGCGCGCGTGTTGGACTCCCACGCCGCGCGGACGGGGACGGTCACGCCGCGCATCACGGCCTGCGCGTCCTCGTACGTGATCCGCGGGCGTCGGAGCCACGACCGCCAGGTCGAATCGGTCACATTACCGAGCTGGACGTCGGGAAACTGCCGGACGCGAAAGGTGTTCACACCCAGAATCGTGCCGGCGAACTTGTCGGTCATGTAGCGGTTCATCCCCTGAACCACCGACACGACGGCGATGAGGAACATGACGCCGATGAAGACGCCGACGATGGAGAACGCACTCTTCAGCTTCTGCGCGCGAATGGTCTGAAAGGCGAGACGAATCGCGTCGAGGAAGGGCACTATTCGTACCGCAGTGCTTCGACCGGATCGAGCCGCGACGCCTTGCTGGCGGGATAGATGCCGAACAGCAGCCCCGTGAACGCGGCGCCCACGAGCGCGAGGAGCACCGAGCCGAGGGGGACGTACGCGGGGACCGGGGTGAGCGCGCCGAGCAGGCCGGCGATGATGCCGCCCACCAGCATCCCGATCACGCCGCCGACCGTGGTGAGCGTCGCCGCCTCGACGAGGAACTGCCACAGGATGGCACGGCGCGTCGCGCCGAGCGCCTTGCGGACGCCGATCTCGCGGGTGCGTTCGGTCACGGAGATCATCATGATGGCCACCACGCCGATCCCGCCGACCATGAGCCCGACCATGGACAGCGCCACCATCACGATCTTGAACATCAGCGTGCTGCTGTTCACCGCCTCGAGGTACTTGTCCTGCGTCACCACGTCGAACGTGTTCGGTTGGCCGGGGCGGAGGCCGCGCATCGATCGGAGGGCAATGGTCACGTCGTCGATCGCGTCCTGCAGCGGCACGGTGTCCTCGGGCGCGACGAAGAAATCCATCCACCCCTGCCAATACGGGACGTACTTGACGAGCGTGCCGTACGGGATGAAGACCTCGTTCTGATCGCCCTCGCCGAACAGGCCGGTGGGCGGGTGGTAGACGCCGATCACGTCGTACGGGAGGCCCGCGATCTTGACCCGCCGGCCGAGCGGGTCGCGCCCCGGAAACAGCTGGTCGGCGACCTTCTCGTTCACCACGACGACCCGGCTGTTGGCCACGTCCTCGAGGTGGCTGTAGGAGCGCCCCGGGTAGACGTCGCCGCCCGATACGTTGGGCCAATCGGCGTCGCGGCCCTGGATGCTGACCGCGCCCAGCCGCTTGCTCTCGAACTCGACGTCGGCGTTGGCGTTCTCGTCCACGACGACGAACTTGATCGAAGGCAGCGCCTCGAGCCGCTCCGCCTCCGCGATCTTGAGGGGCGGCCGGCGCCGCCAGGGATTCGGGTCGTCGGGATCGTCCTGCTGCGCGCCGCCCCAGAAACGTCCCACGTAAAACGTCTTGGGGCCCAGCGACTCCAGCATGTCGGACAGGCCCTTGTCAAAGCCCGCGATCAACGCGCCGATCACCATCACCACGACGACGCCGATCGCGACCCCGAGGATCGTGAGGGCGGCGCGCATCTTGTGGGCGCGAAGCGATGCGAGGGCAATGCCGACGCCTTCGAGCATGGGGGTCATCGGGCTGCTACTCCTGGCGCAGCGCCGCGATCGGGTCGAGCCGTGCCGCGCGGCTGGCGGGGTACACACCGGCGATGATGCCCACGCCGCCGCCGATCACCACGCCGAGCACGATCGAGGCGGGCGATACGGCGGCGGGCAGCGGCGTCGCCGCGTCGAGCAGCACCGACAGGCCGATCCCCGTCACGACGCCGATCGTCGCGCCCACCGTGGCGATCGTGACCGACTCGGCGAGGAACTGCCGCAAGATGTCCTGGCGCCTCGCGCCCAGCGATTTCCGAAGCCCGATCTCGCGCGTCCGCTCGGCCACCGCCATCAGCATGATGTTCATGATCACGATCCCGCCCACCACGAGCGCGACGCCCACGAGCCCCGGCCCCACAAACATCAGGATCTTCTTGATACCGCCCCAGAACGAGAGGACGCCCTCCGCGGTCTCGAGCACGAAGGTGTTGTCCTGCCGCGGCCGCAGGTGGCGGCGGCTCCGCATGATCCCCTCCGCCTCCAGTATGCCCTCCCGCATCTCCTCGACGGAACTGGCCTTGACGACCAATGCGTCGATGATCCCCGGGGGGTTCACGAGATCCTGGATCGGCGAGCGGGCCGGGGCGACGGCGAAGCGGTCGAGCGACCACCCGAACAGCTTCCCCTGGTGTTCCACCACGCCGATCACGCGGTAGGTCTGGCCGCCGATCCGCACATGCTGGCCGACGGGGTCACGCGCCGGGAACAGTTTTTGGGCGATCTCTTCTCCCAACACGACTACCGGCACGCCCGACCGGACCTCCTGGGCCGTAAAGGCCCGGCCGGTCGCGATGCGCAGGTTCTTGATGTCGAAGTAGCGCTCCGTGGCGCCCGTGACCTCGACGTCGAGCGCCTTCTTGCCGCCCGCCTCGACCGTCGCGCGGTCGGAGGACTCCCAGGCGGTCACCACGGGCACGGTGAGGCCGCTCGTGACCGCTTCGGCATCGCCGAACGTGATGCGCGGGCGGCGCGCCCACGCCCGCCACGTCGAATCCGACACGTTGGGCGTGAAGGCCGGGCGGCGGCGCAGGTGGAACGTGTTCACGCCGATGATCCGGCCGGCGAACTGCTCCGTCATGTACACGTTCATCCCGTTCACGATCGACCATGCGGCGATCAGGAACGTGACGCCGATGAACACGCCGAGCAGCGAGAAGCCGCTCTTCAGCTTCTGCGCCCGGAGCGTCTGTAAGGCGAGCCGGACCGCTTCGAACAGCGGCACTCAGGCGGCCTTGAGCTGATCGGTCGCGACCAGCCCGTCGCGCAGCGTGATCACCCGCGCGGCGTGCGCCGCGATGTCGTGCTCGTGCGTCACCATCACCACCGTCTGGCCCTGGTGGTGCAGATCGGCGAACACCTGCATGATCTCCCCGCTGGTGGACGAGTCGAGGTTGCCCGTGGGCTCGTCGGCCAGCAGGATGCTCGGCTCGTTGACCAGGGCCCGGGCGATCGCCACGCGCTGCCGCTGGCCCCCCGAGAGCTCGTTGGGCCGATGGTCCATGCGGTCACCCAGCCCCACGCGCTCGAGCGCGTGCGCGGCGCGCCGGCGCCGCTCCCGCGCCGCCATCCCGGCATAGATCAGCGGCAGCTCCACGTTGTGCAGCGCGTCGGCCCGGGGGAGGAGGTTGAACGTCTGGAACACGAACCCGATCTCCTTGTTGCGGATGCGCGCCAGGTCGTCGTCCGCCAGGTCGCTCACCTTCTGGCCGTTCAGCCAGTATTCGCCGCTCGTCGGCGTGTCGAGGCAGCCCACGAGGTTCATCAGGGTCGACTTGCCGGAGCCCGACGGCCCCATCACCGCGACGTACTCGTTGCGGCGGATCTGGATGCTGACGCCGCGCAGCGCGCGCACCAGCTCCAGGCCCATGTCGTACTCGCGGGTGAGCTTGTGCGTGAGGATGATGACGTCGGGGAGCGGCGTGTCGCCGGTGCGGAACTCCTGCGGTCCCCCCTTCCCGGGGGTCACGAACGCCTCCGGGCCGCCGAATCGGCGGGCTGCCGGCTGGCCCGGACGCGCGCGCCCTCCTTCAGGTCGCGAATCGCCTGGTAGGGGCCGGCCACGATGGTGTCGCCCTCGCGCACGCCATCGACCACCTCGAAATGCTCCTCGCCCGCGATGCCGACCTTCACCGGCCGGAACGCGGCCACGCCGTTGTTCACGATGAAGACGCCCTCTGTTTCCTTCTTCTTCTGGTCCCCGGCGGCGGCCGGCGTAGCGGGCGCGGCGCGGGCGGGTGCGGCGCCGGCGGCGGGCCGTTGCTCGTTGGCCACCGGCGTGTTCTCCCGCACCGTGAGCGCGATGATCGGGATGGCGAGCGCCTGCTTGCGCGTATCGGTGACGATCCGCGCCGTGGCCGACAGGTCGGGCCGCACCTCGGACGGCGGGTTGGCGAGGGTGATCTCCACCTCGTAGTCCACCGCCCGATCGTTCTGGCCGGCGATGCTCGAGCCCGCGGTCAGGATGGCGCTGTCCGAGACCTTGCTGACCCGGCCGACGAACGTCGTATCCGGAAACGCGTCGATCGTGACCTCGACCGAGTCGCCGAGCTGCAGCCGGACGACGTCGGTCTCGTCCACCTGGACCTTCACCTGGATCACCGAGAGGTCGGAGATGGTGAGCAGGAGGCCGGTCTCGCGGGAGAACGTGCCGGGCACCGCGACTTCGCCTTCTTCCACCGCGAGCCGGGTGACCCGGCCCGCCATCGGCGCGACCAGGTGCGTCTTGGCGAGCTCGTCGCGCGCCTGCCGCAGGCCGGCGCGCGACTGCTCCACCATGTGCGTCGACGCAGTCAGGTTCGCCTCCGCGATGTCGAACGCGGTCTGCGCCTGCTCGAGCTGCTCCTGCGAGATGAGGTTGGGGTTCTGCTCGCGCAGCTCCTTGGTGCGCCCCAGCGCCCGCTGCGCCTGGTCGCGGTTGGCGCGGGCCTGCACCGCGCCGGCCTCAGCCGACGACATGGCCGCCTGCGCCCGCTGGAGGTTCGCCTGGTAAATCGTCGGGTCGATCTGCAACAGGAACTGGCCCTTCTGGACCAGGTCCCCCTCGCGCACCGCCAGCCGCGTGATCCGGCCCGTGATGTCCGCGCTCACGTCCACCTTCTTCTTGGGCTGAACCTTCCCGCTCGCGGTGACGGCCGCGACCAGGTCGCGCCGCCCGACCTTCTCGAAGCGCACCTCGACGCCCTTCTCGCGCTTGGCGCTGGCGCTCACGACCACCAGTAGCACGATCAGCACGGCGAGTCCGCTCCCGACCAGCACCTTGTTCCGCTTGGACATGTTCGGTCGAATCCTCTCGGTTAGCGCAAGCTGCGGCCGACCGCGGCTTCCAGCGCGGCCAGCGCCTTATGATAGTCGTAGATCGCGTTCACGTAGTCGTTCTCCGCGCGCAGCGCCGCCACCTGCGCGTCGAGCAGCTCGAAGAACGTGCCCGAGCCCACGCGGTACCGCTCGGTGGCGAGCTGCAGCTGCTCGCGCGCCGCCGAGCGATTGGTGTCCTGCAAGCCGATCGTGCGGAACGCCGTTTGCAACGTCAGGTAGGCCTGGCTGACCTCGGTGTGCACGCCGAGGCCGCGCGCCCGCACCGCCTCCTCGAGGTCGCCGTGGTCGGCCCGCGCCTGTGACACGCGCAGCGTGCGCGAGAAGTTCGTGAACAGCGGCAGCGAGATCGAGAGCCGCGCCTGGAACGGCTGCCGGGTGAATTCGAACGGGAACACCGAGTTCTGATTGCGGAGCGCCTGCTCGTTTTGGCTGCCCCACACATACACGCTGCAGTCCCGCAGGGGCAACCCGTTGTTGCCGCGGATCACGTTGTCCTCGTCACAGGCGGACTTCTGCTGGCCGAAGGAGAATTGCTGGCTCGCGATGATCGGGTCGACGTCCGTGAACTGCTGCGTGAAGCCCGACCAGCCCGCGGTGAGGGACAGGCTGGGCCCGTAGCTCGACGTCGCCGCCCGCACCCCCCACGCTGCCGCGCGCTCCCGGGCGCGGAGCGCCTTGAGCGCCGGGTTCTGGTCCTCGGCCATCGTCAGCAGGTCGGCGAGCTGCCACGCGGGCGTCTGCACCGCGAAAGTGTCGGTCAGCTGGACCGCTTGGACGTCGGTCGGCGGCGTCACGCCCATCTGCTCGAACAGGCGCAGCTTCTCGACGCTGACCAGCGTCTGCGCGCGGAGCAAGGCCACCTCGGCCTGGCCCCGCGCGACCTGCGCCTGGCGCACGTCGATCAGGGTCGCCTGGCCGACGTTGAAGCGCGCCTGGGCGAGCTTCAGGAACTCGTCGTTGCGCGCGAGCGTCCTGCGCGCCAGCTCCGCCTGGTCCCGCGCCTGCAACACCGTCAGGTATTCTTGGGTGATGCCGGTGACGAGCGCGTTCGCCGCGCCCGCGATGTCGGCGTCTACCGCGTGCTGGTGCGCCTTGGCCAGCCACGGCTGAGACAGCGTCGCGCCCGACAGCTCCCAGGATAGCCCCAACCCGTAGGACGACGAGATCGTCGATACGCTTTGGGAGAAGCTCGAGGACAGGAACGTCTGCGACCCCGCCCCGGTGTAGCTCATGCCGCCGGATGCGGTGACGTTGGGGATCACGAGGCTCGACAACGCGCCCCGCGCGGCCCAGGCGGCGGGGCCCCGGTTGTTGAGTGCCTGGCGATAGGCGGGATTCTGGTCGCGGGCGATCGCGATCGCGTCGGCGAGCGACAGGGCGGCCGGAACGGACTGCTGCGCTCCTGCAACGGCCGGGCCGAGGAGGAGTCCGGCACTGAGCAGCACTTGTCTCATGGGCATCCTTGAAGATTTGAGGTCGCGAGGTCGAAGGCCATACGCGCAGGCGTCGGACCGGGTTTCGACCTGCGACACCTGCCGGGACGCTGTATCGAAGTCTAACACCTGGTCACCCGGCCGGCACCCGCTCCGCAGTCAGCCGGCGCGAGGGAATCTCCACTTTCATCAGACGCCCGGCGGCATCGAGCCAGAGATGAACGACGGCGTTGGCGCCACCGGTGAGGATGACGTGGCGCAGCGCGGTGGGGTGGCCGTTCACGGTCGTGGATTCGAGGCCCTGATCCTGGATCTGGACCGTTTCGCGACGCAGGCCCCTGGGGATGATCGCGGTGAGTGTGCCGGGCGCCGCTGCCGCCCGCCAGGAGGCGAACAGATAGAGAGCGAAGACCGAGTCGTCGAGCACCACGGCGCGGCGGTCCGCGGGGAATTCGCGCGCGCGTTCGGCGGTGCGCGCCAGAAACCGCACAGTGAACCGGCCGCGGCCCAGCTCGCCGAGGATGCGCACGGGCTCCCGCGGGTCGGCGACGTCGTATTGCAGGGTCGTGGGGAGCGTGTCGGCGCCCACCTCCAAGAGCGGGGACAGGACGACCACCGGCCGGGCGCGGTCGTAGCGAATCACGGTAGAGAGCGTCCACCCGGTGGCGCCGCGCGCGAGTCGTCCCTGCTTGAGCCGGAACGACTCGCGGGCCACCTCGAGGGTGTCCTCGCGCACGATGAACGCCCCCTCGTCGACCGGCGCCTGCAGCAGGGCGAGGGCCAAAAGGCATGGGTTCATGCGGCGGCGGCTCCGAGAACTCGCGTGGCCAGGCGGTCATAAATCATCTTATAGAGCCGCGCGCCCTTCTCGGCCGAGGCGATGGTCGGGCGCCCCAGCGACCCGGGCGACAGCGCGGGCAGCGTGCCGGTGGCGCCGCGGCGGTACCGGGCCCGTTGCCGGTCGGGGAGCAGGAAGTCCTGGGCGAGGTCCATCCGCACGAGGTGGGGTGCGAGGTGCAGCAGCAGCGACGTGTCGAGCTCGCCTCCGTGCATCGGGCCGCCGGGGTCTTCGAGGTACTCGGTGAAGTCGAGCGCGAACACGTCCACGGTGAAGATGCGGGCGCGGCGCGTGCGCAGGGTCGAGAGCGCCTCCTGGTGGGGGTCGTGACCGTGGGCGGTGAGAATCACGAACGCGCCCACGCCGCACTGCTCCCACGAGCCCAGGAGGTCGTTCATCCAGCGGTGCAGGGTCTTGCGGCGCACGGTGGCGTTGCCGGGGTACTGACGTTTCGTAGCGGTATTGACGCCGTACTCGACCGTCGGTGCCCGCAACACGCCGAAGGCGGCGGAGAGGTCGTCGGCCAGTCGCTCGACGATGATCGTGTCGCATCCCAGGGGAAGGTGGGGCCCGTGCTGCTCGCACGTACCGACGGGCACTAGGAGACGGGAGTCGCGCGCCAGGGCGGCGCGCACGGCCTCGGGCGCAAGGAGCTTCAGATGCAGCGACTGCGGGGGGGTGGGGGTCACGTCGTGATCGCCGGGGGGCTCGCCGCCCTCGCCGCCGCCGAATGGCTGCGCGGCAACGCCGCCGCCTGGGCGTGGCTCGCGGGTGCCGCCGGGCTCGCGGTGGTCGCGCTGGCCGTCCCCCTCGCCCTCCGGCCGCCCCGGCCGCCCCGAGGTGTCGTCAGTGCGGCGGCGGCGGCCACCCTGGCCTTGGGGCTGGTGCTCGGCGCGGGGGCGTGGGAAGTACGGCGCATCGAATGCTGTTGGCCGGCGCTGCGTGAGGCGCGCGTGACGGGCGCGTCGCGCGCGCTCGCGGCGACGCTCGGCGACGCGATCACGGAGGCCCGCCGGCTGTCCGAACAGGGCGCACGGGCCGCGCTGCTGCCGCGCGAGGCCGCGTTCGCTCGGCTCGCCGAGATCGTCGCGCACGGGCCGGCGGCGATCGAGCGCGGCGTCGCGATTCTCGAAGGGCCGGACGGCGACCCCGTCGCCTGGGCGGGGCGCCACCGCGCGGTGCCCGCGCCGGACACCGCCGAGCTGCAAGCCGTCATGACTCCATTCTACGCCGTGCTGGAGGCGCGGCGCCAGACGCAGGCCGGGACGGCGGTCGGTACCGTGCTCCTCGGCGCCGCGCCCGCCGTGGCCGATCAGGATCGCGCCGTCGCGGCACAGTTCGCGCGCGCGCACGGGGTCACGCTGAGCCTGTTCGGCCCAGGGCTCGGGCCCCGCGATGCGAGCGTGTTCGACTTCTGCCCCGCTGGCTGCGATCACAGCGACACCCTCTTCTCTGTGCAAACCCTGCCGCCCTCGCAGGGCGACGCCAAGCTCGCCGCCGTTGCGCGCACGACCCGCCTCGCGACCGTTGCTCTCGCGCTCGCACTTATCCTGCTGCTCGCCGCGGCGTCCCCCGGCGCGCCGCGCTGGGCGGTCGCCCTGGTTGGTGCCTGGATTCTGCTGCGCGCCCCGATCGGCCCGACGGTCCTGTTCTCCCCCGCCACCTTCTACCGATCGGTGCTCGGAGCGGTGAGCGCCTCGGCGGGCGCCTTGCTCGTGGCCGCGGTCCTGGTCCTCGCCGCCGCCGGGATCGTGTGGCGTCGCGGCATGCCGCGCAGGTGGTGGGCGGCCGCGGCGGCGGGCCTGCTGGTGCTCGCCGCTCCCTATCTGGTCCGCTACTTCGGCCGCGGCATCGCGCCTCCCGCCGGCGGGGTGAGCGCCGCGCTGTGGTTGTCCTGGCAGGCTGCATTGGCGGTGACGGCCATGGCGCTAGTGCTATTGGCGGCCGCGCTGGTGCGGGGGCCGGGCGAGCCGGCGCGCGTGCCGTGGGCGCTCCCCGCCGCCTGTGCCTGGGCCGCGCTGGCCGCGATCGCCGGGCTCTGGCTCTGGAGCCCGTACGGGGCGTGGCCCGAGTGGTACACATTCCTGTGGTTGCCGGCGCTGTTCGGCGTGATCGTGCCGGCGCCGCGGCGCTGGGCGCTCCCCGGGATCGCCGTGGTGGCCGGCACGGCGGCCGCGCTGGTCACGTGGGGTGCCGCCGTCGAGGGACGCCTCGCCCTCGCCCAGCGCGACGCGCAACGGGTCGGCGAGGAAGGCGACGCGCTCGCCGTTGCGCTGCTCGAGCGTCTCGGGCACCAAGTGACCGCCTCCGCTCAACCGCCGCCTCGCAGCGCGGGCGACCTGTACGCCCTGTGGCTGGCATCGCCCCTGGTCGAGCAGGACTACCCTGCGGCGCTGGCGCTGTGGGGGCCGGAGGGCCGGCCCCTCGCCGACCTTCGGCTCGACAGCCTCAACCTGCCGGTCGCCGTGCTCGCGGCGTTGGCGCGGTCGCCGGGCGGCGCCCCAGGGGAAGGGCCGAGGGTGGAGCGGATCGACTGGGTCCCTGGCGTCCACTACGTGCTGGTGGCGCGGCTTCGAGGCGGCAACATGCTGACCGTCGCCGTGGGGCCGCGCACTCGGCTCCTGCCCGCGGACCGCACAGCCCGGTTCCTCCGCGGCGATCCTGGCGTCGAGCCGCCGTATCAGATCTCGATCACGCTGCCCGCGACGGCGCACCCGGCAAACGCGACGTTCGTGTGGCGACGCACCGGCTGGGCGGCGCGTGGTGAGCGGCAGGTGGATTTGGTCGGCGGCCCCCGACACGTCCACCTGCGCGTGGAGCTGCGCGGGCCCTGGGCGCTCCTCGTGCGCGGGTCCCTCGTCGTGCTGCTCGACGTGGCGCTGCTGGGCGTGGTGTGGCTGTTCGGGCTGATCGTGGCCGAGGGGTGGCGGCCGCCAATGCCGGCGCTAGTGTCAGCGTTGCGGAGCAGCTACCGCGCGCGGCTCACCGCGGCGTTGGTGACGTTCTTCGTGCTGCCCGTGCTCGGCTTTGCGGCGTGGAGTTTCGCGCGTTTGGCGGACGATGCGCGGCGCTCGGGCGACCTGCTGATCCGGCAGACGCTGCGCGACGCGGCGGGGAGCGCGGAAACCATCGCGCGCGACCCTCCCGACGCGGTCGGCCGCGGGGTCGCCGATCTGGGTCGACGGCTCGATGCGGAACTGTGGCTGTACCGGGGCGGGCTGCTGGCCGCGACCAGCTCGCCGGTGATGCGCGAGTTGGGCCTAGTGGACCCGTTTCTCGCGCCTCAGGCGTTCCAGCGACTGACCCTCCAGGATGAGCTGGAGCTGACGATCGACGCCCGCACCGCGGGGCGGCCGACGCGTGTGGGGTACCGCGTGGTCGCCGCGGGGCCGCCCCGCGAGCAGGCGATCCTGGCGGCCCCCCAGCTGCTCGACGACGAGTTGGTCCGACGGCAGCAGGAAGACCTGGCCCTCGTCCTGGTGCTGGCGACGCTGGGCGGGCTGGTAGCGGCGGCGTACCTCGCGGGGCTCGCCGCCCGCGGCCTCGCCAAACCTGTGGCGACGCTCCGCGACGCCGCGCTCGCGGTGGGCCGGGGGAGCGTGCCGCCCGCCTTCCCACCCGGCGCGCCTCGGGAGTTCGAGCCGGTGCTCTCGGCGTTCGAGCGGATGGTGACGGACGTGCGCCGCAGTCAAGCGGCGCTCGAGGAGGCGCGGCAGCGCACCGCCCAGGTGCTGGCCAACGTCGCCACCGGGGTGATCGCCGTGGACGACGGGCTCCGCGTCACCATGGCGAACCCGCGGGCCGTGGAAGTCCTGGGGCGGCCGTCAGATTCGCGTTCAGCTCGCGCCGCTCGGGCCGTCGCCCGACGGGTGCGTCATCGCGCTCGATGACGCTACGGCCCTGACCCGCGCGGCACGCGTGCTGGCGTGGGGAGAGATGGCGCGGCAAGTCGCGCACGAGATCAAGAATCCGCTCACACCCATCCGACTCGGGATTCAGCACCTGCAGCGCGTACGGCGCGGCGGGGCCTTCGAGGAGACGCTGCGGGAAACGTCGGAGCGTATCCTCGTGGAGATCGACCGGCTGGACGGGATCGCGCGGGCGTTCTCCCGCTTCGGCGCGCCCGCGGCGGAGCAGCTGCCGCTCGAGCCGGTGGACCTCGCCGGCGCGGCGCGGGAAGTCGTGCAGCTCTACGGGCTGGGCTCGGGCGGGGAAGGGGGGGGGGGCGGCACCACCCGATTCGAAGTGCGGGTCGAGCCGGGCGCGGCGCCGGCGCTCGCGCGCAAGGACGAAGTGAAGGAAGTGCTCGTCAACCTGCTCGAGAACGCCCGCAACGCGGAGGCGACCCGCGTCACCGTGAGCGTCGGCGGGGCCGGGTGCCGTCTGACCGTGGCCGACGACGGCCGCGGGATCCCCGCCGAAGCACTCCCGCGCGTGTTCGAGCCCACCTTCTCCACGACGTCCAGCGGCTCGGGGTTGGGGCTGGCCATCGCGCGCCGGCTCGTCGAGAGCTGGGGGGGTGGGATCGCCCTGGAAAGCGAACCTGGGCGGGGGACGACGGTAACACTCACGCTCCGGGGGGGGGGCATGTCGGGAACCGGCGACCGGTGACGCCGCTCACACCCTGCGATGGTTGGAAGCGCGAACGTTATATTGCTGGCGGCCTTTCCTTACGTCTTGAGGTGACCCGTGCGCACTGGAGTCGTTTGCCTGAGTCTCGCCGCGCTGCTCGTCGGCCCTGTCCGGCCGGCGCGCGCCCAGTTCTCCACGGATGCGCGCCGCATCGGGATGGGCGGCGTCTCCCTGTCGCGCGACGGCAACCTCCGACGCTTCAACCCCGCGTACCGGGCCGTGAAGGATCGCCCCGATGATCGCGGTGCCAAGCTCACGATCCCCGTGCCGCTGGGCCTCATTGATTTCTTCAAGGATCACCCGATCAACCAGCTCGGCGACGATCCGATGTTCAATCGCGATTCGGCCGCGTTCAACCCCATCGTGGCGTTGAACCTCATCCTCAACCCGCCGATCTTCTACGAAGTGAAGAAGGCGCCGACGCCGACCAACGACGTGGAGTTCACCATCGGCAAGAACGCGTTCGTGATCGATCTCGGTGGCGCGCAGGTCCTCATCCCCGAAGACGAGTTCGGCCTGGGAAGCACGAGCCGGCTCCTGGACATGGGATTCGGTGCGGCGGGGTTCCACGTCGGCGTGATGGGGTTCCTGCAGTACGACATCGGGTTCACGTTGGACGACTCGCTGCGGGGCGTGCTGAAAAACGCCGACTCCGTGCGGGCCAACACTGCGTACACGGTGCTCGGTGACGGCCTGGCGCAAACCGGCATCGCTCCGACCATCAGCTATTCCGGGCGCGTCATGCGTGGGACGGGCGGCGGGGGAGACGAGTCCGACGATGGCATCTACCTCGGAGCCGCGGTCCGGTACTACATGGGCGCCACGTACGCGCGCGGCCGGGGTCCCGCCGGCTTCATCACGGGGAATCCCGTCTTCGGCGCGACGCCCACCGCGTTGCTCGACGACACGGTGTTTACGTCCAACAAGCCGTTCGGCCACGGCTTCGGCGGCGATGTCGGAATCGTCTGGGTCTCAGGCCCGCTCGAGGTCGGCGCGGGCGTAAACGACATCGGCGCCGAGCTGACCTGGTCGGACACCAAGGTGCAGCGCGTGGCCTACGATCCGGTCAGCGACTCCGTCCGGACGACCTTGGTGCAGAACCATGTGGAGAGCAAGAGCAAGCTCCCGATCACCTATATCGCCAACGCGGCGATCCGGATGGGCGCCACGACGACCGTCGGCGGCGACATCGTGAACAGCGGTCGCGGCACCGTGATTCACGTCGGGGCCGAGCAGCGCGTTGGCGTGTTCGCGCTGCGCGGCGGCGTGTCGCGCGACCAGCGCAAGAAAATGCAGTTCGGCTGGGGCGGTGGGGTCCGGCTCGGGCCCTTGGGGCTGGATGCGGGGTTCTGGACCCACAGCAACTCGTTCGCCGACAAACGTGGCATCACCATGGCCACGTCCATCTCGCTCTATTAGGGACACGGTATGAAAGCGACAACTCCCGCGCTCGTCTTCGCCGCCGCGCTGCTCTCGGCCGCGTGCGGCGAAGGGCGTGCGATCTTCAATGTGGACGTGTACAGCTTCATCCAGGGGACGGGGAAGGACACGATCCCCTATGTCATCCCCCCGAGCGCCACGGGGAGCGCCTCGAAGGTGCAGAAGATCAGCTTGCCGCCGGGGTTCGGCAGTTCCATCGTGGAGTCCGCGACGATGGCCGGCATCGCGAACCTAGTCAATGCCACCGGGACCGGCACGATCGGCTTCCAGCTCTACGTCGCGGCGGACTCGGCGGGCACGTACCTCCCGGCGGGGCTCGCCGTGGATATTCCAGAGACGGCCGTCACCGGCACCAACACCAGTCCGCTCACGATGAGCGGGGGATTGACGCCGGCGGTGCTGGACGTGTTCAGCGGGTCGACGGCGTGGGTCCGTCTGGTGGCCAAGGGCACGAACCCGGGGCTGACGCCCGTCACCGGCAGGATGGTCCTGACCGCGCTCCAGCTGCGCGTCGTTCTGCAGGACAAGATCTTGTAGCCGCGGCGCGCACGCGCGCCGTCCGGGTATATTTCCTCCCGTGAGCTCCCGACGCCCCACTGTCACGGTCGACGTGGGCGGCGTGCCGGTGGGTGCCGCCCATCCGATCGTCGTCCAATCGATGACCAACACCGACACCGCCGACGTCGCGGCGACGGTGGCGCAGGTGCGGGCGTTGCACCAGGCGGGCAGCGAGCTGGTGCGCGTCACGGTGAACAACGATGACGCGGCCCGTGCCGTCCCCGACATCGCGGCCCAGGTGGATGTGCCCGTCATCGGCGACTTCCATTACAACGGCCACCTGCTCCTCACCAAGTATCCCGCCTGCGCGCGAGCGCTCGCCAAGTACCGCATCAACCCGGGCAACGTCGGCGCCAAGCGTCGCGACGACAACTTCCGCACCATCGTCCAGGTCGCCGTCGCGGAGGGCAAGCCGGTTCGCATCGGCGTCAACTGGGGCAGCCTCGACCAACAGCTGCTCACGGAGATGATGGATGTGAACGCCGGGCTCCCCGAGCCGCGCGACGCGCGCGACGTCACCATGGAAGCGATGGTGGCGAGCGCCACGCGCTCCGCGGAGCTCGCCGAGGAATGCGGCCTCTCGCACGACCGGATCATCCTGTCGGCGAAGGTGTCCGGCGTGCAGGACCTGGTGGAGGTGTACCGCAAGCTCGCCGCCCGGTCCGATTACCCGCTGCACTTGGGGCTCACCGAGGCGGGGATGGGGGCGAAAGGGATCATCGCCAGCACGGCGGGGCTCGCGATCCTGCTCCAGGAAGGGATCGGCGACACGATCCGCGTCTCCCTCACCCCGCGCCCCCCCCCCGGTGGCGACCGCACCGAGGAGGTGCAGGTCGCCCAACAGGTCCTGCAGTCGCTCGGCCTGCGCAGCTTCGCGCCGCAGGTGACCGCCTGCCCGGGGTGCGGACGCACCACGTCGACCTTCTTCCAGGAGATGGCGGAGCAGATCCAGACCCACCTGCGCGTGCAGCGCGCGGTTTGGCAGGAGCGCTACCCCGGCTCGGAAGAGCTGCGCGTGGCGGTGATGGGGTGCGTGGTGAACGGGCCGGGCGAGTCGAAGCACGCCGACATCGGCATCTCGCTCCCCGGCACGGCGGAGGAGCCGAAGGCTCCGGTATATGTGGACGGCGCGCTGAAAGTCACGCTGAAAGGTGATACGATCGTCGCGGACTTCCTGAAGATTCTCGAAGCGTACGTGGATGCACGCTACAGTTCAACGAATAGGACTGCCGAGCGGCACGTCCCGGTCGGGGTGCACGAGACAGATGTCTCCCTCCCCAAGGATCACTCCTAGCGTCAGCACCTCGGAAAAAAACGTAGCGATCTGGCGCGGTGGGAAGTTCACCACCGCCAGCACGAGGCGCCCCACCAGGTCCGGTGCATCGTAGTACTTCGTGATCTGCGCACTCGACGCCTTGATGCCGATCTCGGACCCGAAGTCGATGCGCAGTTTGTAGGCCGGCTTGCGCGCCTGCGGGAAATCGTCCGCCTGGACGATCCGGCCGACGCGGATATCGACCTTCGCGAAGTCGTCGTACGTGATCTGCGCCATTCCCTCTCCCGGTGTCCCCTTTTGAGGTCACGCGCCCCATCCCGGCGTGCGGAGAAAGCTTGGCACGTGCGTTGCCTTTTCGCCACGGCGATGCACGTCCACTCCGACAGGAACGGGGATATGCGGCGAATCGGCTTGGCGGTCCTGAGCTTGGTGCTCGCGGCGGCGCCCCTCCGGGGCCAGCGCTCGGCGCTGCGTGAGGTGCGCGATGCAGGCAGCGCGGGGCTCACCTTCGTCGTCGCGCAGCCGCTCGGCGAGTTTCGCCGCCACGGGAACGTCGCCGCCGGGCTGACGGGCTTCGCCGTCGCGGGCCTGGGTGGCGGCGGCCTCGGCTTGCGCGTCGACGGCGCGTACCTCATCTACGACGCCGACTATCGCGGCTACGGCGTCTCCACGACGTCCGCGATCGGCACCTTGGCGGTGGGGCCGCAGATCACGGTGGGCCAGGGCCCAGTACGGTTGTACGGGTTCGGCACTGTGGGCGGCTCGCTGTTCTGGAGCTCCGTCAGCTACGCCGGTGGCTGCGGCTGCTACGACTCGGATGACTTCATGCTGGACGGCCACTTTACGACCACGACGCAGCTCGGGACCGGGATGCTGATCACCCTTTCGCGGCGGCGCACGCCGGTGGCGATCGACCTGGGCGTGCGGGAGGTGCGCCACGACCGCGTCCGGTACGTCCCGGCGGGCGGCATCACGGAGAACCCCGATGGGAGCTTCACGGTGGACCGCGTGGAGACCCCCGTCCGGCTTCGAGTCTTCCAAATCGGGGTGTCCTTCGGGATCCGGTAGTTAGAGAATCCGTTTCAGATATCGCTCAGGCGCGTTCAGGAAGTCCCGCGTCAAGCGAACGTGATCCAGGTCTTCGTACGCCACCTCGCGCACCGGGGTGGCGTCGAAGTTGTATATGCGCGCGCCGGGAAACGCGAGCACGATCGGTGAATGAGTCGCGATGATAAACTGCGCATCCTGCGCGACCATCTCGGCGAGCATGGCGAGCATGGCGTCGCCGTCCCCTTCGCTACTGATGGCGGTCAGGTCAATGGTCGAAGCCACGTCCCGAAACTTACTCCCTGCCCGCCGTCTTGACCGACTCTTGACTCCGTCCCCGTAGCGTGCCGGACCATCCACGCCGAGGGTCCTGTGCGCTCGACCTTGCTGCTCGCGTTCCTGCTTGCCCTTCCCAGAGGCGCCGTCGGTCAGCTGCCGGGGTGGGTGCGGCCCGGCGCCCGGCTCCGCGTCACGCCCCGAGACGCCTCCGCGCCCCTCGTTGGCGTCTACGTGGGCTCCAGTACAGGGTCGTTCACCATCGTCCCCGACCACGGCTCCGACACGGTGCGCGTCAGCCTGGACCTCGCCGGTACGATCGAGGTGAGTCGGGAGCGTCGCACCTACGCCGGCCGCGGCGCGCGCATTGGGGCCCTGGCGGGCAGCGGCGCAGTCCTTCTCGTGATCGCCTCAAGCGACGACGAGGTGCCTCCCAGCGGCCTCGGAACGCTCGTCCTGTGCGGGATATTCGGCGGCATGGGGGCTGGGCTCGGCGGGCTGCTCGGGTCCAGTTTCGAGCGGGATACATGGGAGCCCATCGGTCCGGAATCCGCGCGGCTGCGGATCGCCCCGACCTCGCGTGGGATGTCAATCGGCGTATCCCTCAAACTGTGAGGCTTCTGTGAGAGGCCTAAGTGGACGCAGGCTGATGACGGCCGGTGTCGCGGCGCTGACCCTGGTTGCAAGCTGCGCAACGTGGCGCGTGCAGTGGATCAGCCCGGAGACCGTCATCCGGCGCGACCAGCCCGGCGCGGTGGAGGTAACGCGGGTGGACAGCTCGCGCGTCGTCGTGCACCATCCCGAGATCGTGCGGGACAGTCTCGTTGGAGACGTCGATGGGGTGATCCAAAGAATGGCACTCGGCGATGTCGCCTATGTGGCCGTCCGGCGCGGCGACGCGGGGGGAAATGCCGGAATGATGCTGCTGGCCGCGCTCGCCGGGTTGGTGGCGTTAGGCATAGCCGTCGCGGCGAGTCTTCAGTAGGTACGAGCTGGGCAAGAAAGCCCCGTCGGCTTGCGGCTGATGGCGGTCAGGTGGATCACGCCGTCAGTCCGCCGCCGCGGGCTCGGGGAGCGGGGCCGGGCTCGTGCGGCGGCTCAGGCGCTGCTGCAGCGCGTCGAGGTAGGTGTAGAAGACCGGCGTCACATACAGCGTGATCAGCTGGGAGAACGCCAGGCCGCCCACGACGGCTAGGCCCAGCGGGCGCCGCGACTCCGCGCCGGTGCCCCATCCGACGGCGATGGGCAGCGTGCCCATGAGCGCCGACATCGTCGTCATCATGATCGGGCGGAACCGCACGCTGCAGGCCTCGAGGATGGCGTCCCGCGGCGACTTGCCCTCGCGCCGCTCCGCCTCGAGCGCGAAGTCGATCATCATGATCGCGTTCTTCTTGACGAGCCCCACCAGCATGATGATCCCCACGAAGGCGTACACGCTCAGGTCCGTCCCGAACACGAGCAGCGTAAGGAGCGCGCCGAAGCCGGCGAACGGCAACCCCGACAAGATCGTGAGCGGGTGGATGAAACTCTCGTACAGGATGCCGAGCACGATGTAGATCACCGCCACCGCGAGCAGCAGCAGGAACAGCAGTCCCTGCTGGCTGGCCTGGAAGGCCTGCGCGGTGCCCCCGAACCCGGTGCTGATCGTGGCCGGAAGGGTCTGCCGCGCGGCGCGTTGCACCTCGCTCACGGCGGCCCCCAGCGACACGTTGGGCGCGAGGTTGAACGACAGCGTGACCGAGGGGAGCTGGCCGCTGTGGTTCACGCTGAGGGGGCCGAGGCCGGGCGTCATCGTCGCCACCGAGGTGAGCGGGACGAGCGTTCCCTGTTGGGATCGAATGTACAGCAGCCCGAGGGCGGCGAGGTCCTGCTGATACTGGGGCAGCAGCTCCTGAATCACCCAATACTGGTTGTTGTCCGTGTAGATCGTCGAGACCTGGCGGGAGCCGTACGCGTCGTACAGCGCCTCCTCGATCTGCTGGACCGTCACGCCGAGGCGGGCGGCGCGATCGCGGTCGATCTGCACCTGGACCTGCGGGTTCTTGATCTGCAGGTCGGTCGTGACGTCCTGCAGGATGGGAATGGTCCGCAGCTTGGCCTCGAGCCGCGCCGCATTCTCGTACAGGGCGCCGATGTCCGCGCCCTGCAGGGTGAACTGGTATTGGGCCTTCGCATTGCGCCCGCCGATCCGGATCACCGGGGGCACCTGCAGGTAGGTGCGGATCCCGGGGATCGCCGCGAGCTGGGG
>WNGB01005629.1_pt1 | contig 21685 bp, 21 predicted proteins | sample 5400681 | NCBI WGS metagenome assembly WNGB01 (sample SAMN13153367, study PRJNA577476) | soil metagenome | isolation source: 115 cm soil or saprolite under grassland replicate 2 | place: USA:California | collected 2016-06-15
GCGGCGGGAGCGGAGTTCGACTTCCAGATCCGCTGCAACCCCTCCGCCTCGGGCCTGCGCAGCACCACCTTGCGCGTCACCTCGGACAGCGGAGGACTGGCGGGGACGACCACGGACGTGGCCGCCAACTGCACGGGCACGGTGCCGGACATTCGCATCACCGGCAACGCGTCCTTCGGGAACGTGTGCGCGGAGGACGACGCCACCCGCACGATCTCCGTCTGCAACGTCGGAATCTCCAACCTCGCCGTCACGGGCGCCTTCTTCGATCCACCCTGTGCCGACTTCACCCTGGTCAACCCGCCCTTCCCGGCCCCGGTGAGCCACGACTTCTGCATCGACCTCGCCCTCCAGTTCACCCCGACCTCGGCCGGACCCAAGAGCTGCACGCTCGTGATCGCCACCAACGACCCCGACATGCCCATGGTGTCGGTCCCGGTGACGGGCAACACGCCGGGGGTGTCCATCGACGTGCCGCCCAGCCAGGCCTTCCTGCCCGAGGTGATCCAGAGCGCGGGCTCTTGTCAGTCCGCGCTGCCCTTCCCCATCTCCAACAAGTCGGCGAGCTGCAACCTGACCATCAACAGCATCGCGATCGGCGGGACCAACGCCGGCGACTTCAAGCTCAGCGGCCTGCCCTCGTCGCCCATCGTCCTCGAGCCGGGGCACATCGCCGGAGAGGGCGCGCTCAAGACCGTCTTCGCGCCCACCGCGCTCGACCGTGACCGGCTGGGCACCCTCACCGTCACCTACGTCTCCGATCCCGTGACGGGAGCGACGGCACAGGTCAGCCGCGACCTCTGCGGTGAAGGCGTACGCACCGGTGCGCGGGTCCTCGTGCGGGCGGGCGGCGTCCCCGTGGCCAACGTGGAGAGGCTCCACCTGCAGCGCCTCGAGGCCAACCGCAACCGGACGCTCGTGGACACGATCGACAATGTCCGCGACCTGCCCCTGCAGACGGTGACCCCGGCCGGGGTCTGCTCGCCCTTCCAATTCCATCGCGAGTACGGCACCGTCTCCAACCCGATCCAGCTCGCGCCGGGCAGCTACCAGGTCACCGCCACCGCCATCGTCAACGGCAAGCGGCAGACCAAGACCGTCGCCTTCGACGTCTCCACCTGCGACTTCAATCCCACCATCGTGGTCGAGTTCTAAGGCCATTCTCCGTCTCGGCGTGGCTCGCGTCGCCGCGCCGAGACGGCGCCCAACATGAGGCGTCCCCATGTGTGATTCCGCGCACATCGCCCGATCGATCGTTCCGGGCCGCCACGAAACGGGTGGATACAATGTGTCCCCTCGTGCCCTTTCGATTCGCGAATTTCGAGCTGAGTCCGGAGGCTCGTCTCCTGACGCAGATGGGTCAGCCGGTCGCACTCACGCCGAAGGCCTTCCAGTTACTCGAGCTGCTCCTTCGTCGGCGGCCCGCTGTCGTTTCGAAGCAGGAGATCCAGGACGTGCTCTGGCCCGACACGTACGTCGTCGAGGCCAACGTCCCCAACCTCGTCGCGGAGATCCGGACCGCGCTCGGTGACTCCGCTCGGACACCGCGATACGTGCGTACCGCTCCCGGCACCGGCTACGCGTTCGACGAGGGCGCCGTCGAGTACCCGGTGGTTCCCAATGCCGTGGTGGCCGCTCGCTCGGTCTGCCGGCTGGTCGGAGAAGATCAGACCCTTCGGCTGGCGGAAGGAGTGCACATCATCGGCCGCGGTGACCAGTGCGACCTCATGGTCGCTGACTCGACGGTCTCACGCCGGCACGCGAAGGTCACGGTGTGCGGGACGACCGCGGTCATCGAGGACCTGGGGAGCCGGAACGGGACGTTCGTCCGCGGCCACCGCCTCTCGGCCCCGGTGGACCTTGCGGATGGTGACGACGTCTGCCTCGGGGCCGTGGCCCTGTCGTTCCAAGTGCTGGATCCCGACCTCAACACGGATGAGATGCCGGTCGCCGCGCGACCATCGGGTCCGGAACGCACGGACGCCACGCATCGCTTGGATAAGTCCCAGCGATGACGGCCTGGCCACCGACGAGTACGCGCGAAAAGCAGCCAACGCCTCCCAGGGTTCCCGGCCGCTTGGGCGGACCGGGGTACCGGTCGATCCACGGATCAAGAGGGATCGTTTGCCCGATCCGTGCCTAACTCTCGAGATGGAGGACTGCGATGCAAAAGAGAATCAATTGGTTGGTGCTGCTGATGGCCATGATGGCCGTGGCCACTCCGGCGCCGGCCGACGGGCCGACGTCGTCGACCGGCAACGGACAGTTGACGGTGGGTGGTGAGTTGAGGACATTCGCCTACACCGCCATTACGGGCCCCGACGGCAACGTCAAAGGACAGGCTCAGATCGTCAACCGGGCGCAAGGTGCCAAGACCCACAGCAGCATCAACTGCCTCAACGTCGTCGGCAACACGGCGGTCGTCGGAGGGATCGTCGTGAAATCCATCGGAGGGGCGCACGACAACTGGACGAGCGTCTTCGCGGTCCAGGACAACGGCGAAGGCAACTCCGATCCGGCGGACAGGCTGTCATTGACGTTCGTCTACCCGCCCGGCAGCGGGATCACCTGCTTCACGTTTCCGTTCGCGAGCTTCCCCACGATTCCCATCGAGGGCGGCAATATCCAGGTTCGCCCGTAGCGGCCTTGCAAACGGCGGGGCGGCCTTCTCGAGCCGGAGGTCGCCCCGCCCTCAGGCCGGCGGAGGGACGGGATACGGGTTCGTTCTCACCCTCTCCATGTGCTTGCCCGGTGGCGGCTCCGCGAATCCAAAGCGCGCGTAGAGTCCGTGCGCGTCGCGCGTCACGAGGTGCCAGCGGCGCAGGTCCCCGAGGTCCGGGTGGTCGACGATGCACTCCATGAGCCACTTCGAAAGGCCCCGCCCTCGATAGGCGTCGATCACGAACACGTCCCCGACGTAGGCGAACGTCGCCAGGTCCGTCACCACGCGCGCGAAGCCCACGAGCTCCTCGCCGCGATAGACGCCGAAGTTGAGCGAATTGCGGAGCGACCGCTCCACGACCGCCCGCGGAATGCCCCGCGCCCAGTACGACCCCGCGAGATACCGGTGGATCGCGTCGACATCGAGCTGAGTCGGATCCGTGCTCACCGTGAAGCCCTCGCGATGCCGCTCCAAGTCCCACCGCCGGGACCACACCGAAGCCCAAGCCGCATGGGGACGTTAGCACGACGGCCCTAAACCGCTGCCGCCCTGCGTTCGCTGCACTGTTGTGCAGCCCTGATCGCGAGCCCCGCCGTTCCTCCCCTCCCGTCCGCTGCCGTTGCAGCCCTATGGCCGCGCGTGAGCCCACAACGCCCCGAGGCGCCTAGAATCGGTCCCGTGACATCTGGCAGTGATCGCCCGCCCGAGTCGACCCAAACGAAATCGCAAGTCAATCGCCTCGGCGATAGGTTGCGCGTTGGCCCTATCACCGACGAACTGCTGGCCCAGCTTCAAGAATTCAGGAGTCGCTATGCTGCCCCAATGCTGGCGGTCCAGAGCACGATCGCAGAAAAGCTAGGTCTGGAGGCGACGGCGCGCCTCAAGACGGTAGGTTGATGGCGGACGTAGTCCGGAGGATGCTGGCCGCGATGGACGATTTGAGTGCTAAGCTCACAGGTGGGTCGAACGAATGAAACAGTTTCTCCTCGTCTATCGCCGGTCCACTGGCCGACTGTTGGAGTGTCGCGAGCTGGGCGGCGACGCGGCGACTGGATTTCGAGAGCGCGTGGCTGCCGAAAAGAGAGAAAGCGACCCCGACGTCGAGGTCGTTCTCTTGAGTGCGGCGTCGTTTGAAGCTCTCAAGCGAACGCATGCTCGGTACTTCAGGAACCTTCAGGGGCTCGCCGAGGACCTCACGAGCGCTTTCAAGGCCAGCTAGAGGCGTTTGTCAGGGGCGCTGGCCCGCCTTTAAGCCAATGGTCGTGGGTTTGAGTCTCACCGCCGGGACCAAGCCTCCGCGCCGTCAGTCGAACCAGGACGCAACCGCGCTCTGCGGGCGCAGGATCGTCGCGTTGCGCTCGGGCCCCGTGGACACGATCCCGATCTCGCATCCGCAGAGCTCGGACAGCCGGGCCACGTAGCGCTGCGCCGCCGCCGGCAGCATCGAGAAATCGCGCACGCCCGCGGTCGATGTCTGCCAGCCCGGTACGGTCTCGTACACCGCCTCGCTACCCTCCAGGAGCGACAGGTCGGCGGGAAACTCGGTGAGCGTCTCGCCGCTGTCGCGCCGATAGGCGGTGCAGATCTTCACTTCCGCCTGCTCGTCGAGGACGTCGAGCTTCGTCAGGGCCAGGGTGTCGAACCCGTTCACGCGCACGGAGTAGCGCACCACCACTGCGTCGAACCACCCGCAGCGCCGGGGGCGCCCGGTGGACGCGCCGTACTCGTGCCCCTTCTCGCGGATCTGCTGCTCGAGCGCGCCGCCGATCTCGGACGGCAGGGGCCCGGCCCCGACGCGCGTGGTGTAGGCCTTGGCGATGCCCATCATGCCGTCGATCCGGGTGGGCGGCACGCCGAGCCCGGTCAGGGCGCCCCCCGCCGTCGCGGACGAGGAGGTGACGAACGGATAGGTCCCGTGGTCGATGTCGAGGAGCGTCGCCTGCGCGCCCTCGAAGAGGATCGAATACCCGCGCGCGATCTCGCGCGCGATCACCACCGTCGTGTCCGTGATGCGGCGGCCCAGCCGCTCGCCGAACCCGGCGAGGTCGCGCACGAGCTGGTCCCAGTCCACCTCCGGCCGGCGGCCACGGATGCGGCAGACCTCCTCGTAGCAGCGCCGCGCCTCCTCGAGCTTGGCCGGCATGGCCGAGGGACGCAGCAGGTCGGCCAGGCGCAGGCCGCGCCGTCCCGCCTTGTCCTCGTAGGCGGGGCCGATGCCGCGCAGGGTGGTGCCGATCTTGCGCGCGCCGCGCGCCTCCTCCGCCATCGCCTCCAGCAAACGGTGGTGCGGCAGGATGACGTGCGCGCGGTCGGAGATGACGAGGTTGTCCTCCAGGGCCACGCCGCGCGCGGACAGCTCCCCCATCTCCTTCTCGAGGGCCCAGGGGTCGATGACCATCCCATTGCCCATCACGCAGAGGATCCCCGGATGGAGGATGCCCGCCGGGATCAGGTGAAGGACGAAGTGCTCCTTGCCGACCTGGATGGTGTGGCCGGCGTTGTGGCCGCCGTTGAAGCGGGCCACGACCTGGACCTTCTCCGTGAGCAGGTCCACGATCTTTCCCTTGCCTTCGTCGCCCCACTGGGCGCCGACCACAACGATATTAGGCATTCAACCGCCAAGCTCGCGGCAGAGCCGAAGTTCTCTTCGGCGAGGCCGCGGGGGAGGGTTCTGAGGGAGGGGCCGCGGCGCAGCGGCCCCTCCCTACTCCACAGGACCGGCCATTCTAGCCGAATATAATCGCCGTCCGTGACTTCCATGACGGCCCTCCTCATCGACGGCAACCGCCTCACGCTGGAGGACATGGAATCGGTCGCGCGGAGCCCGCGCGAGGTCGTCGTGGCTTCCGCCGCCCGTGAGGGCGTGGTCCGGGCGCGCCGTGTGGTGGACGAGGCGGTCGCGCGGCAAGAGGTGGTCTACGGCGTCACCACCGGCTTCGGCAACTTCGCGGACGTGGTGATCCCGGTCGCGCGTTTGCGCGAGCTCCAGCTCAACCTGGTGCGCTCGCATGCGGCCGGAGTGGGCGACCCCCTGACCCTCCCCCAGACGCGCGCGCTCATGCTGCTGAGGGCGAACGTGCTGGCCAAGGGTTTCAGCGGCGTGCGGCCGGAGACGCTGGATCTCCTGGTGGCCATGATCAACGCCGGCGTTCATCCCGTCGTGCCTTCGCAAGGCAGCGTGGGAGCGAGCGGCGATCTCGCCCCTCTCGCCCACCTCGCGCTGGCCCTGGTCGGCGAAGGCCACTGCACGCACGGAGGGAGCGTGCGGCCGAGCGCCGAGGCCCTGGCCGCGGTGGGCCTGCGCCCGGTGGTGCTGGAGGCCAAGGAAGGGCTCGCCCTCATCAACGGGACGCAGCTCATGACCGCGATCGCGGGCCTGGCCCTGGCCGAAGCCTGGCGCCTGGCGCGTACCGCCGACGTGACAGGAGCGCTCACCCTCGATGCGCTCAAGGGCACGGATGTGGCCTTCGACCCGCGCATCCACGCCGCCCGCCCGCATCCCGGACAGGCCGCCTCCGCGCGCAACCTGCGCAAGCTGCTCGCGGGCAGCCCCATTCGCGAGTCGCACCGCGACTGCGGCAAGGTCCAGGACGCCTACACGCTGCGCTGCATGCCGCAGGTGCACGGCGCCGTGCGCGACGCCCTCGAGTTCGCCACCCGGACCCTCACCATCGAGCTCAACGCCGCCACCGACAATCCGATGGTCTTCGCGGAATCGGGCGAGCTGCTCTCCGGCGGGAACTTCCACGGCGAGCCGGTCGCGATGGCGGCCGACCTGCTCGCCATCGCGGTGGCGGAGCTGGGCGCCATCAGCGAGCGTCGGACGGAGCGCCTGGTCAACCCCGCGCTGTCCGGCCTGCCCGCATTCCTCACGCCCGAGGGCGGGATCCAGTCCGGGCTCATGATCGCGCACGTCACCGCCGCCGCGCTGGCCTCCGAGAACAAGGTGCTCGCCCATCCCGCGAGCGTGGACTCGATCCCCACCTCCGCGAACAAGGAAGACCACGTCTCCATGGGCGTGACCGCGGCCGCCAAGGCCGCGCGCGCCGTGGCCAACACGCGGCGCATCCTCGCCATCGAAGCCATCGCCGCCTGTCAGGCCCTCGAGTTCCTGAGGCCGCTCGAGACCTCGCCCGCCCTGCGTGCCGCCTACGCACGCGTCCGCGGCATCGTTCCCCCCTACCACACGGACCGGATCCTCTCCCCCGAAATCGAGGCGGTGGCCGCCGTCGTGAGCGAAGGCACACTCGCCCACGATGCCGGCTCGGTCTGCGGTACCCTGGAGTAGAGGAGGGTCCGGTCTCATGAGCCCAGTTCCCACCCGCCGCTCCTGGATGCCGGGCGGAGCCCTCCTCGTCGCCGCCGTCCTGGCCGCGGGCCTGTGCGGGTTCGCCCTCCGCGTCCACTCCTGGCCGTGGTACCTCGGCTTCACGGCCGTCGCCGTCCTGGCCATCGGCTGGGTCGAGCGGATGTGGGTGCGCCGGTCGGCGCCGGCCCCCCCCCGCATCCGCGGCAAGCTGAAGGTGATCCAGGGCGGGAAGGCCACGCCCTACGACCTCGAGAAGGATCACTCGACCGACTCGCAACGGTATCTGATGTAGTGCTGCTGGCCCACGCCCTGGCGGCGATCGTCCTGTCCGAGTTCGTCTACGAGCGCGCCCCGTTTCCCTCCGCCCACGCCTCGACGATCGTGGAGACGCGCGACGGGCTGGTCGCCGCCTGGTTCGGGGGCACGGGCGAAGGGCATCCCGACGTCGCCATCTGGGTGTCGCGAAAAGGGGGAGCGAAGTGGTCGCCGCCGGTGCGGGTGGCCGACGGCGCGCAGCCGGACGGAACGCGCCACCCGTGCTGGAACCCGGTCCTCTTCCTGCCGTCCGACGGCCCGATGCTTCTCTTCTACAAGGTGGGCCCCACCCCGCGCGCGTGGTGGGGCGAGGTGCGGACCTCCGTCGACAGCGGACGGACCTGGTCGGCCGCCCTCAAGCTTCCGCCCGGGATCCTGGGGCCGATTCGTGCGAAGCCCGTCGAGTTGCCGGGCGGCGCGATTCTGGCCGGGTCGAGCACCGAGCACGCAGGGTGGGTCGTGCACATGGAGCGATTCGCCGGGACTCGCGGCTCGAAGTCCGGCGCGTGGACGGACCTGGCCACCGCGGAAGCGTGGCGTCAGGTCGGCCCCCTCAACGTCCCATCCGAGTTCGGGGCGATCCAGCCCACGATCCTCGTACACACGAACACGCGCCTGCAGATCCTCTGCCGAAGCCAGCAGGGAGTGATCACGGAGGCGTGGTCCGAGGATGGCGGAGAGAGCTGGGGTCCCATGACGGTCACCGCGCTGCCCAACCCGAGCGCAGGTATCGACGCGCTTCGGCTGAGGGACGGCCGGTTCCTGCTCGTGTACAACCCGACCGTGAAGGGCCGCGACAAGCTCGAGGTGGCGGTGTCGCCGGACGGGAAGGCCTGGCGTCGCGCCGTCGTCCTGGAGGATGCGCCCGGCGAGTACTCCTACCCCGCCGCGATCCAGACCCGCGACGGGCTCGTCCATGTCACGTACACGTGGAGGCGGGAGCGGATCAAGCACGTGGTCCTCGATCCCGGATGATCGAATGACGGCCGGTAGCGACAGGTGATGTCGCTGACCTTGCTCCTCGCGGGATACCTCTGGACCGGTGAAGAATTCGGGCACCGGGGACGCGTGGTTCGCTGTCGCCCGCGGCGAGCGGCTGGAGACACCGGAGTGGTCTTTCCCTGCTGATTCGCTGCGGAGGTTTCGCGAGGCCGCGCGATAGAGGACGACGCATATGAACAGCGGTGGTGCGACGGTCCGCCATGTGCTCCTGACGCTGGTCGCGGTGACGATGGGCATCACCGCCGCGGCCGCTCCCAAGGCCGCGGAGCCGGCCTCCGATCGTGAGATCGCCGCGGTCGCGGCGTTCGCGCGGCTGTACGGTGTCGTGCGCTACTTCTACCCCGGCGACACCGCCGCCACGGTCGATTGGGACCGTTTGGCGGCCCATGGTGTGGGCCGCGTGCGCGCTGCCCGCGATACGGCGAGCCTGCGGGACGCGCTGGGAGCACTGTTCCAGCCTCTCGGTCCGGACATCGAGGTCCAGGCGACACTCCCGGCGGCCAGCGCCCCCGTGACCACGGGCGAACCGCTCGTCGCCTGGCGTTATCTCGGCCCGGGATTCGCCGGCGGTGTGTACGCCGGCAAGCGCACGCATCGCGCGCAGGGCATCGACGGTTTCGTGACGATGATGCAGACGCGCCCGGCGGACGCGTTCCACGGCCAGACCATCCGCCTACGTGCCAAAGTACGCGCTGCCTTCCCCGGCGCGACGGGCGGAGGGGCCCTGTGGCTCCGCGTCGATCGCCCGAACAATGGCCGCGGCTTCTTCGACAACATGAGCGATCGGCCCGTACGAGACACGGAATGGCGGGAATACACCGTCGAGGGTGCGGTTGCGGACGATGCGTCCAGCGTGGCGTTCGGCGTGATGACCCTAGGCGCGGTGACCGCCGACTTCGATGCCGTCGAACTCTCCGTGCGCGACTCCACCGGGGGGTGGACACCGGTCGCGGTCGAGGACGCCGGCTTCGAAGCCGAGCCTGCCGCGGGAGGGTGGAGGCGAGCGGGGACCTCGAAGACGGCCGAGGTCTCGCGCCCTTCCCTCGGTGCGCCCGAGGGGCGACAGTTCCTGCGCCTTGCCCCGTCCGGCAGCCTCGACACCGAGCTGTTCACAGATGTGCCTCCGTCGCCAGGAGCGCACGTCGACGTCGATCTCGGGCTCGGCCTCAGAGCGCGTGTGCCCCTCGCTCTCACGGATGCGCAGGCGCGCGCCTCGGATACGCGACGAGATGGACTCGAAGCGCTGACACGGGCGCTGGCCAGCGTGTCCCCACCCAGCGCGGACCTCGACGTCGACATGCGGCTCGCCGACGTGGTCGTCGCCTGGAACGTCTTCCGCCACTTCTCCCCCTACTGGCCCGAGAGCGGGGTTCGTTGGGACGAGCGTCTAGAGCCGAACCTCCGCGCGGCGAGCGCGGCCCCGACGCGCGCGGCGCAGGCGGATGTACTCCGCGGACTGGTGGCGGACGCCGCGGACGGACACGGAGGCGTCTCCGACCCTCTCTCGCGCGAGCGCCGCGCCGTCCTCCCGGTGGAACTGGGCGTGGTCGAGGGCCGCGTGGTGATCACGGCGACCGCGGTGGAGGCGGAGGCGCCCGTGGGCGCGGTCGTGTCTGCGATCGACGGCACTCCGGCCCGCCAGTGGATGGCCGACGCGATGCGCCTCTGTTCGGGCACACCGCAATGGCGAGAGGTGCGTGCGCTGCGAACGCTCACAACCGGTTCCAAGGGGTCGACGGTGCGTCTCACCGTGGACGGCGGAGACGGACCACGCACGGTGACTCTTCGCTACGAGGCCGAGCAGGCCCCCCCGGAGCGGCGTCCGGACCCCATCGCCGAGCTCTCGCCGGGGATCTGGTACGTGGATCTGACGCGCACCACCGTCGAACGGCTCACCCCGCGCCTCGATGGGCTGGCGGAGGCTCGCGGCGTCGTCTTCGACCTCCGCGGTTATCCGGGCGACGCCGGCGCGATGATCCTCGCGCACCTGATCGACGGACCGGAGACGGACCGCTGGATGCACGTCGCCAAGGTCGTCGGCCCCTTCTCCGAGCCCGCGGGGTGGCAGAGCTTCGGGTGGGACTTGAAGCCGGTCGCGCCCCGGCTCGCGGGACGGCGGGTGTTCATGACCGACGCGCGCGCGATCAGCTACGCGGAGTCGGTGATGGGTTACGTCGCGGATCGGAAGCTGGCCACCATCGTCGGCAGTACCACCGCCGGCACGAACGGCAACGTGGCCACCTTCCCCGTGCCCAGCGGGCTGCGAATCAGCTTCACCGGCATGCGTGTCACCGGGCACGACGGCCGCACACGTTTTCATCTGGTGGGCGTGAAGCCGGACGTTCCCGTAGCGCCCACCATCGCCGGGCTGCGCCGCGGACGCGACGAGGTGCTGGAACGAGCGATCGCCGTGATCGATGAGGGGCGCCGCTAGACAGGTGCCCACGGTTCGAATGGGATAGAGTTCCGCCCATGGCCGGCCGCACCGTTCGCGCGCCCCGCGGCACTGCGATCTCCTGCAAGTCCTGGCCGCAGGAAGCCGCCCTCCGCATGCTGATGAACAACCTCGACCCCGACGTCGCGGAGCGGCCCGAGGATCTCGTCGTCTACGGCGGCGTCGGGAAGGCCGCGCGCAACTGGGAATGCTTCGACGCCATCGTCCGCTGCCTGCGCGAGCTGGGCAACGAGGAGACGCTCCTCGTGCAGTCGGGCAAGCCGGTGGGCGTGTTCCGCACGCACGCCGACGCCCCGCGCGTGCTCATCTCGAACTCGATGCTGGTGCCGGCCTGGGCCACCTGGGAGCACTTCTACGAGCTGGATCGGAAGGGCCTGATGATGTACGGCCAGATGACGGCCGGGTCCTGGATCTACATCGGGACGCAGGGCATCCTGCAAGGCACCTACGAGACGTTCGCGGAGGCGGCACGGCAGCACTTCGGCGGGAGCCTCGCCGGCCGGCTCGTCCTCACCGCGGGGCTGGGCGGGATGGGTGGCGCCCAGCCGCTGGCCGCCACCATGAACGAGGGCGTGATCCTCGCGGTCGAGGTCGACCGCACCCGCATGCAAAGGCGCCTGGAGACGAGGTACCTCGACGTCAGCGTGGATAACCTCGACGAGGCGCTCGCCCGCGCGCGCGAAGCGGTGGCCGCGCGCCGGCCGCTCTCCATCGGACTGCTCGGCAATGCCGCCGACGTCCTGCCGGAATGCGTGCGGCGGGACGTCCGTCCGGACCTGGTCACGGACCAGACGAGCGCGCACGACCCGCTCAGCGGCTACGTGCCGAACGGCATGACCTACGACGCCGCGCTGGCCCTGCGCAAGGAGGATCCGGCGCGTTACATGCGCGAGGCCTATCGCGCCATGGGCGAGCACGTGCGCGCCATGCTCGACCTGCAGAGGCGCGGGGCGGTCGTCTTCGACTACGGCAACAACATCCGCGCGCAGGCGCAGAAGGCCGGCGTCGAGAAGGCCTTCGACTTCCCCGGCTTCGTGGCCGCCTACATCCGGCCGCTCTTCTGCGAGGGCAAGGGGCCGTTCCGTTGGGCCGTCCTCTCCGGCGACCCCGCGGACCTCGCCGTGACCGACGAGGCGGTGCTGCGCACGTTCCCGGAGGACCGCGCGCTGGCGCGCTGGATCACGCTCGCGCGCGAGCGGGTCGCCTTCCAGGGCCTGCCCGCGCGCATCTGCTGGCTCGGCTATGGCGAGCGGGCGAAGATGGGCCTGGTGTTCAACGACCTCGTGCGCACGGGACGGGTCAGCGCGCCGATCGTGATCGGACGCGACCATCTCGACGCCGGCTCCGTGGCCTCGCCCAACCGCGAGACGGAGGCCATGCGCGACGGGTCGGACGCGGTGGCGGACTGGCCGATCCTGAACGCGCTCCTCAATGCGGTCGCGGGAGCGACCTGGGTCTCCGTCCATCACGGGGGCGGCGTGGGCATGGGCTACTCCATCCACGCGGGCATGGTGGTGGTGGCGGACGGGACGGCAGACGCGGCCGCCCGACTCCAGCGCGTGCTGACCACGGACCCCGGAACCGGCGTCATGCGCCATGCCGACGCCGGCTATCCGCGCGCGATCGAGGTCGCGCGGGAGCGCGGCGTGCGCACGCCCCTGGTGGGTCCGCGATGAGCGGTCCCTTCGAGCGCTCCGAGCTGCTTGCCGAGGTCCAACGGGCGCAGGAGGGCCCGCCGCTCCTGCTCACGGGCCCGCCCGGCGCCGGCAAGACCACGCTGCTGCACGCGGCCGTGGATGCGCTGGCCAGGGAAGGATGGCAGCCCGTCTATCTCGACCTTCTGGCCGCGGCCACATCCCCGGAGCGCTTCGTCCAGTCCGCGCTGGCCGCGCTGCCCGACGGCCTGGAAGGGCGCGCGGCCGCGCGCGCGCGCGAGGCGGACCATCTCTCGCGCGGCGGCCGGCGCGAAGGCGCCCGCGCCGTCCAGGCCCTGCTGTCCACCTGGGCCGCCCTCGACACCGTGGAGGGACGGCCGATCGCGCTGGTGCTCGACGAGGCCACCGAGATCCGTTCGCTGGCCTATTTCTCGGGCCTGCGCGAGGTGGATGCCCCCTTCGGCGCGGCCCTGGCCGCGCGTCCGCGGGGGACCCTGCTCGCCACCTCGTTCCCGGGCGTGGCGCGCAAGCTCTGGCCCCACCTGGCCACGCTGGCCATGCCGCCGCTCTCCGCGGCCGAGCTCCAGGGCGAGGCCCGCACGCGCGGCCTGCGCGTGGACGGGTCGGCGCTCGCCGCCGCCTCCTTCGGATGGCCGCGCTACGCGCGCATCCTGCTCGACCGCCTGGGGCAGGGCATGGCGCTGGCCACGGCCTGGGCGGACGAGATGGCGCTGGGCGGCCGTCTCGAGCAGGCCTGCCGCCACACCTACGAGGTCCTCCTGCTGCGCAGCCGCGGATACGGAATGTCCAAGGCCGTCCTGGCCGCGGTGGCCGCGGAAGAGGGGCTCAACCTCACCGCGCTCGTCGTGCGCCTCGGGCGCACGCCGGGGGCGATCCGCGACTACCTCGGCTGGCTGCTCGCGGTGGACGCGCTGCGCACCACGCGCAAGCGGTACTACTACGTCGACGGCGTGCTGCGCCTCTGGGTCCGCCTGCACGCGCGCGGGGTGCGCGCGAGCGAGGAGGAGATCCTGGGCTGTGCGCGCGAGCTCCTGGCCACGGCCGCGCCCCTGCCCGCGGCGGAGGCGGCGGCGGCGGCATCTCGCCATCAAGGATTGATGGAAATCGACTAGGATCCCGGCACCGATCCGAGAGGAGCCGGCCATGCTTTTCCGCAGCCCGCGGCCACCGGTGGACATCCCTCGCGTCCCGGTGACGACGTACGTGCTGGAAAGAGCCGGCGAGGTCGCCGACCGGACGGCCCTCGTCGACGCGATCACCGGGCGGCGGATGTCGTACGCGGGCCTGGAGGCGACGATCGCCCGCCTCACGGGCGGGCTGGCGGCACGCGGCTACGGGCGCGGGGACGTCTTCGGCATCTACGCGCCCAACACGCTCGAGTATCCCATCGCCTTCCATGCGGTGGCCCAGCTCGGAGCGGTGATCACCACCGTGAACCCGCTCTTCACCGCGGACGAGCTGGCGAACCAGCTCCGCGACTGCGGCGCGAAGTGCCTCTTCACCATTCCGGCCTTCATGGAGAGGGCGGGCGCGGCCGCGGCGCGGGCCGCCCTGCGCGAGATCGTCGTCTTCGGAGAGTCCGAGGGCGCGGTGTCCTTCTCCGAGCTCCTCGTCGCCTCCGGCCCCCCGCCCGCCGCCGCCATCGACCCCGGCGACGTGGTCGCGCTGCCCTATTCGAGCGGGACCACCGGCCTGCCCAAGGGCGTGATGCTCACGCACGGCAACCTCGTCGCCAACATCGCCCAGAGTGCCGCCGCCCTCCCCATGGAGGGCGCCGACACCGTCGTCGCCGTGCTGCCCTTCTTCCACATCTACGGCCTGCAAGTCATCCTCAACGGCGGCCTGCACGCGGGCGCCACCCTCGTCGTGCTGCCGCGCTTCGATCTGGAGACCTTCCTCCGCGCCATCCAGGAGCACCGCGCGACCTGGGCCTTCGTGGTGCCGCCCATCGCCCTCGCCCTGGCCCGGCATCCGGCGGTCGACGGTTTCGACCTCTCCAGCCTGCGCCAGGTGCTCTCGGGCGCCGCGCCCCTGAGCGCGGACGTCGCCCGCGCGGTCACGCGGCGGCTCGGCTGCCGCATGCTCCAGGGATACGGGATGACGGAGACGAGCCCGGTCACGCACACGAACTCGGGGCCGTCGATCGAGACCAAGCCCGGCTCCGTCGGCGCGCTCGTCTCGAACACCGAGGGGCGGATCGTCGATCCGGCCAGCGGGCGCGAGCTGGCCGCCGGCGAGCAGGGCGAGATCTGCGTGCGGGGCCCGCAGATCATGAAGGGCTATCTCGGCCGGCCGGAGGCGACGGCGGCCATGATCGACGCGGAGGGCTGGCTCCACACCGGCGACATCGGCTACGCCGACGAGGACGGCGATTTCTTCGTCGTGGACCGCCTGAAGGAGCTGATCAAATACAAGGGATGTCCGGTCGCGCCGGCGGAGCTGGAAGCCCTGCTCCTGACTCACCCCGCGGTGGCCGACGTGGCCGTGATCCCGAGCCCCGACGACGAGGCGGGCGAGGTGCCCAAGGCCTTCGTCGTGACGCGCGCTCAGGTCACGCCCGAGGAGCTGATGGCCTTCGTGGCCGAGCGCGTGGCACCGACGAAGCGCGTGCGGCGGGTCGAGATGATCGACCAGATCCCGAAGTCACCGTCCGGAAAGATCCTGCGTCGGGTCCTCGTCGACCGCGAACGCAATCGCAAGGGAGCCTGATCGACGGAGACCGCGTGGTCACACTCGCGCGGGGACCCGCGCGCCGGACCAGCCGACGGCAGAGCCCGCTCGGCGCCATGCAGCGGCGACGCACGTGCTCAACCGCGGAGGTCGCGGGGGGTAACGAGGCCGCTCGATCCGCCGTGAGCATGCCGGCCCTCGCGGCGATATCTGTTACCAGCGCACACCTCCACGCGCATATCTGCACTACTGTGACGCGCCATTGGCGTAAGCCATTGACTCGCGTTCTCTTCGGCGGGCAGGTGTCGCTTCGATATCTACGACCTGTGGCTGCACGCACTGATATTGGATATCGTAGTTCTGGATACTATTTGTTGAACTAAACCGCTTCGCGGTGGAGTTGTAGTCCCGACGTTCCTGCCATAGCCATCTGCCTCGTGACGTCAATCACGAGGAGGAACAGGTGGGACAACACAGCGATGCGATGGAAGAGGCCATGGCGCTGCGCGGATTCGCGCCGAAGACGCAGAGGGTCTATCTCAGCTGGATGCGCCGGCTTGTGAAGCGATGTGGCAAGACCGCGGATGTGCTGAGCGAGTCGGACGTTCGCAGGTTCCTGGTCGGGCTCACGGAACAGAGGCGCGCAGTCTCGACCTTCAATCAGGCGGTGAGCGCTTTTGCTTTCTTCTACCGCGAGGTAGTGCCGCGCGAGTGGCCTCTCGTGACTCGACGCCAACGTCCACCGCAGCGTCTTCCGTTGACCTTGAGCACAGAGGAAGTGCGGCGCCTGCTGGACGCGGTGACGACTCTGCGTGAGAGAGCGATCATGGAGATCGCGTACTCGAGCGGCCTCCGGTTGGGGGAGGTACTTCGTCTCAAGCTCACCGACATCGACAGCGGCCGCATGGTGATCCGCGTGGAGCGCGGCAAGGGCGGCAAGGACCGGAACGTGATGCTGGCCGCCGCGCTTTTGGAGACGCTCCGTGCCTACTGGAAGCGGGACAAGCCGCGACGATGGCTCTTCCCGGGGCAAGGCGGCGCGCGTCCGCTCAACCCCACCACGGTGCAGCGCGCATTTGCGGTGGCGAGAGAAAAGGCGCGAATCGACAAGCCGGTGAGCTTCCATTCGCTGCGGCACAGCTTTGCCACGCATCTATTGGAATCCGGCGTCAACGTGCGCACGATCCAGGTCTTGCTCGGCCATCGGAGCCTTGGCACCACCGAGCGCTACACGCACGTCGCGGGTGCCTACCTTCGGGAAACCCGGAGTCCACTGGACCGACTGCGGGAGACGCCGCCGCAGTAAGCAGTGGCGGCCACGCCCGGCCGCCGTCCGGAGCTTGCGGACATTCTTGCGGCGCACTCACCGCCTCTTGAACGTCTACGCTGCGACCGGCGTCGAGCCATTCGCGACATCGTCTTGTGCCGCACCGCGATGCTGGGCGGCCATGTGCAGGTGTGTGACTCGTGCGGTGCGACGACGCCGATCTACCACTCCTGCCGAAATCGTCATTGCCCAAAGTGTCAGAGCCTCGAACAGGCGCGGTGGGTCGCCGCTCAAGCCGAGGACCTACTCCCGATACCCTACTTCCACCTCGTCTTCACCGTTCCCCCGGCCCTGCACCCCTTCTTCTTCGCCGACGACCGCACAGGCTACAAAGCGCTCTTTGCGGCGGCCATGGAGACGGTGAGCGCGGTGGCCAGATCGCGTCTCGGCACGACACCGGGCGCCATCGCCGTGCTCCATACCTGGACGCAGACACTCCGCTTTCACCCCCACGTGCACTGCATTGTGACCGGGGGCGGTTTGAGCCTCGACCGCACGCGATGGATCGGCACACGGCCCACTTTCTTCCTGCCCGTACGAGTCCTTTCCAAGGTTTTCCGCGGAAAGCTCCTCGAGCGTTTCGAGTCCGCCGTCACGTCGCGATCCCTGTCCATGCCCCAGCCCTTCGCGCGTCAGCGCCTGCGCGAAGCCGCCAGTACGCCGTGGGTCGTCTACAGCAAGGCACCGATGGCGGGACCAGATCAGGTGCTGCGTTACCTCAGCCGGTACTCGCACCGCGTCGCCATCGGGAACGAACGCATCGTAGCTTTCCACGACGGCAAAGTGACTTTCCGCTATCGCGATCGACGCCGGGCGAACCGCTCCGAACTCCTGACCCTGCCCGCCACTGAATTCGTGCAGCGCTTCCTCCGACACACGCTGCCAAACCGCTTCGTCCGTATCCGAAACTACGGTCTTCTCGCCAATGGGCAGCGGACCCGCCTCCTTGCCCGGACACGTGCACTACTCGGACAGCCGGCCCCACCCGAACCCACCGGCTCCATCATCGAAAGCTGGCAGGCCCTCTACCACCGGCTCACCGGACGTGACCCGGAGATCTGCGCGGTGTGCCACCTCGGCCGCGTCCGCATCGCGTACGCCCTCGAGCCCGCGCCGGCGCCGTCACCTCGCGGCCCATGACCCTTCGGACTGCGCAACAGGCCGCCGTCGCCTCCCTCCTCGAAAGTCCTCGTGTGCACGTCGCGCTCGGCACACAGGAGTCTCGGCACCGCCCGCACCCCTATCACGGCCGCCACCGCCGCTGGCAGCGGCAGAAGCCCGCTCTTGCTGGCAGTGTCGACGCTCATCGCTCCTCGACCCCCGGCCCATCCCCTCGTCTCGAGCGTACAATCCCCCAACGGACTCAATTCGCGGTTTAGTCCAACACGTTTGTTTCCGCAGGCGCGTCGTCGCCACTGCTTATCCCAATGGACTCGTCGATGCGCCTACAGAAACAAACCTATTTGTTAAACAAACCTATTTGTTATCCAGACGCCGGAGGCCGTAACGACGGTGCCCGTATGGACATCAATGACCTTCGCGCAAAAGCGGAGTCGGGAAGCACCCCAGTCCAGGCGGTGTTGGGCATCTGCCTGCTCGAAGGCATCGACTGCGCCGCCGACTACCGCGAGGCATTCCGCTGGCTGTCCGCCGCAACTGAACGGGGAGCCGCTCGTGCGATGGCTCACCTGGGCACGATGTACGAGCGAGGGCTCGCCGTGGCCGCAGATGCCCGTCGAGCTCGCGAGCTCTACGAAGGCGCAGCCAACCGAGGCGAGTTTCTCGCATGCGTGTGGTTGGCTCGCCTGCTGGCGAGGGCCGGCGATGGCGTCCCCGACAAGGAGGGCGCGCTACGCTGGTACCGGGCAGCCTTGTCACAGGCATCCTTGGTGCAGGACTCGCCGGAATTGGAGGAGGCTCGCTCGTATGTCGAGGCTCACTCCGGGAGCGAGCACGCTGGATAACAATGAGATGCAGCGGACGAAGCCCGGCCCGGATGGAGCTTCGCCGCTGATCTCAGTGTTATCCGTACTTGGCGGGAAGGGGAGGTGCTGTGCGGGAGAGCGGCGCGTCGAGGGGATAGGCCATGCAGTGCGAGAAGTGTCGAAGTGCCGAGATGGTACCCGCGACGAGCTTCCGGTTGTCCGGCTGCTTGGTGGCGAGCGGCTTCGGGCTACTCGTCGTGTCGGTGCTTGGGCTCGGGTTTGGTCTCCTGTTGGCGGTGGTGGGACCAGGCGCCACGCGCCAAGCGGCATCTCGTCATGACGAGCGAGCGCTGGCCGCGGCTTTGACCGATCTTGCTAAGATCCCGGACCTGCCTGAGGCAGTGGTTGAGGAGTTCAAGCGAGACGGCAAGGTGAGCGAAGAGACCCTCGGTGGTCTGTCGTTCGACCAGAGAACACGCGTGAGGCGTGTCTTGGCCGACCACGCGGTTTCGAGCGTGAGCTCCGGCCTGGCAACGGCGACCACGGCGGGAATTGGGACTGCCGTGGTCGTCATCCTCTTCGTCCTCGGGATTCCCGGAAGCATCGTGGGTCTGCTGCTCGTCCGCAGGAAGAAACTGTGGCGCTGCAGGGCCTGTGGCTATGCGTTCGAACGCCTCTAGCCGGGGCCAAGGGATGCACGGTCGCGGTGGGGGCGACACAGGCCGACGGCCCGGGAGGGGCGGAGACGGATAACAACGCGCGGAAGCTGACGGCGCACTGCTGTAGGCAAGAGCGGCCGTGGAGCGCCGCAGCTTAGCGCGGTGTTAGCCGGACGAGAGGGAGATGGACCGAAGCGGTGAGGCTATGGCACGGGATGCCTTCGCTGCCTCGCTACGGGCGGCTGGCGTTCTGGAAGCGCGCTGGCGCCGCGGCAGAGAGCCGCCGGACTACTACCTCCGCGTTGGCCCGGCGGCCTACGCCGTGGAAGTCACACGCATCATGGACAAGCATGCCGTGGGCGGCTCTTCCCACTCCACACATGGAGTCCGAGCGGCACTCCAAGAGCTCTCGCAAAGGGTTGACCGAGAGGCGCTCGGTGCGGGCGTTCTGTCCGGCACCTACTGCATGACCCTGGCGCCTGTCCCCAACCTCCGAGGCATTGCGCGGGAGCTGGTCGCCGGGGCACTGGAGTACATCGAAGCGACGCGTGTCTTGGTCGCTGCGCCGCGCGTTGTCCTGTTGCCGCTTCCGCTGGGCCGCAAGATCGCCATCCAAAAGGTGGCCGCTTCTCCGAATCACGTTGGTGCCGTCATGCTGATCGGGCCGGTGAAGCGTGCTCATGTTGTCCAGGACGATCTCCGTCGACTGATTCGCGAGAGCCTAGAGCGGAAGCGGGCTCGTCTTGCCCGCGTGCGTTTGCCTCGCGTCCTCTTGCTCATTGACTCATACGTCTACGGCGACCTGGAGCACTGGCGAGCCGCTGCAGCGCAACTGGACCTCGCTGGCTTTCACACCGTCGCCAGAATCGCGGATACTGGTGTGTGCCAGCTGTTGCATTCCGAGGCGCACTCGTGGAACGGCCGGCTAACAACGAGTTACACCTGATGAGCGCGGCGCAAGCGCTGGACGCTCGCAGGTGAACTCGGTGTTCGGCGGACATCGGGGTTGAGAGAGAATGTGGTGACCCAAGAGGAGGACGCCATGCAGGCTCATATCTTCCGAGCGTCTATCGGCGCCGCAGCGGCTCTCACGCTGGCCGTGCCAATCCACGCCAAGGCCCCTCTCGAACGAGTCACCATCTCCGGGGGCGGTCTGGCTGGGCCAATCACCCTTGTTGATCAGAAGATCCTGGCTCTCTCGAACCCGTGGCACGGGAGGATCGCCAACTGGACCGCCGATGTGGCCCCACCTCCCGGGGACCGCCCAGTCTACGAAATCACGCTTCATGCTCGGCTTCGGGGTCCCGAGGTCAAGCCCATCTACCAGCTTCGCTATGTCAAGGGCGACGGAAGTGCGCCGGGCAGCGTCTATCTTCCTGGCAGAGGAGAGGGCTGGTACCGCCAGAACGTGAGCATCATCTACCGGGAAGGTCACGACGGCCACTGGCACGTCGCGACACCCGAATGGGAAGCTGCCATCCAGGGGGCCCTCGGTCGCTGAACGCGCAAAGGTGCCGCCGAACAAATGGATGCAGCTGACGGGCGCGGCGCAAGCGATGGGCGCCCGCAGCTGATCTCAGTGTTGGGCGGACTTGAGGGGAGATCCGTGATTTCGTTGCCGCGAGGCAAGCAGACCTGCGTCGACTGCCACTTCTTCATGAAGGAAGCACGTGGCATCCCGGGTGGTCCACACACCCTCGAGGTCAAGGAGGACGAGCGAGCGAAGTCGAGGTCCGGAGACTACTCCTGGCACCTGGACCACTACGTAGTCACCTGCGACTTCAGGGTGTGGGACGAGGGTCACAACTTCGACCGCTCCCGCAAGCACGAGATCCTCACCCAGGTCCAGCGACGTGACTCCTGCTTCTTCTGGAAGCACCGTCCGGGCATGCTCCTTCCGGCTGCTCGGCTGCTTCAGGAGCGCGAAGCCAAAGCGCGAGAAGCCCGCGGGGATCGGCGCCTGACCATGTATGGTCTTTGGCTTGCGGCGTTCGCGCTCGTCGCGCAGGTGTGGCTCCAGATCGCTGCGCCATTGAAATGGTGGCCGTTCAGCCAGGAGCGAAGCGCGCCGCCCAACAATGAGATGCAGCGGACGGGGCCTGGCCAGGCGGGGCCCCGCCGCTGATCTGTGTGTTGGACCGACCAGAGGGGAGATGAGCGAACTCGCGACGTTCTGTCGCCAGGTGCGCTCCCGATCCGCTGAGCACCGGCAAGCGCTGCACGCCATCCGGGCCCTGCCGGGCCAGATGGTCTCGGTGCTGCGTCAGGAGCTGGACTCGCTTGTCCGCGTGGTATTCCTCCTTGCACAGACCAATGGCCGCTACCGGCAACAGCTCATCAAGGCCTCGGTGGAAGGCAAGAAGTGGACGCTGCCGGGGTCCAGGCGTCGAGTGACAGATCGCGAGATGGTCGAGCTAAGGCAGTGTCAATAAATAACTTTCACATACGTCCGGCACGCCTTGGGCGAATGCTGTAGTTCCACTCGCCATGGAATGCGTGTGGAACGACGTGCACCGCTGCATACTCCGCGTCTGAGATCTTTCGCCCGGTCGCATAACGGCGGCGATCCAGCCGGCAGGTGACCTTCAGACCTTTGGCGGTGGTCGTCCCGGCGATCAGCTGCACGATGGTCTCGTAGTCACGCAAGGGTTCGCCGCGCCAATTCGACGAGATGAACGAGAACAG
>WNGB01004338.1_pt1 | contig 21676 bp, 19 predicted proteins | sample 5400681 | NCBI WGS metagenome assembly WNGB01 (sample SAMN13153367, study PRJNA577476) | soil metagenome | isolation source: 115 cm soil or saprolite under grassland replicate 2 | place: USA:California | collected 2016-06-15
TGCCGCTGAACTCGGGTCTTGTCTTGGCGGCACCCGGCCGGGCGGACGAAGGGGAACAGAACGGCTTGCTTCAGGTCTGGGAAATCTACGAGAACGTGCGCCTCGACGCGGAACTGGTGACCTTGTCTGGGTGCGAGACGGCCCTTGGCGAGGAAATGGGCGGTGAAGGTCTCATGAGCCTCACCCGCGCCTTCCTGTACGCTGGTGCGCGCTCGGTCGTGGCCTCACTATGGCGCGTCTCCGATCAAACGACGGCTGACTTGATGGTGAGCTTCTACCGCCACCTGAGAGAAGGACATAGCAAGATTGATGCACTGCAATCGGCACAACTCGAGCTCATCCGAGCCGGCGGAAAGGCGGCCCATCCGTTCCGATGGGCCGCCTTCGTTGTGTTCGGCGACTGGCGCTGAGAGCACGAACAAACTCAGCTCACTGAGGCGGCAGGCCTCCGCCACCGTCGCCACCGTCGGGACGCGGGGCAGTGGCGGGTGCATTGATGGGGATGTTCGTTGAAGTTGTGGTTTCATCAGTGCCGACGGGCACACACGCCGCGGTGGCGGCGGCTACCGCTCCCGACGCCAACAGCAGAAGAATACGGCCGAGAGACCGTCCTCTCCAATGCATAGAGCCTCCTCGATTGCAGTCGACCATGGACTGATCTGACGTGACGCGTGTAGTTCAGTTGCCTCCACAACTATTGTACGTACCTTCTGAGAGATCCCCCGTAGCGGAGCTACGCACGGCTGCAGCCGATCGCGGCCAGAAATCACGGGGGTAGAGACGAACGAGACGGTCGGCCTCCCCGTTCTCCTTCAGGAACGTCTCGTATCTGGCAAGCATCTCCTCTGGTCCGATCACGAAAGCGACGGCTCCGGGTGAAGCAGAGACCTTTGTGCCGTAGCCGACGACGACCCGCCCTACGGCATCGGGAAGCCGCTCGCGGACCCGATCGAGCGACTGCTTTTGATTCACCGCCTCCAGCACGAGTCGCTTTAACGCGGCCACCGTCTCGGGCGTGACACCATCTGCCAGGTTGGCGGCCAAGGCGGCTCCGCGTGAGCTGAAGTCGCCAGCGCCACGGAAGTCAGCAAACGCATCCGCCAAGCTGTACTGCAGGAGGAAAGGATCCTCCAGGGACTGGTTGGCGGCGACGCGGCTGACGAACTTCATGGTTTGGACGAGGTCGGGGCAGCTATCGGCGTAGTGGAGAATCCGGCCGTGGCGAAGACGAGCGACGATGCCGGCGTTGTAAGCAAGCCCGGCACCGGTCGTCTTCATGAAAAAGGCCTGGGGCCCTACCCCTGAAAAGACACCCACGGCCAAAAGGTCGAGAACGTCCGAACGCGATCGCGACTTATAGGAAGGACCGGGAGCGAAGACAACGTGAACCCCGGCCTTGGCGCCCGGCCGCGGGAAACCCACATGGACCGGGCGAGGAAGAGGTCCGTAGCGCTCTTCGAGCCTGGCCTGTACCAAGGGGAACCAGGACATGGGCGTTACCGGCGCTCTTCTCACGGGAAGCTTCGCTAGCAGGGCTTCCAGATGGGCCGCCACGGCTTTGGCGTTGGCCGGGTTGGCGGTAACGCGCGCGCGTGCCGCCTCTTGTACGAAGAGGTGGCGACGCAGTCGTTCGAACCCCTCAAGGACCTCGGCAGAGCCCACGTCAATGTCCGCATGGAGTTCGTTGATGAGGTCCGTGAGGTCCTGTCGCCATCGGTCGGCAGGAAGCATCGAGAACTCGTACCGTAGCGTCTCGCCGAGCTCACCGGGGACCGACTCCAGCCGTTTCAGCACGGCCAGTTGATCGGCGGCCGCCACCAAGAGCCTTTCGACCGCCGCGAGATGCGAGAAGATCTCCCGCTTGGCTTCCGGAGATGGATCCTCAAGTCGCCATCGCACCCGGGTAATCAAGCGAAGCTTCGTGAATATGCTCGAAACTGCGAGGTATATCGGGTCGTCCTGGTACTCGAAGTCGGCAGCCAGCCCCGGAGCCCAAGTGTATTCGCGAGTCTCCATGACACGACGTAGCGATTGGATCTCCTCCTTTGCGAGATCGATGAGCCGAGGGCGCGCTCCGCTGCCCAGGTCGGGGCGAAGAATGTGGTTCTCCATCCAGTCTACGGCCCGGCCGATTTCGTCAACGGACGAGGCCGATGCCATGACCTCGAGTTCGTGGCGGCGGTAGGCGGGGTTGCCAATGGGCGCGACAGAAAAGGCGTAGATTTCCGCGTCGCGTCGTTCCTGCGCCTTCGCGTAGTCGAGGACCTCGCCGGCGGCAGTCCGAACGCCGGTTCTGGAAATGGCACCAGCGAGGAGTGGCAGGAGCATCCAGTCCTCGGCTGCGACGCCGGACAAGTCGAAAGCCACGGCAACATCGGTGAAGGGCGTGGTCGGAAAGTACACCTGGACGAGAGGCACTCGGCCCGCCAGCTTGCTTTCCGTGAACGCCGCATCATCTAGCGTCAGTGGTGGATTGGCCACGAACTTAGGTTTAGGCAACGCGCGATCCCTCGCCTCCAGCGCAGCCGTGGCAGCCTCTTGCTCAGCCCGGAACTTGGCTAGACCCACTTGCACGTCGCCGCCGCCCAGGCGCTCGGCGATTTGCGATTCTTGGCGCTTCAGTCTCGTTGCCGCGTCTTTTCTCTCACGCTCTGCGAGGGAGGGATCCGGACGAAGCGCGACAACGTACGGCGGGTCGGTGAGGCCGGCGCGGCGCACGACCGCTCGCCAGGGATTGCGGCCCGCCCCGAGATCGTGCTCCAGCCGCTCGTAGAGGCTGAGAGGAGCCAATGCCTTCTCAAACCCAGTTGCGCGTGCGACACGGCCGAGGCGATCGTGCCAGCGTAGGTCCGCTCCGGGATCGCCGAAGCGCGGCGGGCTATCGACGAACTTCAGGTACTGGCGACGACTGGCGGCAAGGCGCGCGAGCGTTTTGCTGGCCAAGCCCGTGAGTTCCGGCGAGCCGTCTGCGAGCTCGGCGATCCAGCGAATGCGCTCCATGGCCGCGCCGCGCAGCCGCTCGATATGCCCTTCCTCCAGGAGGGAAGCTGGTAGCCCACCCAACGTCAAGTAGGGATGCGTGACCGTCTCGTAGACGAGGGTGCTAGCCACGCCCGTGAGGCCGGAGTCGAATGAACGAGTCTTCTGATCCACCAGATCGTGGTGGAGATAGGAACTCTCGCCATCGCCGATAACTGCCAGCAGGATTTCGAGAGCGTCCCATTCATCGGATGTAAGGTCCGGAAGAGCCCGCCACCCGAGGAGCACGTCTTGAGGGGCATCGGGTGAGTCGGATGGATACGTGCCGATTCGGATCTGGCCGAGCGGGGCGGGCCGGAATGGAGGAAGGGCCGGCGGCTCGGCCGCTTCAGGCGGCGCCAGCCGTACTAGCAGTGGATCGAGCCTCCTGAGAAAGTCGTGCGCTGACCAGGTGAACGGCAGGGCGGCCACTACTGACAGTCCGGGACCGATCCTGTAATTCGCGCGGTGGAAGGAGCGGATGGCCTCCGGAGTCACCTCCCACAGGCGGGCAGGGTTGCCACCCGCATTGCGTGACAGAGGGTGATCCTTTCCAAAGGCCATCGTTCTAAGCATTCTCGGCAGCACGTAGGAAGGGCGCGTCATGCTACCTGCCATCTCGTTGAAAACGGCTCCCTTCTCAGTCAGGGTAAGTCGGCCGTCGGCGGCAGTTTCGACCTCCAGATGAGCGACCTCGCGTCGTGCCTCCTCATCGGTGAAATCGGGCTGCATGAGCGCGGCGAGGTACTGGCCGAGCAGCTCATAAAATGCCTCGGATCCGCCGGACGTGCGGAACTGGTAGATCGTCGTGTGCCGGTAGGTGGTCGCGGTCAGAGTCGCGAGCCGCATGCTCTTCAGCATTTGAAGGGATCTGCCAGCGAGTCCACGGAACACAAGGACGTGCTCCAGGGCATGTGGCTCTCCGCTGTCAGAGACAGGCACCGATGGCACCAAGATGGAAACCTGTGGAACCGAGGCAAAGAAGAGCACATCTACGACCACGCCGGTTCGGTGGACGAACCGTGCTCCCATTGGTTTTCCAGCGAGGCCCATAAAGGACGCGCGGGCGGTAAAGCCGTGCCACACTTGGCCATCCTCGAGACCCGTGAGGCCTTCAGGGCCGGGGCGGACCTCTAGGCCGACGAGCCCTTCAGGACCCGGTGTCGCAGCAAGGAGAGCGCGTCCGGTCACCATACCGCCGAGCATCACTGCCACGATCATTCGGACGCAGTTCACGCTCTCTCTCGTGCGCCGCCAACTGTGGGTGCGCTGCGGGGTGCCCCGAGGAGCCATGGACCTTCCTTGATGCCACGGCGCGTCCCCTCAACCAATGGTGGCGGCGAATACCTGGAAGTTACAGCTGGCCGGCTATGGGCCGGAGGCTATGGCCGGCTAGTTGCCGCTATTCGATCAATATAACACGCGCACAATATGAACCGAGGGTTCCGACGCCGGAGGGGATAAGTATCTCATCGGCCGGGAGTAAGGCCGGTCGGTATAAGTCGAGGACTGACTTCATGTAGGGAGGACACGCCGAGCAAGCCGACACAAGGTGCCGAGAACGGCGGCGACATGGCCACGTCCGTAATCTAGGATCACACGTCCCCAACGATGTCACTTACTATTGACGAGATCATGGCACCTCGGCAGAAGCGATCCTGGAGCCTCACGGGCGAGGCCCTCGAGCGGCTGCTGGGCCGACTCGGCCCAGATCACGAGGCGGCCACCGGCGAATACGAACGGCTCAGGCGGAAGCTGGCCGACTACTTCGATTTTCGCGGCTCCACGTCTCCGGATGCGGACGCGGACGAGGTCCTGGATCGCGTCGCCCGCAAGCTGGAGCAGGGCGAAGCGGTAGACCGGGTGACTCAATACGCCTACGGTGTCGCCAAGCTGGTGATCCTGGAATCGAAGAGGCGTCACGTCCAGGAGCAGGCGGCGCTGGATGCGTTGCAATGGCAAGGCCCCAACCAGGATTCGCCGGTAGACGCGGAGCGGCGCGTGGCCTGTATGGAAAAATGCCTCGGCGAGCTTCCCGGGGAGAGTCGAACGCTCATCGTGGCATACTGCAAGGAGGCGACCGCGTCACCCTTGGGAGGGCGCAAGCTCCTGGCGCAACGACTCGGCCTCAGCTACGGCACCCTGAAGACGCGCGCTCACCGCATACGGGCACGTCTGGAGGAATGTCTCCGAGACTGCCTGCTCTCGCAAGGTGACGGGAACCGATAGGGATTCCGCGTCACTATGAGATGAGAGGGGGATGCCAAAGGTGAGGGTGGTGGCCGAGCAGGAGCGGGAACTGGCCGAGTATCTCCTTGGTCGGCTGTCGTCCGAGGAGCAGGTCCGCCTCGAAGATCGTTACATGGCCGACGACGAGGTCCACGAAGACCTGCTCGCCACCGCTGATGACCTCATCCATGCCTATCTGGGTGGACGCCTCTCTCCCGAGGACCGAAGGGACTTCGAAGGGCATTTCCTCGCCTCGCGGCGGCGCCGCCAGCGATTCGAATTCGTGCGCACACTCGTCACGGCGATCGACCGCGAGCCCGCTCCGGTTCAAGCAGCGCCGCGGGAGACGGAGACCGCGGCCACGAGGTGGCGACGATGGACGCTCGCGGCGGCGGTCCTTCTCGTCGGAATCGGCGCGATCCTGGCCACCGTCCTGCATCGTCGTCCTGAGTCGTCTGTCGATCGAACGCTCATCAATCGTCCGCCTTCCCCCATGCCACAGCTTTCGCCCGAGGTGCCGCCGCAACGTGCTTCCGTCCGTCCTAGCCCTACGCCCAAGACCCCTTCGTCGAACGGTGTCCGAATTGTGCGAATACCCCGGGGCGCGGACCGAGCCGTGGAGGTTCCGTTGTCGCCCTCTACGCGGACAGTTCGCCTGGAAGTTGATGTCAAGGGCGACCGTCCTGGCTATGACGTTACGCTCGAAACACCGCAAGGGTCGGACGTCTGGCAGGCCAAGGGCCTGACCCTGTCTAATCCCGGAGAGCCGTTGGTCGTCAACGTTCCTGCCGATGTTCTCGCCGCCCGCGGCGAGCTTGTCCTGTCCATCGAGGCAGAGGCTTTGAGGGGTCCGAGGTCGTCCCTGAAGTACCTGCTCCGGGTCGTCCGGGGTTCTAAGGTCCATTCGCAGCCTCGCTGACGAGCCAATCGTCCCTCGCGGCGGTTCGCGGTAACTTCCAGCCCTTTATCAGCACTCCTGGTGAAGGAGCAAAGTGAGTTGCGAGGTTCGATGCGGGCCGGTCCAATTGGGGCGGACCCGCCTTGAAGAAGGCAATGGTCCGTCGCATCACCGGCGGTACCGTCGTCGCCGCTTCGCTCGTGGCCGTAGTCGGCGGCGTGCTCTTCGCGCGAGTGCATGCGTGGGCCGCCCGCCGCACCGACACCTCGCAGCCGATGCCGCCCGACCTCCCGCGTCTCCCGCCGCCCCCGCCGAGCGCGGGTGAGATTGCGTCCGCGGTCCCAGTCATCGGCGCCGACAGGCCGTCGACGGCGTGGCGTGGGGCCTCACCGGCTTCAGCATCGCTGGGCGCAGCGTGAGAGAGCTGTGGGGACCATGTTCGCCATAGCTCCGGGCGTCACCATCACCGAATTCGACGCCGCGCTTTCGGGCCGGTACCTCCTCCGGACGCCGAAGGGCAGCTTCATGCTCTCCCGCTCCAGCGTCGAGCTGATCCGCTCGCTGGAGGGCAAGGCCTCTTTGGAGCACATCGCGCGCTCTCCCGCAGAGGAGCAGGCGCTGGAGAAGTTTCTCGACGAGCACGTCATCCCGACCGGGGTGTTCGGCCGCCCGGACGACCGGCCGCGCGCGAAGCAACCGGGACGACCGCAGGTGGCCTACGTCTATGCGGTCCGGGAGCTCGTCAGCGCACAGACGCTGAGGCACGGGACGGAGGTCTTCAAGCACCTCTTTCGCCCCTGCCCCGCCCTGCTCATCCTCACCCTGAGCGTCCTGGCCCAGGCGTCGTTCTGGTGGCTCAACCGGGGCCTCCGCCTGGAGCACATCTCCGTCGAGGAGTACGCGGTGGGCGCCTTCCTGTTCCTCTTGACGCTCCCGTTCCACGAGCTAGGCCACGGCTCGGCGTGCCGCCATTTCCGATGCGAGCACGGCGCCATGGGGTTTGCCATGTACCTGGTCTTCCCATGCTTCTTCACGGACGTGTCGGAGGCGTGGCGCTTGCGGCGGTGGGCGCGGGTGGTCATCGACCTGGGAGGGATCTATTTCCAGATCCTCAGCGCCGGTCTGTTGTCCCTGCTCGCCCTATGGACCAGCCATCAGGCCTGGGCGGCCGCGGTCGTGATGATCAACTGGTCGATCGTGCACAGCCTCAAGCCCTACCTCCGGGGAGACGGCTACTGGGTCCTCATGGACGTCGTGGGGATCCCCGCCCCGTACCAGAGGGCGAAGGAGTATCTCCGGTACCTGATCGCGCGGATCAGGGGCCGCCGGGCCGACACGCCGTTGATGGTTCAGATTTCCCGACGGTTGAGGTGGTTCACTCTCGGCTACGTGCTCGTGACCACGGCGCTCGCCGCCTGGGTCGTGGCCGCAGTCACGTGGAAGACCGTCGCCGTCGTGCTGCCGGCCTATCCCTCGGTGCTGATGAGGTTCGTGGCGCTGCCCCTCGCCTCGCCGAGCTGGTGGCGCAACGCGCTCCTCGCCGGGGGCCAGACCGTCCTGATCGCCGGCCTGGGGATCGCCCTGTGGTCGTGGTGCGGGGCGGGCCTCCGCTCGATGCGGAGAGCCGCCTGATGCATTCGTCTCGACGGCTTGACGGCTCAAGCGCGGCCTCGAGCGCGTCGAGGAAGGAGTTTCGGTCGCAGCGGGAGGCCGAAAAGGCCCGGCCCGTCCGCCGGTTCTACCAGACACCCGCGGAAGGAGGTGAAAAGGAAATGGAAACCCAGAAGGGCGAGAAGAAGGAAATGGAAACCCCGAAGGACGAGAAGTTCGAGGACCTGTTCGAGGAGATCTCGATCGTCGAGGTGGAGGATCGGCTCGCGTTCGCGCTCCTCTCTCGCTGCGGCTAGGACGCCGCTCCCGTCGAGTAGTTCGGTCGTTGACTAACTAGACGAACCCGGGAGGGGCCGGTTTGGCCACCCGTCCTCTCCCCTTTGACCACTCATCTTTATCGGTTGGCGCGAGTTCGGCAAGGAGCCTATGGGGCGACAAGGGCAAACCGGACGAAGCGTGGGGTCCTCATGCGGGTGAGGCGATCGCCCCACGTCTACGTCGAACGCGAGGAGGGAGGAGCCCTCTACGTCCGCGAACGCGTGGCCGGCAATCGGGCGGTACTGAACCGCAAGGCGCTCGAGATCCTGGCGCTGCTCGAGGAGCCTCGCGAGGTCCCCGAGCATCCCCAGATCCTCAGGCTGCTGGACCTCGGATTCCTGGTCGAGGAGGGCGAAGAGACGCGACATGTGGGGGCGAAGCTGTTCTCTCGGGTGGCGCCCCTCATGTTCGGCTGCCCTGCTTGGCGACCCGAGGCGCCTTCCGATTTCACTTTCCTGGGGATCCCCCTGGACAGCGGAAACCTGACCGCGCCCGGAGCGCGCTACGGCCCTGACGAGCTGAGGCAAGCCTCAGCTCTCTACGCCACACAAGCCTCGGGACCCCGGCCGGCCGCGGCTCAGGGCTGGGTCGACCATGACACGGGGGAAGAGATCCTGCGGGGCGCCCGGCTCGCCGATGCGGGTGAGGTCTATCTCCGTCCGGGGAGCGGCAGCGAGGAGAACGGCCGGAAGATCACCGAGGCCGTCCGCCAGCTCGCGGGCTCCTCGGCCTGTCCCGTGCTCCTCGGGGGCGATCACTCGGTCAGCTTCGGAGCCTTGCGCGGAGTGCTGCGGCGGCCGGCCGGGCTGCTGCACCTCGACGCCCACTCCGATGCGTCACCTCATCTGCCGGGGCTGCCTCACGACTACGGAAACGTCGTGAGCCGGATCGTCTCCGAGCTGGACGTGCGCACCGTTCTCCACGTGGGGGTGCGCGGGCTCGGCCAAGCGCGGCTGCATCGGCCTCCGCGCGAGATCGCCCTGCCGCCGAGCTGGCTTCGCTCCCACTCGGCGGGAGAGCTGCTGGACTTGGCCGATCCGGAGCTGGACTGGTACATATCGATCGACATCGACGTGGTGGATCCCGCATTCGCCCCCGGCACCGCCACGCCAGTGCCGGGCGGCCTCACCGTCCGCGAGACCAAGGATGTTCTCCGGGCCGTGGGAAAGGCGCGCCGGATCGCTGGCTGCGACCTGGTCGAGATCAATCCGAGCTTCGACCACAACCGGATCACGGCCATCGTCGGCTGCGAGCTGCTGCTGACGCTCCTGGGGGCGATCTGGGGAGGCCGCCCATGAGACCTCTCTGGGGGCGGCTGCCCTTCCCGTTCCCACAACTGCACGAGCTGTGGGAGCGCCGCCGCTTCGGGCGGGTCGCTTCGGCCTCCGACGAGCTCACCGTGCGCGTTGCCTACGGCCACCTCCACGCAATCCTGGGCCACCGCTTCTCCCGCGAGCGGCTCCGGAGGATGGCACGCCAGAGCCAGCGGATGCTCCGCGACACCCGCTTCGAGATCTCGAACCCCGTCCTGTGGGGTGGCTTCGCCTTCGAGGGGATGGAACACCTCGAGGCCGCGGTCGCTCGCGGCCGTGGCGCGCTGATCGTGAGCTTCCATGTGGGACCGTACCGGTTCATCCCCATCGAGCTGGCCCACCTCGGACACCGGGTCGATGTCGTGGTGGACCAGCGCGGCGTGGAGCGCGAGACCGCCGTCATCGAGACGCAGGCCGACCTCGTGAGCAGGGCCATCATCGACGCTCAGGGCCGTATCGCGCACTGGCGCGCCGACCTCCTCGGGCGCATCGACGTGATCAACGCCGAGGAGCCCGACGTCGCTATGCGCATGGTGCGGGCTCTCCGCGACCGGCGCCTGGTCATGGTGTACCTCGACGGCAACACGGGCGCCGGTCCGCGCAAGACCGAACACCTCGCGCGCGTCCCGTTCATGGGAACCCACGTCCTCGTGCGCCAGGGCATCGGCAAGATCGCGAAGGTCACCGGAGCGCCGGTGATCGTCGCCCTCTCCTGGCGGCGTCTGGTCAGGCGGCACGTGTGCCGCTTCTCAGCGCCGATCGAGCCGGCTCCTGGAGAACCGCGGGAGGAGTTCTCGAACCGTGCGCTCGGCGAGGCCATGGCCCTGCTCGCCGAACGGCTCGAGCGGGATCCAGGCCAGTGGGAGGAATGGCACCACCTCCACCGCATGCACGAGGAGCCGGCGGCGCTTCCGGACCGGTCCCACCCGGAGCCCTCGCCCGAACTCCTGGCCGCTCCGTGCGCGGTGGACAGTTATCGGGCCTTCGCCGTCTCCGACGGCACGGCTCATTTCGTCTTCGAGCCGGAGCGACGGCGCTTCGTCCGCGTCTCGAAGCTGGGCTTCGATCTGCTGCGAACCATGTACGAGCCGCGATCGGTGGCCGAGCTGGTGGCCCTGTTCGGTTCCAGCCACGGCGCGCAGGCGGTGGTCGAGGAGGTCAAGCGCCTCGCGACACGCGGCTGGCTGGAGCGGTCAGCATGAAGGACGCGGCGTCCATTACCGGCATCGGCGTGGTCTCGTCCGCGGCGATCGGGAGGGAGAACTTCGTGCGAGCCCTCCGCGAGGGACACCCGGGCGTCAAGCCCGTCACCCTCTTCCGCCCGCAGGGCCGGTGCCACCTCGCTGGAGAGGCGACCGAGTTCGACCCGACGCGTAGCCTCACGCCGAGGGAAGCCCGTCGGATGGACCGCGGTACCCAGATGGGCGTGGTCGCGGCGCTCGAGGCGGTGGAGGACGCCGCCCTGGAAGGCGAGGACCTCGGTCGCTTGCGCGTCGGCATCTGCCTGGCCACGTGCGCCGGCGGGGCGCATCGCGCACTCGAGTTCTGGGAGAGCGACAGGACGGGCAGGCTGCGGCCAACACTCGCCCTGCAGTCGATCCCCAATGCCGCCGCGAGCTGGCTCGGCCGAAAGCTGGGACTCCGCGGCCCATCGCTCACCTTCTCCACCGCGTGTTCGGCCAGCGCGACCGCGCTGGGCTTCGCGCTCGATCTGCTGAGGGAAGGCCTCGCCGACGTCGTGCTCGCGGGCGGCTACGAGCCTCTGTGCGAGCTTGCCTTCGCCGGGTTCGAGTGCATGAGGGCCTTCGCCGTGGACGCGGTGAGACCCTTCGACCTGAACCGATCGGGCCTCCTGCTCGGGGAAGGCTCGGCCGTGCTCGTCCTGGAGCGCCCGGACATCGCCCGCTCCCGGGGGGCGACCATCCGGGGGCGGCTCCTTGGCTACGGCGCGAGCTGCGACGCCTTCCACACGACCAAGCCCGACCCGACTGGCGAGGGGGCGGCCCGCGCGATGCGAGGGGCGCTCTCGGACAGCGGCCTCGTCGCGGCGGAGGTCGATCACATCAACGCTCACGGCACGGGGACGCGCCAGAACGACCCTATGGAGAGCCGGGCCATTCACGCGGTCCTCGGCCCAAGAGCCGCCGAGGTCCCCGTGACGTCCGTCAAGTCCTGCCTCGGCCACACGCTGGGGGCGGCGGGCGCCATCGAGGTCGTGGCGTCACTGCTCGCTGCCAACGAGGGATTCATCCCGCCCACCCTGAACCACGAAACCCTCGACCCCGAGTGCTCTCTGGACGTCGTGGCGAGCGCAGCTCGGCCAGCGCGGGTCCGGCACTTCCTGTCCAACTCGTTCGGATTCGGCGGGTCGAACGTCTCGCTCGCCGTGGGGACGGCGTATGGGCTGCCTGCCCGCGCTTGAAGAAAAGGTTGGCGTCCTGGGGATCACCACCCTCAGCGGCGGCCTCGACCGCGTCGTGGACGCCCCGGATCGCCTCGAGCGGCTTCCCCGCTTGACCCGGCTCGGCGTCCAGGCGGCCCTCGCGGCGCTGGCGGCCGCGCCACGGGACGACGGAAGGGACACGGCGATCGTGGTCGCCACGAGCCACGGTCCGGTGGAATCCACGGCCGAGTTCGCGGCCGGCATCCGCGCTCGCGGCCATGCACGAGGGAACCCCTTCCTGTTCCCCAACGTCCTCTACAACGCGGTGGCCGGCGAGGTGGCCATCCGGGGCGGAATACGCGGCCACAACGTCACCGTGACCAACGGTGAGCTTTGCGGGGCCGCCTCGCTCGAGATCGCGCTCTTGCTCCTGAAGACGGGCCGCGCGCGGCGAGTCGTGGTCCTGTCGGTGGAAGATGGCGGTCCGCTCCTTGGAAGAGTGTACGGCCGGCTCCACCGCCGCGGGTTCGGCCGGACGCCACCTCTGTCGCAGCTTCATCCGCCGGCGGCAGATGTCGCGGTGGCACTCCTGCTGGATCCCGAGGTGCCCGGGCCCCTGTGCATCCGGAGGGCGCGCACCGGCCAGGCCTTCACCGATGAGGCTTTCTCGGACTTCGTCGCGCAGACCGGAGAGGGCCTCGAGGTCTCCCGCGTGGTGCGCCTCGAGCGAACCGCCCTCCCATGGCTGGGCCGACTCCTCTTGGCAGCCGCGGGCTTGCCACGGGGAACCTGCACCCTGGTCGTGCATCGCGGTGAGGGGGGCGGATGCGGGGCCGTGGCTTTCGAAAATTGAGGAGGAAGAAGACATGTCCAACGTCGACGATCTATCCAAGGAAGTTCGCGAGCTGCTCATAACGGAGCTCAGTCTCAAGGTATCCCCGGAGGAGCTGCCGGTCGACCAGCCGCTCCTCGACGCACGCCGGCCCGGGGGGGTGGCCATCGACTCTCTCGACATGCTGTCGCTGGTCCTGGCCATCGAGGACCGCTACGGCGTAAAGCTCCCCGATGACGTCAAGGAGCTGACGGCCGTGTTCACGTCGGTCCGCTCGGTCGCCGAGAACATCATGAAGCTCCAGGTTCAGGCGCTCCGATCCTGAATGGGATATGCAGCAATGGGACGGGCGGCGCGAGCAACAAGATCGCGGTGTACCTGCCGGGAGGCGTGTGGGCGTCGTTCGCCACCGTCGACGCCCGGAGAGCCGATGGCAGGCGCTTCGAGGGTGCGGGCGTGACGCCGGACCTCGTCGTGAAGCCGACGGCCGCGTGTCGGCTAAAATGCACGGCGATGTCACACTGACATGCTGCGCGTACGGCCTCCAAGGAAGGTTCTTCGCGTCGGCCTCGCGGGCTTGGGCCTCGTCACGGCTTCGCTCTATGCCTACTGGAGCCGGGGAAGCGCCCCGGTCGAGTTGCGCGAGGTTGGCCGGCGCACCGTGCGCCAGAGCGTCACCGCCGTGGGCTACGTCGAACCCTTGACCACGGTGGAAGTCCGATCCAAGGCCAACGGCATCGTTCGTGCCCTCGCCGCCGATGTCGGCGACGCCGTGCGCAAGGGTGACGTCCTCGCCGAGCTGGACCGCGAGTATCCGCTCACCTATCAGCGGGAGGCCGCGGCCCAGGCGCGCATGGCCGAGGCCAGCCGGGGGGCCGTCCAGGCCCAGATGCGACAAGTCCTCATCGAAGCCGACACGCAGGAGGTCGAGCTGCTCAAGACGACCTGCGAGCGCCAACTGGAGCTGTTCGGTGCGGGGCTGATCTCGCGACAGCTTCTCGAGGACTGCCAGCGCCAGCTTGCGGTCGCCCAGACGCGCCTCAACGTCAAGCGGGCCGAGCACGACGTGCTGCGGATGAAGCTCGAACAGGTCGAGGCCCAGGTCCGTGCGGCCGGGGCCGCCCTCGACCGCGCCGAGGAGGAGCTGCGGAATACGGTGATCCTGTCGCCCATCGACGGCGTGGTGCTCACCAGGGACGTGGAGAAGGGATCCGCGGTCTCTTCGATTCTCAACCAGGGAGTGATAGCCACTCGCCTCTTCACCATCGGTGACACGAGGACCGTATTCGTCAACGGCCAAGTGGACGAGGTCGACGTGGGCAAGGTTCGCGTGGGGATGCCCGCCCGGATCCGCGTCGAATCGCTTCCCGGCGACGAGTTCCATGGGCTGGTGACCCGCATCGCGCCCATGGCCGACAAGGTGGAGAACGTCACGACGTTCCGCGTCCGGATCTCCATCGATGACAGGGGGAGCCACCTGCGCTCCCGGATGAGCGCGAGCGCCCAGCTCATCGTCGACGAGGCCAGGGACGTCCTAGCCATCCCCGAGCCATGCATCCTCTACGGTCCCGACGGCGTCAGCCGCGTTAGGGTGTACGACCGCGGCGCCTCCGGGCAGCAGAGGCTGCAGGAGGTTCGGGTGGGGCTCACCGATGGCAGCTTTCGTCAGGTGATCGCTGGCCTGCGGGAGGGCGAAAAAGTCCTCCTCCGATGAAGGTCCTGCTCCGATGAAGCCGTCGGACACCCTCCGCGAGTCCTGGGACCGGCTCGTGACCCATCCCCTGCGCAGCGGACTCACCATGTTCGGCGTGGCCTGGGGCTGTGCCTCGGTGCTGGTCCTCAACGGCCTCGCCACCTCGGCCCAGGACCGCCAGCAGCAGATCGTCGCCAACTACGGACGGAACCTGATCGTGGTCCGCGGCGCCGTTGCGCAGTCCCTCGGATCGAGCCTGGGCCGGGTGATCCTGCTGGACCGTGGCGACGCTCGGAGCGTGCTGGAGAGATCGACGGCAATCTCGGCCGCAACGGCGGAGTTCGTCCGCGCGGGCGTGTCCGTCGCGAGCGACTTCCAGACCTCGCAGCTCCGCGTTCACGGCGTGGAGGGGGACTACCCTTCCTTGCGTTACATGCCAGTCGAGGAGGGCCGGTTCATCGAAGCCCGCGACGTCTTGGAGGGAGCGCGGGTGGCGGTGCTGGGCGCCGAAGTCCGGCGCCTGCTCTTCGGGGACCGCTCGGCCGTGGGGCAGATGATCCGGATCGCGGGCGCCCACTATCGTGTCGTGGGCCTGCTCTCAGAGAAGGAGGAGTATTCGGGCCTCGAGGGCCCCGACAGCGAGATGACCGTCGTCCCCGCCACCGCGTTCCAGAAAGACATGCCGCTGCCGCCGCCCGCCCGGCCCTCCACGGTCCATCACCTCCTCATCGCTCCGCGCGCGCCCTCGCTCGCGGCAAAGGCGCAGCGGGAGGCCGTGGAGATCCTGGGCCGCATCCACGGGTTCGACCCCTCGGACACCGGGGCTCTCGTGATCCGGGACACCACTTACGAGGCCGGGCTGTTCGTCGAGATGTTCTCGGCCATCGAGCGGTTCTTCGGGACCGTGGGTCTCACCACCCTGGCCCTGGGCATGCTGGGGGTCATGAACGTCACCCTGGTGACGGTGACCGAGCGCGTTCGCGAGATCGGGATCCGCCGCGCCCTGGGCGCCACTCGTCGCCTCGTCGTCGCGAGCTATCTCCTTGAGTCGCTCATGTTGACCCTGGCCAGCGGCGCCATCGGCGTGGCCGTCGCGTTCGTGGCCACGGGGCTCCTGCGTCTACTGCCGTTGCCCGAGACCATCGCCGACCCGGCGATCGCGCCCGCCTCGGTGGCTTTCGTCGTTTCGTCCCTCGTGGCGGGGGGCGCCGCGGCCGGCTTGTACCCGGCGCTCAGGGCCACGTCGGTGGACGTCATCGTCGCTCTACGCGAAGAGTAAGCCACCGGCGATGCTCGCATCCGACCTGCTCGGCGAAACCCTCCAGAACATCAGCCGCCAGGGTCGGAACGCCACCCTGGCCGTCCTCGGAACCACCTGGGGCCTGGGGGCGTTCTTGCTGCTCATGGCCTACGGCAACGGGCTCGCGGGGGCGCTTCTCGCCTCCCACCAATCCATAGGCAGAGGGCTCATCGTCGTTTCCCAGGGGCAGACCCTCGAGCGGGCGGGAGGGGAGCGCGCGGGCCGCGTCGTTCGGCTCACTCGCGAGGACGTGGACCATCTCAAGGCCCAGGACCTGCGCGTCCGGGGCATCAGCGGGGAGACCCTCGGCTATTTCCTCTACCGGAGCAGCCACACCAGCGATACCACTCGAGGCCTCGGCGTCGACGCAGTCTACGGACGGATCCGCAACATCGCCCTGGAAGACGGCCGCTTCCTCGTTCCCGAAGACGTCGAGGAGCGCCGACGGGTGGTGGTCGTCGGCGGCGCCCTCAAGGCGCGCCTCTTCGGCCGGACTCCGGCGGTGGGTCAGACCCTGCTCGTCGACGGACATCCCTACCAGATCGTGGGGGTGGTGGCGCGGCGCGCCCAGATCCTCCTCTACAACGGTCGTGATGACGAGAAGGCCTACTTCCCCTGGACGACCTTCCAGGAGCTGAACGGAAGCCGCTACCTCACCGATATCGTCGTCGGCGCCGACGGCTCGGTCCCGGACCTTGAGACGGCCGCGCAGCTCCGCGCGGCGCTGGCGCGCCGGCACGGCTTCTCCCCTACCGACACTCGAGCCCTCCGCATCGTGGTCTTCAGCGAGCGCATGGCGGCCCTGCTCGCCACCATCGCCGGACTCAAGTGGATTCTCGGAGCCGTCGGGGCGCTGACGCTCGCCATTGGCGGCGTGGGTGTCGCCAACACCATGTTCATCATGGTCCGGCAACGGACGCGGGAGATCGGGCTCCGGAAGGCGCTGGGCGCGCGGCGGCGCGTGATCCTGCTCCAGTTGCTCGCCGAGGCCGTGCTGCTCTCTCTCGCCGGCGGCCTCCTGGGCGCGGGGTTGGCTGCCCTCGTGGTCGGCCTGGCCCCTCCCCTGCCATTCCTGAGCGTCTTCACCAACGCCGTCGGGCCGGGCGTCGACTTCGAGCGCAGCCACGACGGCGACATCGTCCTCTCACTCGACGGCGTCACGCTCCTGGCGGCGTCGGCCGTTCTCCTGGCGACGGGGCTGCTCTCGGGCATGTGGCCGGCACGCGAGGCCTCCGGCGTCGACCCCGCAGTCTGCCTGCGGTACGAATGAGCCGGCGTCGCTGACTTCGATGGAGGTGCTCATGGGCTCGAAACTGCTTCTCATGCTCCTGCTGGACCCCACCTACGAGGCCGCCAAGACGGCCCTGAGACAGGCGGGCCGCTGAGGAGTCAAGCCTTCAAACAAGGCGGAGGCGGAGGCAGGGAATCCGTGCGAGAGATCGGCCGCGCGCTCGCTGGGATCGGGGCCTTCGCCGGCGTGGGCAGCCTGGCACGCTACGGGCTCGTTTGGCTCGTTCCCACGGTCAGTCCGCCGTGGGTGCTGGCCACGAACTCGATCTGCCGCGCGCTGGCCTGTGCCTTCGCGACCTGGTTGATCGGCAACCTCCTCGGCAAGCGCACGTGGGCACAGATGGGATGGCGTGGCGGCCACGCTTGCGCCGGGTACATGCTGGGCGGCGCCGGCGCCGGTCTCGCCATGGCGACCGCTGCCGGTCTGGCCGCGAGTGTCGTCGGCGCGGCCGCGCGCATCAGCACCGACCTCAGCCACTACTTCGTGGCCGCAGCCCCTCTGGTCAGTGGCCTACTCGCGGCCGCTTTGGCGGAGGAGCTGTTCTACCGTGGCTACCCGCTCCGGCGCCTCGCCGACGCAATCGGCCCCGGAATGGCGCTACTCCTGCTCGCCCTCGGTTTCGGGGCTGCCCACCTGGGGAATCCTCACTCCAGCCTTCTCACCACCGTGAACCTCGCGCTCGCGGGAGTGTGGCTGGGCATTGCGTTTCTTTCGCCGGGGGGCCTGCCGCTCGCCTGGGGGCTGCATTTCGGCTGGAACGCCGGGCTCGCCGTACTCTTCGACGCTCCCCTCAGCGGTCAGCGCTTCGATCTGTCCGGCATGCGCTACCTGCCGGGACCACGGCCCTGGCTGGATGGCGGCGTCTTTGGGCCCGAGGGCGGCCTCATCGGGACGTTCGTGTTCGTTGCCGGCGCCGCTTCCCTTTGCCCAGTCCTTGGGCGCCGGAGAGGGCCCTGGCGGCTGTTCGGGCTCCGGCCGCGCGCGCCGCAGCCGTGTCCGGAGCGCCGGCACCGGCCAGGTGATCAGGCCGTCTGAACGTCTCGCCGTCACGTGCGCTCACGCGCAAAGGATCCTGCGGATCGACCTGCCATGCGGAAGAGGAAGAAGATCGTTCTCGCTGTCCTGGGTGTTTTCGCGGCCGCCGCCGCGGTGTTCCTCGTCCCGACCCTCCGGTTCAAGCCCTGGTCGAGTCGCGTCAGCAGAGGCAGCAAACGGAGTGTAGCAGGTCTCCTGGAAGACTGTCTCTGGTCAGGCGGCAGGAGAACGATGCGTGCTGCGCCCATGGCGACACTGATGGCGCCGACGTACCCGGCGAAGATCCCGAGCCACATGCGACGGGACACGCGAGGGCTCTCCAGGAGGTCGGCGGCCGACCGGAGTGGGCCCAGGAGCCATTTCCATACGAAGACGGCGGCCGCGAGGCCGAAGGCGAGCCAAAGCCAGCGATCGACGCCTGACTCCAAGACCACCATGTTCATGTCGGAGCTGAGCCAGAGCGTGTTCAGGACCAGGTAGGAAAACGCCTCCGCATAGTTGGCGAGAGCCCAGAAGACCGTTCCCACGAAGAGCCACATGTTGGTCTGCCACCAGTTGGCCTTGCAGCCGAAGAGATAGGCCGCCACCGAGTGGCCGAGCTCGTGCGGCCAGATGGTGGCATACAAGGCGCCGATCGCAAGAATGACGGGAGCGAGAGTTCTCAGGCGGCACCCTTAGAGTGCGCTCACCCATTCCTCGCGTTGCTTGCTCGCCTCGGGTTGGAAAGCGAGCGACGCATCCCACAGGTACTCCGCCACGTGCATGATGTCGACGACGATGGTGAGGCGAACCTTGTGTCTGCGGGCCAGCGCCTTGAGGATGGCCAATTGTGTCTTGTTGCCGTCGACGAGGGCCACCCACGCCTTCTTGCGGTGTGGGTCGCGACACGAGGCTTGCCCACCACGGTTCCGGTTTGCCGCTCCAGGCTCAATCAAGCCACGGCGCTCGCCACCCGGCCGGCGTGGGCCTGGATCCGGCGGATGGCCTCGGCGATCGACTCCATGTCGCGCCGCGGGCCCAGCAGCATGGTCTGGGTGAACCAGACCGCCTCCTCGCACAGCCGGTCGTTCTGCGGGCACTGGTTGCGCTCCTGCAGGTCGGCGAGCTCCTGCTTCGAGTAGATCCGCTGGTAGCCGCGGCCGGCGAAGCTCGCCTCCAGGAAGGGCTCTTTGTTGAGGGGCGAGTAGCCTCCCGAGGCCGGGATGCCTTCCGCACGGAGCGCCTTCAGGAAGGCCGATCGCGGCAGGCCGGCGAACGGCGCCGGGTCGTAGCGGAACATGTACAGGTGATAGGCGTTGCGCGTGCATCCCTCGTACGTCCGCGCGGGGGTCATACCGGGGATCTCCCGGAGCAGGGAAGTCAGATAGGCGCCGTTCTGGTCGCGCGTCCGGGCCTGCACCAGGAGGCGCGTCATCTGCGCCTGGAGCAGAGCCCCCTGGAACTCGGTCATCCGCAGGTTGGCACCGGAGCTTCGGTACGAGAAGTCGGCCCCCCTCTCGCGCCGGCCGCGGCTGTTGTTGTGGAACTCGTAGCACGCCTCCAGCAGCTCGGGGTCGTCGGTCAGGATCGCGCCGCCTTCGCCGGAGTTCAGGTTCTTGCTGGCCTGGAAGCTGAAACAGCCCGTCTTGCCATAGGTGCCCACCCGCCGCCCGCGCCACTCGGCGAGGTGGGCTTGGCAGGCGTCCTCGATCACGGGCACGCCCCGCCGGCTCGAGACGGCCAGGAGGGTGTCGAGGTCGGCGCTGGACCCGCCCAGGTGGACCGGCAGCAGGACGCGCGTGCGCTCGGTGATGGCCGCCTCGACCTTGCCCGCGTCGATCTGGAACGTCTCGAGGTCGGTGTCCACGAACACGGGCAGGGCATGGAGGAGGAGGACCGCGTTCACGGTGGCCACGAACGTGTAGGGCGGGACGATGACCTCGTCGCCGGGACCCACGCCGAGCGCGTGCAGGGACGTCAGGAGCGCGCTGGTGCCGTTCGCGGTGGCCAGGCAATGCTTCGAGCCCATGAGCTCCGCGTAGGCCGCCTCGAAGCGGTCCACTTGCCGGCCCCCCACCCGGAACCACTCGCCGCTCTTGACCACGTCCACGAGCGACCGCTCCTCCAGCAGGTCGGCCACCGGCCAGGACGGGAAGGGCTCGCGGCGCACGGGCGTGCCGCCGAGGATGGCGGGTGGCGGGGCGCCGACGAGCGGGGCACCGGCTCGGCCCTGCGCCCCACGACCGGCCAGGGTGGCCGCCCCCGCCACCACCGCGCCCAGGAAGCCCCGACGGTCGAGATCGCTCTTCACGGTCCTCCTCCTTCCATCAGCCGGCGCACCTTCTCGTGGATCAGCTCCTCGACCTCGGGCGCGAAGGGACCCGGCTTGCCGTAGTAGACCATCGCCCCGCCCCCCTCGTAGCCGCCCTCTTCGAGAACGCGGCGCGAGGGCACGTAGGCGAAGACGTCGTTGCTGTAGGCGGCCGCCCAGACCCTCTCGCCCGGGTGGTCCCTCTTGAGGCGCAGCGCGTAGTCCACCACCACCTCGCCGCCGAGCGCAATCAGGGTGAGGTCGCGGCCGAAGCGCCACACCTGCACCGGCTCCGCCTGCGCCGAGGGCAGGCGGCCCTCGCGATCGATGGTCTCCAGCATCAACCGCGCGTGTCGGCCGACGTACGGGTCGTCGCTTCGCGACCGGGCCTCCCACTCCGCACGGCCCGGCGCGGGAGCGAAGGGAAGATCCGCCACCCCGAACGCGACCCGCAGAGGGCCCGACACCGGCGTCAGCCGCGGCCCCTCGACCGCGTCCGCCAGCGCCCTCCCGTGGCGCTCGGCCAGCTCCAGGGTCCCGCGCGGCTTCGGATTGGCGTCACCCCCGCACCCGGCCACGAACAGCGCCGAGGCGCCCGGGTGCCGGCCTTCGAGGACGGCCTGGGCCACCCCGGCGTAGTCGCCGTGGAACCGGCAGAAGTCGGCCTGCAGCGTGGTGTTGTGGCAGGCGTATCCGAACGCGAGCGCCAGCGTCCGACCGTCCTGTTTGTCCACGCGCAGGACGGGCACCGAATGATCGACCGGCCCGTCCGGGGTGAACTGCACCCGGCGGTTGGCCGCGAAACCGGCTTCGCCCTGCCCGAAGGAGACCCGGGCGGGCCGCCGCCGGCGCAGCGCATCGCCGATGACGGCGGTGACCCTGCGAGCCAGGTCTCGCGTGTAGTCGCGGATGGCGGACCGCTGGCCGGCCGTGAGGTCGTAGGCCACCGAGAGCATGTCGTCCACCACCGGCCCGCAGTGCGTGTGGCTCGCGTTGAGCAGCAGCCCTGCCCGCGGCAGCCCGTAGCGGCGCCGCGCCTCCTCGGCGACCCGCGCCGCCAGGGGAGCCGTCACCCCCAGCAGGTCCAGGGTCACCAGGACGGCGCGCGTCCCGCGCTCGTCCTCCAGGGCCAGCGCCTTGGCGTGGAGGGGTTGCGCCACCCCCTGCGGGGGACATCTCCGCGCGGCGTAGCCGGCCATCCGGACCGGCTCGTGCGGCGTGATGTCCACGACCGCGACGCCCGCCTTCCACGGCGGGCGTGAGGGAGGGGCCAGGACGGCTCCCGCGAGGCTCGTCAGGAACCGGCGCCGATCCATCGGTCAGGGACGCAGCGCTTCGGCGACGATGGCCTCCTGCTCGAGAACGTGCGCCTTGTGCGAGCCCGGCGCAGGGGACGCGCTCGCGTCGCGGCCCACGTAGCGCAGGACGCGCTCGCCGGGATCGCGCAGGTCTCCGTCCAGGACAC
>WNGB01010182.1_pt1 | contig 21651 bp, 24 predicted proteins | sample 5400681 | NCBI WGS metagenome assembly WNGB01 (sample SAMN13153367, study PRJNA577476) | soil metagenome | isolation source: 115 cm soil or saprolite under grassland replicate 2 | place: USA:California | collected 2016-06-15
TGGTAGTGCCACGTGGTCAACTGCCTAGCCCGCTCGAAGATCTCGGTTGGGTCAGTAATCCCCTCCGCGCTCGCCACATCCACCGCCCGGTTGTGGAACAGGAGGACTGCGGCGTGGAGGCCGGCGATCATCATGTGCTCGTCGTTGCGTGGATCGGCGATGAGGGCGGATCCGTCGGAGGCGCGGGGAAGATCCTCGAAGCCACCCGGGACCGTGTCCACCCGGAAGCGCAGTCCGTCGGACCGGTAGAGCATCGGGTTCACCGTCGGACCACCCCCGTAGACCGAGTCAAGGTCGAAGCGGGGCGTGCGCGCGTTCAGCGAACTCGTAGGCTCCCGGACGACACCGAGCTGCGACGTCCCATCGAAGGTCATGTCGTGGTCCATGAACTGGCCCATGAACGTGACACCGGCGGTGTGGGTGAAGTTGTTCGGGTTGGGTGGGATGGGGGGCGTGTCGCCGTTGAAGCTGGGGTCGGCGATCAACGGGATCGGACCGACCTCCAGGTGATCCTCCGCATCCAGCGGTCCGTGCCTGGCCCCGAGAGCCATGAGCTTGTCGCCGATCGCCGGATCGGCCGAGTTGGCGAATGGTGGCAACTCGAACATCCGGCCGAACCGGTCGGAGGGGACCGCCGGTGGGGCAGCGTGCGCTGACTCCAGTCCGAGAGCCCCGTGGGCGCCCACCGCCACGGCTCCGGCCCCCAGTGTGCCGAGGAAGCGTCTCCTGGTGATGCCTTGTTCCGGGTCAGGGCTCTCGGTTCCCATCGTTGCCTCCTTCTTTAGCGCCACCCCGTGGACGCGCTGTGCGGTACATCTCGGGAGATGGTGACAGCCGACTATCAGGAGCCTCACCGCTGCTGCTTCAGCCCGCAGGCTCGGAGGCCGTACTTCGTGGCGTCCCATCGAACGTCCATCAGCCTTTCGAATCCGCCGATCTCGAACATCATGTATCCCCCCTCGTCACCGACCTCCGCCGATCGCAAGGCCAGCGAGAAGCGATCGACCACCACCTCGAGTTGATTCCAGAGGTCCTCCACGGAGCCGCGATCGGACTCCGGAGGTGTGAGCGAACGAAGCTCCACGAGCAGATCCCGATAGATCGGGAGCGCACCGCGCCAGTAGACCGCCTTCTTTGCGAGAGCTGCCCGCCATCCCGGCTCCCACAGAGCGGCGAGCCGCGTCTCAGCGGTCGCGCAGGCCTGATCGGCCGTCCGGACGAACGCCGCCTTGGAGACGGGTTGGGACTCGGTCGCGGGGCGGCCGGACCCGGTGCATGCGGTGAGCACCAGGGCGATCGCTGGTACCAAATGAGTTATGCGACGGGAGTCGAGCCCCAAGCTCCATCTGCGAGTAGATGCCCATCTCATGCCACACCTCCTGGGTCTTGACGCGACCGTACGTTTCCGGGGAGTCGCGGCACATCGGGGCACCCACCCGCTGACGCTTCGGGGCTAGCCCCGATGTGGGGTCTGCGCTTCGATGCCACTGATCTGCTCATGGCTCGAACCGACTTCCGGGTGGACGACCCCAGTGCGACAGTCGGGCCTGCTCTTGAACTCCTGCTCGAACGCGTAAGACTGTGTCGGCGGTATGCCCGGCAGCACGCCAGGTCGGTGCGCGGCGACACCCCACTGTCGGTGCTTCGGAACACGCTGACGGCGCGGCTAGGTGGATGGGGCATCGGAGTTTGAAGATGTCGACCGCCCATTTCCAAGCTCTGGTTGGCGGCGGTGGATCACGACGTACTTGCCGACATCGGTGGTCGATTCGCTGTTGTCCGGCTGGATGAGTAAGGCGTACCGGCTGACCTCGTAGGCAACATCTGCCCGCTTCTCCACCTCCAGGGTTTCGAGTGAAGCTGCTCGTCCCCATCTGGATGCCGCCCTTCCAGAAGGCCTCGACTTGTTCACGGCCCCGGATGGGCGCCGCGTTTGGGGCGAGCAGCTGGGCGTCGTCCGTGTAGGCCGGGGCGGCTGCCGCCGCGTCGCCCCGTTCGAGCGCCAGCGCGAACCGGGCGTTGTTCGCCTCGATCTGATCCCTCCCCATGGCCGACCCTCCTTCCATCTCCGTGCCCACGTCGTCCTGTGCTCCGATCACCCTGGGGGGTCAGGCTCAAGGAGCACTCAGAACGGGCTCAAGACTGGGCTCCATCACCGCCACAGCGTGCGGGCGCGAGGTTGGGGATCGGTTGAAAGATGGTTGAAGGCCCCCTTTCCCCCGCCAGTGGTGCCGGCTAGCGTTGGGGTTGAGGCGGGGCTCATGAGCATGGAGACCGAGTTCCGAATACTGGGGCCCATCCAGGTCCTCAGGGACGGGGAACCCATCCCCCTGGGCAGCCACAAGCAGCGAGCGGTCCTTGCCATCTTGCTCCTTCACCCGAACGAGGTGGTTTCAACCGGCCGCCTGATCGACGATCTCTGGGGAGAGGAGCCACCGGCTGGGGACCTCAAGACCCTTCGGTCCTACGTCTCCAGGTTGCGCACGGCGCTAGGAAAGGACGGGGACCGCGAGGCTCTGCTCAGCCGGTCACCGGGCTACACGGTCGTCATCGATGAAGACGGCCTGGACTCTGCTTTCTTCGAGCGGCTCGCTCGGGTGGGACACGAGGCTTTGGTGAGAAGGGACGCGGCCTCTGCAGCACACACGCTCCATGAGGCTCTCTCGCTTTGGCGGGGCCCGGCCCTGTCGGACTTCGCCTACGAGCCGTTCGCCCAAGCAGAGATCGTCCGCCTCGAGGAGCTCCGCTTGGCCGTCACGGAGAACCGCATGGAGGCGGAGCTCGCCTTGGGCAGGCATCAGCAGCTCGTGAGTGAGCTCGAGTGGCTCATCGGAACCCACCCCTTCCGGGAAGGGCTCCGCGCCCAGCTGATGCTTGCCCTCTATCGCTCGGGCCGCCAGGCCGAGGCCCTTGCGGCCTATCGGCAGGCTCGGGACGTGCTGGTGGAGGAGCTCGGGATCGAACCGGGCTCCGAGCTTCGAGGTCTGGAGAGCGCGATCCTTCGCCAGGATCCGTCGCTTGCCCTGCCCGCTCCTGCCGCCGCAGTTTCGATCCCGGCGCCAGCGCCTCCGGAGGTGGAGTCCCGGCCGACGCTCACCCCCGCGGAATCGCGAAAGACGGTCACCGTGATGTTCTGCGACCTCGCCGACTCCACAGGGCTTGCCGAACGGTTGGACCCGGAGGCCTTGCGCCAAGTGTTGGACCGGTACTTCGAGGTGGCTGCGGAGGTCGTCCGCCGCCACGGAGGAACGACCGAGAAGTTCATCGGGGATGCCGTGATGGCCTGCTTCGGCGTTCCCAGCCTCCATGAGGATGATGCTTTTCGTGCCGTCCGGGCGGCAGTCGAGCTCCGAGAGCGCCTTGCCCGCCTGAACGAGGAGCTCGGGCGAGACAGAGACATCCGCCTAGAGGCACGCATCGGCATCAACACCGGGGAGGTCCTCGCGCGGGAAGCTTCCTCGGGCCAGGCCTTGGTCACCGGAGACGCAGTGACCACCGCCGCCCGGCTGCAGCAGGCGGCTGACCCCGGGGAGATCCTCCTCGCGGACACCACGTACCGTCTTGTCGAGGGAGCCGTTCGTGCCGAGCTCCTCGCACCCCTCGAGCTCAAGGGGAAGCGCGAGCCCGTAGCGGCACTGCGCGTACTGGAGCTTGTCCCCGGCGCTCCAGCTTTCCGCCGACGTCTAGATGCGCCGCTGGTGGGACGGGAAGGCGAGCTGGCCCAGCTTCGAGCGGCGTTCGACCGAATCATCCGCGAGGAGACCTCCTACCTGTTCACCATCCTGGGCGAGGCCGGGATCGGTAAGACGAGGCTGGCCCAGGAGTTCTGCTCGACGCTCGAAGAGGAAGCCCAGGTCCTCGCAGGCCGGTGCCTCCCGTACGGCGAGGGGATCACGTTCTGGCCCCTTCGGGAGGTGATCCAGGGGGCGTTCGGCGTGAACTCACACGGCCGGATCGTTGCGCTCCTGGAGGGCCAAAGCAACCCGGAGCTAATGGCAGACAGACTCGCCGCAGCGATAGGACTCGGCAAGGCTCCGGGAGCCCGCGAGGAGATCTTCCGGGCGGCCCGGAAAGTCCTCGAGGCACTTGGCAGAACAGAGCCGCTCGTCGTCGTCCTTGAGGACATCCACTGGGCCGAACCCACGTTCCTCGACCTCGTGGAACACGTCGCGGACTACAGCACTGGCGCGCCGATCCTCCTTCTATGTGTGGCCCGACCGGAGCTGCTTGAGGAGCATGCCTCGTGGGGAGGGGGCAAGCGCAACGCTACGTCGATTCACCTCGAACCACTCCGCCACGACGAGTGCGAGTTGCTCCTTGGCAATCTCGCCGGTGCACTCGGCCTGACCCCCGAGGTTCGAGCCCGGGTCACCGACATCGCCGACGGCAATCCCCTGTTCATCGAGCAGACGGTGGCTATGTTGATCGAGAAAGAGGCCTTCGAAGGTGCCGTCCCCCTCCCGCCGACGATCCAGGCCCTCCTTGCAACGCGGCTCGAGCGCCTGGGCCCCGGGGAGCTGGCCGTGCTCCAGCGGGCCGCCGTGATCGGCAAGGAGTTCCCCCAGGGCGCCGTGACCGAACTCCTTCTTCCGGACGGGCGATCAACGGTGCCGAGGCATCTGCAGGAGCTGATCCGCAAGGGCTTCATCCGCCCGGAGCGATCGAGCCTCCCCGGAGAGGAGGGGTTTCGCTTCCGCCACATCCTGATCCAGGACGCGGCCTACCGGACCATCCCGAAGTCGGTCCGCGCCGAGTTGCACGAGCGTTTCGGCACTTGGGTGGAACAGGAAGCGGAGACCCGCGAAGCGGAGTACGACGAGATCATCGGCTACCACCTGGAGCAGGCCTATCGGTATCGGTCGGAGATCGGACCGGTGGGCGCGCAGGTGCGTGACCTCGCCCGCCAGGCGGCCGAACGTCTGGCATCGGCTGCCCAACGCGCGATCGACCGGGGTGACGAGCCCGCGGCAGTCGATCTGCTCTCCCGCGCCACCTCACTCCTGCCGGCAGAGCTTCCTGCCCGCCTGAAGTTGCTGACCGACCTGGGAGATGCTCTCAGGGAGAAGGGCGACTTCGAGGACGCGGAAAACGTTCTAGCTGAAGCAATCGAGGCGGCGGCTGAGGCGGGAGATGCCCGCATCGAGGCCCGAGCCCTCGTTGCCCGAGCCGAACTCCGCTTCTCCACGGACGCGTCAAACATCACCCAGCCCAATTGGGAAGCCGAGCGAGCGATCAGTGTGCTCGAAGAAGCCGGTGATGACGTCGGCCTGGCCAGGGCGTGGCGCCTCATTGCATCCCTGCGATGGCGACGGGGGCACGTAGGGCTGGCGAAGGAGGCGCGAAGTCGGTCTGTCGAACACGCGCGACAAGCCGGCGCTCGAAGGGAGGAGTTCGAGGGCCGCGTTTGGCTGACAAAGGTGGATGTGTGGGGTCCAGCGCCAGTGGCAGAGGCCACTGCGCGCTGTGAGGAGATTCTGCAGCTGGTGGCGGGCGATATGAAGGCCGAAGCCTTTGCACTGGGCTGGCTCGGTCTTCTCCGGGCCATAACGGGCCGGTTCCTCGAGGCCCGACAACTCACCGCTCAAACTCAAGCCATCCTGCGGGACCTAGGGCTGGAGCTGTGGGCGGCGTGGGAAAAGGGGAATTCCGCGTGGGTTGAGATTCTGAGCGGCGACGCAGCCGCTGCGGAGCGCGAGCTCCACCAAGGGTACGACACGCTCGTAAGGATAGGAGATGAGGATCGAGCGCAACTGGCAGCCATGCTCGGCCAGGCCTGCTACCTGCAGGGACGGTATGAGGAAGCTGAACACTTTGCTCTGTCCAGTCTCAAGATCAATACGAACGACATCGCCCGAGTTGCGCTGGCTCGCGGTGTTTGCGCGAAGGTCCACGCTAGGCTCTCCCGGCTCGCCGAAGGTGAGCGGATGGCTCGTGAAGCGGTGGCGCTTCTCGAGGCGACGGACCTTCTTATCAGCCGCGCCGATGCGCTCATGGACCTCGTGGAAGTGCTCCGCCTGGCTGGCCGGCCGGACGAGGCGGGTCCGGTTGTCGAGGAGGCCCTCCGGCTCTCCGAGCGGAAGGGCAACATCGTCGCCGTAGAAAAGGCGCGCGCCCTTCAGGCCGAGCTCGCGGCAGAATCGGCCCACCTCTCCTAGCGAACTTGCTACCGCCTCCATGGCTTCGTCGACGAAGACGTAGTCAGAGTGCCTGTGGGGCACAAAACTCGGATCGTGCCCGTGACTAGGTCTTTCTTTGAGTTCGCTCGACTTGCTCGGCCTCGGCGGCCAAGACGGGGAATCCAGGCTGTCCAATGGACCAGACACCTGTTTCGTGAACATTGTCGGGCGACACCGGCCCCCATGTCTCACCTCCGGATCGCAGGAGGGATCCATCAGCCATCAATGGGAACGGTCCCCGGGTCTGGACCAGCCGAACGGGCCAGAGGGAAACCTCAAGTCAGAGCCGCGATCGGAATAAGTGCACCCTTCAGGGTCGGGAGTGGCCAAGACCTCGTTCGGTCGGGCGAAGTCGGCCACCCTCGTGGCGACATTGACGGTGCGACCGAAGTAATCGCCGTCACGCTGGATGAGAGGCCTGGCGTTCACGCCCACGCGAGCGGGCGGCCTACCGGCGGAAGTTCGGCCCACCCGCTCCCTGCAACCGAGCGGAGCGAGGATGGACCCTCGGCCATCGTGAGCGAGGCGTTCGATCGCCGCGCGTAAGTCGGAGCGATCCCTCCGGCCGCCAGGGGGAGTATGCGATGGGAGGGTCTTCACGAATTGCGGCGGACGCGGCTCGCGGCGCGCCGTCGCCGGTATGCGCGCATCTTCGCCTCCGCCCCGCAGATGTCCATGGTGCACCAGGTGCGCGACCGGTTCCGCGAGTGATCGTAGAACAGCCAGCGGCACCGGTCGTTGGCACAGGTCTTCATGCGCTCCCAGGACCCGTCGATCCTTGAGGCGGCGACGAGCCCCAGGATCCGCTCCAGGAAGGCGCCCACGCCAGCCTTCGACGTCGGCTGGAGCGGGCCCGGCGACGAGACCTGCACGACGAGGGGGTGCCGGCGGGCGATGGCATCAAGAGCCTGAAGGGCACAGAAACTCTGATCACGCCCGCGACCTGCCCATTCACGAATCGGTCCTTGCACGAACTACGGATGGCCGCAGGGCCTCGAGCATGCCCGAGACCCGCCTCAACGCCCGGTTCTTGAGGTCTCAAGCACTCACGTCTTGGATGGGCGAGCGGCGCCGCTGACCCGATGTGGAACCAGTCAGATCGTGAGACAGGGGTGCCTGTCCATGACGGGCAGAGGAACGAATCCCAGGTCAGGGGCATGATCTGCGCCAGACTCTCTTGCTTCGGCGCCTGTAGGGCACAATAACTTCAGATCGGGCCGTGACCAGGTCTTTCTTCGAGTTCGCTCGATCTGCTGTGCCTCTGCGGCACGATGGGGGATCCATACCGTCCACCCGGGCGAGACACCTGTTTCCTGAACATTATCGGGCGACACCGAACCCCATGGCTCATCTCCGGACGGATGCCCTTTCACGCAAGGATGTAAGCCACGTTAGCGGCCATCTCGGCACCGATCTTGGATATCTCCGCGGCCCCGTCGGTTCCCTTCAGTCTCAGCCCGAGCCCGTGTGGGATTGTGAGGACTTCGCCGGCTCGCTCGGACAACCCGATCACTCCGACTCCCCTGGCCACCCCCGGCCCAGACAGTTCATGCTGCGGGAAGGACAGGTAGGAGAATGAGTCCTCTACCAAAAGCTGCCAATCCCTGAAGACCGAGCGAGGGCCAGCAGGCCGGTTGGCTCGAGTTCGACGAGAAGGAGGAGCGCGTGCCCACGATCCGAGTGAACGGGGGTCGCGAGCTCATGTACGCGGAGTGGGGCGACCCCGTGGGTATGCCGATCTTCTGGCTGCATGGGACGCCGGGGTGCCGCCTCAACCGGCCATTGAAGGAGGAAGGGGTCCGGAATGAGGGAATCCGTCTCGTTACCTACGATCGGCCAGGTTATGGCGGGTCGGATCGGCATCGGGCCCGACGTGTCGTCTACTGCGTCGGAGATGTCCAGGCGTTGGCCGACGCCCTCGGCATTGATCGTTTCGGCGTGACAGGGGGCTCCGGCGGAGGGCCGCATGCCCTCGCCGTTGGCGCACGCCTTGCCGATCGGGTGTTCGGCGTCCACTGCTTGGTTAGCAGCGCTCCTTACGGCGCGCAGGGTCTCGACTGGTTCGCGGGGATGGACCCGGAGAACGTCAAGGAGTTTGGATGGGCGCTCGAGGGAGAGGAACGACTCACGACGGAGCTTACCAAGTTGGAGGAGGAGATGCGAGCGCGGGTCGCCGAGGATCCGGCGAAACTCCTGGAGGGATTCGAGCTTCCCCAGGCAGATGTCGATTTGCTTGCAGATCCCCGGCGTCAAGAGCGCATTCGCGAGACCACCCTCGAGCAGTGCCGCAATGGGGTCGGCGGCTGGGTCGACGACGACCTGGCGTTGACTATGCCCTGGGGCTTCGACGTGAGTGAGCTGACCGTGCCGGTCGAGGTTCGCTATGGGGCTTCGGACGTACTCGTCCCCGCTGGGCACGGTGACTGGCTCGCCGAGCACATCCCGGGAGCCACGGTAAGGAAGGAGACGGGGCGTGGGCATTTGGCGGATCCCGATGAGGTGGTCGGGCACCTGTCCCGCCTCGCGCACGGCGGCTGAACTCCTCACCGTCCGCGCCCAACCTTCGCGTGAGCGACGCGCCCCAGGCCGTGCCCGGCCCGTCCAGCGACTCATCGGCACGGCGTCGCAGGTACGACACCCGTGCCCCCGGCCAGACGCCGGTGGCCACAACCTGGCCACAACTTCAGGGCACCGTGACGGACAGGGCACGTTCCTTGCGGTTCCAGCAGGCCATACGATCGCTCCAAGCTTGGCTGTCTGCAGCCGAGTTCGAGCGAACGCGATTGCTCGCCGATGAACCGTGGCAGACGGATGCGACGTTCCTCGTGTACTCGTTGCGCAACCTCCTACGCTCCGGCGAGCTAGCCGCTCGATCTGCTCCTGATGCAGCGGTGCGCGACATACGGCGACAAATCGACAAGTTCAAAGCGTCCGTCCCGAGCCTCGTCGATCTGCGAGACGTCCTAGAGCACTTCGATGACTATCTCGAGATGAAGGGGAACCTCCAGCATCCCCCTGGAACGCCGAAGGGCCAGCGAAAGTCCGATGCGGCCATCGACCGATGGGCCGGGAAGCGCAGGCGTCGAGCTCCGCCTGGGTCCTTCAGCTTCTGGGCGGCTCGACAGAACGATGATGATCTGCTGGTCGGCGCAGGCGAACTCGAGCTCCGGGTTGATCAAGCGATCGAAGCGGCCAGCAAGATGGCCGCCGCGATCCTCGCACACGGCCCCAACCGGTTGATTGCCGAAGGGCTCGCCCGGCGGAGCGCCCCAGCCGCTTTCAGAACCAGGGGGGGTGAAGGGCCAGGGTGAAGAGACGGAAGCCCCTGGCCCTCACCCGACGGCAGCTCGTCCCGCGGAACGCTTCACCGGGCCGACGACGCAAGCTCCCTCGACGTCCGCCGTCCCCCCCGGCGGCCAGCCGATGCGGGGTCGGAAGAAACCCCCTGGGGGAGCTGGCCACCTCTTGACCCCCCAGGCCTAGGGCCGCCTTGCCGCCTGTTCGGCGGCGGCAGCCGACCGGCTGAGTCGCCCGTCCTCGAGCGGCTGGCGCAGCGCTTCCACGGCATCGCGTCGGAACTCGGTCAGCTCATCGAGGAACAGGACGCCGTGGTGCGTGCGCGAGGGCTGGCGAATGTCCCTGTAAGGAGGTCCTTGCCTACCCGGGAGATTTGGGTCGCTGGTCCGTGAATTCGTCTGCGGAGGGCCCTCGCGCTCGTGGGATGAGTAGCACTAGTGAGCCCAAGATCGCGACCCCGGCGGAAGCGCTCTGAACCCAGAAGCCCGGACCGAGGCCCACTGGAAGGTCGGTCGAGATGATACTGAGGGTCGTGCCGACGACGAACGTGGACCACGTAGCGACCGCAACCACCACCGTGGGCCGGGCCGGAGCTAGCCGACCGACAAGGGACAGAAGGCTCAGGACCGCAATCAACACCGGCCCGCCGAGCACAGTGAGGATCGCCGCGATGGTATGGGCGGCACTGGGCTGTCCCGGGAGCTTCACCGCCTCGAAGTAGGTAACGCCTAGCGCAGGCCCCCGACTCTCGTAGAAGTCCAGGAACAACGAAGCGAGAGCGTAAGCCCCCATCGCCGCCAGGATGAGGACGTAGCCAATTCGCTTCACGTGCAACCCCTTCCGCCCACGGGGCATCCTCTCAAGGGGGGTAGACGAATCGGGTGAGGTCCGGCGTGGTGCCCGAGTGTGCGCCAATGTCACTGGAGGGCCGAGGTGATGACCTCCTTCTGCTCGTCCGTGGTCAGCTGTCGCTGACCGACTTCGAGCCACTTGGCACGCCAAGCCATGTGGAGACGCTCTCGATGCAGGGAATCCCCCCCAGCAGCGTCCGCATAGCCGAACTGCATCCCACAGGAAGGGCAAATCTCAAGCGAACCGATACCCTCCACGGTCCAGAGTGGCTGCTCTAGATCGAGAAATCCGCAAACGGGACATGTGAACCGAGGCACGTCTCCAACCGTACTTGAGCGAACGGCCTCTGGGATGCCCCGGTGTTGGGGAATGTCACCCGAGCTGGGCTCCCTCGTCCGGCCGGACCGTTACTCGGGCTCGCGATGCACTAGTCGCCGCCACCAGGACTGCTTCCGCCTTAGTGAACCGCCCCAGGTCTACCGGAGGCTCGGCTCTCTGAGTCAAGAGTGCTCTCTCCGTAACCGTCTCAGCTCGGACCCGAGGGTGTTACGCAGTCCTCTCAGCACGTTTTCCTCCTTGGTGAGGAGGTCCAGAACCTCAGGGCCGTACTCACCTCGTGCGACCTTGACGAGTATCTGTTGGTCCATGAGAAACGCGGCCGAGATTTCGTCTCTGAACCCACCGAGCTCGCACACTTCACGGACCATGGCGTCAACATCTGGGCTGAAGACCGGAAGTCCGTAAGTGACGATGTCTGTGAGGGGGTGGTCTCCTTCCTTCCCATTGACCATTCTCTGTTCCTCCGCCGACCGAGACTTTCGAGCCTAAGCGTACGTCCAGCTTCGCTCGTGCGCGCTACGGCCGCTCGGGTGCGAGAGTGGCGGAATGGCAGACGCGCCGGACTTCGAGTCCGACGTATCCCGCGTGAGTCCTCCTTTCTCCAGAAGGCAGCCTCGAACTCTGCTGGCGGGATGTTGCCGATGGGGTCGAGGAGACGGCGGTGGTTGAACCAGTCGACCCACTCGAGCGTAGCGTACTCGACGTCCTCGATGCCCTTCCACGGCCCGCGCCGGCGGACGAGCTCGGTCTTGTACAGCCCGATGATGCTTTCGGCGAGTGCGTTGTCGTAGCTGTCACCGCGGGACCCCACCGAGGTGATCGCGCGGGCCTCGGCCAGGCGCTCGGTGTAGCGGACCGACAGGTACTGGGAGCCTCTGTCGGAGTGATGCACGAGTCCGTCGAGGTTTCGGCGGTGCCAGATGGCCATCTCGAGCGCGTCCAGTGCGAGGTCCGTCCGGAGCGACCGGGATGCCTGCCAGCCCACGATGAACCGGGAGAAGGCGTCGATGATGAAGGCCACGTAGACGAAGCCTGACCACGTCGCCACGTAAGTGAGATCGGCCACCCAGAGCTGGTTGGGCCGGGTGGCGGAGAAGTCCCGGTCGACCAAGTCGACAGGCCTGGGAGCGGCATCGTGGGGGATCGTTGTCCTGCGGGTCTTGCCCCGAACCGCGCCGGCGAGGCTCATCTTCCGCATCAACCGCTCCACGGTGCACCGGGCGACCCGGTGACCCTCCCGGTTCAGCTGTCGCCAGACCTTCCGGGCGCCGTAGACCCCGAAGTTGACGTCGAACACACGGCGGATCTCCGCTTCGAGCTTGGCGTCTCTGCGCGCTCGGCGGGACGGAGGTCGGCGCCTCGTCTCGTAATAGGTAGCCGGGGCGATCGGCAGGTGCGCGCAGATCGGCTCGACCCCGAAGCGGTCCTTGTTCTCCTCTATGTAGGCCGTCATCGTCTCGGTCGGCGGTCGAGCTCCGCCCCGAAGAAAGCCGCCGCGGACTTCAGGATCTCGTTGGCCCGTCGGAGCTCCGCGTTCTCTCGCTCCAGCTCCTTCAGGCGGGCCCGCTCCTCGGTGGTGAGCCCGGGCCTCAGGCCGTCATCGATCTCGGCCCGACGAACCCACTTGCGAAGAGTCTCCGCCGTCATGCCGAACTTCCCCGCGATCGAGGTGATCGCGGCCCATTGCGAGGGGTGCGCGTCCTGATGTTCGAACACCATCCTGACGGCCCGCTCTCGCAGTTCCTTCGGGTACCTGCCTGGTCTCGTCATGGCTCCATCCTCTCCTCAAGGATTGGAGCCTCCAAGGAACCCGGGGCGGTTCATAATGGCTTTGCGTCCCAACTGTCCCGTTGCGTTAGATGTCTCGGGCAGCCGCCCTCACCCAGGATGGGGCTGGCCTCTTCGCGGACTGGTCATGTAGCACTTGAGGATTTGTCCGGTGGTTGGTGGCGCGTACGCACTCGCTCAACCAAAGAGCGGATGTAAGCATCCGGCGGATCACTGGCTTCCTTAGACTGCGGGTGATTGGCCCAGATGTGCTCGTCTCGCATGAATAGCTCGGCCAATAGGGATTCACGGGGCTCAGTCCCTAGCTTGATGTGGACCGCGAGAGGGCGTATCGCGTTCTCGACCGTGCCCGGTGTCCCCCCTTAGAGTGTTCTCTCCATCGATGCTCGTCATTGTCAGCGACCAGTTGGAGCATGCACTCTCGTACCTCTTCGTCCGTGAGCCCGTCGACGATGTCCCGTCTTGAGTGCACGCCTGGAATGTTAGCCGCCCGGTGCGGGAGACGCCTGGGTTAGCGGGCCGGTAAGCGCAAGGACCGCAGGGGCTGGGTTGGAATGCCTGCGAGTGCCCCGTAGAAGGCTCCGGCGGTCGAGAGAAGGAGCAATGAGCTGGCCGCAGGGCTTCCGGTTCAGTCACATCCGAAACCGAGCACCTTGCCGATGTCCGGACGCGAACTACAGATCGCTGTTTCGGCTTCGGCCCCGAGCGGCCAAGCGACGCTCCATCGAGGCTTGTAGCCACATGTGTTGGGCCCGAGGATGCGTACACCCACCAACCATCGCGGCACGACGCCCGGAACGACCGTCGCCCGTCGCTCGGGAAGCCAGCCATCGGCGTCCGGGTCGGCGACCGCGAACAGCGTTCCTCCAGAGATCTCTCGTCGGAGCGCGTCCGGCAGGCGGCCGCACGTCGGGATGTATTCGATCCGGTTGATGTAGAAGCTATGCGGGCAGTCGCCGATGCCGCAGTGCGCCTCCTGGATCAGGAACACCTCCCTGCCATCCACGATCGTCCGCTCCGGCCGAGGAACCCGTGGGCATGCCGTCACGAGCAGCAGAGCGAGGACGCTGGCCACGTAACGCACGGGTCGAGTATGCACTGGGGGTGGCGCAAGTAGACGCTTGGCGCATGAGGGAAGGCGGCGGGATCGCCACCGGCATCGGGTTCGCGGTGTTCTTCTTCTGGAAGACCGGCATCTGAGAAGGTTCGCTCCGCGTGAACCAGTGTTCGGGAATGTCACCTGCCCTCATCCGGGCGAGGAGGGAAGGTGATGGGGGGAGCGCACCTGTCGGATACGCTCGCGGGATGCTGGCGTTCGGTTGGACCGTGGAGCGGGTGGGGCTGTGGCCATCCAGGCGTTCGCAGCCTCCCTGGCGGCGATCGCCGCGGGTGCGGCCTGGCGGAGCGCAAGGGCGAGCGCCCGGGCGGTCCAAGAGGCTCAGCAGGACCGACGGATCGAGCGACTACGCGAGCGGCGAGCGAGGTTTGAGCCGATGCGCGTCGCCCTGATCGCGTTCAGGGAGGCAGATGTCGGCAGCCCGTTCAGAGAAGTTCGGCGAAGCCCGACTCGCCGTCCAGACATGGCTCCCGCTCGCGGAGGGTCACGACTTCCCGCAGACGACGTACGTGTTGGGAGCGATCAACAAGGAAACCATCCACTCCGACGAGAGCCGGGAGATCACGGACAACGCGATCGCCGAGGTCGAGCGAGAGATCATGAGGCTCGACGACGAGATCGCTGCCCAGGAGGCTGGCTAGTCAGCCACGTGGCCGAGGTGGGTCTAGCGCGCTGGCCACAACCTGGCCACAACAACGCCCTCATCGGGACCGCCGGAGAGGCCGTTTGCGCTGGTCAGACGTTGTGCCCCCGGGGGGGCTTGGACCAGACCTCCGACGTTTGGTACGACTGCGACAGCGGCTGCTGCTCCGCTTGAAGCGCCCATCGTAATCAAGCGAGGAGCGTCAGAAGCTGGATCGGGAGTCAACCACGATTCCATCAACGGCTCACAGGAAATTCGGCTGGGGGTAATCGACGCCGCACGGCCCGCTCTTCAGACTCACCACCACTTGCGCTCGAGGGCGCTGTCCGTGCCGCCGGTCCGGTCAAGCGCGTCGAGGTCGGCGACGTCTTCGTCCGAGAGAGTGAAGTCGAAGATCCGCGCGTTTTCCTCGATCCGTTCCTGATGCGTCGATTTGGGGATCACGGGAATGCCTCGCTGCACGCACCATCGAATCAGCACCTGCGCGGGCGTGCGCCCCAGGCGCGCCGCGATCCGCCCGACCGTTCCATCCGACAGGTGGCTGCCGGTCCCCAGGGGGCTGTAGGCCTCGAGCGTGATCCCACGGTTCCGGCAGGCCTCGAGCAACGCTCCCCGGTACTCGAAGGGGCTAAATTGCACCTGGTTGACGACCGGCGCGACGTCTCCTGCTGCGATCACCTTGTCGAGCTCGCCCACGTTGAAGTTCGAGACCCCGATCGAGCGGGTGTATCCGCCCTCGCGAGCGCGCTCCATCCCCGGCCACGCCCACGTGGGGCCGCCTCGAGGCCAGTGGACGATGTACAGGTCGAGCTGGTCGATCCCGAGCCGCCTGAGGCTCCGCTCAGCCGCGGTCATGGGGTCCTTGCGGGCCGGATAGAACTTCGTGGTGACGAACACCTCCTCGCGGGGCACGCCGCTCTCGCGCAGCGCCCGGCCGACGCTCTCCTCGTTCCCGTAGGCCTGCGCCGTGTCGATGTGTCGATAGCCCAGTTCGAGCGCCCACCGCACGGCGTTCACACACGCGGGTCCGTTCGGGACCTGCCAGACACCCAGGCCGAGCAGTGGCATCTCGTTCCCGTCGGCCAACTCGATGGTTCGTTCCTCCGCCGTCACGCTCCTTGACCTTTCGGCTCCTCATGGGCCCGGGACGAAGGAAGAGGATTCCTTCCCGCTCGACGACCTCGGCTCTGCCGAGCGGGACGACCCGCGTCAGGAGCTTGAACGCCTCGGAGTGCAGCATGACTCTTTGTCGATGTATTGGAGCCCGACAGGATTGGGCCTACGCCCCCACACCCGCCGGAAGACGGCGAAGGCCGGGGCGAGCGAGTCATTGCTGACAACGTAGATGGTCCACTCGATGACTTGCTCCAGCCTCGCGCGCCCGGCAGCGAGCGCCTGCTCGAGGTTCTCAACCACCTGCTCGATCTGGGCGACGAGGTCACGCCTGCCAACTGTCTCCCCCGAGGCCGTTACAGCGGTCTGTCCCTCAACATAGACCTGTAGGGCACAAAAACCTCGGATCGGGCGCGTGACCAGATCTTTCTTCGAGTTCGCTCGACCTGCTCCGCCTCCGCGGCCACCATGGGGAATCGGGACTGTCCATCGGGCGATACACCTGTTTCGTGAACATTATCAGGCGAGAACGTGCTGAAGTAGCCACCGAGAAGCGCACCGAAGTGCACAGCACGAAGTTGCCAGCGTGAGCTTCGGGGGAGCACCCCTCGGTCTGACGCAACGATGGCCCTCCTAACGAACCCCTGGAGTAGAGTCGGGCAATGAGTCCGCGGCAGAGGTCGTTGTCGCGACGATGGCGTGCGCCTTGATCTCCTGCAGGCGCCCAGGCGCCGCCGAGAGAGCGATCCCTCGCGGGCCGCTCCTCCATGGAGGCGCAATAGCGTTTCCTGGCCGAAACGACATACTGACCCGCCAAATCGGCTAAACGTATCGCTATCTGGGACCGTCTTATTTCCGCAAATGAAGGGGCGGCCGGAAGGCGTGGCCGACCATGGTGCGGTCGAGCACGGCGCGAGCTTCGAGACGTTCTTGGACACCGAACGGGCACGCCTGTTCGGGACGCTTTGCCTCGTCACCGGCGACCGAGGGGAGGCCGAGGAGCTGATGCAGGAGGCGTTCGTGCGGGTGGGAGAGCGCTGGGATCAGGTTCGCGCCCACCCGGATCCGTCGGGGTACCTGTACCGAACAGCGTTCAACGTCTTTCGGGACCGAGGCCGCCGCGCGCTCCGCTCCGTCCGTCGCCTGATCGCGCCCGCGCCGACAGAAGATGCGTTCACCAGGGTCGATGAGCGCGAGGTCCTCCTCGATGCGCTTCGGACCCTCACGCCCCGTCAGCGCGCGGCCCTGGTGCTGACCGAGCTCTTGGATCTCAACTCGAAGGAGGCCGCTAAGTTTCTCATCGTGAGGCCGGTCACTGTGCGGGTCTTGGCGTCGCAAGGCCGCGCCGCATTCAAGCGCGAACTGGAGACATCCGGTGACTGACCTCCGTCCGGTTCTCGAGCGGCTCCGGGACCGCATCACTGCACCGCCAGCCCGGCTCAAGCGACTCATCCTCTATCGGGAGCGAAAGCGCCGCTGGCATCGCATCGGGACGATCGGGATGGCTCTGATCCTCGGCGTCGCCGGAACGCTGGTGGCGGTGCGTGCCCTGGCTCCCCAAGGCCGGTCCAAGCCCGCCGCCACGCTCCCGCACGGGGCCATCTCCTTCGTCCGGGGAACCATCCTGGCCGGCACCCCGATCCCGGATGCGGAGATCTACCTGATGGAACCGGACGGCTCCGGCGTACGGAGGCTGACCGATGCGGCGGCGGAAGGGAAGGTCGCCGCCGAGCCCGCATGGTCTCCGGACGGCACGAGGATCGCCTTCGTCCTCAGCACTCCAGAGCACCTCGGTGCCTACGCGGGCGACGGCGACCTCTACGTCATGAGCGCCGACGGGACGGGGATGACCAAGCTCACGAATGGTCTTCGCGACGCGCATCCCGCGTGGTCGCCAGACGGCACCAGGATAGTGTTCGTGCGAGACCAGGGGAACTCCCTGGTCGTCATGAACGCCGACGGGAGCGGCGCGACCGAGATCCGGCCCTACGGCGAGGTATTCCCTCCCTACCAGTGGCCGGCCTGGTCGCCCGATGGCACTCGGATCGCTTTCCAAGCCTCGCCATCGGCGGGGGTCGATACGAACGGCGTCTACGTGACCGACATCGACGGGAATGGAACGGCGAAAGTCACCCCCGGATCGTCGGACGGCTACCCCGCCTGGTCGCCGGACGGGACAACGCTCGCCTATGCGGGCTCGGACGGCATCTATCTGCACGACATGCAGTCCGGGACCGACCGTCGCCTGACCTTCTGCGGCAAGCCGGAGAACTGCGGCTTCGACTTCGAGCCGTCCTGGGCTCCGGACGGCAGCCGAATCGTCTTCGCGCGCCAAGACTATGGTGGAAGCTCGGTCCAGACCTTCGTGGTGAAGGCAGACGGCACGGGGGTCCAACAGCTCACCAGCGGTCCCGAGTGGAACGCGGAGCCGGTATGGCAGCCGGTTGCCGTCGAAGGCGGAGGCCCTTCAACGGGCCCCTCAACCTCGTTGCCATCGCCCGCGACCCCGGCGCTAGCCGATACAGAACACGGCTCCCCATTCGACGTGGCCTTCGGGGCCGGGGCCGTCTTGTCGCTGACGTGCGACAGCGGATGCTCGGGGGATCGACGCGATAGTGCAGGCAGCGCTCTTCGCATCGACCCTGACTCCGGGGAGGTACTGGCCTCGGTCAGCCTGAGGAACCCGTCGAGGATCGCCGTGGGTGAAGGCGGCGTCTGGGTGATCAGCTTCTGGGATGGCACCGTTATGCGGATCGACCCCGCCACCTCCCGGGTCGTCGCGACGATCGAGCTCGAGCTGCCGTTCGCTGTGTGCCAGAGCTGCCCGGACCCCCGCGACTTCCTCCCGTACGACCTGGCGGTCGGGGAGGGGGCCGTCTGGGTCGACACCGCGCGCGGGGTCCTGGCCAAGATCGACCCCGCGACCAACCAAGTCGAGGACATGATCAGGCTGCCGGCCGAGAGCCCGCAGGACGTGGCCGTGGGAGAAGGCACTGTTTGGGTCGCGATGAATCTGCTCGGTGTGTACAGGATCGATTCCGCTACCGACCAGGTGGCCGCGCGAATCGTCGTTGACGAGTCGCCAGATCGTCGGCTCTCAGGCGGTCAGGTCGTGGTGGGTGGAGGATCCGGTGGGTTCAGGGCGGATGGGCACGAAGGAAGACCGACAGTGAAGGTCATGAGGTGTATGTGATTGTCCCCGGTGCCGCGGTCGCGAGGATCGATCCCTCCACCGATCAGTCGGTTGCTCTCCTGCCTGTGGGGGACTCGCCTCGTCTCATGGCCTTCGATGGCGGCGCTCTTTGGCTGTGGTCCGGCGGCTCGAGCCTGGAGCGAATCGATCCCATGACTGGCGCCGAGATGGCCACCGTGGATGCTCCGGCCGGTGGGCGCTTCATCGCAGTGGGCGATGGGGCCGGCTGGGTCGCCTTGCCCGACGGTGGTCTCACGAAGGTGGATCTCCCGACTGGCTAGCATCTTCAGCCCCTCGACGCCTACCTGTTCTATGCACCGATGCCTGGAGGTGTGACGCTCGTCTCAACCCGCGTGATCGCCTGCTGGCACGCGGACCCATTCGTACCGGCGCTACATGACTTGTGATCACGAACGACTTCCGAGCTGCGCAGCGCCGAGCTCTGTGGGGCAGTTGATGGAGAATCCGGGGATGGATACCCAACTTGTCGAGCATCTGAACCGATGGTTCACCGCGAGCACCTTCCGCGCCGACCTTTGCCGAGCGCTTGCGATCGTGCCGCTCGTGCTGATCGGCCTGCTCGTCGTGCTCGCGTGGTCGACGCGTCGATCGAACTCGCCGAAGGGTCGGTCCGAGCTGCTCTTAGGGATCATCGCAGCCGTGGGGGCTCTCCTTCTGAATCTCGTCCTTGGCCACCTCTACTACCGGGCGCGCCCGTTTCTCGTGCTGGATGTCCGTCCACAGCTCCCCGAGGCCGTGGACTCGAGCCTGTTCAGCGATCACCTCGCGGTCGCGGGGGCTGCAGTCGCTGCGCTCTTCGTGGCGCGGCGAACGTTCGGGTGGATCGCTCTTGGTCTTGGGGCCCTACTCGCGGTCGGCCGGATTGGGGCTGGCGTCCAGTATCCGAGCGACTGCCTCGTGGGCACGGCCGTCGGTGCGGGCTGCTTCCTCGTGGTGCTGCCGCTCCGCGGGCCGGTCTCGCGGGCGATCGCGGCCGCCTATCCCGGCACCGGCGAGCCCGAAGCGAGGCCGGAACGCGCCTTCACCCATCGGCACCGGCGTGGAATCTCGATCGCCGTGGCGCTCATGCTGTTCGGCGCAGGCTACGGGATCCGAGCCATCCGGGACTTCGGTTGGAAGTCGGCCGCTCTTCGGGCCGAGGGGATGCTGCAGGCGGGCTCCGCGCCGGTCCCGCCCGCCGAGTACGCGACGATTCCCGTCCAGACGATCGCCGCCGGGAAGAGCCGCGCGACCTACGCGACGGTCGTCGGAGATGTGACCCAGGTGAGCCATGAGCTCGACGGCGACTACCACATCCGGATCCAGGGCCAGGGCGCCTTCTTGGTGCTCGAGATCATGCCGGAGTTGCCGCTTGCACCGCCCCACATCGGCCAGCGGATCACCGCCTGGGGCGTCGTTCGTCACGACGGGCTCCACAACTGGTGGGAGCTGCATCCGCTCGTTGGCTGGCAGACGGGGAACGTCGCCGCTCCACCTGGCACCGGTACGGGGGGCAGCGACTGACCAACGAACGGAGCCCAGAGCACGACAAGAACTCCACACGCCGGAGCATGTTGTTCGACCGGGTCGAGCACCGCCCTGATCGGGGCCGAGCCGATCCCGCGGCTCTGGCGATCCGATCGGGTGTCCGCAAACGCCAGATAGTAGTGTGGCTCCGTTGGGTGGTGCTCCCCCTGGGAGATCGTCTATGAACGCACGCCTGGGCGGCCCATCCGAGTTTCTGTGCGCCCCTTCAGCTTCTGAAGACCACACCAACCCCGCTCTTCCATCCCCAGAGGGCCGATGCTGGGTACCCCCTCCTCTATTGGTCCATGCTTGCGGCTCGAGCAAGCAAGGTCGAGAGGGCCTGTAGGGCACAAAAACCTCGGATCGGGCCCGTGAGCAGGTCTTTCTTCGAGTTCGCTCGACCTGCTCCGCCTCGGCGGCCACGATGAGGGATCCAGACGGTCCACCGGGCGGGACACCTGTTTCGTGAACATTGTGGGGCCATACCGTGTCGAGGCGATCCGGGTGGCTCCGGGGCGGGAGCTCCGGACCATGCACGACTTCTTGGACGCGACCGCGGGCTGGACCGGGTCGCCGGGTCCGATTCGGGAACCGAGAGGCAACTCTAAGAGTCTCTGAACCGTGACAGCCGACCGGTTGGTCGTCGGGTCCCTGGTTGCGCTCTTTATCGCTGCGATGGAGTTTGACGCCTGTGTCGAGACGCGAGCGCCATCGACCGCGGAGTGCGTAGAGGACTGGAACGAGCCGGCGGGCTCGATGCAGCGAACCCAGGTGATATCGGGCGGATTCCGACTGGCGGATGCCAACGGCTGGGTGGCGAAGGTCATCTACCCAGGATGCAGCGTCATCTTCGTGACCGAACTCGACTGGCCCCGGTTATCGTGCGTGCGGACGTTCCGAGCTGCCGTTCCCAGGCTAACCGCGTGGAGCTGCGAGGGCGGCCAGCGCTGGGGTCGCGGGCGTTCATCGGCACCAACTTCCGTCCGAGCGTTACGGTCGGCTCCGACGGCAAGCTCATCGGAGCAACACCGTGTCACCCGACTGCCGCATCGCGTGCCTTTCTTGTCTCCACTCGCCCACTTGCAAAGCCTACGATCCGGCCCTTGTCTTCCGCTTCTCTCTTGGAACGATCCACTCTTTCGGATCCGCGGATGGTTGGGACCGGCGCCTCGGCCGAGCCAGCCTTGATCACCACTGCGGGGTCTCCCCAGTCGTCTGCGCTCGGCCCTACACCTTCGGGCCCGATGTACCTAGGGCGCGAATCCCCCGCGACCGATGTGGCTGTCATCCGGGCGTGCGAGGCTTGACGCGTGCCACGATCCAAGAATTCGCCGGCTCTCCGACAAGTCGGTGGAAATTTCCTCGCGGCGCATGAGGCCGGTCATGCAGTTGTCGCCGTTGTTCTGAGGCTCTCCCTCCAGTACGCGACGCTACGCCCGCGCGGCGCCGAAAGCGGGCTGACGCACACCCGAAACCTGAAGAACGAAACCCCCAACTACCTTGAAAGGGAAGCGGTCTGCGCACTCGCGGGGATCGCCGCGGATCGGGTCCTGAACGGACGCCTTACCTTTGGAAGCGCGATGGGCGACGTCCCTCACGTACGAAG
>WNGB01004356.1_pt1 | contig 21632 bp, 27 predicted proteins | sample 5400681 | NCBI WGS metagenome assembly WNGB01 (sample SAMN13153367, study PRJNA577476) | soil metagenome | isolation source: 115 cm soil or saprolite under grassland replicate 2 | place: USA:California | collected 2016-06-15
GGTATCCATCGTGGAGTCGAGCGTGACACCTTCCTGATAGCGGGCAGTCCACTGCTCATTGCCCACAGCGCGGTTGAGCAACTCGATCGCGCTCTTCGCCGAAATGGTGATCTTGCCATCGCCCTCGTCGCGGTAGGATACAAGTCGCCCGGTGAAACACTTATAAGCTACCGACGGCAAGTTATACACGCCGGTCAGCGGATCCTTGACGTGCAGAAACAAGTGGCAGAAACGGCCGTACCACGTACGCGGATAATCGGAAACGGCGGGGGTCGTCACTGCCGACTTCGTGACGTTGTTGCCGATGACATGCGACGCACTGAACGCGGTCCCGCCGTCGGTCTGATTGATGGCGAACTTCCCACGCCCGATCGTTCCCGCGAACGTGGTGGCCGTCGTGGTCGTGTACGTCAGCCGTTCGTCACCGATATAGACCGCGCCCGACGCAGCGAACCCGGTCGTATCCTTCACCGCAAGCGCAGTGGTCGCACCCGCGAGAACACTCGAGGTCAGATACGTCCGATGCCCGGCCGCATACCCTTCCCGGAACATCGTCGCCAGCGTGCCCGCGGAATCCACGATCGTGAACTCGAGCGTGTTGGCTTCGATGTCCTGTGCGTAGAGTTGGATCTCCTGCCCGAGCGTGCCGCGAGCGATCAACCCCCCCGTCGGGTTACTCCAACTGTTATAGGGTGCAGAGTCGGCGGAATACGTAGCCGGCATCGCGTCCGTAGCGAAGGCAGTGTCAAAGCCTTCGATCACGAACGACAGTGCAGCCCCGGCCTGAGTATACGTCTCAAGCCACGTGAGAGTCGCAGGGGTCGCCATTGGTTTAAGTGGTCTTGCGAACGATGTAGCGGATAGCCCAAAGGGATTCGGTGCTATCGGTCCAATTGTCGATCACGGGCGTCGGTGCGAACAAGCCGCCGTCTTCTACCACCCACGTGCGATAGGTGCTGTCCACGTTGCGGTCAGCGTGAAACCGCACGCGGAGCCCGAGTGAGATCACGTCTTCGTAGAAGTACTGAAGCGCCTCATACCTGAGGTTTGCGGTCGCGCTCCACGTCTTCGACCCCTTGAGCATGCGGAACTCTAGGGAGTCCTTGTAGCGCTTGGAGTATGAGAGCGCGTATGCCGTTCCATCAGTGCCGAGACTGAGCGTGTAATCGGACTCGATGGCACCGTCAGAGGTTTCCGGCCCCATCACACCCGAGCGGCCACAGTTCGGCATGAAGAGGTACTTGACGTGGAAGCTAGACACATGGGTTGCATTGGCACTGCGGTTATTAAAGAAGCCCAGGAGATCGCGGATACTCGTGCTCGTCCAGGTGATAGCAAACGCAGATGAACGAGAGATCGTGGATACCCCGAAGGACGTATCCGAGTTGTCATCGATGGTCACACTCGATGACCCGGCCCCCATGGTGGACTCCATTTGCGCCTCGAGTTCATCGCAAAAGGAGTTGGAACCATTGCCCACGGTATTCAGGAAATACCGGCCCGCGGGCATGACGATCGTGCTCGCGCCGAACGTGCCCACCGTCGTGCTCGATGCAAGCACGATCTCACCCTCGAGTTTCATCAGTGCCATGAGTTACCCCGAGTAGCTCGCGGAGAACTTCTGACGCGAGCCCTGCCGCCCGGCCTGCCGCACGCCGCGTGCTACCGCATCGGCGGTCTCCTGCCGGTTGCCGTAGAAGCCGTCCCCTAGGTTGACGATGATCGTATCCCCGCCACCGCCACCACCGCCACGCGCGCCGGGGCTGGCGTAGCCCCCGCCCGCAGCCCCCGCGGACGCGCCACCGCCGCCACCACCACCGCCCGCGAGCGAGCCCAGGACGTGTGAGCCCACCCCTGCCGCAGCTGCCGCAGCGGCGAACTTCAGCGCGGCGAGGCCATGGGTAGCGGCTCCCTTGCCATCGCCGAACGCGAGGGAGGAGATCGCGAATGCACCCTCACCGAGTGCCCGCACCGCGTACTCCACCGCGAGCGACTTCAGACCCGCAGCCGACGCCTTGGCGAACGCTTTGCCGATGGACTCGGACCCGTCGATCGCCGCAGCGACGGCCGACCCGAACGCACCTTGAAAGACTCCCCATGCGCCACCGAGCATCGTGGTCTGATCGGTGAGTTGGGACATGAACTCGATCGCCTTGCCGGTCGTGCTGGCATCAATCTGCCCCTTAAGGTAGGACTCGCCCGGCTGGCGGCCCGTGTCCCAGATGTTGCCCTTGCCAGTAAAGTCGAAACTCTCCGCGCCCCCGACTCCATATCCGGTGCCGAGATCACCCGCGAACCCGGTTCCTCCGATCACACCGCCACGGGAACCGCCCGCGATAGTCGGTCCCGAGCGGGCCGGGCGGATTGGTTTCGCCCTGCCCCCGCGAGTATCTGCACTACCTGTCCCGACGCTCCCTATGCCAGGGGTCCCAAGAATCTCTTGGTAATAACGATCGTCACTCATCAATGACGCGCTATATGCGTCCAACGACGACGCGGCCCCGCCCGCGAGCCCGGCTCCGACGACATCGGCATGAAAGGATTCGCCCCGCAACTTCGCCTGCGCCGCTCCGGTCCTATGCAGTTGTGCCCGCAACTCCGGTGCACCGAAGAGATCACCGGCGTATTCGTTCCAGTTCTCCGCGATCCACCCGATGGCCTTCGCAGCCGCAGCCACCACGCTGGACATCGCCATAGCGATCTCCTGCAGTGAGTCCTTGAGACGCGTCAGCGATGCGGTCTGCTCATCAACTGGAGTCTCTCGAATGAGCGCATCGAATTTGGACATCGCCGCATTGACATCCGTCTGATGATCCTTCGTCTTCTCCAGGTTGATACCGAAGTCGTCTAGCTTGTTGACACCCTTGGCGAGTGCGTCGACGAGTTTGTCAGCGATATCCGCTGCGGGCCCGAAGCCCTTTTGTTCGAGCGCGACCGATGCCTGAAGTACTTTCTGCATCTCGCCTTCGGTGAGTTTAAAGTCACCGGACATGCCCTTAACGCTGACGCGCAGGACATCCTGACGAGAGATCAGTTTATCGGTCGCGTCTCGGAAGCGATCGACCGACCCCGCAGGGAGCATCTTCTCCATCGCCTCGCGACGTGACGCGGAAATTGCGGTGTCGACGGCCCCATTCAGCAGTCCGAATGCCTGTTGCACTCCGCCGAGCGCGAGATTGAATTTGCCGAACCCCTCGACTGCGCTCTTGATAAAGTTGGAGATCGACCCGCCCGACTTCTCTGCGGAGTCGGCCACCTTCTTATTCGCGTCTACAACCTTCTGTAGTTGATGCACCGCGGGTGCGGTGTCTGCATTGATGATGATCTTCGCAGTAGCCGCAATGTCAGCCATGGTCCATCCGTTGATTCATTGCCGCCATTTCCTGACGGCTGTACTCGTCGAAGGTGCGAGCGAGTTCTAGGATCGCCTCGGCAAGCACGTTGTGGATGTCAGGGAAAAAGCTCTCGAGTGCTCCCTTGTCGAACGCCTTGAATGCCTGACACGCCTCGACTACTAGCGGCTGCCGCACTGCCCATCCGGGGCAGACGTTCGGGTAGCGCGTTCCCGCGTCAGCGTCGACGGATTGCCAGTCAATACCCGGGCACTCACCCGACATGCCGATGGTCTTAGGGACACCCTCCGGTGACCCTGGACGCACGTCGAGCCACTCGGATTCGGGCATCCACCCGCAGTGCATATACCGACGCTGCGTTTCCGTTCGCAGCGGGCCGACATGGATACTGGCTTTGCCCCGCTGACAGAAGTCGCAATCGAAGCGAGCGGGTTCGTTAGGATGGTCCGGGTCAGGCGCTAACCAGGGGATGACCCGGAGCGCCGATCGGCCAAAGGGTCGAGACCCGAATAGAGGAGTACGATGTTCATCAGTTCGCCGAATAGTCCGCTGTCGAATATCGCGTCAAGCGTATCGGCTGTAAGGTGACGGTCCGAGCCATCTCCTACGAACTCGGGAACGAGCATGCCCCCGTGTCCGTCCCGGAAGTTCTCGATCCCGCAGACCCCATAAGCGACGGCGGCATTCGCTCGCTCGCTCTCGGGCATGCCCGCGATCGCCATAAAGCGCTTGCGGCGGAGTCGCTGGATCTTGAATACCGTGGGAGTACTTCCCGCCTTTGCAGGCAGATGTTTGCGCTCGAACGTCTCTAGGTATTTCTTGACGTCGAAGTCCTGCGATTCACCGTCAAGTGAGGGATCCGCAGAATAGAGGTATTCCGCTACGGCATTAGCACGTGCGCCGATCATCGGGCCACCCCCGCGTTCGTCCAGTGCCGATCACCACGTGGCACTCGCTCTGGCATCCTGCGTGACCAGTGTGCATCACCAGATGGCGCACGACCCTTTGCCGCGCGATCGCGCATGTTGTCCGCTTGTGTCCCAAGGAAGAGATGAGAGGGACGCACACACCCGGGATTATCGCAGCGATGGAGTACACACATCGCGGCAGGGATCGGACCATTCACTACCGCCCAAACCCAACGATGAGCCTTACCCCCCCCTCCGAACTGTCCGTATCCGGTACTCCGTTTGCTGGCGGTCCACTCCCAGCACTGGTCACCGATGCGCACCTTGTCCCAAAACCGCATTTCCTGATTAGTCATGCTCTACCCGAGGAAAAAGCGGATGGCCGACAGCGTCAGCTCGCTGGTCGTGGTCGTGGATTCGGTGCCCTGGTAGGTCTTGCTGACGTACGTCAGGCCGTTGCGGTCTGTATACGTGGGCTTGGCACCGACGGGAAACGCACGCGGCAGGTAGAAGCCCTGGCACCGGGCCGCGGTCGCGTTCGAGACGAAAAGGATATGCTTGAACGTGGTGCTGCTACCGTCAGTGTCGAAGTCGGTAGCCGGTTGGGTCGAGTATGGGATCGTCCACGTGAGCGTGGGGACGCAACCCGTGGAGACCCACCCGGTAATGTTGCCGTATGGTTCCTGTGACGCGCGCGGCCCCTGCTGCGGGATCAGCCCCATGGCGAGACTGAGCGTCAGCGTGCCGCACTCTTCGATCGCGCGGGTGGCAGTGGCGAACGTCTGAACGTAGAGACTGCCACCCGCGATCGGGGCGGTGTCCGTATTGGGCAGCGTGACAGCACTCGGGATGGTCACCGCCGAGCGATCCCAATAGGCGATCCGGTAGCGCCACGTTCGCTTGATCGGGCGCGCACCGGAGATGTCGATCTCATCGGAGAACGACTCGAGTTGTGCGCCCATGCAGTGGAACTGCGCGCCCGTGTCCGTGAGCCCGAAGAGAAACCGCAGCGTGGTCGCTGGATTGGTCTCAGTCGGGTACATGTTGGCGCAGACGCGGACCGCATCCGCGGCATTCGGCGTGCCCGGGAGAGTGGTCAGAAGTTGAGTGTTCCCACCGCTCCAAGTTGACACGACTCCGGGCTGGCCGTCGCATCGCCCATCCGCTTTGACGCCCACCCTGATCACGCTGCCCGCTGTGATCGCAGTGACACCCGTCGTCACGAACGTGTCCCCGTCGGTGGCGCTAGAGATCGTTCCGCCGTCATCGCTCAGCAGTGACCCGCCGAGCCCATTACCCATAAGGTCCGTGCACCAATTGCTCGTGGGCGCAGCCACCCCCGGATCGGTCATGAGCCCGGGAACGTAGGTGGAAAACTCAAGCGTACCAGTCCGTAGCCCAAGGAAACCGGGCCGCGTCACGTTCTTGCGCGACTGCACGGTCATGTCCGCTTCGCGCGCCTGATCCAACGTGCACGTTGCGGACAGAAAGGGGATGCGCCCGGAATAGGTATTCGAAGCTACCGACTGCGCGTTTTCGAGAAACGACGACTCGGTATTGTACAGAAGCTCTTCGAGCCGAAAGAGTTTGGCCGTCATCGGTTATCCTTAGCGCCTAAGCCCCTGGTCTCCCTGCACCCAACTTCCAGATCCAGCGCAGTAACCTCATCTCTCACCCTCGGCGGAAGCGGTGGGTGCTGGTGCACGAGAGGCATCCTTCGGTGTCATGCTCATGGCATTGCGGATCGCGGCGATCTCCTGGTGCTTGGCAGCAATGGCCTGGTTGACATCCTGGAGATGGGTGTACATGTCTCCCATCTCGAACATGGCCTGACGGAGCTTCTCGTCCAACTCGCCCATTAGACGTAGCCTCGCGCGGTCTTGTAGACGGCCAGGCATGCCAGGGCGAAGTCTCGCCCCTTGGTGCGGTCAGTCGAGGCGATGGTGGCGAAAGCCGCCTCGAAGTCACCGTCAGGGTCGTTCGGGTAGCTCACCCTGAAGAACGCGGTACCCGCGGCATTGCGGTACATGGTGACCGAGACCCCGATGATCACGCCGTTCGTGGCATCGTCGGGGTTCGGGATGGTGCTACTAGAGATCGTGCGCGCCATGGTGGTCCTCGCTTTAGAAACACGGAATGAAGCGGACCGTGCCGTTGATGTTGATCGTCAGCCACTCCTGCACAGTGGTATTTGCGCTAGCGGGGCCGACTGAGCCCAATACCGTGGCAATGGTAGCGTTCGCCGTCGTGGAATCGATCCGTGGCGTGCCCGCGTCGATCCACAGGGGGTGGCCCGTGGTAATGGTGGCGTTGGAACCCGCGAGGGGTGGCCCATCGATGTAGACGGTGGCGGCGGTGGTGATCGTCGATGCTGCAGCGAATGCATAGGTGGGGGCGAAGATGCAGAATTCGCGCTGGGTAGTCAGTGCGCCGGTCGCCCAGGTGTTGGTATACGTGTTGTAGGCGAACTTGTTGATCTCGGTCGAAGCCGTCGAAGCCGTGTTGGCCGAGGGCGTGATGGTGAAGAACTGGCGCGCACCCGAGGGATTCGCGATGCCCGTGAAGGCATGCCCACCGTTGGTCGAGGTATTGTTGTTGTACTGGAACATGGACGATTGGGTGGTGAGTTGAAACAGCGTGGTCGTTACGCCCGTGGCATTGACGGTGCCAATGCCAAGTGCGTTGGCCGCAAAGAAGCTTGTGGACTGGAAATGACCAGCGTTCGCCACCGTGCCCGTGACCATGTTCTGGAAGAGTAGCGTGCCATTCTCTCCGGCATCAGTGACCGTGCGCAGGACGCCCACGAGACGAGCGCACTCACGCTCGGTGCCCGCGCCGTTCTCGGCGGTGAGGCTGAGGTATGAGCCAATGCCCGCGGTTGCCGTCGCCGAGGTCATGTGCGCGACGCGCATTCCCTCCAACTGTGCAGCCGCAGCACCGTCGGTGATCGTCGACTTGACCGGCGTCGCAGCATTGGTCCAGGTGTGAACCCCCGTCCATGCGAAGGTCGCGCTCTGCGTGGTGGCGACGGTCGGGTCAGTCGCTGTACCTGCGACAGTGATTGTAGTATCGCCAGCCGTGACTGACGTAACCGTACCGGACCCACCGCCGCTGCCCCCACCGCCCCCGAGGATGGCTCCGCGTCCAATAGCGGTCATTGGATTAGCCCCCGCTTGGCTTCATGACGTAAAGAGATCCATTGGAACTGACCCGCACGACTGATACACGTGCGTTCCCCGCCGCTGTGACCTGGATCAGGAACGGAGTGTTAGCCGGCATGTAGTTGTCCGAAGACGTCGCAGCACTTCCGCCGTTCGCGATCTGTCGGAAATAGACCGCGGTCGTTGCAATGGCGTAGTACGTACCCGCGGTCAGGTCACTGCCGTTCGTGGCAGCCGTGCCGGTATAGTCGATCTTGGCACTGGCAGCCCCATCCCATACGGCACTTTGCAGTGCCATCGGGTCGATATATGCCATGGGAGAACTCCGCTTACGTCAGGGTTTGCGCGTGGTAATAGATGATCTCCAGCGTAAATCGCTGGAACCAAACGCTCTCGTCTGCGCGATCGACGTCATGGATCGTGACGATGCTGGCGATCTGCCCGGTCAGGAGATTCCCCGGGCTAAACACCGCATCGCGCACTTGCTGTGCATCCGACGCGATCACGTCTTCCATCGAGTCCAGATCGTTCGGGCCATACAGCGCAGGCGCAACTGGATACGCCATCGTCAGTGTCGCCAGTTCCCGGCGCATGATCGCGGATGGGTCGAGAACCTCTGGATCAGTCAGGTCACCCGACCGACGCAGATCGAACTTGCGAAAGCACCCGTCCGAGGCATGAGCAATCGCCCATGTCTCGAGCAACTGCCGCTTGTCCGGGCAGCGGCGGAACTTGTCTTCCGCCCGGTTCATCGTTGCAGGCGTCAGCGCTTCGATCACGGATACGATCTGATTGCGGATCGCACCGAATGTCGTGGTCGTTGCCATCGGCTAGCGACTGAAGAAATACCGCTGCGGCGGGTCCCGACTGGTAGCACCCTCGGCTCCCTTGTCGATCCCGACCTTGAGTTGCGAGATACACATGGTGAAGAGCCGCGCATATTCGTCGCGCTGTTCACGGATGTAGATCTCCTGATCCCGCGCACCCGGCGCACCATACGCCCCCGCCGCGATGTAGCAGCCGCGCAGGAGTACGAGCTGATCCACGATCTCACTGTCGTTCAGCTGATGCGGCTGGTATCCCTCCGCGAGGATGTCGGCGCGGACGTCGTCAATCGCAGCTTCGAGGATGGCTTTCCACCCCTGCCCACGTCGCGCGCGATCGTCCAGCGTCTTCGCGTCGGGCCAGCGCTTCTGAATATCCGTGATGCTCGTATTGGTTTTGAACTGCTTGCGTACAAGCCGAAGGTACGTCTGCGCGTTATAGACCGCGCCACCTACCGTGTACGTCCACAGCAAGCGATACGACGGCTCCGTGGGGAGGGAGATGTTGTTCTCCGTCGCAACCCACGTGGCGTCAACGGTGAACGTTAGCTTGATACCCTTGAGAGTGGACGTCGTGATCGCGTAATCGAATTGGAGATCGTCCACGAGCACGAGCGAGTCCGCGCTGACGATGCCCTTCGCTTCGACGATCTCACGCTGCCCGTTGACGTTCTCTACTTGGTAGAGAGTCCCGACCACCGTGCTGGTAGTGGCGGCCACCGACAGCGTGTTACGGGAAGTCGACGAGACACCCGACGCAGTGTCAACCGTGGTGCTGACACTGTCGACAGTGACCGAAGACGTGAACTCGGTATCGTCATCGTTGGAGTCGACGCCCTCATATACGAGCACGGACGGCGATGACGGTACGCCGAGGAGATCACGGATAGTCTCAGGCGGGTAGAAGCTGACCGTTTGCCCGGTGCGGTTATAGACGAGTTCTACGGTTCGCATTGAAACGTATCCACACCGAGTGACTGCAACATGCCCGCTTCATTGGACGCTTCGACGTGCACCGGCTCGAAGCGGCCATCCGCGAGAATGAGACCACCACGCTGACGGACCCCGTTACAAAACCAATAGTCTTCGCCGATGGTATCGGGCGCGGGCCCCTCGAGATGCTCGAACTTGAACCATGGCGAGTTAGGCCAGGCGCGCGTCAGCCACGTGAGATCGATGGCAGTGAACGCGGTCCCGATGCGGTCAACCTGGATCACCTGCTTGCGCCATTCGTCCTCGGGAACGAGTTCGTACTTCTCGCCGCGTGACACGTTGTAACCGGGTCGCTTCCGCATCTTGACGGGCGCACCGATCACTGCTGCATTGCGGCGCATTCCCTCACGCAACATCTCGAATATGGCTTGTGGCAGCGGGTAATACGTATCCGCGTCACACATCAGTAGCCAGTCCGCACCCGCGTCCCGCGACTTCGCGATGAGGAGATTGCGCGCCTTATCCACACCGCACGAGTCGACCGTGATAAAGAACGGGGCCGGCAACCCCGCACGGCACCATGCCCATGCAAGCTGCCCACCCTGGAGAAGATGGCCCGCGCTGACCTTACTGGCGTACGCGGGAATCCCGACAGCGAGCCGGATCACTTCGTGGCCCCTGTTGAGATCACCTTCGCGGGTGGCTTCCCATACTCGTACTTGACCGCGCACTGCCGCATGAACTGGCGATACTTCTCTTCGCGGCGTTCGCACTTCGCGCAATGGCGGGTCAGGTTCGTGTGCTTGCTGCACATCCGCCCGATCCGCAGCATATGGGCGTTGACATCGGGGATGTAGAGCAGGAAGCGGATGAACGCCCGCACGCGATCCTCGGGGGTCGGCAGGTACGAGCCCGGACGGGCGGTGAACTCGTTCGTGCGGAGGTTCCAATCATAGGAACCGAGTTCGGTCACGTTCACGCCATCGAGCGGTTCCGGCTTGACCGTCTCCGTCTTCCGCTCCGCAGGACCACGCGCGACCTTTTCCAGGATAGGGCCAATGAACTCACCGACGGCGCGGCCACCCGGATCGGGCACGCCCAGTGCGCGCTGCTGATCCGTCACGACACGCTCGAGATTGTCCTTGGCGCGTCGGAGATCGTCTTCCGTCGGTTTGGTCATTACTTGACCTGTGGGGTCTTTGGCTTCTCAGCCCGCATGAAGTCCACCAGCTCCTTGAAGGAGTCGCTAAGCGTCTCCTTCATCTGTGCCGCGCGCCGGGCTTCGTCTTCCTGGTAGATCTGCCCATACTGTGCAGCCTTCTCGCGGTGCTCTTTCCAGCGGCGTTCTTGCTCTTCGTGGCGCCACTTGTCCCATGCGGTCGCGCCCATGCTGCGTGACACTGCTGGTACGTAGCGCTCTGCATCGCCGTACTCCCATGGGAGCCACCCGGTACGGATGGCGCGTCGACGGGTGAAATCGGCATAGCGCTGCGGCTCGATCGCGTCCTTAACGTTGCGGGTGGTCATGACCACGAGCCGCACACAATTGCCGCATGGCTTCAACCAGTACTCATACGGCAGAGCAGGGACACGCTTCTGACGTCCCTCCGCCGTGGTCACGGACTGCCGTCGACGCTGCGCGCGCGCAGAGGAATAGTCTTCGAGCGCGGGGACTGCCTGCCAGTGCGGCGCGTCGGGATGGTTGGACATGGCTCTCGCATCGCTTTCTCAAAAGGGTGCAGCGCGACACGGCCCGCCAGTGGGAGTGTGTGGGGTTCACTGGCGAGCGGGCGACCGAGTGCCACGCCGCTTCGGGGTCGGCTCCCCCGTTTTCTTCCTTAGGCGTCGGTGGTCAGGTCGCAGCCGAAATCGCTGATACGACCCACGCCATACGCCATCGTGATCGCGATCTGATCCGACACCTGATCCGGGAGCGGGATCATCTTGACGCGCGGCTGCCAGAGCAGCGCGATACCGAACCCTGCGAAGCCGGGGTCACGCGCGCCATTGATGAACATCGCGCCCACGACATCGGCACCGGTGTTCGCGGTGTCGGTCAGGTTCGTCAGCCAGATAGGCACACCGAAGAGTTCACCCACGAAGCCATTGCTATTGGCGTTCAGGATGGACTGTGCAGCGCTGGACGAGTTGGCGAACACGCCGGCAGTCGAGGCTGCGACCGCGGCACGCAGATCGAACGCCTGCTGATCATCGAGCACGCACACCTTCTGCCCGCGCGCGTTCTTGGTATCCAGGGTCGCGATCGCCTGCACGAAGTTGGCGACGGAGAAATCCACGCCCGTGCTGCCCACCGTGGTAGTGAACCCGCTCAGGAGTGCAGCGAGATCGTTCTCCAGGTTGAGCATGCAAAGACGCCCACCGTCTTCCACGATGAAACGCTCGAGCCCATCGGGGCCGAGCATGTTCACCTCCTTTGCCAGTTCCGTCACCTCACGCAGAATGCCGACCTGCGCAGCGGTGACGTTGGCAATCTCCGTGGTCTGGAGTTCCACGTTAGAGAGCGACGTGGTGCCCTCAGTAGTGACCGCGCTAACAGCGTCCAGTTCCCACTGCGGGAAACTAACTGCGGCGGTAGCACGGCCCGCAAGATTCTCCGTTCGCATGAGCGGAGCGAGAACCATGGAGTCGTAGCCGTACATCATGATCAGCGACGAGATATATTCGCTATTGACGATCTCCGTCAGCGAAGTTGAGAGGGTCTCAGTAGCCATTGTCTCTTACCTACTTCTTTGTGAGTTGCTCGCGAGCCGCTGCCCAGGGGTTGCCTTGCCCCTGTGCGCGCTTTTGCGCTTCGTACTTGTCGCGGATTTCCTGCATGGACATTCCGCGAAGTACCTCAGGCGGGATATCGCGAAGCCGGTCAGGGATAAGCGGGGCCGCACCCGGCGCAGCGGGTCCCGCGTTCGACGTGCCAGGCCTCACGGTGGGCGCGGCCGCGTTGGGCGGCGCGGCCGCGGCTGGCTTCAACTTCGAGAGTTTCTCCGCGATGCTCTTCACCTGATCCGCAGACGAGCCGCTGACCAGATCTTCGAACGTCGTGCGGAGTTCCCCGGTGAATCCGTGATCCGCAATCGCGGACTTCACTGCGATGTCTCGTTGGAGCGCGGTCACCTGCGCACTCAACGTGGCATAGCCCGCGTCCGCGGGTTGCGCCGGGAGGGTCTCTGGCTTTCCCGCCGGTGCGGCCGCGGGCGCGGGTGCACCCGGGGACACAAGCTTTGGGATGAGCCCTTCGAGAGTCTTCGTCAGCGTCGTAACTGCGTCGTAAGTCTGGCGTGCGTTCGCAGCCATCGCGTTCCAGTCGCGATGACTCGGTGCCGCGATCTCCGTCGACGGAGCCGCAGCGGGTGGAGTCGCAGGCGCACCCGTCGCGGGCGCACCCGAAGGAGCGTTGATCTCGTCGGCCATTCGTGGTTATCGCTGCCCGGTCTTCGGGCTCGCGCCTTTCAAACGAATTCGTGATGCGTGGGGTCGGCTGCTCGGAGTACGTAATCGAGCACGCGATTCTGTGCGTTGAACTGGCAGCGGTCGCAGGACTGAGCATGGAACTCCGCCATGGACTCCACCCGTTCGGGCGACATCCACAGATCACGGAACCGCTGATCCTTGATCGACCCGAGTGCGCCCGTATCGTTGTACGCGGTGACACAGCACCGGTACACGTTCAGGTCTGCACCGATATATGTCGTGAAATACTGGTACCCGCAAACGCCATAGTCGGGACGGCGGGACCGCAAATCATCCAGCTTCTCAGAGAAGCGGTTGAACACGGTAAAGTGGTTACTCGCGAGTTGCTCCGCCCGACGTGCGAGGGCAGCGGCGTACTCATGGAACGATTCGAAGAGTCGCTCTTCCGCCGCGCTGAACTGCGCACCGATGCGGATGTTATCCGCCCCCGCATCCTTCGCGAGCGCGGCGGCGTCATAGATCTCGCGCCAGTTCTGCGGTGTGACCACGAACCCGACTCCGAGCACGAGATCCCGCCGGTGCTGCCGGAGCGAGCGGACCGCGCGCCAGGCCGCATCGAAGTGGCTTTCAGGGACGTTGCGGATCGCGGTGTATGTCTCGCGAGTCGCCGCATCGATCGACACCCGAACCCAGTCGCATTCACTGGCGACCCGCGCACCGGCGTCATTGAGCGTGCGCCCGATGTTGACGCCATTCGTCACTAGGGCCGTTCGCAGCCCGAGTGTTTGCGCGTACGCGATGGCATCGTGCCAATGCGGGTGCACCGTCGGCTCACCGCCGCCGGTGAACTGCACTGCTTGCACTCCCATCGCTGCACAGTCGTCCAAGATCTCTTGGACCTTGGGCCACTGGATCATCCGGTTCGGGTTGTAGTTCCGTTCCGGGTGGGCTGTATCCCGCCGCAGTGCCGCGCCCGCGTGCTTGTGATTGATCTCAAAGAAGCGCTGTGACGACGAGTACGACGGGTCACGGTACGCACAGAAGTCACACGCTTGATTGCACAGATCGCTGAGAATGACCTGCACGTGTACCGGTCGCGTCGCATGACCGCGGCGGATGTCCTGGATCACATCCAAGTGCCGCAGTGCTTTGAGCGTCGAGTAAGCCGCATTCACTGGCGCGCTGCCTTGCGATAGACGTTCGCGACTCTGCGCGCCACGTCTTCCGGTTTCCACCACCGCTCTGCCCACGCGCGCCCGCGGTCCTGCCACCATGCCGTTTCGCGCGGGTCCTGCAAGCGCTCGAGCCACGCGCGAATGTCATCCATCGTGCGGATGCGTGGCCAATGAGGAAGGATGCCCCGACGCTCGGACTCGCCCATAACCGCATCGGACATGCCCACGAGATTGACCAGTCCGACGGTCGCGTTCTCGAGCGAGTTCAGCGAGAACGACCCACGGAGATGATCGTAGCCCACGTGGGCACGCGCCTTAAACCGCATCGCGGACGCGTGCGGTAGGCCGTTGAGGTACGTCAGTTGCCCCTTGCCCTGCGCCACGTGGCGGAACTCGGACGTGCTGCACATCGATGGATCCGATGGCGCGTGCACGATGCGGAGCGGCTCACCGTCCCGCCGCGGCGTAGCACGCTCCACGGTGTCAACGATGCTGGGGATATATTCACAGTTGAGACGAGCCACGTAATCTAGCGTGGTGGCAGCGACCATGCCTCGCTGTCCGTAGATCTGCGCGTAGTAGTCGGCATGCTGCACAGCGTTTCGACTGCCGTGCAGTAGGAAGAGTGCGGATCGTTCGGGCGTCCAGTCGAGTTCCCCGAAGTTCTCGACGATAGGCCCGCCGGTTTCGCTTGACCACGGCTGCTCGATCGCTGGGAGGAACACCCATAGATCTGCGGTGCGCGCGTAGTCGTTGACGATGTCACGGTCGCGCGGGAGTTCCCAGTCAACCGCCGCGTGCTCTTCCCAATAGCGCTCACGTACCGCAATGCGCACGTCGATGCCGAGCGGCTTTAGCCACTTGCGCTGCCGCAGGTGAACACAGCAAGGGTCGAATGACCCGATAACGAGTACGCGCATCATCGCATCGAGATGACCAGCAAGTTCACTGCCGGTCCCGGCATGGTGCTAATCGTGCCATCGGCATACTGGTATGCGAACTGCCGCCCCGGAAACGTCGACTCTTGCAGGCGGAACCATCGATGTGCCCGGGCCCCTATGGGCGACTCCAGGAACGGCACCGACGCCAGCACAACAGGCGCCATTTTCTCGAGCGCTTGCAGGGTGCCAAACGGTGGATCGGTCAGGTCGGCCAAGACATCGAATGCAACGACTGCGTCATAGCAGTTGCCGAGGGTGACGAGCCGGATCTCCGGGTGCGGATCGTATCCCTCCGCGATATGGCCCGCGGCACGCAGGATGTCCGTTCCACGCCCGGTGCCGCACCCGAAGTCGAGGACGTGAGCGTCCGCGTCTAGCACCGACGCAGCCCAGCGATACTGGGCCACGTCATCACAGACCATATGCTTTGCGGATCCGTGCATCCTCTGCATCCCGTACCCGGCGCATCTCCACGTCACGCTCGATCTTCGCGGTCAGGTTCTCACCACAGGCGCGGCGGTATGCGAGCACATCGAGCATTGCGTGCCACTCGAACGCATTCACGATCCGGCACCACATCTCCCAGTCCTGGCCGTAGTGGTAGGACTCGTCAAACGTCCCCACTGCCGCGAACACGGAGCGGTGAATCATTACCGTCAGTCCGTTGATCCCACAGCCGACACCGAGCTGACGACGTTGCTTTAGGTGACTACTCCAGTCCCATGGGAGGGACGCTGCACCGGAGTCGCTCGGAGCACTGGAGAAGTTGTAATACTGATGGAACGAAGCATGGAGCCCGGACTCTCCGAGTGCGGTCAGCTGGACTTCGACCTTACGCGGTGCGAAGACATCATCCGAGGGCAGCCAGCAAAACCACTCGGTCTGCATCGCAGCGATCCCCGAGTTGAGCGCGGCTGCGACTCCTCGGTTCCGCTCGTGCGTGACAAGCCGAACATGCGGGTGCTCACACGCAATCGGAGTCTGTGACCCATCGTCGACGAGGATGACGTCACAGGGGACGGTTTGCCCGAGTGCCGAGTTGATCGCCGCTTCGAGGTACTCGGGCCGTTGGTTGAACGTCGGGATGATGATGGACGCAAGCACTTACGCGACAGAGCACCAATTGAAGGTGTACGTTTCCGCTCCGGTCGCGGTCCCGTTGAACGTGAGGACGCAGCCCGTCGTGGTCTGGCTGGTGACCGACATAATGATTGTCGCCTGCGACCCACCGCCGCGTGTGGTGTAGCAGTGCGGCGCGCGCCCGGATGCCACGTCCGTATAGGTGATCGAGCACGTCGGGTTGGCACCCATGCCGGTACCCGCGACGGTAACGAGTACGCGCCCACCCGCATCGGTGCAATTGGTCAGGGTGACGGATGCAGTCGAGCCGAACCCGGACGACAGCGTATAATTGCTGGACGCGTGCGCGGTACCGAGCGACGTTCCGACCCGAACGAAGTCAGCAAGCTTTTCGTTGTTCTGAGACATGTCATTCTCCGGTATCGGCGGCAGGCACGGGAGTGCCACCGCTGTGCTTTGCGAGCCATTCCCCAGTGAACATGTCACCGTCGGGGATCGGGTCTAGGAAAAGCGAGGCGCGGACTTCGTTTGTGCGGAGAAACGGATACTCATAAGCGAAGTACCCGCGGCCGCCGTGCGCCTTTGCTGCGCTCTCACCGGCAGTTGCGCCGGGTGCGGCTTCGTCGTTCTTGCCGGGCGCGGGCTTCTCTGCGGTGTCGCCTTCGATCGCGGCGTTAACTTCCGCCACGACTTCGTCAGGGTCATCGCCTTTGGCTTGCGCAGCTGCGCGTAGCCGCTTCTCTTCGTCTGGACTAAGCCCCGCCACGGAGTTCCTTTAGATAGGACTGAGCGCGTTCACCCGGGCCGGTCTTGGCTTGCTTGGCCGCGTCTTCGGGGGACATCTTCCCGTCGCGGACCTTCGGGCCCATGGCTCCGTTGTCCTCGGGATTCTGCCCGGGCTCCGCCGTGTTCGCGTCCTCGGCAATGTTGAGAGCACGTCGGCGAAGGATGTACTCGGATTCGGCCTCGAGGTTCTGCTCGAGTTCGCTCCAAGCTTCGTCGTCGGTGCGGATCTCCGGGTCCTCCGCCTTGATCTGATCCAGGATGTTGCGCACGCCCATGCGCCGCTTCTGATCCCAAATGCGGAGTTCTGCTTCCGGGTCCGTCCGGTATTGGTACTCGCCGAAGTCGATGGACATCGACGCTTCCGCGGGCAGCTGGCGATCCGTGGTCTCCCCCGAGATTACCTTGATCACGGCGAAGAGTTCGCGCTCCGCATCGGCCATGATCTTGATCATCTCCGCGCGTTGCTCGGTCAGCCCGGTGTCGTCCGCGTCCGCCTTCTCGCGATTGAGACGGGCCCGGCTGATGCCATACTCCGCGGCAGCCCGACTCTCGATCGCGTCCACAAGCGTCAGGTAATTCGACGCGTCCGCGGCATTGGCGAGTTCGATCACGCCCGTCCCTTCGGGGGCAAGGATGGCGCTCTCTTCGTCCATCGCCTGACCCTTGGGGAAGCGCATCGCGTCACCCGTGACGACGATCTGGTTAAAGCCGCGGGCCTTGAGTCCGCGCAGTGCCAGCGTCGTCAGGATGCACTCGGCCATGTTCGCTTCTACCAGCGCTTCCGCGGCTGTCGTGCACCAATAGTCGCCGAGTCGTTCGTACGGGTGCAGCGAGACAAGCGGGATCACTCCAAGCGTGTTCTCGCGAAACGGCTGCCCGCCCTGCTCGAAGGGTTGCACCATGCCGCGATCGTCCAGTTGAAACGACACCTCGTCATCCCAGTAGACGCGATACAGTGCGACCCCACCGTCAGGCAGGTACACCGGCTTATCGTAGATCACCGCGAGTTCGCGACACGGATCGTCCGGGTCCGGGATCACGCTCACCGCGTCCGCGGAGATCACGTCAATGACGATTCGGTCAAGGCGCGGGACGTAGCGCGGATAGGCGAACGATGCACCCGTGGCCAATGCCGTGATCAGCCACTTCGGCGCTATCGCGTCCATGTGGGTCTCTGCGACGATGCGCTTATACGCATCCTGCGCGCTCGACGGTTCCACCGTCCGCGTGGGGGGAACCAAGTACACCGGCCGCGCAAGCTCGCGCATGACCCGCTTAAACAGGGTCACCGACTTGGCGAGATGCGCGAACATCATCACGCGGTCGCGCACCGTCGGGTCTGTGAAGAGCCGATTGATCTCCTCACGCACGACGTTATCGGTGTGATCGATCAGCAGTAGACGCCGACGCTGGCAGATGCGCCGACGTGCTTTCTCATTCGGTGACGCGATCCAATCACGAGCAACCCGAACCGGATCCCACTTCAGTACCGATTGGAGTCCCATCGTTGATCAAGTCGCTTTCGTACGTCCGCCGTGTCTGTGGCAGTCGGTGTAAGCGGCTCGACAGCACCGCGGAAGTTTTCAAAGTGTAAGAGCGCATAGCCGAGCGCGTCGGTGTAGTGAGTGAGATCCTCACCGCCGCGCGTGCCCTTGCCGAAGTGCTCGGGTTTGTCGCTCGCGTTCAGGTGAAGTCCTTCGAGCGAGTCGATCACCTTGCGCGCCTTCACTCGCCCGGTCGCGTCGCAGTCCACATACAGACGACGACGCCCGTCCGCTGCATGGAGAAGCGCGTTCACCATGGCAATGCGGTGGTGCACCATGATCCGCTTCGAATGCGCCGCACGGGTCAGGTTGATCTTGTGACTGCGGAACATGACGAAGTCGGACTTATCCGGGTTGGTCGAGTTCGAGTCCTGCCCCGTCACGGCGATGAAAGCCGCCGTGTCCCCGTTAAACCACTCCAGCACTTGCTTAGCGTGCCAGTCGGGCGTCTTGCCCTCGGTAACGATCTCGTCGACGATCCACCACTGGCGCTCACGCGGTCGCTCGTCCAGGTCTCCCGGTGCACGGAAGCACTGCAGGATCACCGACGCATTGACGCGCACGCCGAAGTCCACGCCCACGACGTAGCGGTAGGGGATCCCATAGTGCTCGTGCGTGACGTATGGCGTGATGTCGACGGGTCGACCCACCGACGTGGGCGGTGGCTTGGGCTTGACGCTCTCACCCATGGAGAACGCGGGATACACGCGTCCCTCGATCGGCACGTCTTCGCACAGTACCTTGCGGCGGTAGGTGTCGAGATCCCACTTGCGCCGGAGCCCTTCCCAGTGCTCCATCGGAGTAAAGGAGTTCTCCGGTCCGGTGAAGCGGACCACCGCAAAGTCAGGGTTTAGTTCGTACTCCTTCACCCGTCGCTGGAACGCGCCATAGGACTCGTTTGTCGCGGAACTAAAAACCTGATAGTTGGCGTTCACACGACCGCGCGCGTCGACTTCCTTTAGCGTGTGCTCGTCCAGGTCTTGCTGCTCATCCTCGACAGCCCAGTGCCAGTCATTGCCTGCGAACGGTGACCCGGCATTGCGTGCCTGCCGTTTCGCCGCAAAGAACTGGATCAGTGCACCGTTCTTGAGACGGATCTCCATGTCGCCCGGGCGGACGTCCTGGACCCAATGCTCAGGGATGGCTGCCCGGAACTTATCCCAGACCACCTTTACGCGGGCGCGCGTGGGAGCGACGATGCCACCCGCCTTGCCAGGGTGCCAGAGCGCGAGTCCAACAGCGGCTGTGATGATGCCCTCCGTTTTCCCGCCGCCCTGCGACCCCAGTGCGAGAGTCCGCTTGATTTGCGGCTCATCGAACTTGGCAAGGAGTTTAACCTGCCCCGGGTGCGCCTTGAGTTCGTGCGGGTCGGAGCCAAGACCGATATACGTCTGACTCCAGGTATCCCAGATCCCGCCGTAGACATCTGGCAGGAGTTCGGCGGGTTGCGCCCTACCGGCGGGACCGCGGCGATAGACCCGGACCCGGGTCGTCATATCGACGTAGCGGCGGGATTCGTCAGCGAGTTCCCGGATCCGCTCCCGGTACAGACTTCGAGGAGAACGCACTAGCGCTTTCTGGCCTAGTGTTTGTCACCGTCCGGGACTTTCACACGGCCAAGTGTGGTGCTGGTAGTGGTGGACGTCGCGATGTAGCGGTCAGCCTTCTCGCGATTCACCCGCTGCGAAACCGCGGCTTCCATCTGGCGGACCATGGACCGCAGCTGCTCGAGTTCGTTCAACCCGTGCGCGACGCGGATGGCCCCTTGCTCGGTGCGTGCGGCTGCCAGCATCGCGTCAGCGGTGCGGGGATCCACATGGCCGCCAGAGAGTTGCTCTGCGACCCACGAGCAATAGAGTTTGTTGTTCTCCACGGTCCCGTCGAGAGGCGGAGCCGGGCGCGTGGGCTCGAGCGGTAGCAGCCCGCCGTTCGAGCGGGCTCCGCCGCTACGTCCGGGACGGCCCGCCATCGATCACCGGTTCGGGGACTCCCATCGCCATCGTGGTCGTGGTCGTCGTGGTCGGAGTGTGCCAGACAGACGGCACGTGCTCGGTCGAAATCCAGACGGGGACCGCATACGGCTGCGGATAGGCAGAGCGTCCGCACGTGGGGCAATGACCGCAGGTAGGGCAGTGGCCCGGGGGGGTGAAATAGTATGAGGTCATTCCTCTGCGTCCTCCGCGATGTCCTCCGCGATGGACGCTGTCTCAGCGGCCTCACGGGTTAGCTTTACAGTCAACTCCGCGGCTGCTCTTAGGAGCGTCCCGATGTTCTTTGCGAACATCTTGACCGCCGCAATACGCATCGCGTTCTTGACGCCGCTCGATTGCATCATGGCAGCGTCGGCAAACGGGATGTCACCGAAGACATTCTCAAGCGCCGACTTCGTCTCTGCCGGACGCGCACTGTTGCTCGGTCGCGGGCGTCCACGCTTGGCAGCAACGAAGATGGTAACGCCTTTGCCGCTCTTATTGGGGCGTGCAAAGAACGAGTGCGCTAGCATGCCCGAGACCACGCCACGAAGGGTGCCACTGTGCGGCGTGAACGTGCCGAGCTTCGCGGCGGTGTAGTCCCGGCGATAGTTCCTGCGGACGTCCGCGCGGAAGTCCTTATCCGTGTACCGCGGCGAAGCCTCGCCCCCACGCTTGGCCTGGGCTACCTCGAGTTCCCGGCGTGCGGAGGACTTGCCACTGATGGGCGGCAGTGGAGTACCCCCCGGAGTCTGGCCATGGAGTAGGCGATCCTGGATCTGCTCTAGGAGCGCGTCCGCGACACGCTGCGCCATGGCCTTATCGTTCGGGTTGAAGAGCAGATCCTCAGACTCGATCTGGACCGCCGCTTTCGTCTTCCCCTTTTTGCCCATGTCGACTAGGCCGATCATGAGGTTGATGGGGGGTTTGTCGGCCATGGATCACCGTCGATTGAAATGGTCCCCTTCCATGGAATTAAACCATGCCCTCGCGGTTAACTGCCGCGTGTGCTGCGTACACCATCAGGGGATAGAACTTGTTGGATCGCGCGCCGGGATTCGAACCCGGATCGCGTGGGTCAAAGCCACGTGTATCTGCCGATTGAACTACGCGCGAGTGACCGCTAGCGCGCGCGTTGCTCTGCCCACCGCCGCACACGACGACGGAGCCGGGCGATACGCTGGTGCACGGTGTCGCGCGGCATGCCCTGGAGTTCGGCGATCTGCGCCTCGCTCTGGCCGCACACCCAATACGCTACGTACACGTCGAGCTGGGCGCGGGGGATGGCAGCGGAGTGCACCGCCACGTATGCCGTGACCGCGTCTGCGTCGTGTCGCTGACCGAGCGGTAGCCCCACACACGGCAGACCCGTCACGTGTCTACAGGTGACGCAAAAAAGCCCGCGGGCCAGTCGAGGCGTGCGGGCTCCCGTAAAAAGACGGCCGTTTACTTACTGACTGAATGACTATTCACGTGATACTGATCCAAACGTTCAGTGGGGTCTAGCTTACATTTCTCGGAGGTGGTG
>WNGB01004445.1_pt1 | contig 21632 bp, 23 predicted proteins | sample 5400681 | NCBI WGS metagenome assembly WNGB01 (sample SAMN13153367, study PRJNA577476) | soil metagenome | isolation source: 115 cm soil or saprolite under grassland replicate 2 | place: USA:California | collected 2016-06-15
CCAGACTCGGCTTTCGTGGTGCCGTACTTCGACAACCGCGACACGGTCCTCGTGCGCCAGTGGCGCCATGCCTGGGACATCTCGTCGTGGGAGGTGCCGGCCGGCACATGCGACGAGGGCGAGGACTCCGTCGAGTGCGCTCGCCGCGAGCTCGGCGAGGAGACGGGGCTCATCGCCTCGCGCTACACGACGCTCGGGGTCGTGCACGGCGCCGCATTCCTCACCGGGCGGGCGCATCTCTTCCTGGCCGAAGGGCTGACCGAGACGGCGCGCAGCCCTGAGACATACGAGCAGGACATGGAGGTCCTCCGCCTACCCTTCGTCGAGGCGTTGAACGCCGCCCTCGAAGGGCAGATCGTGCACTCGGGCTCGGTGACGGCGCTCTGCCGCGCCGCCCGGGCGCTGAAGCTTATCTAGGCGCCCGGAGGGGTCGCGGTCGGGGAAGGCAGGACGGGCGCCACGTCCTTCTTGTTGCCGTGCTTCTTGTCTGTCGGTCCCACGAGGTCGAGCTGGTACTCGGCGGCGACATTCTTTCCCTGCACGTCGCGGACCGAGGTCTTGACCACCAGCCGATACTGCGCGCCCTGTTTCAGCCCAAGGCCGCTCAACGTCACAGTGCGGCTGGCGAAGGAGACCGTGGCGTCCACCTGCTTGCCCTTGGAGTCAACGAGGTACACGCCGTCGGTCACAGTGCCCGGGTCGAGGTCGCTGTCGAACGTCACCTTCACGGTGTCCGCCTCGACGTCGACGTTCACCACCTCGGCGCCCTTGCCGAGGTCACGGTGCGGGCCCGCGCTCGCCTGGTCGATCACGAACTGCTTGCCTGTGGAATCGCGGACCAGGTTGAGCGTCTCCTCGTAGTCGCTGACGTCGATCTTCTCGCGGGTCAGGACGAGGCGGACCACGAACAGCGTGGAGTCCGGGTCGGTCGAGATGGCCTCCTGCGCGAGGACGTAGTAGCGGGTGAAGGTCGGGTCGCCACTCACCAGCAGGTTGAGACCGCCGGAGCCGTACGCCTTCTTTCCGTTGTCGCTCAGGAACGTCCCGGCGTTGGCCGCGTCGCCGCCCAGCCGCGCCTTCATGAAGGAGTTGACAACGGTCGCCGCCTGCTCGAGCGTGGTCGGCAGCGGCGGCAGCGCGGGAGCTGTGGCAACCCACAGCGCACCGGCACGGGCGAAGGCGAAGGACGTCCCGTTCGGCGCCCACGTCGGTGTGTGGTACGTGCCGTTGCCCAGCCTGGTCAGGTTCGACCCGTCCGGCCGGGCCTGGTACAGGTTGGTGTCGGTGCCGAGCAGGATCGCATCCTGCGTCGACCAGCTCGCGTCGGCGTGCGGAAGGGTTGCCTGCGTGGCGCCTTGCATGTCGGCGACGACCACCTGGTCGTCGGTGCCGTAGAGAATCTGGCGCCCGTTTGGCGACCAGCCCGCAAACGTTGAGTTCGCCTGTCCGAGCTGGACGCTCTTGCCGCTGGCGAGGTCGAGCAGGAAGAGGGTGGCCTCCTGTCGGTAGACCGCGTGCGCTCCGCCCGGGGCGATGGAGACGACCGCGCTGGGACCCGTCTTGGGAAGCGCGGCGACCTGCTGAATCGACCCGTCGCCGGCGACGCTGTCGATGCCGTCGGCATCCGTCCACAGCAGTGTGTCCTGGGCCCAGCCGACGAGGGCCGGCGTGGCGGTGGGCGACACCTCGGCCGTGTGGCCCGACGCGAAGGTGAGGACCTCGATCTTGCCGCCGCGGACGTAGGCCAGGCGGTCCCCGGCCGGCGAGATCGCCAGCGCGCTGACGCCGTCGGCCGCGATCACCGTCACGCTTCCACCGCTCGCCGGCACGACTTTCAGCGCCCCGTTGCCGTCGATGGCGTAGAAGGTGGACGAGTCGGCCGACCACTGCCCGTTCAGCGCGTTCGCCCCGGCCAGGGTGGTGAGCTGCTTCTCGCCCAGCGCATTGGAGGGTGTGACGCGCGGCGTCGGGGTTGGCGTCGGCGTGGCAGGCGGCTGGGTGACAAACGTGATCGTCTGCGGCGACGACAGCTGCTTACCGGAGGCCGTCTTCGCGCCGGGGCCAATGGTGACCTTGTACTGCGTGTTGGGTGCGAGGTTGCGGCTCGCCGGCTGGACCGCGAGCGTGTTCGCCTCCCAGGAGAAGGTCACCACGGTCGCGGGCGTTATCTGCACCGCGTGCTCGGTGGACGGGTGGTCCATGGGCTGGTTGAACGAGACCAGGATCGGCTGGTGCAGCTCGACGTTGCGGTCGCCGTCGATGCTGCTGTGGATCGCGATCGTGTTTGCGCCCGGCGGCTGCAGCCCGAACATGAGGACCACCGACGCGATCAGGAGCAGGCCCGCCGCCGCCCCCGCCCAGGCCAGGCCAGGCGGTGCGAAGACGCGGCGCCACCATGAATCCCGGCCCTCGCTCATCGCCCATGCTTCCTTCATCAACTGCCGGCGCAGGCCGGTGCGGAAGGCCTCATCGAGCGGCGGATCGGACGTCCGCGCCGAGCTCAACATCAGCGCGACGTGGCGGAGGTCTTCCTCCTGCAGGATCTCTTCGAGCTCAGGGTCGTGGTAGGAGTTCATTCGACCGGCCTCAGGCTCGAGGCCTCGTCGCGCAGGCGCGTGACGCCGCGGTGGATGAGGAGCTTGACGGCTCCGGGCGACTTTCCCATCGCCACCGCGATGTCCTCGATCTTCATGTCTTCCTGGAACTTGAGGACCAGGGCTGTCCGCTGCTGGTGTGGGAACGCTTCGACCAGCGCCCAGATCCTGCGCACCTCGTCGCGGTGAGCGGCGAGGTCTTCCAGCGCCGGACCGGCGACCGAAAGGTCGTGGAAGTCATCGAGCGTCTGGGCCGGCCGCAGGGTCCGGTACCGGTCGGCGATCGCGTTGACCGCGATCTGGTAGAGCCAGGCAGCAAAAGGACGCCCCGTGTCCTGGTAGCGGGGCATGGCCTTCAGAGCCTTCATGAAGACTTCTGAAGTGACGTCTTCTGCCGCGGTTTGCTCCCTCACTCTTGAATACACGAACCGGTAAATCTGCTGAAAGTGCCGGTCGTAGAGCGCACCAAACTGGCGTGGGTCCCGCCTGGCCAACTCGACGAGCTCTCGCTCGTCGTCGCGCGACGGGTCGCTCACCGGCCGTTCAGCCTGTGCCGCTTCAAACGGGCGGCCTTCGAACGTGGTTACGAGCTCCAGGCATGCGGAATTCTCGATTATCAAGCCCGCCGCTTAACAGCACCCGGCTCGGGTCGATGGCCACCAAATCTTGGGCCTACCCCAGCCCGAGTAACAAGATCTAGATCAGCCGGTGGCCGATATAATTCGTGCGGACCCCGACCATTGATTGGGAATCGCCCTTCTTGATCGAGCGATACTCGCCGCCCGCCATGCGGGCGGTCTGGTCAGACCAGCACAAATTCGAGCTCTGGCTGCGCATCGAGGTCCTGGCCTGCGAGGCTTGGGCGACGCTCGGCCGGATCCCCGAGTCCGCATTGCCGAAGATCCGCAAGGGCACGTTTGACACCACGAAGATCGCCGAGGTCGAGTCACGAGTCGGCCACGACGTGATCGCCTTTCTGACCGTCCTGAACCAGTCGATCGGCCAGCCCGAGGCGCGCTACGTGCATGTCGGCATGACCAGCCAGGACCTCAACGACACGGCGATGGCGGTCCAGATGGTGGAGTCGGCGCGGCTCATCGGACACGAGCTGGCGAAGCTGCGGGAGGTTGCGGCCGACCTGGCGATCAGGCACCGGCGCACCCTGATGGCGGGGCGCACGCACGGGATCGTCGCCGAGCCCATCACCTTCGGCTTCAAGGTCGCGGGCTGGGTGGCCGAGCTCGACCGCTCCATCGCTCGTCTCGAACAGGCAGCGGAGGAAGCTGCCGTCGGCCGCGTGAGCGGCCCGGTGGGAACCCACGCGACCATCGATCCACGGGTCGAGGAGCACGTGTGCCGCGAGCTTGGGCTCAAGGTGGACACGGTGTCCACGCAGGTGGTGGCGCGCGACCGTCATGCGGGCTTCATGTCGGCCCTGGCGATCGTGGCCGGCACTCTCGAGCGCATCGCGACCGAGATCCGGCACCTGCAGCGGAGCGAAATCAGCGAGGTCTTCGAACCGTTTGGCAAAGAGCAGAAGGGAAGCTCGGCCATGCCTCACAAACGCAACCCGGTGCTGACCGAGCGAGTGTGCGGTTTGGCCCGGGTCGTGCGCGGCCACCTTGTCACCGCCCTCGAGAACACGGCTTTGTGGCATGAGCGCGACATCAGCCACTCCTCCGCCGAGCGGGTCATCTTTCCCGACTCCTGCGCCGCGGTCGACTACATGGCGATGGAGATGAACAAGGTGCTGCGTGGGCTCGAGGTGCGACCGGAGCGGATGCTCGCCAACCTCCAGCACGCCGGCGGCGTCGTCTTCTCGCAGCGGGTGCTGCTGGCACTCGTGGAGAGCGGCATGTCACGTGAGGACGCCTACCTGGTCGTCCAGAAAGCGGCCATGGAGGCGATGGGTGAGTCCGGCCCCGGGTTCAGGGCGATCCTCGAGAAGGACGACGAGGTCAGCAAGCGCATCGGCGACCGGCTGGACAAGGTCTTCGACCCCTGGGCCGGCCTCGAGCACGCCGACCTGGCCTACGAACGCCTGGGCTTGGGAGTCACGACCAAGTGATCGCGGGACCGCCTCTTACCGACACCGAGCTCCCGCTCAAGCTGTTCGCCCGCGGCAAGGTGCGTGACACCTACGAGCTCAACGACAAAGAGCTGCTCATGGTCGCCACCGACCGCATCTCGGCGTTCGACCACGTCCTTCCCAACGGCATCCCCGACCGAGGCAAGGTGCTGACGCAGCTCTCCATCTTCTGGTTCTCGCAGACGGACACCTTCCAGCCGAACCACCTGATCTCGGGCATGGTCCCCGACCTCCCCGCCGTCCTCAAGAACTTCCGCGAAGAGCTCGCCGGCCGTTTCATGATCGTGCGCAAGGCGAAGCGAATCGACTTCGAGTGCGTGGTGCGTGGATACATCGCGGGGAGCGCCTGGAAGGAGTACGAGGAGTCGCAAACGCTGGCCGGCGAGAAGATGCCGCCCGGCCTGCGCCAGAGCGAGAAGCTCGAGTACCCGGTCTTCTCGCCCGCGACCAAGGCCGAATCAGGACACGACGAGAACATCACCTTCGAGCGCATGCAGAAAGATCTCGGCGGAGACCTGGCGAACAAGCTGCGCAGCGCGAGCATCGAGCTCTACAAGTACGCGTCGGAATTCGCGCTCCGCCGCGGCCTGATCCTCGCCGACACGAAGTTCGAGTTTGGCCAGATCGGGGAGGACGTGATCCTGATCGACGAAGTGCTCACTCCCGACAGCTCCCGGTACTGGGACGTCGCGACCTACCGCGTCGGCACCTCGCCCGAGTCCTACGACAAGCAGTTCGTGCGCGACTGGCTGACGCGGTCAGGCTGGGACAAGGAGTCGGAGCCGCCCAAGCTGCCTGAGGACGTCGTCACCCAGACGCGCCTGCGCTACCTGACCGCCTACCAGCGCCTGGTCGGCAAGCCGCTGTTCCCGCGCAAGCCCAGGAACGAGACATGATTCCGCGCGATTTGGCCGAAACGTGCGGAATCCAGGGATGCGAAACGCACGAGATGGCCGAAACGTGCGGAATCGAGAGAGGGCCGCGCCCGTGATCCGAGCGAAAGTGATCGTCACCCCCAAGCCGGTGGTCAACGACCCGCAGGGCCTGACGGTGAAGCAGGGCCTGGCGGCGCTCGGCTTTCGCGAGGTCGCGGACGTGCGGGTCGGCAAGTACATCGAGGTCAACCTCGAGACCTCGAGCGAGCACGAGGCTCGCGAGCGCGTGGAGGCCATGTGCCGCCAGCTGCTCGCCAACCATGTGATCGAGGACTTCCGCTTCGACATCGAACCGGAGCGCAAGCGGCGTTGAAGTTGGGCGTGGTGGTCTTCCCAGGCACGTGGTCGGACCGCGACTGCGGATGGGTCATCAATCAGGTGCTCGGCCACGAGCTCGCCTACCTGTGGCACAAAGACGCGGACCTCAAGGGATGCGACTGCGTGATCCTTCCTGGCGGATTCGCCTACGGCGACTACCTGCGCACCGGCGCCATCGCGCGGTTTGCGCCGGTCATGGACAAGGTCGGCGACTTCGCAGACCGAGGCGGCCTCGTGTGGGGTATCTGCAACGGCTTCCAGGTGCTGTGCGAGGCGGGCCTGTTGCCCGGCGCGCTCATCCGCAACGCGTCGCTCGAGTTTCGATGCGAGTGGACACACCTCAGCGTGGAGCGCACGGACCTCGCCTTCACGTCGAGATGCGAAGAGCGCGAGGTCCTTCGAGTGCCCATCGCGCACGGCGAAGGCAGCTACTTCGCCGACCCTGCCACACTTTCGCGCCTGGAGCAGCGAGGTCAGGTCGTGTTCAGGTACTGCGACGCCGACGGACGCGTCGTGCCTGGCGCAAACCCGAACGGATCGCTGCACAACATCGCGGGCATCGTCAACGCGCGCGGCAACGTCCTCGGCATGATGCCGCACCCCGAGCGCTGCTCCGAGGCCGAGCTTGGCGGTACCGATGGACTCAAGCTTTTCCAGTCGGTCGCGGAGACTGCGATCAAGGTGCTGGTGTCTTGAGCATCAAGTCTGTGGACGAGCGCAAGCTCAGGGAGGTTGCGCTCACCCCAGATGAATACCGGGTCATCCTGGAACAGCTGAAGCGAGCGCCCAATGAGGTCGAGCTGGGCATGCTCGGGGTGCTCTGGTCCGAGCACTGCTCGTACAAGAGCTCCAAGGCGCTGCTCCGCCGCCTTCCCTCGACCGGTCCCGGCGTCCTGCAAGGCCCCGGCGAGAACGCGGGCGCGGTCGACATCGGCGAGGGCTGGGCCGCGGTCTTCAAGATCGAGTCGCACAACCATCCCTCGGCGATCGAGCCCTACCAAGGCGCCGCGACCGGTGTCGGCGGCATCATCCGCGACGTCATCGCGATGGGCGCACGGCCCGTGGCGCTTCTCGATTCGCTGCGCTTCGGTCCACTGCCCGACTCCAGCCATCACTTCGAGGGCGTGGTCGCCGGCATCGGCGGCTATGGGAACTGCATCGGCATTCCGACCGTCGGCGGCGAGGTCTACTTCGAGGACTGCTACGCGAACAACCCGCTGGTCAACGCGATGTGCGTCGGGCTTGTGCGCAAGGACCAGCTGATGCGCGCGCGAGCCGAGGGCACCGGCAACAGCCTGCTCCTCGTCGGCGCGGACACCGGGCGCGACGGCATCCACGGGGCGTCGTTCGCCTCCCTCGAGCTGGACGAGACCAGCTCCGAGCGAAGGCCCGCGGTGCAGGTCGGCAACCCGTTCTTGGAGAAGTGCCTGCTCGAGGCATGCATGGACCTCGCCCACACCGACGCCGTGGTCGGGATTCAGGACCTTGGCGCAGCCGGTCTCACCTCGGCGGTGGCCGAGTGCGCGGGCCGGGTGCCGGGCGCAGGCGCGCGGATCGACGTCGCGCTGGTCCCGCGACGCGAGCGCGGCATGACGGCTTACGACGTGATGCTCTCCGAGTCCCAGGAGAGGATGCTGGTCGTCGTCAGGCGCGGCCGCGAGCGCGAGGTCGAGAGCATCTTCGAGGCCTGGGACCTGACATCGGCGGTGATCGGCGAGGTCACCGACGACGAGCACCTCACCGTGCTCGACGGCGACGACGAGGTTGCACGCCTCCCCGTGCGCCTCCTGACTGAGGGCGCGCCGATGCGGCGCCTGGTCGGGTTCGCGCCCGAGCCGCCGTACGGACTCGAGGTCGAAGAGCTTCCACCGCTGGTCGACCCGGGCGCCTCCCTTCTGCAGCTGATGGCGAGTCCTAACCTGAGCAGCAAGCGGGGTGTGTTCCGGCGCTACGACCACATGGTCGGCGACTCGACCGTGATCCCTCCCGGGGGCGACGCCGGGATGCTTCGCATCAAGGGCACGCGCCTCGGTCTCGCGGTCACCACGGACTGCAACGCGCGCTACTGCCACCTGGACCCGCACCTCGGGGCGCAGCTCGCGGTCGCGGAGGCGGCGCGCAACATCATCGCCACCGGCGCCCGGCCGCTGGCGGTCACCGACTGCCTCAACTTTGCCAACCCGGACCGGCCGGAGGTCTACTGGGAGCTCGAAGAGGCGGTGGCGGGCCTCGCCTACGCCTGCCGCACGCTCGAGCTGCCGGTCGTCAGCGGCAACGTCAGCCTCTACAACGAGACCTTCCCCGGCACCGGGGAAGGTGTCCCGGCGCAAGGCGCCCAGAAGGATGGGGGTGAACGCATCGGCATCTACCCCACTCCCGTGGTAGGCATGGTCGGCGTGATCGACGACTACGGCAAGCGGCTGGGGGCTGCGCTTCGCGCGGAGGGCGACTTCGTGCTCTTGATCGGCTCGAGCCACAACGACCTCGGCGGCAGCGAGTACTTGAAGGTCGTGCACGGTCATGTCGCCGGCCGGCCGCCCGCGTTAGACCTGACGCGGGAGAAGGCGGTGAACCGCGTGATCATGGCCGCCGCGCAGAGCGGATACCTCCACTCGGCGCACGACTGCGCCGAAGGCGGGATGCTCGTCGCGCTCGCGGAGTGCTGCCTGCTCGGCAGCATGGGCGTGCGATGCCCGGCACTGCGACCAGAGCCTCCCCTCCGGCTTGACGCGGCTTTCTTCGGCGAGTCGCCGAGCCGCTACATCGTGAGCGTGGCATCGCGGGCCATGCCCGAGATGCAGTCGCTCGCCCGCCGCCACAACGTGGAGCTGTCGCTGCTCGGGCTCACCGGCGGCGATCACATCGAGTTCGAAGGCCAGATGAAGCTCTCGCTCGCCGAGCTCCGCCAGGCCTGGGAGGCATTCATCACCTAACCATGTGTGGCGTCTTTGGGATCTGCGCCAAGCACGGGGTCGACGTCGCCAACCTGACCTACTTCGGCCTGTTTGCGCTGCAGCACAGGGGCCAGGAGTCGGCCGGGATCGCCGTGTCGGACGGCTCGACCGTGCGCATCCGCCGCGACATGGGCCTGGTCGCGCAGGTCTTCTCCCCCGCCCAGATCAAAGACCTTGGCGAAGGCTCGATAATCGCGCTCGGGCACACGAGGTACTCGACGACGGGATCCAGCCGCGCCGAAAACGCCCATCCGGTCCCGTTCCACCACCCGATGCTCGGACCGGGCGCGATCGCGCACAACGGCAACCTGCTGAACGCCGAAGCGCTGCGCACCCAGCTGGCCGAGCGCGGCATCGCCTTCGAGACGGCCCTAGACACCGAGGTCATGGCGCGGCTCATCGAGAGCACCCACGGCCGCACGTGGGAGGAGGTGATCCGGCGCGCCTTCGCGCGCATCGTGGGCGCGTACTCGTGCGGGATCATCACGCCCAACCAGCTGATCGCCCTGCGCGATCCATATGGGTTCCGACCTCTGTGCATCGGCTACATCGCCCTCGCCGGCCAGCCGGCGCACGTGGTCGCGTCAGAGACCTGCGCCCTCGACACGGTGCGCGCGACTTTCGTCCGCGAGGTGCAACCGGGCGAGATGGTGATCATGGACGAGCACGGCGTGCACAGCGTCAGCTTCCAGACCTCGAGCAAGCACGCGATGTGCATCTTCGAGTTCATTTACTTTGCGAGGCCGGACTCGATCCTGAAGAACTGCGAGCTCGAAGACGCGCGCATCCGGATGGGCCACGAGCTCGCGCAGGAAGCGCCGGTCGAGGCGGACATGGTCGTCGCGTTTCCGGACTCGGGCACGCCCGCGGCGATCGGATATGCAGAGGCCTCAGGCATACCGTTCCGCGAAGCGCTGATGAAGAGCCGGTACATCAACCGCACCTTCATCCAGCCCGACCAGTCGCTGCGCGAGGCGGGCGTGATGCTGAAGCTCAACCCGCTGCCCCGCTCGATCAAGGGCAAGCGAGTGATCGCGGTCGACGACTCGATCGTCCGCGGCACGACCACCAGGCGCACGATCGAGCGCCTGCGCGCCGCGGGCGCGAGCGAGATCCACATGCGGATCTCGAGCCCACCGATGCGCTACCCATGCTTCATGGGCGTGGACATCGGTTCGACCAAAGAGCTGATCGCGACCGGACGCTCGGTGGACGAGATCCGCCAGCACATCGGCGCCGACTCACTGCACTACCTCTCGATCCCCGGCCTCATCCGCGCGATCGGGCGCGGCACGGCGCAGGAGTTCTGCCGGGCGTGCTTCGACGGTTCCTACCCGGTGCCGGTACCTCAGCAGCTCGAGATGGACAAGATGCAGTTCGAGACCCCAGCCCCGCAACTAGCGAAGATCTGATTCATGGGCGGTGAGGGGTTGTCGTACGCCGAGGCGGGCGTCGACATCGACGCCTACGAGCGCGTGCTCGAGCGGGTCAAGCCCCTGATCGCCGCCACCCACGGTGAGGAAGTCGCGCTGGGCGTGGGTCCGTTTGCGGGTCTCTACGCGCTCCCGGGCGGCGGACATCTCGCCGCCAGCGCAGATGGCGTCGGCACCAAGATCAAGGTCGCGATCGCCGCGGGGCGGCATCGCGGCATCGGCGTCGACATCGTCAACCACTGCGTGAACGACATCGCCACTGCTGGTGCGCGCCCAATCTTCTTCCTCGACTACTTCGCGACCGGCAAGCTCGACCCCGACGTATTCGCGCAGCTGGTCGAGGGCATGACCGAGGCCTGCCGCGATGCGCGGTGCGCCCTGCTCGGTGGGGAGACCGCGGAGATGCCCGGCGTGTACGCGCTGGGCGACTACGACCTGGCCGGTTTCATCGTCGGCCTTGTCGAGCCGGGGCCGCGTCGGGAGCCCGTCCAGGCGGGGGACGTACTGGTCGGACTGGCGTCGAACGGTCTGCACACGAATGGCTATTCGCTGGCGCGCAAGGTGTTTGAAGGCGTGGCCATGCAAGGCGAGCTGGCCGAGCAGCTGCTCGCCCCGCACCTCTCTTATCTGGACGAGATGCAGCGCGTGTCGTGGAAGGGCGCCGCGCACATCACGGGAGGCGGGATTCCCGGCAACCTGCCGCGCTGCCTGCCCGAAGGCCTCGCCGCCAGGCTCCACAGGCGCAGCTGGAAGGTGCCGCCGGTCTTCGAGAAGATCCGCCGCCGCGGCCCAGTCTCCGACGATGAGATGTGGAGAACGTTCAACATGGGACTCGGGATGATCCTGGTGGTCGATCCGAAGGATGTTCCAGAGGGAGCGATGGTAGTGGGCGAGATCGTGAAGCAGTCCGGGCCCGAGCGCGTGGAGATTCTCTGAAGCTCGGGGTCTGCGTCTCGGGCGAGGGGACCAATCTCCGCAACCTGGTGGCACATGGCTTCGACGTCGTGGCCGTTGCCACCAACCGGCCGGCGTGCCCGGCGGCGGCTTTCGCGCGCGAGAAGGGAATCCCGCTTGGCGGGCTGCCGCAGAAATCGTTCGCCTCGGGCGAAGAACGCGACGCGGCGATGCGTGATTTCTTCCTCAGGCATGGAGTGGAGCTGGTGGTAGACGCGGGGTACGACCGCATCCATACGCTGCCTTTCCTCGAAGCGTTCCAGAATCGAATCATCAACGTCCACCCCTCGCTGCTCCCGGAGTTTGCAGGCGGCATGGATGCGGTCGAGCAGGCGCTCGCGTCCGGAGCGCGACGCACAGGCGCGACCGTCCACATCGTGACCGCCGACCTCGACGCGGGCCCGATCCTCCTCCAGGAGGCGGTCCCGATCCTGGACGGCGATACGGTGGAAACTCTTCGCCAGAGGGTGCATGAGGCGGAATACCGGATCCTTCCCGCCGGCGTCAGGTTGATGGAGGCACGTCTTGCCAACAGCTCTGCTGTCGGTTAGCGACAAGACCGGCCTGGCGGCGTTCGCCCGCGGCCTGAAGCGGCTCGGCTACGACCTGTTCGCCACCGGCAGCACGCTGCAGACGCTTCAGGACGCCGTGCTCGACGTGCAGCCGGTCAGCGACCTGACCGGCTTCCCCGAGATGATGGACGGGCGGGTCAAGACGCTGCATCCAGGCGTCCACGCAGGCATCCTTGCCCGACGCGACAAGCCAGAGCACGTGGAGGCCCTGGCCGAACGCGGCCTGCGCGAGATCGACCTGGTCTGCTGCAACCTCTATCCGTTCGTGGACACCGTGCTCCGGCCTGATGTCGCGTTCGAGGAAGCGATCGAGCAGATCGACATCGGCGGTCCGGCGATGATCCGGGCCGCGGCCAAGAACCACGAGTCGGTCATCGTGATCGTGCGCCCCCAGCGCTATTCCGAAGTCCTGGGCGCGCTCAACGAAGGCACGCTCGACCTCGAGGCCCGGCGCCGGCTGGCGGCGGAGGCCTTTGCGCACACCTCTGCTTACGACGCGTGGATCGCGGCCTACTTGAGGCGCAGCTCGGGCAATGGGTTTCCGCCCGAGATCACCATCGCGGGCCTGCTCGCCGGAGCGCTGAAGTACGGCGAGAACGAGCATCAGAAGGCCGCCTTCTACCGCCTCGGCCCCGATCCGGGCGGCATCGGCGGCGCGCTCCAGGTGCAGGGCGTCCCCCCCGGCTTCAACAACCTGCAGGACGCCTCAGCCGCCTTTCGGCTGGTGATGGATTTCGACAAGCCCGCGGTGGCGATCGTCAAGCACATGAACCCGTGCGGGCTGGCGGTCGCCGGCGACCTGGCCACCGCGTACCGGATGGCGTACGAATGCGACAAGGTGTCGGCGTTCGGCGGCATCGTGGCCGCGAACAGGCCGCTCGACCGGGCGACCGCCGAGTTCATCGTCCAGATCGTCACCCATGTGGTGATCGCGCCCGAGATCCTCGACGAGTCCCGCGACGTGCTGGCGCGGCGCAAGAACATGGTCGTGCTGGCGGCGCCGGCGGCGAGAAACGGGATGTTCGATTACGACGTGCGCTCGGTGCCTGGCGGATTTCTCGTCCAGGACTGGGACTGGGCCCGGTTCGACCGCCGCTCGGCCAGGACGGTTACCCAGCGTGACCCGACCGATGAGGAATGGGAACAGCTCGGCCTGGCCTGGACGGCGGTCAAGCACGTGAAGTCCAACGCGATCGTCCTTTTCAAGGAGGGAGCGGCGGTGGGTGTCGGCGCTGGTCAGATGTCGAGGGTGGAGGCGGTGCAGCTCGCGGTCCAGCGAGCAGGTGAGCGCGCACGCGGCGCGGTTATGGCATCGGACGCTTTCTTTCCGTTTCCAGATGGCCTCGAGACAGGCGTGCGCGCCGGGATCACGGCTGTGATCCAGCCCGGCGGTTCGATGAAGGACGCCGACGTGATCGCGGCCGCCGACGCGGCGGGGATCGCGATGGTCGTGACCGGACGGCGCCACTTCAAACACTGATGTCGCGCAGGTTCGGAGAAGAGGGGCGTGAGCTGTCCTACGGCAGCTACCTCAGGATCCCGGACCTGCTGCAGCTGCAGCAGGGACTCAGCACTGAGCACGACGAGCTGCTTTTCATCGTCGCCCACCAGGCGTACGAGCTGTGGTTCAAGGTCGTCCTGTTCGAGCTCGAGGCCGCGCGCGATCGCATCGACGCCGATGACATCTTCTTCGCCCGTCACCACCTGCACCGCGTGCACGTCATCGAGAGGCTTCTCGTGGAGCAGATCGACGTCCTGGAGACGATGTCGCCGCAGGATTTTCTTGCGTTTCGCTCCAAGCTCGCGCCGGCGAGCGGATTTCAGTCCGTCCAGTTCCGGGAGATCGAGTTTCTGTCCGGCCTCAAAGAGCCGAAGTACGTGGCCCGGCTCGAGGCCACGCCGGAGGAGATGTCGCGACTGCGCAAGCGACTCGAAGAGCCGACCGTCGACGACGCCTTCCGCGCGCTGGTCAAGCGGCGTGGCTCGCCGTCGCTGCTGGACATCTTTCGGGACCGCGAGGGCTACGGCGATCTGTTCGACCTGTGCGAGGGCTTGCTGAACCATGACGAGACGTTCGCCCACTGGCGGGCGCGGCACGTCCTGATGGTGGAGCGGCAGATCGGGAGCAAGACGGGAACCGGCGGCAGCTCGGGCGCCGCATACCTGCACAGCACTCTCGGCAAGCGCTTCTATCCGGAGCTGTGGGAGGTCCGCTCTCAGCTGTGAGTCGAGAATTTCCCGGCGAGCGGCCGGAGCACCACATGAAGAAGACGCGCGCGCCCGCGCCCCGCGTCACCTGCGGCTCATGCCGGAAGTTCGACGGCACCGCGTGGTGCCGGCACTGGAACTTCCACACCACGGCGGAGTCGCCGCCATGCCGCTTCTACACGCCGCTTTCATGAACCCCGCCGAGGCTCGCTCCCTCTTTCCGGTCCTCGAAAGCTGCGCCTACCTGAACGCCGGCTCGGTCGGCCCCCTCTCGCGGCACACGTTCCAGGCGATGGAGGACTGCGAGCGGATGGCACTCGAGCAAGGGCGCGGAGGCCCGGCCGTGTGGGAGCGTGCCTTCGCCACGGAGTCCGCCCTGCGACAGCGGATCGCGGCGCTCATCAACGTCCCCGAGGACAAGGTGGTGTTGACGACGTCCACCACCGAGGGCTGCAACATCGTCGTCACCGGGCTCCGGCTCGGCCCCGACGACGAGGTGGTCACCACGAACGCCGAACATCCAGGCCTCCTGATGCCGCTGCTGGCGTCGGGGGCGAAGGTCAAACAGGCGGACGTGATGAGCCGGCCGGTCCCCGAGTCGCTGCACGCGATCCTGGCCGAGGTGACGCCGCAAACGCGCCTGGTCGCGTTGTCGCATGTGCTGTGGCTCAACGGCCACGTGCTCCCGCTCGCCGAGATCAAGCGCGAGACGGGTCTGCCGTTGCTCGTCGACGGCGCGCAGTCGGTGGGAGCGATCCCTGTCGACGCGTCCGTGGCGGACTGGTACACGGTGTCCGGCCAGAAGTGGCTGTGTGGTCCCGAGACGACCGGCGCGCTCTTCGTCGCCGACCACGAGCGGCTGCGGCCGCAGGTCCAGAGCTTCGCGGCGTCGATGCGGACCGACGCCGGCCGTCTCGCCCTCGTCCACCTCGGCACGCCGATGATCGCCGGTCTGCTGGCTGCACTCGAGGACATGCCCGAGTGGGCGTTCGAGCATGCGGCCGCGATGGTCGCGTACGGCCGGAAAGCCCTCCTGGGCGGCGGGGCGGAGGTGCGCACCGAAGCTGGGCAAGGGACGCTGGTCTCGTTTCGAATCTCAGGCGAGCCGGGCGAGCTCGTGAAGGCCGCGGAAGCAAGGGGCATCGTCATCCGCAACCTCCCGGACGGCTGGCTGCGAGCATCGATCGGATGGTGGACGGACGAGCGCGACATCGACCGCCTGGTCGAGTTCCTGGTCGAGCAGCGATAGAGGTCAGGGTCTGCAGTCCTGAGGACGCCGCGACCGTCCACGCCCTGACGCAGGCGGCCTTCGAGACTTATCGCGGCGTGCTCGACCCGCCAAGCGGCGCGATGCGCGAGACCGTGGACTCGGTCCGCCGCGACCTCGAGACCCACGGGGGTGCGATCGCCTGGATCGACGGCGAAGCGGTCGGCTGCCTGCGCTTCGAGGTCGAACCTGACCACCTGCACGTGCGCCGGGTGGCGGTGCTGCCCGAGCGGCAGCGGCGGGGCATCGGGACGGCGCTGATGAGCTGGTCGCACGGCCATGCCCTGTCGCTGGGCATGCACGAGGTTCGGCTCGGCGTCCGCAGGCAGCTTCCCGGCAACCAGGCCTTCTACAAGCGGCTTGGTTACCGGGTCATTGCCCGCCACCACCATCCAGGTCAGCGACGGGTGACCTGGTATGAGATGACCCTCCGCCTCTAGGCCGAATACTTCTCGAGCGCGTGCTCGAGGGCCTGTCTGCCGAGGCCCGGGCCTAGGTCCTAGTTCAGCCTCTCCAGGATCATCGCCATCCCCTGGCCGCCGCCGACGCACATCGTCTCCAGGCCATAAGTCTTGTCCTGCTCGGCGAGCCCGTTGAGCAGGGTGCAGAGGATGCGGGCTCCCGTCATCCCGAAGGGATGGCCGAGGGCGATCGCACCCCCGTGTGGGTTCAGCTTGTCGCTGAAGGGGTCGACCCCGATGCCGCGCGCCGACGGGATGACCTGGGCGGCGAAAGCCTCGTTGATCTCGACGAGGTCGATGTCGTCGATGGACATCTTGGCGCGTTTGAGCGCCTGCCTGGAGGCGTCGATCGGGCCGAGGCCCATGAACTCCGGTTCGAGCGCCGAAAGCCCGGTCGCCACCACCCGGGCGATGGGCTTGATGCCCAGCTCCTTGGCCCGACGGGCGGACATCACGACCACCGCGGACGCGCCGTCGTTCAGCGGGCACGCGTTGCCGGCGGTCACGGTGCCGTTCTCGCGGAATGCCGGCTGCAGCGTGGCCAGGACCTCCATCGTGGTTCCCGGCCGGGGGCCGTCGTCCCTGGTGAACGTCTGACCGTTGGGCAGGGGCACCGGGATGATCTCGCGGTCGAAGAAGCCCCCGTCGCGCGCCTTCACCGCGGCGGCCTGGCTCTTGACCGCGTAGCGGTCCTGCTCCTCGCGCGTGATCTTCTCGCGCTGGGCCACGTTCTCCGCGGTCTGTCCCATCGCGATGTAGACGTCGGGGTACTCCTCGGTGTTGCCGGGGACCAGCTTCGGGTTGTAGGTGTCGGGGGCGTCGGGATAGCCGCTGCCGTAGCGGGACACACACTCGACGCCGACCGACAGGAACACATCGCCCTCGCCCGCCTCGATGGCATGCGCCGCCATGCGTGTGGTCATCAGGGAAGAGGAGCAGTACCTGTTGACGGTCACACCGGGCACATCGAGCCTGGCGAGGATCGAGATGGCGCGCCCGATGTTGTGGCCCTGCTCGCCGCCCGGAAGCCCGCAGCCGCAGATGAGGTCCTCGATCCCGGTCGGGTCGAGCTGCGGCACCTTGTCGAGGACCTTGGTCACCACGTGCGCGGCCAGGTCGTCGGGGCGTACGTCGACCAGCGATCCCTTGCGCGCGCGACCGATCGGCGAGCGGCCGTAGGCGACGATCACGGCTTCGGTCATGGGACGGTTATACGCCGAACCGGACGCTCAGTCGGGTTTGTAGCTGAGGACGAAGACGAAGAAACCGGTGAACAGCACGCCCGCGATCGCGAAGACGATCGCCGGGTGGAGGTGGAAGGCGCCCAGGGCCACGACCAGGACGACCAGCGCCGGCAGGTAGAGCGCGGCGGCGATCTCGAGGTGCCGGATGTCCATCAGGCGGTGGCGACGGCCTTCGAGGATGAGCTCCCGAGGCAGGCGCTCGTCGGGGTCGAGCGGGTGGAAGATCGAGTACATGCTCCGGCGCTCGAGGCTCCGGAGATCTCTCAGCTCCAGACGGCGGCCCATCTCTCTACCAATAACAGTTTGGCACCGGCGCGGGCTTATGAGCGCACCAAAAGCGCCTCTCGAGTGAAGAGTCTCAGGGCAGCGTAGAAGCAAAGGCCGCCGGTGACGAGCAGGCTGAGCGACGTCACCGCCAGCGAGCTCCAGGCGACGGTGTTGTGCACGATCGCGTCCCGGAGCACCAGCACCGCGTTCAGGATCGGGATCAGGTAGTACGCCAGGCTCGGGTTGAAGTCCGGGATGAAAAGGACGATCGAGGCGGGGAAGATCGTGATGAAGTAGAGCGGCGTGGCGTAGGCCTGGCCCTGCCTGAAATTCCGGGCGAGCGTGCCCAGGGCAAGCGTCACGGAGCTGAAGGACGCCGCCAGCAGCACCGCCAGCCAGACCATGACGCTTGCCGCCAGCGGGCTCAGCGTGACGTGCTCGCTCTGGCCGGGTCCGAACGAGATCTGGCTCAGGGCGAACAGCATGGAGCCGATCGACGCGACGGCGGCCGCGAGGCTGATCGCAGTGACGGCGAGGATCTTCCCGATGAGCACCTGGCCCCGGGGCGCGGGCGTGAGGAGCAGGCTCTCGAGCGTCTTGCGCTCGCGCTCGCCGGCCGAGCTGTCAAGTGCGGCCGACAGTCCCCCGGTGAGGCTCATGGTGATCAGGATGTACGGCAGGAAGAAGCTCAGGAAGGAGTTGCCCGCAGCCTTGGTCGGTGAGCTCAGCGGATGCTGCGTGAACGGCAGCGGGTTCAACACCGATGGGTCGACTCCTTTCTGCTGCAGCGTGGCCGCGATCTTCGCGGCGGCGTACTTGCTGAGCACGGTCTGCACGCGGATGTCGGCGATCTGGGCGCTCTGCCGCGTGGGGTCGTAGTACTCGTCGACTCCCGAGGGGCTGAAGGCGAGCCCGAGGTCGACCTCCTGCTTCGCTGCGGCGGCCGGGTCGGCCACCCGCAGGAGCTTCAGGCCTGTCGCGTTGAAAAGGACGTCCAGGCCGCTCGGAATGTCGCCCGAGAAACCGACGGTGTAGGTCTGCGATGCCGTCCTGACCGAGACCTGCGAGATGATGAAGAGCACGAGCGGTGTGGCGAGCGCGGCAAGCGCGATCGCGGTCAGCGTTCGCCGGTCGCGCAGGATCTCGCGAATCTCCTTGCGAAAGACGATGGCGACGCCTTTCATGTCGCTGCCTCGACCAGGGACAGGAACGACTCCTCGAGGTCCTGGTGGTTTCCGCGCACACCTGAGGTCGCGCCGCTCACGACCACGCGGCCCTGGTGGATGATCGTCACCCGGTCACACAATCGCTCCGCGTCGTGGAGCACGTGCGTGGAGAAGATGACGCACTTGCCGCGACCTTTCGACTCGACCATGAACTCGCGGATCTCGCGCGACGCGAGCACGTCCAGGTTCGAGGTCGGCTCGTCGAACATCAGCACGGGCGGGTCGTGCACGATCGCACGCGCGATGGCCACCTTCTGCTTCTGGCCCGAGGAGAGGCTCTCGGCACGCTGGCGCGCGAAGGAGCCCATGTCGAGGCGCTCGATGACTCCGTCAACCCGGCGGGTCAGCTCTCCGTCGAGCACGCCGCTCAGCTCGGCGAAGTAGGCGATGTTCTCGCGCGCCGACAGCCGCGGGTAGACGCCGATCTCGGCGGTCACGACCCCGACGCGACGGCGCACCTCTTGGGGGGCGGTCCGGGTGTCGAAGCCGAGGACCTCGACCGACCCTCCGTCGGGCGCCAGCAGCGTGCAGATGATCCGCAAGGTCGTGGTCTTGCCGGCCCCGTTCGGCCCGAGCAGGCCGAAGATCTCGCCGGAGTGCGCCTCGAACGAGATGCCGCGAAGCACCTTGTTCGGGCCGAGGGTCTTCTCCAGGCGGTCGACCTTGACCGCCGCAAGGGTCACTTCTTCCTGGTCGTCGCCTTGTTCGCTGGTGTTTTGGCGGCCGGCTTCTTTGCTGTCACCTTCCTGGCTGGTTTCTTCACCTCCCCACTTGCTGGGGAGGTCGGCCGCTCAGCGGCCGGGAGGGGGGCGACCGGTTCGGCAGGCTTGACGGGTTCCTCGGTGGCGACGCCGACGGTGCTCGAGAGCGTGCGATGGCAGACCTCGCAGGTGACGATCGTGCGCACGAGCGTGCCGAGGTGGTGCGCCTCGCTCCGCAGGTTGCGGGGGCGATCGCAGAAGGAGCAGTAGCCGACCTCGGTCGTCACCGTCACGTGCCCGGGCCGCTTGTTCATGTCCCGGGAAGGTTACCGGTTGGTGCTAAACTCTCGCGAGCTCGCCTTTAAGTCCTGGCCTGAGAGCCAGGGAAGGAGATTTTTTCGTGGCTGTCACGACGAAGCTGCGGCATGTAATCGAAAGTCAGCAGTTCTCCCGCTCGCTCCTCGAAGATCTCTTCGCGCGCGCGGAAGAGATCAAGCGTGAGCCCCACCACTTCATCGGCCGGCTTGCCGGCCACGTCATGGCCGCGCTCTTCTACGAGCCCTCGACGCGAACGCGCCTCTCGTTCGAGGCGGCGATGCTGCGTCTGGGCGGCCAGACGATGGGCACCGACAACGCGCGCGAGTTCTCGTCCGCGGCCAAGGGAGAGACGCTCGAAGATACGATCCGCATCGTCAGCGCTTACGCCGACGTGATCGTCCTCCGCCACAACGAAGAAGGCGCCGCCAGGCGTGCTGCCGCGGTTTCCTCGGTGCCGATCATCAACGCCGGCGACGGCCCCGGGCAGCATCCGACCCAGGCCCTCCTCGACCTGTACACGATCCGCGATGAGCTCGGGCGCATCGACGGCGTGCGCGTGGCGATGGTCGGCGACCTCGCCAACGGCCGCACGGTCCGCTCGCTGACCTACCTGCTGAGCAAGTTCACGGATATCAAGGTCTGGTTCGTCGCCCCGCCGCAGGTCGCGATGCGCCCCGACCTCAAGGCACACCTCGACGAGCACCAGGTGCCCTGGGTCGAGACGGAAGACCTCGACTCGGTTCTCCCGGACGTCGACGTCGTCTACATGACGCGGATCCAGAAAGAGCGGTTCGCCGACCCCGAGGCCTACAACATGGTCAAGGGCGTCTACCGGATCGACAGGGACGCGATGACCCGGATGCGCAAGTACGGAATCCTCATGCACCCACTGCCGCGCGTCGACGAGATCTCACCCGAGGTCGACGAAGACCCGCGCTCCGCCTACTTCCGCCAGGCCCGCAACGGACTGCACGTGCGCATGGCTTTGCTCGACCGCTTGCTCACGTGAGCATCGCCCCTGGCCGCCTCAAAGCCACCGTCATGGACGCCGACCAGATCCGGCGCTGCCTTTCCCGGATCGCGCACGAGATCATCGAGCGCAACCGCGGCGTCGACGGTGTCGTGCTGATCGGCATCGTCAGCAAGGGCGATGTCCTCGCCAAGCGCCTCGCGGCCACGCTGACGATGTTGGAGGGCTCGGACGTGCCTTACGGCCGCCTCGACGTGACCAAGCACCGCGACGACCTGCACTTGAGACCGCCCGATGGCAGCCGGCCGGGCAGCCAGGTGCCCGACATCGGCGGCAGGGTCGTCGTCCTCGTCGACGACGTGATCCACCACGGCCGCACGGCGCGAGCGGCGATGGACGCGCTGATGGACTTTGGCCGGCCGCGCGCAATCCAGCTGGCCGTCCTCGTCGACCGCGGCCACCGCGAGCTGCCGATCCGGCCCGACTACGTCGGAAAGAACGTGCCGACGGCCGAGGGGGAGCGGATCGAGGTTCTCGTCATTGAGGAAGACGGGATCGACCAGGCGGTGATCGTTGCCGGCTAGATACGCGGCGCTCGTCCTCGAAGACGGGCGCTCGTTCGTGGGCGCGCCGCTCGGCGCCGACGTGGCCGGCGAGGGCGAGGTTGTCTTCAACACGGCGATGACCGGATACCAGGAGGTCCTGACCGATCCTTCCTACGCCGGGCAGATGGTCTGCATGACCTATCCGCTGCAGGGCAACTACGGTGTGCGCGACGCGGACGCTGAGTCGGCGCGCCCCTGGGCACGGGGGCTGATCGTGCGCTGGGCGTGTCCAGCGCCGAGCCATCAAGGACCATGAGCCAACCCAAGCTCGGCTCGCCGAGCTCGCGGTCGCGGCGGCGCGGGTCACCCCGCTCGCCGAGCAGGACCTCGTTGCGGAGACTTCACGAACCCGCACCGAGGAGTGGCTCGAGCCCTTGCCTTTGGAGCTGCGCACCCGGCGCCGAAGCGACGGCGAGGAGCTGATCGTCGCAGTCGTCGACTACGGCGTGAAGGCGAACATCCTGCGCTCCCTGCGTGACCGCGGCTGCCGCGTCGTCGTCCTTCCTCACACCGCGA
>WNGB01004357.1_pt1 | contig 21631 bp, 12 predicted proteins | sample 5400681 | NCBI WGS metagenome assembly WNGB01 (sample SAMN13153367, study PRJNA577476) | soil metagenome | isolation source: 115 cm soil or saprolite under grassland replicate 2 | place: USA:California | collected 2016-06-15
TCGGCATTCGCCTGTCCGGCTGGTGCTTCGAGCATGCTCGCCGCCGCCGCTGCCGCGCCGATAGTTGTGGAGGTGCTGAGAAATCGTCGTCGCGAAACGGCCATAGGGACACTCCTTCAGCAATGGCAACAGATCGTCCCAGGCAGTGTATATTTTGTTAACGTTTAGCGTCAAGGGTTCCAAAGTACTAGGCCATCATCACAAAAACTAGTACCGATGGTGCGGGTTAGCCTAACATTTTGGTTGGTTATGGCGCTTCGGGTTGCATCAGGAAGCGCAGGCGCGGGGCGAGAAGAGCAGGGGAATGGTCACATTCTATTCATCTATTGGGGACTGGGGTTGTGGTTATGAAGATAACGATCTTGTGATGTTTGTGTCCGCTCGACTTTTGTCATGCTGAGCCGCAGCGAAGCATCTCTCGTTCATCAAAGAGAGATGCTTCGCTGCGGCTCAGCATGACAGACTGTTGGCACCTTTGCAGATCATCACTTTGAACTTTTCACTTTGAACTTTTCACTCTTCACTTTGAACTCGTCACCCCTCCGGGCTGGATGAAATCCGCAGTAGCAGGCCGACGATCAAGAAGTTCATCAGCACCGACGAGCCGCCATACGAAATAAACGGCAGCGTGATGCCGGTCAGCGGGATCAGGCGCAGGTTTCCGCCGATGATGATAAAGCTCTGCACCGCCAGGATCGTCGTCAGCCCGACCACCATCAGCTGATCGAAGCCGCGGAAGCGGCCAGGCACCCGCAGCGCAATATGGAAGCCGCGGAAAATCAGCAGCATATACGCGATGAGTACCGCCAGTGTGCCCGCCAGCCCAAGCTCCTCGCCGATCGCGGTGAAGATGAAATCGGTATGTGCGGCCGGCACCACGGTGGGGTAGCCGCGCCCCAGGCCGGCGCCAAACACGCCGCCCGATGCCAGCGCGTAGATCGCCTGCACGATCTGGTAGCCGGTGCCTTGCGCGGTCGCCCAGGGGTCGAGCCAGATATTCACGCGCGTCTTGACAATCGCGACGACGTTGAAGAGCACATACGAGCCGATGCCGAAGGCGCTTAGGCCGGCGATCACATACCAGCCGCTACTGGTGGCCACATACAACATTGCCAGGAAGACGCTGAACAGCAACAGCGCCGCGCCGAGATCGCGCTGGAAGATGATCAGGCCCATGGCTATGCCCCACATGCCCACCAGCGGCAGCAGGTACGGCAATGGCGGCAGCGTCAGCGGGCCAAGCTGGTAGCCTTGCGCCACCACCTCGCGATGCTCGTTCAGATACGAGGCCAGGAAGATCACCAGAATGACCTTGAGCAGCTCGGATGGCTGAAAATAGAAGAAGCCGAAGTTAAACCAGGCGCGCACGCCGCTACCATTCGGGTCTTTCCCGAATACAAACGTCGCGATAATCAGACCGATGCCGATTGAGAGCCAGGCGTAGCGATGGTGGTCGAGCCAATCCATCAGCGAGGTGCGCAGGTAGCGACGGAACAGCAGATCCCATGGCACGAATAGAATCAGCGCCAGCACGATCACGCCGATCGTGACCCACAGCGATTGCTTGGCGTCGATGCCGGTGTATGCCTCGGGAATCTGCGCGGCTAGGCTCGGTTCCAGCCGTGCGGTTAGCAGCAGGCCCAGGCCGGCCAGCAGCGCTACCAGCGGCAGGATCAACTGGTCGGCGCGCGGCGTGCGCAGGCTCATCCCGATCGAGACGCCCAGAAAAAGCAGGAACGGCAGCACTGAAGGCCAGAGGATATCGGCCACCGTGCGCACGTTCAGGCGCAGTTCTTGCGCGCCGGTGGCGGCCACGATCAGCAGGTAGCCGGCCGCGAAGAATAGCAGCACAGTGATCAGCAGCTGGATTTCGGCGCCGCGCAGGTTGCGGGGGTAACGGAGCATAAGCCTTGAAGGCTAGGGACTGGAGACCGGGGACTGGGAGCTAGCGCTTCAACCACTAGCCTCCAGCCTCCAGCCTCTAGCCTCTAGACATTAAACAGGAAATGACACACATCGCCATCCTTGACGATATAGGTTTTACCCTCCATCCGCACCGTGCCCTGCTTTTTGGCCTCGGTCATGCCGCCAGCCTTGATCAGGTCGTCGTAGGCCACGATCTCTGCGCGAATGAAGCCGCGCTGGATGTCGGAGTGAATCGCGCCGGCCGCCTCGACCGCCGGCGTATTGCGGTTGATCGTCCAGGCGCGCACCTCATCCGGCCCGGCGGTCAGGAAGCTGATCAGCCCCAGCAGGCCATACGATAGGCTGATCGCGCGGTCGCGCGCGGCAGTACTGATGCCGAGATCCTCCATGAATGCGCTGGCATCCTCGTCGTCGAGCTGGGCCAGCTCGGCCTCGACCTTGCCGGAAAGCGCGACAACATCGCTGCTGCGGTGCGGGTAGGCGAACTGGGGCGGGTTTTTGATCTGGGCCTCGCTAATGTTGATCACCAGCAGCATTGGCTTGGCGGTCAGGAACTGGTAGCCGCGCAGCAGCCGCTCCTGCTCGTCGTTCAGCTCGACATCGCGGATGGGCTTGCCATCCTCTAGCTCTTTCAGCAGCTTGACCAGCAGGTCGCGCTCGGCGACGCGCGGCTCGCGATCTTTGGATGCAGTCTTGCCGATCTCGGCGTTGAGCTTGACCAGCCGCCGCTCGATGATCGCCATATCCGAGAAGGCCAGCTCCAGATCGACCGACTCGATGTCGCGCGCTAGGTTCACCGAGCCCTCGGGGTGCGCCACGGTTTCATCCTCGAATGCTCGCGCCACATGCAGCAGTGCGTCGGCGCCGCCGATGAAATTGAGGAGCGCCGGAGGCAGCCCACCGCTCTGGCGGGCGCCGCTGCTCAGCCCGCCGACATCGACGTACTGGACATCGGCGGGCGTGTTCTTCTTGGGGTCGAACATCTGCGCCAGCACATTCAGCCGCTGGTCGGGCACTTTTACTGTGGCGATATTCGGCTCCAACTGGCCAGAGGCATAGGATGTAGTCTCGGCTGTGCCGCGTGTCAGCGCGTTAAACACAGTAGTCTTGCCGCTATTTGCAAGCCCAATAATAGCAATTTTCATGGGCATCCTCTAAGTAGGACTTACGCAAGCGGGAGGTTTGGAGGGACGCAGTCCCTCCAAGACTCTTCTTTTCTGCTGGTTGTGGGACGGCACCCAGGGGGTACCCGGCCGCCCACAACCAGCAGAAAGAATGGATCTGTGGGGAAGATAGCACCTTGCCCACACCCCTTGCGTACGTCTTGAGATGAGATCTGTCCCGCAGTATAGCGCGCTGTCGCTGTTCGCGCAACTGTGCGAAAACGGCGCTCTATCCTCGTTTTCTAACAAGTGGGGCTTCCTGCTATAATAGTGCTCGTCTCTCCTAGGGTCATTAGGAGTACGTTAGATTCATGTAACATGATCTTAACCTACTTTTCCCTACCTCACTTGCGCGCGTTACGTTATAATGGTACAGTCGTGTGGTTTGATCCAGCACGATCGCCGCGCTGTTGAAAAATTGGTCTTGCTGATCAGGAAAGGCCGGGATGCGGTCGCTGCCAAACCTCGCCAGCAAGTTGATTTTGCCCAAGCCGTAAGAGCTGATGTTTGAATTAACGGAATTTTATCGAATTGCAGTGTGGGCGCGTAACTTCCGCGCGAGTCGTAGCGTTAGTATAGGTAGGGACCTATCATCCTACGGCGGCGTTTCTACCAGTGGCGCGCATCACGTCCGAGAGTGATATGGTCAGCGAAATTGATCTGGAGTTACCGCGAATCATCGCGCAAGCACAGACAGGCGACTCTGGAGCTTTCGGCGAACTCTACGCAAACTATGCCGGTTTGATCCTGCGCTACTTGTATGTGCGTGTGCACGACCAGGAAGGCGCGCAGGATCTGACGCAAGAGGTGTTTGTCCGTGTCATCAAAGGTATCGGCGGGTTCGAGTATCGTGGCGAGAAGTCGTTTTTGGGCTGGCTCTACACGATCGCCAATAATGTACTGATCGGCCAGGTGCGGCGCAAGCGAGCGATCTCGACGCCGCTGGACGATAGTATCGAGATTGTTGACCCGCGCAGCCAGGAGGCGGTGCTTTCGATCTACGATCGCGTGGCACTCCAGCAGGCGATCAGCCAGCTGACGCTCGATCAGCAGCAGGTGTTGACGCTGAAGTTTTTTGGCGATATGACCAATAACGAGATCGCTACGCTGATTGGGCGCAGCGAGGGGGCAGTTAAGGCGCTTCAGCATCGCGCGCTCCAATCTCTTCAGCAGATCATGGCTCGTGAGGCGCGCGATACGGCATTACTATCAAAAGAATATGGCACCGACAGTGAAAGCTGGGGTGCTTGGGATGAGCCGATCAAATCTCGTTCGTTGAGTATCGACGACTAGAGCGAATCGACTCGCCAGTAAGCTAGGATAGCTTTCCATGCAGTTCGAGGAACGCAGCGTAACAAAAAGCCTGCCCGATGCGCTTGATCAAGCGCTCGCACGGCTTCATGCTGGCGAAAGTGTTGAGGGTTGCCTCGACGCCTTCCCGCAGTATGCTGCTGCATTAGAGCCGCTACTGCGCGCGGGCGATCGGCTGCGTGCCAGTGCGGCTGAGCCGCTGCCACTCGATCTTGAGCGCTGGCTGCCGACCGGCGCGCGCGATTTCGCGGCGATAGCCGAGCAGATGGTGCCGAAGTACACTCGGCAATCCGCTGCGGCGCGTGCGCGCGTGCGCGCCAATGTGCTCGACCAAGCACTCGCGCGTATGCGCGCCGGTGAGTCGATTGAAGCGGGCCTGACGGAGCACCCCGATCTCAGCGCCGATCTGGTGCCGCTGCTGCGTGCCAGCGCGCAACTGCGTGTCCAGGCCGCCGAGCCGCTGCCACCCGATCTTGAGCGCTGGCTGCCGACCGGCGCGCGTGATTTCGCGGCGATAGCCGAGCAGATGGCCCCGCGCTATGCGCGCCGCCGCGCTCCTGCATCGCGCCCGCTGACCTTGCAGCGCACCGCGATTGCCGTGGCGATCGTCGCCGCCTTGATGGGCGCGGTCGATACCGCATCGGCGCAGAGCCTGCCGGGGGAGACGCTCTACCAGTGGAAGCGCGCGAAAGAAGATATCTCGCTTGCGTTGGTGACCGATTCGGATCGGCGCAGTCATCTGTTGGTCGAATACGCTGGGCGGCGTTTGAATGAGTTCAATCAGCTGGTCGATACTGGTAAATCCACCGATTCAGCACTGGTGAAGCAGACCCTGGATAGCATGTTTGCCAACTTGGCGGGTGCGCTCGACGAGGACAAGAAGAACCAATCGCTCGATGTCGCGCCGGAAGCATCACAGCTCCTGACCGAGGCCAAGCATGAGATCGCCAAGGCTGGGCCGGTTGCTTCGCCCGATACCGTCAAAGTACTCGACGATGCGGCTGACAAAGCCAACCAGCTGGCTGAGCAGTTGCCACAGGCCGCTGCCGCCGCCGATACGCCGACGAGTACGCCGGCCCCCACGGATACGCTGGTGGGCGCCCACCAACCCACCGACACCGATGGCACGGCTGAGCCAGGCGCGCCGACTCCAACCAGCTCGATCGATAATCCGGATCAAGGCCCAGCTCTAGTGCCGAGCGTTGTGCCGGCGATACCACTATCGCCAACACCAGGGCTCGGCGTGCCGACCAGTACGCCAAGTGAGGTGACGGCTACACCCGAGAACACGCCGACGTTCGATCCTGCAACCGCGATCCCACCGACGTCCGGCCCGACAGATACATTGACGCCACCTGCTACCGATACGTCTGTGCCTGCACAGGATACGCCAGTGCCGACCAGTACGCCAGTGCCGACCAGTACGGCGGTACCGCCTAATACGGTGGTGCCGAGCGCCACAACATTGCCGATCACTGAAGGGCCAACCGATGTCGTGGTTCCGCCGACGCCGGTGCCGACGCGCACGCCGCGGCCGACACGCACGCCCGTTCCGTCGCCAACGCCGACCGAAACGCTGACGCCAACTGAAACGCTGACGCCGACTGACACGCCGACCGATACGCCGACGCCAACTGACACGCCGACCGATACGCCGACGCCAACTGACACGCCGACCGATACGCCGACGACAGCGCCGACCGATACGCCGACCGCGCTGCTGGTAGTTAGTGGGACTGACAGTACGGAGACGCCGACCGCGCCCCCATAGCCTGGCAAATTGGAACCGAAGTAAGAACGACACGGCGAATGCCGTGTCGTTCTTGTGTTATGCGCTGGCAGATGGCGTGTTTGTGACGTCCTACTCGTAAATCCAAGGGTCGATGCTGCGCTCGATATCGACCAGCTCGTGGTCTTGGAAGAAGAGCGCGATCTCTTTTTCGCCGTTCTCCGGCGAGTCGGAGGCATGGATCAAATTGCGGCCAATTTCGATTCCGAAGTCGCCGCGGATGGTTCCCGGTGCCGCTTGGGTCGGGTTGGTGGCACCAACCGTATTACGCACGGTTGTGATCACATTCTTGCCTGTGACAACCAGCACGACCACGGGGCCGGAAACAATATATTCGACCAGACCTTTGAAGAAGGGTTTGCCTTCATGAACCGCATAGTGACGATTCGCCAGCGCATCGTCGATTCGCATGAGTTTGAGCCCAGCCAGCTTCAGGCCGCGCTGCTCGATCCTGGTTAAGATTGGGCCAATCAGCCCGCGCTGCACGGCGTCGGGCTTCAGGATAATCAGTGATCGTTCCATGTTCTGCCTGGGGGTCCTTTCTACATCATCTATCGTAGGCAAACACAGACAGTATCTGGGGGTTGGGCGGCGCAGCTTCGCCGCGCCGCCCAACCCCCAGAAACGAGCGGGAGTGGCCGGGTGCCCACGCCCAGAGGGTACCCGGCGTTGCCCCGCACCTCCACCAATACAATATGTATCTGCCATCACATAAAGTGAGAAAATCCGTGAGATGCGTAAGCCGGTACGAGCTAGATCGGCACCGCCTCGCTGATACGTTTGGATGCGCGGCGCATCTCCATTTTGACTAGCCCGAGATTAACCATCCGCTGTGTGATAACCACCAGAATCAGCTCTTTCGCTTCCAGCATCAAGATCGAGCCTTCCTCGGCGTCGATAATCGAGTCGAGCAACATGCCGACCCCAATCCGCTTGGTGGCCTTGTCGATTTCGCCGAAGACTGCGGCGGACATTGCTCCGAGTATCTCGGCATCTTCTTCGTCCATCAGAGTGCTGGCAACAACAAGCCCATCTTTGCCGACAAGTAGGCTGCCGATCACACCATCAACTCGGATTAGGTCTTCGACGATCCGTCGCATGTTTCAGCCTTTCCGTCGTGAAGAACACAATTAGCGAGCGCTGCGTGGCCCGCCACGTGTCCAGCTATATTCTTCGATCGCTTCGCGAAAACGCCCTTGTTTGGTATATGCGTCGCCGAGGGTACGATGCAGGCGTTGCATCAGCTGCTGCTCATCGCTGTCTGATAACAGATCGTTGATCTCGTCGACAACCTGGTCGAGCGATCGATTGTGCTTGATCAGGTATTTATATTGTTGTACCGCAAGATCGGGGATTCCGATTTGCCAACCGATGCGGGCGATCGAAATTCGTAAAACGTCGTTCTGTGGCTCGGCTTCCAGCTGGTGCAAGAACCCGTCGACGATATCATTGCCAGTGGATATCGGCGCCTCCTTGTTGGCAGCTCCAGCAGCCGGCACTGCCGCGCGCGGGGGTGGCGTGGCGGCGTGGGTAGGCGCGGGTATTTCGATCGGCGCGGGCTGTGGCGCTGTTTGGGCCGACTCTGGTTGCTCGGGGCTGGCACGATCGGGCGCTGGCTTGGCCAACGCAGGTTCGTCGGCGGCTGGCTCCGAAGCGCTTGCTGTCGTAGATTCGCCCAGATCGAACGCTGCGATTTCATCTTCCGACAGCCCTAGTTCACTCAGAGAAAAAGGCCTGAGATCAGGCTCGGCCGGCGCAGGTGGCTCGGGCACAGGGGCCGGCTCGCCGAGCGAGAAGGACGTAAGCGCAGGCTCGGCCGGGGCGGGCGGCTCGCCCAGCCCCAGCGATGCGATCTCATCGTCGGAGAGGCCCAGCTCGCTGAGCGAGAAAGGCGTAAGCGCAGGCTCGGCCGGGGCGGGCGGCTCAGCGGGCGCGACCGGCTCATCCAATCCCAGCGCGTTGATCTCATCATCCGACAAGCCGAGATCGCTAAGCGAGAACGGGGTCATGTTTGGCTCATCGCTGAGCTGCTTCGCGCTTGTGTCCGGCGTGGGAGTATCGGCTTCCGCTAATCCCAATCGATCGAGATCATCTGTGGCGAGGTCGAGATCGCGCGGGGGGAATGTTGGCGCGGCCGGCGGTGGGATATCCGGCGCGGCCATCCAGTTGTCGGTTTGCTCGGCTATCTCGGTCTCGGCTTGATCTTCTTCGTAGTCGGCATCCATGTCGATCACTTCGTCGCCATCGCGGATCTCGATCTGGGCATTGTGAAGCAGCTGGCCGATCTCCTCGATTCGCGCGGCTTCGGCCTCGGGATCATCGAAATCGGCCATGATGTCGGCAATGTCGACGTAGCCTTGTTGGCGGCCAAGCGCTATCAGGCGATCCACCACCAGATCGCCGGTGGTGAGCTGTGGTTGCATCTGGGGGGGCGCGGGAGCGATTGGCTCAGCTTGCTGGGCTGCCCAGTTGAGATCACCGCCGTCGAGTCCTTCGAGCTCTTCTTCCGTCAGATCGAGCCCCATACCCTGATCCCGATCAGCTTCCGCCGGTAAGTCTAGCCCTAGCTCGCTGATCTCATCATCCGACAGCCCGAGGTCGGTCAGCGAAAACGGCTTGAGATCGGAGGTGAGCAGTGAGCTTTCTTCAGCAGTGTCGGCGCCGGCCGGCGCCGATTCAGCGGATGTGGTATCGCGCGACGTGTCCAGGTCGTTCTGATCGTCAACCGCAGCTGTCATATCCAGCTCAATCTGTTCGCGGGCCTGCGGTTCCGGGCTGGCGGGCTCGCCTAGACCCAAGGCAGCGATCTCTTCTTCCGAGAGGCCGAGATCGGCCAGCGAGAAGGGTTGCACCTGGCCGGCCGCGACCGCATCTTCCAGGTTGTCGATCTCAGGGGCGGGCGGCGTTTCAGGTGCGGCCGGCTCGCCCAGGCCCAGGGCAGCGATCTCTTCTTCCGAGAGGCCGAGATCGGCCAGCGAGAAGGGTTGCACCTGGCCGGCCGCGACCGCATCTTCCAGGTTGTCGATCTCAGGCGCCGGCGGGGGCATCGTCGGCACGCTTAGCGTTGGCGCAGGAAGAGGCTGTGGGCCGAAGCTATAGCTGCTTACCTGATTGCCGCTGGCGTCCAGGAGGATTGCGGTGTCGCCGGTATTGTTCCAGATCGCTCCGGTACTATCCCAATATAAATTGGCCCTATCGTTGATGCCGCGCCGAGTCCACAGCTGTACGGATTCGTTTGCTCCAAGCAGGAAAGGCGGGAACACAAAACTGTGCTGGGCGCCCTTGTCACGTAATGTCCAGCGGGTCAGATCGACCGAGGTGGCGGCAGTGTTTTTGATCAGCACGAATTCGCCGATGTAATCCTTGCCAGATGGATCGAATTCGACATAATCTATCACGACCCCGGTAGAAAGCTGGGGCGCGGCGTGTGAATCGGGTACCGGGGCGGCCTCGCCAATGCCCATGGCGGCGATTTCTTCAGGCGAAAGGCCTAGGTCGGCCAGCGAGAAAGGCTGTATTTGACCGGCGGCAACGGCATCCTCTAGATTATCGATCTCAGGTGCCGGCGCGGCGGGCGGCGCGGGCGCTGCCGGCTGTGCCTGCTCGAGCGCCTCTGGAACCGTAGGAACACCTGTATCGGGCAGTGGCAGCGGGCTATCGTCGCGTAGCGAGATATCGTCCAGCGAGAAGAGACCAAGATGCTCATTGGGCTCGATCGGCATTGGTGCCAATGGTGGTGGCGTGTGCTCTTCTGGATTGTTAAGGTGGTGTTGCTTGAGCTTGGAGAAGATCGAAGCGTCGCTGCTGGGCTCCTCGCGCGGTGTCTTCAAAAAGCTGGTTTCGGGCTTCTGAGAGGCCTGCTGCCAGCTATAGCCTCGCGTCTCGGGGGCAAAGTCGTCCTCGTCGGCGATATTCTCGTTGTCGGGGCTTTCCGGCGATACAAAGCCCGACACGCGCGGGCGCTGGGGCGGCGGCTCGTCAAGCGAGAATGGCTGGAGCGATGTTGGTAGCTCACCGATCCCGGCGTTAGATGTGTCGCTAGCCCCTAAGTCGAGCTCGTCGATCGAAAAGGGCATCAGGTCGATCGGCAGGTCGCCCATGTCTTGAATATCGCCGCTGGGATTTGATGTGCCAGGTGCTGGCGGCAAGCCACTCTTGGTGTCGGTTTGCAAGCTCTCCAGGCCGGCGATCTCGTCCTCGGAGAGGCCCAGGTCGGCCAGTGAGAAAGGCTCAATTTTGAGATCTTCTTCTTCGGGCGCCGGCGAAAATTCGACGGGGGGTCTAGCATCCAGCGCGCCCAGGCTCTCCATGCCGGCGATCTCATCTTCGGAGAGGCCCAGATCGGCCAGCGAGAAGGGCGTCATGGCCGGCTCATCCGGCGCGGCGCTGGGCGTGGGAGTGGCATCCGGCGCGCCCAGGCTCTCCATGCCGGCGATCTCATCTTCGGAGAGGCCCAGGTCGGCTAGCGAGAAAGGCGTCATGGCCAGTTCATCGGTATCGGTCGTAGGCGGAGCGGCGGCTGGCGAATGTGCGACGCGCGGCTCGTCGCTCGGGCTCTCGAACGAGAACGGCGCCATATCGATGTTCAGCCCAAGGTCATCATCGGAAATATCCGCTGCGGGCGGCGTGGGTGGCAGCGCGGGCGTCTCAATTGCCAGCAAACTGGCCAGGAAATCGTCGCCGCCTGAGGATAGCGCGGATGCTGCTGGGCGGGCAGGCCGATCGATCAGTGTCGTCGCGGCAACAGCTGTGCCAGAGGGCGTGATCGCCTCCATCGGGCGTGTCGCGGCGACCTGCTCTTGCTGCTCGGCTGCGCGTCGCCTGCGCCATGCGTCGGCATCCCATTCCTCGATCGTCGGCTGCTCGTCGCTGCCGGGTGGCAATGTCTCAAACAGGGCCCGTGCGACGCCGTGATAGGGATCCATGCGTTCGGCGGCGCGCCAGTAGCGCTCGCCGGCGGGATCGCCCGATGTCATCAGCAGGTAGCCCAGCAGCAGATTGGCCTTGAGCGACTCGGGGCGCTGCGCCAAAATATCACGGCAGAGCGCCATAGCATCATCTTCTTGCCCATCGCGCCACAGCGTTTCGGCCAAGGCGACCATGGTGTCGAAGCGGCCGGGCTGATCGGCGATCACCTGGCGAAATTCGCTGATCGCCTGTGGGAGCATATGGCCCTTCGCATACAGGCGCGCCAGCCCGGCGCGGCTCAGGCGCAGCTGGGCGTTCTCGCTGCCCCAGCCCTCGGTGTAGAGCCGCAGCAGCTGGCTGCGTAGCTCGGCCATATCCGGCTTGATCTCAAGCGCTTGTTCGAACTCCGCGACAGCCCGATCAATCTGGCCTTGGCGTTCGGATGTGATGCCCAAGCCGACGTGTGCCGGGATATTTTCGGGATCCGATCGCAGAACACGCTCGAACGACTCCTGCGCTCGATCGAGTTGCCGGTTTGCCAGGTGGGCCTCGCCCAGAATGCGGTATGCTTCGAGGTTGTCGGGGTAGTGGTCGAGAATATGCTGTGCCAGACCGATCGCTTGGTCGAGGTCATTACTTTCGAGCCACTGCCGAGCTTGGTCGTAGGCCGCTTGCAGGCTCATGCTTGCCATCTCGGTCCTCCCGCTGCTAAGCAGCGCAGACGGTTTCAAGTGTAATCTTTTACGGATGTGCGCGTGATATGATCACTCGAAGGCTGAGTAGTGCCCTATAATGTGTAAAGCTACTGGGCTATTATAGCGCAAGCGTCAAGGCATTGCAAGGGGGGCGTACAAGGCGTGGTGGTGCGGCACGGCACACGGAACCGATTGTAGCACGGAAAATCGTAGCGTGCAACCATTTGGCGGCTGGATGCGTGGGCGATGCGCCTAGGGTATGCAGAAGCGGCGTACGTGCGCCCATACCACGTACGCCGCTTCAGATTTTACAGATTGGTCGGGGCGACTGGATTCGAACCAGCGACCTCCTGAACCCCATTCAGGTGCGCTACCAGACTGCGCTACGCCCCGGGTGCACGACTGCAATATTGTAGCCTGTGGCCGCGCTCCTGTCAACTAGAACGGCTCGACGCCTATCTCGGCCAGTTCGTCGGTGAAGCGCTCGATCTCGCGCGCCGTGCGGAGCGTGGCAAGCTTGCCGATCAGCAATTTTCGATTGGCGTCGCCGGTCATCACCGCGCGCTCCAGATACTGGCGCATGTATTGTCGAATGAGATCGAGCGCGTTGGGCGCGAGCCGCTCGCCGCTGACATACGTTTCGACTGCCTCGGCGAGCCGGCCGGTCTGCTCGGTCATCCAGTAGTGCGGCGGGTGCTCGACGGGAAACGGGTAGGGATAATCGGCGTTCGGCAGATAGATCAGCTCGCCGATCTGCTCGGTTTCCTGGGTCATAGATTCTGTCTTTCTGTATTTAACACGACGTACGCTGTGTGTATGAATAGTCGCGGGTTGAATTGCGACCAACGCATTGAATTTTACGACCGCTCTGCTACCCCTGATCATACCACGAATTGTGTAGCGCCAGCGTTGCCAGATAGAGCGCTTTGGGGTATGATAAAGGCTCAGCTTGAAAAATATTGAGCGCGTGCCGGATTGTCCGGCTGGTCGTTATGTTTCTCGCAAGTGTTTGTAACCTAGGGAGGTGTGCCGCCAGATAATGAAGCGTGGCGCAAGAAAGACTAAGAAAAGCCGGCGCGCGTGTGAACATTAAAGGTTAGCGGATGCGCGGCGGAAAAATGGCACTTGAGCGTGTTGGAGAAAGATAGTATGGCTACTAATGGTAATGGGTCTGACGCTCGCGAAGGTTATCGTTGGATACGGGCTGATTTACACATTCACACCCCTGCTTCGGAAGACTATGCGGAACCACATGTCACGTACCTGGAAATATTGCAAGAGGCCGAGCGCCGTGAGCTGGAGATCATTGCATTCACTGATCATAATTCGGTCCATGGCTATGAGCAGATGCGCCAGGATATCGATTTCTTACAGGCGCTGGAGCGGGCGCAGCGGCTTACTGAAGAAGAGCAGATTCGTCTGAATGAGTACCGGCGGCTGCTCGCGAAGATCACGCTTCTGCCAGGTTTTGAGTTCACATCGCACTTTGGCGCACACATACTGGGGTTGTTCGCGCCCGACCGGCCGGTGAGCCTGATCGAGGCGACTCTGCTTCAGTTGGGGGTCTCGCCGGATTTGCTGAAAAGCGGAGCCTGCTCGGTTCCCGACACGCGCTATGTCACCGAGGCGTATGAGGTTATTGCCCGATCGGGCGGCATGGTGATCGCAGCGCACGCGAATGGCCCCAACGGCGTGATCACTGAGACGCTACGAATGGGTACCAGCGGCCAGTCACGCATCGCTGCGACCCAGCATCTATCGCTTTTCGCCCTGGAGTTTGTCAACTTCTACACCGACCACGAAAAGTTCACCTCACCTGGTTTCTATAATGGTAAGACCGAGCACTACGAGCGGCGCATGTTCTGCATCCAGGGTTCCGATGCGCACCGCCTGCGCCGCACCAATGCCGGCGAAGGCAATGCCTGGCATAAGCACGGCATCGGCGATCGCTATGTCGAGTTTCTGCTGCCGGATAACTCATTCGCCGCGCTTAAAGCGCTGTTCGCCTCGCAGGATTTCGATCGCGTGCGGGTGCCCAAGCGCGACCAGAAGCAGTGGGAGGTCGATACGCTGCGATCTGGGCCGCCCAGCGAGCGCCAGGTGCTGCGCCCCAACGACCCTGCTGCGGTCGATCTGCTGTGGCGCGATGTGGCTGCGCTGGCGAATGCCGGCGGCGGCGTGCTGATCGTCGGCGTCGAAAAAGATGGTTCCGGCGTGGTCGGCATCGCGCGGCCCGATCAGGTCAGCGATCAGCTGCGCCGCAAGGTTCAGGAGCGGGTTGTTCCGCAGCCATATTTGACGATGGAGCTGATTAACTACGAGGGCCATGATCTGATTCGAGTAGAGGTGCGCGCGCCCGAGCCGCCGCCTTACATGGGTGATGACGGCGTGATCTATGTGCGGCGCGATGGCGAGACGGTATCGGCCGATCGCGGTGAGATCATCCAGCTCTGCCGCCGCGCGATGGCCGAAGGCGCCTCCTCGCCGCTCGACAACGGCCAGGATCTGGATCTGCCGCGCAGTGGCGTGGAGATCGTCAGCGCCCAGAAGCGCGCCGGTGTGTGGCTATACGAAGTGCGCGATCTGCGCACCACCGCCGGCGTAACGCGCGATCGCGCGCAGGGGCTGTGGTCGTATGCGATCAGCCGCTACGAAGATCTGCGTGATGGCCGGATCGACATTCAGAGCCAGGTTAAGTGGCGCGGGCGGCTGGGGCTGTGGCGGGCATACCGCCAGGGCAACCGCACCAAGTTCGACCTGGTGCATCGTGATGCCAATGGTGTGATCGATCACGTGTTCTTCGGCGTATCCGACTGGGGCCTGGGCGAAGGCTGGCAGGCGCTGCTGGGCGACCGCGTCGCCGATGCGGTGGAGAGCGAGCCGCACGCGTTTCGCGAGGATGAGCCGGTGCTGGCGCCCGAGCAGAGCAACGGCCAGCTGCCCACACTCGACGGCCAGGACGACGGCAGTTGGGGCGAGCGGCGCTACCGCTGGCGCGGGCGTGGCGGCCTACTACATATTCGGCGCGATGCGCAGGCGGTGCCGCGCTTCGATCTGGCGATGAAGGACAAAGAGGGCGAAACCAGCCAGGAGTTCCCGGCCGTTCCGCGCGAGAAGCTGACTGATGCCTGGCTGAACCTCATCCGGGTGCCGCGCCCGCGCACCGGCATTGAGGTGGTGAGTACGATCGCCGACGAAGATGGCGAGCAGCGCTTTGTGTTCCGCAATTTGCGCACCGGCGAGGTCAGCAACGCGCCTTGGCGCTTGCAGGATATCGAAGAAGGGACGGTGCGGCAGTACGCGGCGCGCATGACCATCCAGGATACGCCGCTTGACGAAGACAAGGTTCGCTGGTGGGGTAATGTCGGCTATCTGCGCCCGATGCGCAGCCAGGTCGATCTGATCTACCGCGATGAAGATGGCGTCGATCATCTGTACTACGCCGCCCGGCGCGATGAGCTGACCGGCGAGTGGCGCGAGCTGCTGGAGGAGTATGGCGAGGTGTGACGATTGCAGATAGCAGATGAAATGCGCATTTGTATGCTGTATGGTGGCATATTGTTTGCTCCCTATTGCAGTCGTTCAAGATGAGAGCGTTCGCCCGCTGGGCGAACGCTCTCATCTTGAACAATATGCGAAAAACCATCCAGAGGAATGAGTGACCTGGGAATGCTTTCCAGCCTATTCCCAGGCCATCCCAGCCACAAAATCAGGCAGGGGATACTATGAAGGGCCGCGGAAACACGTAGCGGAATCGTCGATCAATGTGCCTTGATCTGCACAGTCGAGCTATTGTTTGTCGAATTTGGGTCGGTCGTGCTCGAGCTGACGCTAGCCGTATTCGATATGAATCCAGATTGCTTCACGAGCTTTGTCACAAGGGTGACGGTAACGACCTGGTTATTCGTCATCGCGCCGATAGAGCAGGTGACCGTGCTCGTGCCGCTACAGCTGCCTTGCATGGACGAGGCCGAGATCAATTGAGTCTTGACTGGAACGATATCTTTCACGCTCACACCCTGCGCCGTGGCCGGACCTTTATTTGTCACGGTGAGAGTATAGTTGATCGTCGTTTTATCGGCGCTCAAGGCTCCAGTCTTCACAATCTGGACATCGGCGCTGATCGGCGAGTAGGTGGCCGTGTAGGTTGTATTGCTCGTGCCGGCGCTAACGTTGTGAGTTTGCGTCCCACCATCCGACCAAGATTGGAACTGATACCGCACCCCGTTCAAGTCTTGCGGGGTCGGCGCACTGATAGTGTTGTCGGAGTTGATGATCACAGCGTGAACAAAGGACGTCGTACCATTAACGCCGTTGATATTCAGTTGGAGACCTGAGGGACTCGATTGTAAGGTGAAATTCACGGTCTTCGGGTAGAGCAGAACACTGGTCGTATTTTTCAGCCCGCCCGAATCGGTCGCCGTTAGTTGGATTTCTAAATACGACGGATAGTCGTGATCCGGTGCGGTGAACGTTCCACTTGCCACCCCAGATGGCGTCTGCAGAATGTGATCGTGGCACGAGCTGAGATCAGTGGAGCAGTGTTTGAGAATGATTGACCAGGATAGGCCGGCCGCGGGTAGTGTGCCATCCTGCTGATCCGAGGCATGCCCCGAGAAGCTAATCGTGTCGCCGACGATCCAGCAGGGCGAAGTGGACAGGCAGTTAGCTGGCGTATCGATTACGGCTGTTGGCGCCGTATTGTTGACCCCGATTACGACCGAGCTAGTGGCAGTCGTATTATGTTTATCGGTGACTTGGAGGCGGACCGTATAGTTCCCTGGAGTTGTGTAGGTGAACGTCGGAGTGGGCGATGTCGAGTCGCCGTAAATGCCATCGCCGTTGAGATCCCAGGAATAGGCCGCGATCGCATCTCCAGCATCTGGATCGTATGAGCCAGTTCCACTGAAATTGACGGTCAGCGGCGCCGGGCCGTTGGTGGGATTTGCGCTGATAACTGCGATCGGCGGCTGATTGCCCGCGCCTGCGTATTGAATGCGCCGAATCGCCCCGCCCTCCATATCAACATAGAAGAGGTCGCCGTTGGGTCCAATCTCCAGGTCAACTGGATTGGAGGCCCCGGTTATAAAGTTCGCGACCTTGGTTTTATCCGGCAAGCCGTTTGAGCCGGCGGTCATTACCCAGATGCAATTCCGAGAGTGGTCGGCAAAGAACAGGGCGCCGTTATATGAGGTGGGGTAGGCGCCGCCATTGTAGAACGCCAGGCCGGTAATCGCGGAGCCGTTGGTGGTTGAGCAGGTCTCGCCCGAAACCACCTGTACTCTATGCTGGAAGGCGTAGTATGACGCAACAACCGAGCCGGGGGTATTGTAAAGGTTTGCGCATATATTGAGGCCGGCGCTTTGATAACCAGAAAGGATGCTGCTCTGGCTATTGTCGCCTTCATAACAAGGCCAGCCAAAGTTTGCGATCGGCGCGGCCGTTGGGTTGGGAATACGATTTACCTCTTCCCACATATCCCATCCGACGTCACCGATCCACAGCTCGCTGGTTCCCGGGCGGAAGGTGAAGCGGAACGGGTTTCGTAGCCCATAGCCGATGATCCGGCGCGCGTTCACGTCGCCGCTACCATAAAGTGGATTGGTTGGCAGTGCCAGCCCGGTGGCGGGATCGAGGCGCAGAACCGCGCCGCTCAGGAGCGCCGGGCCAGCGGTTCGCTTCAAGCTCTGGCTGCGGAGCGCTCCGCCCTCGGCGGTTGGGGGTGTCTGAGTTCCTCCCACTCCGGCCGGAGGATCACCACACGGGTTACGTTGATCGCCAGCGTATGTGTTTCCATACTGGCCCCAGTCGACGTTATTGAAGCTAGCTCCCTCGCCACCACTGGCGTAGAGGGCGCCGTCAGGCCCAAACGCGATCTGCCCAATCGAGTGGCTAGGGAATTGCTGGCACCAGTCGTTAATAAGGATTTGTTCGCCTCCAGGCGCCATTGTATTGCCGGTCGCATCGGCCCTCAGGCGCGCGAGGCGCCCACTGATCAGGCAGCCATCGGTGGTTGCGCCCGGCGGTGTGGGGCAGGTATCATTCCAGGTGGGCGCAGCGCCGCCGATTGGCGCGTCGAAGGAGTAGAGCGCATAGATATACGGGCTGGACGGAAAATTCGGATCGAGCGCCAGCCCGAGCAGGCCGCGATCCCAATAGTCGTCCACCTCGGTACGCAAATCTGCGAACGTCGTCGCCGTGGTGGCGCTGAGGCTGCTGAAGACTTTGATGACGCCGTTCTTCTGGGCCACGAACACGCGGCCATCGCCGGCAAAGCGCACGGCGGTTGGGCGATCCAATCCACTGAAGACGACCGACTCTTGGAAGTTCGACGGCAGGGCGGCCGCAGTAGCGCTAGCCGGCTGGGCGTTTGCCTGCTCAACGACAGCTGGTAGGAGCAGCGCGGATGCCAACCCGATGCTGGGAAGCAAGCCGAGCCAGACGATTCTAAACATGCGCGACATGCTCGCGGAGATCCGGATCATTGTTCTCTCCGTTCTTTACACCTTCGGGAGTGATTCGGCACATCGCGCGCACCCACATGCTGTGCGGTTAGGCATGTTCAAGCGACGCTCTATAAGCACTACGTGTGTGTTCCTTCCGCATGGGACGCACAAGCAGAGCCTCACGCTGGCTACTGAGTAAGGTAGAACGATAGCTGTGCAACGTCGGTGAGTGAATTACAGATGGAGTATCATAAGTATAGCAGGTGTGTCAATATTAAATTGGTTAAATCCGCGCTTCGTACCTTTTCACACAATGTTGACAATTCCCTCGCGCATCGCCTAGAATAGCATTGTTCCCAATAGGTCTGAGTTCAAACCATTTACCAACGCCCTGGCGCGTCACACCTTTCGTCCTTGCTTATGGCAACGTCGGCCGCGCGCTATGGGTGGTTCGCGCCGCCGAAACCGGCGTGATCTCATTCAACAGCGGCTGGAGCGTCCATATGGAGATGCCGTTTGGCGGCGTCAAGCGCAGCGGCAGCGGGCGCGAGCTTGGCTTATCGGCGCTGGAGCACTACAGCGAACAGAAGAGCATGTTTATTGCCGAGGACTGAGGACTGAGGGCCAAGGACTGAGTGACGATGCCTGCGCCTCAGTCCTCAGTCCTCAGCCCTCAGTCCTCAAGGAGAGGTGAAATATGAACCATGGCCCAGTCCCCGGCATGCTGACTCGCGCCGAGCTTGGCGACCTGATCGAGCGCGGGGAGATCGAAACGGTGCTGACGGTCTTCCCGGATATGTACGGCCGCCTGATGGGCAAGCGAATCACCGGCCACTTCTTTATGGATCATGTGGCCGACGATGGCATGCACGCCTGCGACTACCTGCTAGCCTGCGATATGGAGATGGATGTTATCCCCGGCTATAAGTACACCAGCTGGGAGACCGGCTACGGCGATTTCCACTGCAGGCCGGATTTCGCGACCCTGCGGCGGGCGGCCTGGCTGCCACGCACCGCGATGGTCTTGTGCGATCTATTCACCCAAAAGGAAGAGGTGGTCGAAGTTGCGCCGCGACGCATGCTTCAGCGCCAGCTCGCGCGGGCGAAGGAGGCCGGCTTCACGGTGATGGGCGGCTCGGAGATCGAGCTGTACCTGTTCAATGAGACCTTCGCATCGGCCAAGGCCAAGAACTACCACAATCTCCAGCCGATCGGTGATTACAACGAGGATTACCATATCCTCCAGGGTACCAAAGAGGATGAGCTGGTCGGTGGCATTCGCCGCGCGCTCGATGGCAGCGGCGTGCCGATCGAGTTCAGCAAGGGCGAGGCGGGGCTAGGCCAGCAAGAGATCAACCTGCAATTTTGCGACGCGCTGACGCAGTGCGACCGGAATATTATTTACAAGCACGCCGCCAAAGAGATCGCCTACGCGCAGAACAAGGCGATCACATTTATGGCGAAGTGGGATGAGAAGCACACTGGATCGAGCTGCCATATTCATATGAGCCTATGGGATCAGCAGGGCGAGCGCAGCGCGTTCCTCGGCGATCGACAGCTTGGCCCGGTCACATCCAGCGACACTTTCCGCTGGTTCATGGGTGGCTGGATGAAGCGCGCGCGCGAGTTCTCGGCCTGCTATGCGCCGTATGTAGCCTCGTACAAGCGCTACCAGTCGCGCTCGTGGGCGCCGACTGGGATCGCCTGGAGCTACGACAACCGCACTGCCGGCTTTCGCGTGGTTGGTCATGGCTCGTCGTTGCGAGTCGAGTGCCGGCTGCCGGGCGCGGATGCCAACCCGTATATCGCCTACGCTGCGGCGATTGCGGCCGGGCTGGACGGGGTCGCCAACAAAGTCGAGCCGCCGGAGATCTTCCAGGGCGATATCTACGCCGCGCGCGATCTGCCGCGCGTGCCCAGCACGCTGCGCGAGGCGATCGACGAGCTCGAGCACAGCGAGTTTGCGCGCGAGGCCTTCGGCGCGGATGTAGCCGAGCACTATCTGCACTTCATCAAGACCGAGCAGCGCAAATTCGACGAGGTGGTGACATCGTGGGAGCGCGAGCGCTACTTCGAGCGAGCATAGGGAATTGCAAATTGCATATTGCAAATTGAGCTTGTGCCAATATGCAATATGCAATATGCAATTCGGAGCTTGCGGCATGCAATCTGAACCTTGTGATGTGCTGGTGATTGGCGGTGGCGTGGTGGGCTGTGCGGTGCTGTGGGCGCTGGCGCGCTACGATCTGCGGCTGGCGCTATGCGAGGCCGAGAACGATGTCGGCCAGGGCATCAGCCGCGCCAATACCGCGATCGCGCACAGCGGATTCGATGCGCCGCCCGGTTCGCTAGAGGCGCGGCTGGTGACGCAATCGCATAGGATATTCGCGGCGCTGTGCGACCAGCTGGGTGTCGACCTGCGGCCCTGCGGCGCGCTGATGCTGGCGCTCGATCAGGATGATCTGGCGCGGCTCGATACCTATGCGCGTCAGGCTGCTGCAAATGGCGTCGCGGTCGAGCGCATGTCGGCTGCGGTAGTGCGCGCGGGCTGGCCGTATGTCAGCCCGCTGGTGTGCGGCGGGCTGCGCATCCCCGGCGAGGCGTCGGTCGACTCGTTTGGGCTGACGCTGGCGTATGCCGAGGTCGCGGCCGGCGCGGGCGCGCGGCTGCTGCTCGACGAGCCGGTCGCGGCGATCGAGCGGCAAGCAGAGCGGCTGATTGTCACGACCGCGCGCCGACAGATCGCTGCACGCTACGTGGTCAACGCCGCCGGGCTGTACGCGGCCCAGATCGCTCGCATGGTCGGTGACAGCTCGTTCAGCATCCGGCCGCGCAAGGGCCAGCTGCTGGTGATCGACCCGGCCGTTGCGCCGCCGATCGACACCATCCTGCTGCCGACGCCGACACCGCGCAGCAAGGGCATTCTGATCGCGCCGGCGGCGCATGGCAATCTGCTGCTTGGCCCGACTGCCGAGGATGGTGATGATCCCGGCGACTGGGCGACGAGCGCCGACGGCCTGGCCGCAGTGCGTGCGGGCGCGCGGCGGCTGGTGCCGGCGCTCGAAATTGACCAGGCGATCGCCCAGTACGCTGGGCTGCGCTCGGTCGGTAGCGAGGGCGATTATATCATTCGGCCAGCAGCCGGCTGCCCACGCCTGCTGCATGTCGCCGGCATCCGCTCGACTGGTCTCTCGGCCTCGCCGGCGATTGGCGATTATGTGACCGAGCTGCTGCGTGGGCAGGGCCTGGAGCTGCCGCCGCGCCAGGCGCCGCTACCGGGCCGGCCGCGCCTGCCGCAGTTGGCCGCCGCCGACGATCACGCGATCGCGGCGCTGCTGGCGCGCGACGTATCTTACGGGCAGGTCGTATGCCCGTGCAATATGGTCAGCGCCG
>WNGB01007663.1_pt1 | contig 21621 bp, 18 predicted proteins | sample 5400681 | NCBI WGS metagenome assembly WNGB01 (sample SAMN13153367, study PRJNA577476) | soil metagenome | isolation source: 115 cm soil or saprolite under grassland replicate 2 | place: USA:California | collected 2016-06-15
GGCAGGCGTACTTCGACGTCACGTCCTCGACGGTCACCGACCCGTCCTCGGGCGCGTGCGCGCGAATCCAGGCGAGGTCGTGTTGGCCGAAGGCTGTCCCGGTGACGATGCGGAAGCGATCCTCCGCAAGGCGGGTGACCGTGAAGTCGCATTCGATTCCGCCACGCGGATTCAGCATCTGCGTGTACGTGATCGCGCCAACGTCGCGGGCGACGCGGTTGGCGCAGAGGTGCTCCAGAAACGCCGCCGCTCCCTCGCCCGCGATTTCGATCTTTGCGAAAGACGTCTCGTCGAAGAGCGCAGCGGTCTCACGGCAGGCGCGGTGCTCGGCGCCGATCGCGGGCGACCAAAGCCGGCCCGCCCAGCCCCGTGGGCGGAGGGACTCGACGCCGCGCATTCCGTTCGGCTCGAACCAGTTCGCGCGCTCCCAGCCCGACTTCTCACCGAAGACGGCGCCGAGCTCCTGCAGGCGTGGGTACACGGGAGAGAGACGGAGCGGGCGGCCGGCGGAGCGCTCGTGCCCGGGGTACTTGACGTCGTAGTAGGTCGAGTAGACCTCGACGGTACGTGCCAGCGTGTAGTCGCGGCTGCGGTAATGGCGGCCGAATCGGCGCGAGTCCATCTCCCACACGTCGAGCGAGGGCACGCCCTCGACGATCCACTCCGCGACCAGCTTTCCCATTCCCCCTGCGCCTGCGAGGCCGTGCGCGCAGAAGCCCGCGGCCACCCAGAAGCCGCGGACATCGCTCGGCCCGAGGATGAACTCGCCGTCGGGCGTGAAGGCCTCCGGGCCGTTGATCAGGCGAATGACCTCCATGTCCGCGAGGCTCGGGACGCGCGCGAGAGCGTTCTCCATCAGCTCTTCGAACCGAGGCCAGTCTTCCTCGAGCAGCCTGCCGTTGAAGTCCGGCGCGATCCCGTCGAGCCCCCAGGGAGCGGGGTGACGCTCGTACCCACCCATCACCAACCCGCCCGACTCGCCGCGGAAGTAGACGAGGAGCGACGGATCGCGGAGGGTCGGCACTTCGAGGGGCACGCCTGCGGGACGCGTAACGAGGTATTCGTGCGCCATCGGAATGACCGGGACGTTCACGCCCGCGAGCCGCCCGATCTCACCGGCGAAGATGCCCCCTGCGTCGATGACGATCTCCGTGTCGATCGGGCCCTTGTCCGTCTCGATGCCAGTCGCGCGGCCTCGCCCGACACGGATTCCCGTCACGCGCGTGTGCGTCGCGATCTCGGCTCCGCCGCGCCGTGCCCCTTCGGCCAGCGCGAAGGTCAACTGGCTGGGATCGATGTAGCCGTCCGTCGGGAGGTATGCAGCGCCGAGGACGCCGTCGGTCGACATCGGAGGGAACAGTTCCTGCGCCTCCCGCGCCGAGATCAACTCGAGCGAGAGGCCGAACGTCTTCGCCCAGCCGGCCTGACGGGCGAGCTCTTCCATCCGTTCTTCGGAGGAAGCCAGCCGCAGCGACCCCACCTCGCGCCAGCCCGTCTCGAGGCCGACCTCCGCGCCGAGAGTCCGGTAGAGCTCGACGGAGCTCATCATCATTCGCGTCAGCGAGAGCGAGCCGCGCAGCTGACCGACGAGCCCCGCCGAGTGGAAGGTCGATCCGCTCGTCAGGTCGGCCCGCTCGAGGAGGACGACGTCGCTCCAGCCGAGCCTCGTCAACCAGTAGAGGACGGCGCAGCCGCCCACGCCGCCCCCGATCACGACCGCCCGAGCGCTCGTCCGCATCGCGCGAATCTATCCGGGGCCGCTTGACTTCACGACTGATGCGGCGTACAACCGGCGCGCGGCTAAGTCACTCCAATCGAAGGAGGCATGGATGGCGGAGGCGTTCCCGGAGAGAGGTCCTGTCGGGGTGGAGGACGACAGGACGCTTCTCCACAAGCTGGGTTACGCCCAAGAGCTGTTTCGGTCGATGGGCGGGTTCCAGAACTTCGCCATCTCCTTCACGATCATTTCGATCCTCGCCGGGTGCTTGACTTCGTACTACATCGCGTTCAACCAGGGCGGCCCGGTCGCCGTCACGTGGGGATGGCTGATCGTCGGGCTCTTCTGCATCATCGTCTCCCTCGCGCTCGGCGAGATCGCCTCGACGTACCCTACGGCGGGCGGTCTCTATTACTGGGCCTCCAAGCTCGGTAGCCCGGCCTGGGGCTGGTTTACAGGCTGGTTCAACCTCGTCGGCCAGATCGCGGTCACGGCGGCGATCGGCTACGGCTGCGCCGTCTTCATGACCTCGCTGCTGAACCTGCTCTGGGACTACCCCAACTCGCTCGGCTGGATCCTCTTCACGTACGGGATGATCATTCTCGGCGCCGGGCTGATCAACATGCTCAAGGTGCCGATCACTGCCGGGGTCAACACGTTCTCAGCGTGGTGGCACATGGTCGGCGTGGTCACGATCGTCGCGATCCTGATCATCGTCCCGGACCACCACAAGTCGGTGTCGTACGTGTTCGGCGAGACGCTGAACAACACGGGCTTCTCCGGCTCGAGCTGGACTCACGGGGCGTTCATCTACGTCTTCCTCACCGGCCTGCTGATGGCGCAGTACACGATCACCGGGTACGACGCGTCGGCGCACATGAGCGAGGAGACGCGACAGGCGTCGATCGGTGCGGCCTGGGGCATCGTCATGTCGGTCGTCGTCTCCGTGATCTTCGGCTTCGCCTTGCTCGTCGCGGTGACGTTCGCGATTCCTGAGACGAAGGGCGCGGTCGACGCGGGCGCCAACGTCGTCACGTACATCTGGGAAACGTCGATGAGCAGACGCTGGGCCGAGTTTCTGCTCTTCATTGCAGTGGTGGCGCAGACGTTCTGCACGATCGCGTCTGTCACGTCTGCGTCGCGGATGATGTTCGCCTTCTCGCGGGACGGCGCTGTACCCGGCCACCAGCTCTGGAAGCGCGTGTCGAAGGCTGACCGAGTGCCGATCTACACGGTTTGGGCAATCTGCGTGCTCTCGTTCGCGTTGATGATCCCGACCCTCTGGAACGGCATCGTCGGCTACGCGGTCGGTACGTCGGTCGCGGTGATCGGCCTCTACATCGCGTTCGTTCTGCCGATCATCCTCCGGCTCAAGGCCGGAAATCGGTTCGAACGCGGTGCGTGGCATCTCGGACGTCATTACAAGTGGATCGACACGATCGCGATCCTCTGGATCGCGTTCATCTCGGTCGTCTTCCTGCTCCCGTTTGCGTACGCGGGCATCCCGTGGAACGACGGCTTCGACTGGAACCTCGTCAACTACACGCCGATCACGGTCGGCGGCGCTTTCCTTCTCTTCGGCAGTTGGTATCTCCTGACGGCCCACAAGTGGTTCAAGGGGCCGATTCGCCAGGGAACGGAGGAAGAGCTCGAGCGGATCGAGGCGGAGTACGGCCCGCCGGCGGTGGCGCCCGGTCCCGCTCCAGCAAGCTAGCTCTGCTCCAAGGTGTGCAGCGCCGAGCGAAAGCGCGGCGCTGCCGCCGTGCGTTCGAGCCGCTCGAAGTGACGCTGCGCGTAGCCGGCGAAGTCGAAGTCGAGCTCGGAGATTCCCTGCTGGACGACACCCCACATGGCTTCGCGGAAATCCGACATGAAGCGCATCGCGGTCAGGGAGGCGGCGTCCGCCTCGCTGTGCAAACCGAAGTACCGCGACAACAGCTCGTCGTCCTCGTCGGCCCCGAACTCGTGGTTGACGGAGAAGTTCGCCAGGTCGAAGAAGACGTCGCCCATGCCCGCGTACTCCCAGTCGACGATCCAGAGCCGCGCGCCGTCGAGGATGAAGTTCGCATTGAGGAGGTCGTTGTGGCACGGCCGCAGAGGCTGCGGGCCCCGCAGGCTTGCGATCCGCGCCGCGACCTCCGCCGCCCGTTCGTACGCTGCGGGAACCCGAACGCCGCGCTCCGCCGCAGCGGCGGCGTAGGTCCTGACCACCTGGAACGAGTCGAATCGCGCCGGAATCGCCGGGCCGTCATGAAACGGCTTCAGCGCAGTCACCACGCGTGCGATCGCCTCCGGCGAGCGCATCTCCTCCGCCGGGACCGGACATCCTTCGACGAACCGCGTCACGAGCGCGCCCTCGGCCTCGAGGAAGGCAACGACCTCCGGCCCGGCACCCACAGCAGCCGCCACCAGCGCCGCCGCGTGCTCGGCGGGGCGGTCGATCCCGAGCAGCTCGGTGTCCTTGCCGCCGATGCGAAGCACGTACGCCTCGTCGCCGAGCGAGACCTTGAAGTTGTGATTCGTGATGCCCCCGCCGAGCGGCTCGATCTGCGGCGCGCGGCCGGGCCAGAGGCGCGCCGCGAGCGAGTCCAGCAACATGAGCCATCCTAGATCTGCTGCGTGCGGATTAGAGTCGGACTTGTGCTAACGCTGGATGAGCTGCGGGCGGAGGTGGAATCGGGCGGCATCGACACGGTCGTCACCGCCTTCACTGACATGCAGGGACGCCTGATGGGCAAGCGCGAGCATGCCGAGTTCTTCCTCGACGAGTCCGCCGAGCACGGAATCGAGGGCTGCAACTACCTGCTCGCGCTCGACATGGAGATGGATCCCCAGCCGGGCTACGCGATGGCGAGCTGGGAGCGCGGGTACGGAGACTTTCATCTGAAGCCGGATCTCGCCACGCTCCGGCGTCTTCCCTGGCTCGAGGGAACGGCGCTCGTGCTCTGCGACGTCGCCTGGGAAAACGGCTCTCCGGTCGTCGCGTCGCCGCGACAGGTCTTGAAGCGGCAGCTCGAGCGCGCGGCGGCGGCCGGGTTCGAGCCCATGTTCGGCTCGGAGCTCGAGTTCTACGTGCTGAAGGAGTCGTACCCGGAGGCGCATGCCAAGCACTACCGCGACCTGACGCCGTCTGTGCCGTACATCCTCGACTACCACGTGCTCGCGACGACCTTCGTCGAGCCCCTGATCCGTCAGATCCGGAACGGGATGCAGGGAGCCGGGATCCCGGTCGAGAGCTCGAAGGGCGAGGCATGGCCCGGTCAGCAGGAGATCAACTTCCGCTTCGCCGACGCGCTGACCGCCGCCGACCGCCATGCGATCTACAAGAACGGCGCCAAGGAGATCGCGCAGCTGAACGGCTGCTCGATCACCTTCATGGCCAAGCCCGACCACACCTGGATCGGGAGCTCCTGCCACATCCACGCGAGCCTCTGGCGCGATGGCGTGAACGTGTTCGGCGGGAACGACGAGGTCTTCGACCGATTCCTCGCAGGGCAGATCGCCTGCACCCACGAGCTGGCGCTCTTCTTCGCACCGAATGTCAACTCGTACAAGCGCTACGCGGCCGGGAGCTGGGCGCCGACGACGCTCGCGTGGGGGGTCGACAACCGAACGTGCGGCTTTCGGATCGTGGGCCACGACGGATCGAAGCGCGTCGAGACGCGCATCCCAGGCGGTGACGTGAATCCCTATCTCGCCTTCGCGGCGATGATCGCCGCAGGCTTGCACGGGGTCGAGCGGGAGCTCGAGCTGCCGCAGGCGCTCGAGGGCAACGCCTACGAGTCGGACGCGGCGCGCTTCCCGTCGACGCTGCGGGAGGCGATCGATGCGTTGAAGGAGGGCAGCGTTGCGCGGAGGGCGTTCGGCGATGAGGTCGTCGACCATTACCTGAACTACGGGCGCGTGGAGCAACGTCTTTTCGATCAAGTCGTTACCTGTTATGAGCGCGAGCGGCTGTTCGAGCGTGGCTAGATCGCTCATCGGCATCACGACCTACGTCACTCCCGCGAAGTGGGGCTATTGGAGGCTCGAGGCTGCGCTCGTTCCCGCGGACTACGTCCGGGCTGTCGAGCGTGCGGGCGGACGGCCGCTGCTCGTCCCGCCGAGCACCGTTGGGATCGACGAGACGCTCGACGCTCTGGATGGAATCCTTTTCTCGGGTGGCTCCGATCTCGCTCCGGAACTGTATGAACAAGATGCACATCGGGAGACGTTCGGCATTGTCGAGGAGCGCGACCAAGCCGAGCTCGCGTTGCTCGAGGCCGCACTCGCGCGCGACATGCCCGTACTCGCGGTGTGCCGCGGGAGCCAGGTGCTCAACGTGGCGCGTGGCGGCGACCTCGTCCAGCATCTCCCCGACATCGTCGGCGACGAGAAGCACAAGCACAGGCCAGGGACGTTCGCCGAACACGGTGTTCGGCTCGACGCCGACAGTCGGGTTGGTGCCCTCCTCGGCGAGCGCGCGCCGGTCAAATCACACCATCACCAGGGCTTCGGCCGGCTCGGAAAGGGCCTGACGGCGGTGGCCTGGGCCGACGACGGGACGCTGGAAGCGGTGGAGGACCCTTCTCGTCGCTTCGCGGTGGGTGTGCTCTGGCATCCCGAAGCCGGCGACGACGCGTGTCTCTTCGACGAGCTCGTGCGGCAGGCCGAGGAATACCGTGCTGGTCGTTAACCCTGCAACCGAGCAGCCGATCGCCGAGCTCGAGCAGGCGGGGATCGGGGAGACGGATGCTGCGGTCGCGCGCGCGAAGGCCGCGTTCCCCGCCTGGCGTGCGCTGGCGCCGGGCGATCGCGGCCGCCTGTTGCGCCGGCTCGCGATGCTCGTCGAGGAGCACGGCGAAGAGCTGGCCCGGATCGAGACCCGCAATGTCGGCAAGCCGATCTCGGACTCGCGCGGTGAGGTCGGCATGGTCGCGGACGTCTTCCACTTCTACGCGGGAGCCGTCGACAAGCATCACGGCGAGACGATCCCCGTGGCCGGCGGGGTGGACATGACCTTACGCGAGCCGCTCGGCGTCGTCGGGCTGATCGTCCCGTGGAACTTTCCGCTGAACATCTCGAGCTGGAAGCTGGGCCCAGCACTTGCGTGCGGCAACACCGTCGTGCTCAAGCCCGCCGAGCTGACGCCGCTCTCGGCGCTGCGGCTCGCGGAGCTCGCGCTCGCGGCCGGCATCCCTGAGGGCGTCGTCAATGTCGTTGTCGGCAAGGGCTCGGTCGTGGGACAGCGGCTGGTCGACCACCCGGACGTGGCGAAGATCGGCTTCACGGGCTCGACCGAGGTCGGCCGCTCGGTGATGCGGGCCGCCGCCGCGACAATCAAGCGCGTCACTCTCGAGCTCGGCGGCAAGTCCGCGAACGTGATCTTCGCGGATGCGGATCTCGAAGCGGCGGCCGCCGCCGCGCCGTACGCCGTGTTCGGGAATGCGGGCCAAGACTGCTGCGCGCGGTCGCGCATACTCGTCGAACGGGCAGCCTACGACCGCCTCCTCGACCTGCTCGTCGACGCGACGCGCGGCATCAAGGTCGGGGATCCCGAGGAGGATTCAACGGAGATGGGGCCGCTCATCTCCGCCGAGCAGCGCGAGAAGGTGGCGTCGTTCGTCGACGGAGATCCCGTGTTTCGCGGCGATGCCCCTAACGGCCCGGGGTTCTGGTTCCCGTGCACCCTCGTCGAGGCCTCGAATGACGACCGCGTTGCGCGCGAGGAGGTGTTCGGCCCCGTCGCCGCCGTCATCCCGTTCGCCGGCGAAGAGGAGGCGATTCGGCTCGCAAACGACACGCCGTACGGTCTCTCGGGGTCGATCTGGACGGAGAACGGCGCCCGCGGGCTTCGGGTCGCGCGCGCGATCGACACCGGCGTCTTGTCGATCAACGCGAACACGTCGGTGCGGGTCCAGACGCCGTTCGGCGGCTTCAAGCAGTCCGGCTTCGGGCGCGAGCTCGGGATGCACGCCCTCGAGGGCTACTCCGACGTCAAGAACCTCTTCATTGCGACGTGAGCGGACGGCTCGACAACAAGGTCTGCGTGATCACCGGGGCTGGCGGGGGAATGGGCCGCGAGGCAGCCCTGCTCTTCTGTTCAGAGGGCGCGAATGTCTGCGTCGCCGACGTCGACGGCGAGGCGGCGGAGCGCACGGCCGCCGAGGCCGGCGAGGCGTTCGCCGTCCAGGTCGACGTGGCCGACGAGGCGAGTGTGAAGGCGATGTACGCGGAAGCGGCCAAGACGTACGGCGGCATCGATGTTCTCTACAACAACGCCGGCATCTCGCCGCCGGACGACGACTCGATCCTCGACACCGAGCTCGACGCCTGGGAGCGTGTGCAGGCGGTCAACACGCGCGGCGTCTACCTCTGCTGCAAGCACGGGATCCCACGCCTGCTCGACCGCGGCGGCGGGTCGGTGATAAACGTGGCGTCATTCGTCGCCCTGGTCGGTGCCGCGACGTCGCAGATCTCGTACACGGCGTCGAAAGGGGCGGTGCTGGCCCTCAGCCGCGAGTTGGCGGTGCAGTTCGCGCGGCGGGGCATTCGCGTCAACGCGCTGTGTCCGGGGCCGGTGGAGACGCCCTTGCTGCTTCGGATCTTCGGCGACGATCCCGCCGCCTACGAGCGGCGATTGGTCCACCTGCCGATGGGGCGGCTCGCGAAGCCGAGGGAGATCGTAAACGCGGCGTTGTTCCTGGCCAGCGAGGAGTCGTCCTACGTGAACGGGGCGACATTCCTGGTGGACGGAGGGCTCACGGCGGCGTACGTCACTCCCGACTGAACGCCGAGCTGGCGGCAGTCGTCCAAGCGCGCGAACTGCGCTCACGGAGAGGTCTAGAATCCGCGGCCCATGCCAGTACGCAGGCGAGGAAGGGGAGGCCGACATGGCAAAGGTTCTTTGTGTCCTATACGACGATCCTGTTGACGGGTATCCGAAGTCGTACGCTCGAGACGCGATTCCCACCATCGAGCGCTACCCCGACGGCCAGACCACGCCGACGCCCGAGGGCGTCGACTTCGAGCCGGGTGAGCTTCTCGGCAGCGTTTCCGGCGAGCTCGGGCTGCGGCCGTTCCTCGAGGAGCGCGGCCATACGTTTGTTGTCACCTCGGACAAGGATGGACCGGACTCGGTCTTCGAGCGAGAGCTCCCGGACGCGGAGATCGTCATTTCCCAGCCGTTCTGGCCCGCCTACCTGACGGCTGAGAGAATCGCCAAGGCGCCGGAGCTGAAGCTGGCCGTCACGGCGGGAATCGGCTCGGACCACGTCGATCTGGCGGCGGCGATCGAGCGTGAGATCACCGTCACCGAGATCACCTATTCCAACAGCATCAGCGTGTCGGAACATGTGGTGATGATGATCCTGTCGCTGGTGCGCAACTACATCCCGTCGTATCAGTGGGTCGTGAGGGGCGGATGGAACATCGCCGACTGCGTCGCCAGGTCATACGACCTCGAAGGAATGCAGGTGGGGACGGTCGCTGCCGGCAGGATCGGTTCCGCAGTCCTCAGGCGGCTGAAGCCGTTCGACGTGGGACTGCACTACACCGATCGACACAGACTCCCGGAGGAAGTCGAGCGCGAGCTTGGCGTGACCTACCATCCGGACGCCGAGTCGATGGTGCCTGTCTGCGACGTGGTCACGATCAACGCGCCACTCCATCCTGAGACCGAGCACCTGTTCGACGACGCCCTCATCGCCAAGATGAAGCGCGGCGCCTACATCGTCAACACCGCCCGAGGCAAGATCTGCGACCGCGATGCGATCGCGCGCGCGCTGGAAAGCGGCCAGCTCGCCGGGTATGCCGGAGACGTCTGGTTCCCGCAGCCCGCTCCCCGGGACCATCCCTGGCGATCGATGCCCCACCACGGGATGACGCCACACATATCCGGGTCGTCACTGTCTGCACAGGCCCGCTATGCGGCCGGGACGCGTGAGGTCCTCGAGTGCTGGTTCGATGGGCGTCCGATCCGCGAGGAGTACCTGATCGTCGATCGCGGGATGCTCGCGGGCGCCGGGGCTCATTCCTACAGCGCCGGCGACGCCACCCGCGGCTCCGACGAAGCAGCACGCTTCAAGGATCGCTAGTGCCCTGAATTCAAGCAGCCGGGAGATGGAGCGACTGACGCAGATGAGGTGTGTCGCGTGCCGCAAGGACGCACCGACCGTGACCGATGCCGAGCTCACCGAGTTTCATCGCCAAGTCTCTGACTGGGACATCGTGGAACTCGATGGAATCAAACGCCTAAGGCGCGTCTTTCCGGTCGACGATTTTGCGCAGGCGTTGGAGTTCACGAAAGAGGTTGGCGGGCTTGCAGAGGAAGAGGGGCATCACCCTGCGCTGCTGACCGAGTGGGGGAGGACGACCGTCACCTGGTGGACCCACAAGATCAAGGGCCTGCATCGCAATGACTTCATCATGGCAGCGAAGACGGATGAGCTGTATCAGCGATGAATCTTCGAAGCCGTTTTCAGGCATTCAGCTCGGCGAGGCGGCGTGCGACGCGCGCAGCGGCGCGGGCGAGCTCTTCGGCGGCCTCGGCGTCTCCCGCGACACTCGAGGTGAGCTGTGTGCCGACTTGCCCGGCGAGCCGCTCCACGTCGTCGGCGTTCGCCGCGATCTCCAGCGGCACCTCGATTGTCCGGCGTCGCGCCTCCTCGCTTCCAGTCTCCATGAGCGCCCTGTAGGCATCGGCATCCTCGTCTGCGAGTTGCGTCAGTCGCGTGGACAGGGCTTTCGCGCGACTGACGGCGGCCTCGTCCTGTGCGAAGCGCGCCGCGAGCTCGACAAGGCGCGCCGCGAACGCCCCGGTGATGGCGGTCGCGGCCCCGCTCGCGGGGGCGGGCGTGCGCTCGCCGAGCGCGGCGAGGAACTCGCCGACGTTGAGCTCGCTAACGGCCACGTCGTGCGACACGGGCTACGCGCCGTTCTTGCGGAGCTCCGCGACGATCGCTGGGACGATCTCGTGGAGGTCGCCAATCACGGCCCAATCTGCGCGCGCGACGATCGGTGCGTTGGCATCCTTGTTGATCACAAGGATCCGCTTGGCGCCCTTGCAGCCGACGATGTGCTGGATCGCGCCGCTGACGCCACACGCGATGTAGAGGTCGGGTGCGATCCGCGCACCAGTCTGTCCGACCTGGTCGGAATGCGGTCTCCAGCCGAGGTTGGTGACGACGCGCGAGCCGCCGACGGCGCCCCCGAGGAGGTTCGCGAGCTCCTCGAGCAGCTCGAATCCTTCCTTGCTGCCGACGCCGCGGCCGCCGCCGACCACGACCCGCGCGGTGTCGAGCCGAACTGTCCCCGCGGACGGCTCCTCGCGGCGCATTACGCGCACGAGGAAGTGCTCGTCGCCCAGCGTCGGCGTGAACTCCTCGACCGTCGTCGTCACGCCGGCCGGCCGTGCCTCGACCGCGTGCGCGGCGACCGTGAGGAGCTTCGGCGTACCACTGAGACTCGCTTCCTCGAGCAGGCTGCCGCCCCAGCGCTGCCGGGTGAGCTGCAGTGCGTCGCCGTCAACCCTCGCCTCGACGACGTTCGCCGCCAGCGGAACGCTGAGCCGTGCCGCTGCGTGCGCGAGCACCTCATGCCCTCGGTCGGTGCCGGGAGCCAGGACGACGTCCGGCTCGAGCTCGACGATCGCCTGCGCCCACGCCTCGGGTGCGTACTCCTCGAGCCGGTCGTGCACGATGCGGCGCGCGCGCGGGACGTAGCCGTCGACGTCGGCGTCGCCGAACACCAGCGCCTCGACGTCGCCGAGCCGGGGCGCGAAGGTGAGCGCCTCGAGCGAAAGTGGATCGTCGTCGACCAGGCAGAGGATCACGACGGGAGCCCGAGCTCGCGCAGCACCTCGACGACGCGCCGCGCCGCGTCGGCACCGCCCAGGATCTCGACATGCGTCTCGTGCTCCGGGGGAACGACGAGCCGGATCGTCTCGAGCGCGCTCTTTTGGAGCTGCAGCTCGATGCGCTCGATCGGCGTCTTCTTCGCACGCAGCCGCCCCGGAAGCGACGCGTAACGCGGCAGGTTGATTCCTTCCTTCACTGTCACGACCGCCGGCAGCGGCAACTCGAAGATCTCCCATCCGCCGCCGGCCTCGCGCCGTGCGGTCAGCCGGCCGTCCTCGATCGTGAGTCCCTTGATGCCGGTGACGCACGGAAGGCCGAGGGCGTGCGCGACGCGCACGCCGACCTGGTAGTCGCCGGTGTCCGCGGCCTCGTTGCCGAACAGGAGCAGGTCGAGCGGGTCCGGCCGGATGCGAATCGCCTCGGCGAGCGCTGCCGCCGTCGCCTCTGCGTTCCAATCGCCTCCGTCTGTCTCGAGCAGTACCGCGGTGTCGATCCCCATCGCAATCGCGTTCTGCAGCTGCTCGGTCGCGCCGGGAGGTCCGAGCGTCAGCACCGTCGTGGAGCCGCCGTGCTGCTGGGCGATCCGGAGCGCCTCCTCGACGGCGCACTCCTCGTGCGGCGAGATCGTGAAGCCGAGGAAGCTCGTGTCGATCGCCTGCGCGTCAGGCGTCAGGGTGATGCGCGCCCCCGTCTCCGGAACTCGCTTTACGCAGACGAGGACGTTCAACTGCGAACCCGGGTGTTCTCCGGATCGAACAGGGAGCGGCTCCCCCTGACCGCAACTGTCACCGGGTACCGGTCGCCCATGTATTGGACGAGCAACCCGTTTCCCTCGTTTGCGTGCTCGGGCGGCAGGTATGCCAGCAGCACGTGCTTGCCAACCGAGGGCCCAGAGCCCGCGCTCGTCACGTACGCGCTGCGGCCCTTGAGGTCGACGATGCGCTTGCCGTCCTGCGTGAGAATCGGCTCGCGCCCCAGCATGTAGCGCTTGGCGCCATTGGTCGGTGACGTGTTGTCGTCGACCGTGAGCGTGCAGAGGATCGCCGCGGGGTCCTCCTCACGGTGGCGCAGGTGCGCCTCTTTACCGATGAAATCCGCGTCCTTCACCTTCGGTCGCTCCATTCCGGCTTCGACGACGTTGTACTCGGTTTCGAGCTCGGCGCCGTACAGCCGGTAGCCCTTCTCGATCCGGCCTGTAGTGCCGTAGACCCCGATGCCGGCCGGAACGATTCCGAACGGCCGGCCCGCCTCCCAGACCGTGTCCCACATCGCGGCGCCCTGCTCCATCGGTGCGTAAAGCTCCCATCCGAGCTCGCCGACGTAGGAGATGCGCGAGGCGAGCACGCGGACGGGTCCGACGTCGATCCACCGGCAGCGCGCGAACGGGAAGCTCTCGTGCGAGACGTCGGCGCTCGTAGTTGAGTCGAGCACCTCGCGCGCTCGCGGTCCCCAGAGCCCGAGCGTGCACCAAGCAGAGGTCACGTCGTCCAGCGCGGCGGAGCCGTCCTCGGGCAGGTGGTCCTCGAACCACTTCCGGTCGCGCGGACCATCCAGGCCGCCGGTGACGATGCGGAAGAAGTTGTCGCCGAGCCGCATGATCGTGAGGTCGGCCTTGAAGCCGCCGTTCTGGTCGAGGATCGACGTGTAGACGACGCGCCCGACGGCGACGTCCAGCTCGGCGAGCGCCATGCGCTGCAGATAGTCGAGCGCGCCCGCGCCGACCACGTCGAAGACCGCGAACGCCGAGATGTCGATGATCGCGACCCGATCGCGCATCGCGAGATGCTCGGCGTTGATGATCGGCGACCACCAGCGCGACTCCCACTCCGCCTCACGCGGCATCACGCGGTCGCCGAACTCCTCGAGCAGCGGCTCGTTGGACGCGTACCACCACGGCCGCTCCCAGCCGGCCGTCTCGTAGAAGACCGCGCCGAGCTCGCGCTCGCGGGCGTAGAACGGGCTTAGCCGCACCTCGCGGTTCGACAGCCACTGCTCCATTGGATGAACGATGCCGTACGTCCGGTTGTAGCCCTCCGACGAGCGCGCGTCGACGTGACACTTCGTGCGCTGGTGCGGATAGAAGCGCGCGACGTCGGCAGTGTGCAGATCAGTCTCCGGCGCGCCTTCGACCGCCCATTCGGCGATGGCCTTCGCGATTCCCGGCGCTTCCTTGATCCAGATGGCCGCGACGGACCAGAGGCCCTTCACCTCCGTCTCTCCGAGGAGCGGCATGCCGTCCGGAGTGAGCGACAGCAGGCCGTTGATCGCATGCCGGATGCCTGTCCCCTCGACCGTCAGGATCTCGGGCATCAGCTCGAGCGCCTGCTCGAGCTGAGGGTCGAAGTCCTCCGACGTGAACGGCAGCTCCGTCGGCGAGAGCGCGGCCTCGCCGCTCGACGGGATGTCCTCCGGATCCAAGAGGATCGGCCGATGGGCGTACGAGCCGACCTCCATATCGCTCCCGTTTTGGCGCTCGTACATATTCGTGTCCACGTCGCGCACGATCGGAAAGGAAATCTCGCCGGGCGTCTCTTCGAAGAGCGGGATTGGGCCGACGGTGATCATCTGGTGCACGGCCGGCGCCAGCGGGATCGTCGCGCCCGCCATGCGCGCGATGCGCGGGCTCCAAACCCCGCACGCGACAAACACGTACTCGGCGTCGATCGAGCCCCTGTCGGTGTGGACGCGGCGCACGCGGTCGTTCTCGACGTCGATGCCAGTGACCTCGGTGCTCGCGAACACGCTCGCGCCGCGTTCCTGCGCGTACTCGCGCATCAACGTGCCCGCGCGCAGCGGGTCGACGACGGAGACGCCGGGCGTGTAGAAGCCGCCGAGGATGACCTCTGAGTTGACGAACGGGACCTTTTCGAGCACCTGCTCGGGCGTCAGGAGCTCGCAGCCGTCCTCGCCCCAGGAGAGCGCCGAAGACATGCGCCGGCTCAGCTCCTCCATCCGCTCCTTAGTTCGCGCGACCTCGACGCCGCCACTGATCGTGGCCAGGCCGAGCTCGACGTACTGGCGGGCACTCTCCTTCGTGAGCGTCGTCATCTCCTTCGAGTGGTCGACGGGGAAGATGAAGTTCGACGCGTGGCCCGTGGAGCCGCCGGGGTTGGGGAGTGGGCCCTGCTCGAGCAGCGCCAGCTCGGTCCAGCCGAGCCGGGACAGGTGATACGCGATGCTGTTGCCGACGATGCCCGCACCGATCACAACGGCGTGTGCCGACGAGGGAAGGCTCGTGCTCACGCGCCGGTCAGAACGCGTCGCATGGACTCTTCGAAGTCGAGCACGTGCCGGCGCATGCTCTCCTCGGCGCGGTTGGCGTCTCCGCCATAGATTGCCTCCAAGAGCTCGCGATGACCCAGCACCGCCTGCTCCAGCTCCTGTGTCCGATCGAGCGCGAGGTACCAGATGCGCAGCGCAAGGACGTAGTACTCCTCGAGCGTGGCCTCGAGGAACGGGTTGTGGGCCGCCCTGTACACCTGCCGGTGGATGCGCTCGTCCAGCGCCATTAGCTCGCGCGCGTCCAGCTCGCTCCGGCCTCCCAACTCGTCGAGGAGCGTCTCCAACGCCCTGCGGTCATCGTCGGTCGCGCGCTCCGCGGCGAGGCGCGCGACGTGGCTCTCCAGAACTGATCGCACCTCAGCGAGGCTGGCCAGATCGCGGATCTCCACGCTCGTCACGAACATGCCGCGGCGGGGGTAGACCTCCACCAATCGCTCCTGCGCGAGGCGACGGAGCGCCTCACGAGTGGGAGTGCGCCCGATCCCGAGGCGTTCCATCAGGCCGCGCTCGTCGATCACCGCCCCGGGCCGGAGCTCGAGCGAAACGATCATCTCCCGGATCGCGTGGTATGCCCGGTCGGCCAGCGAGGCCGCCTCCAAGCCCGAGGGCTGGAGGACGCCGACCTGCCCCTTCGCCTCTGCCACGGAGATACATTACTCATATCTCAGCTCGTTCCCATACGGACGCTTCAAGGCGAAGATCGATCTCTCCGTGCTCGACCGCCTGGCCGCCAGCCCGGCGGGGAAGTTGATCGACGTCACCGCGATCACCCCGACGAGGGCCGGCGAGGGGAAGACGACGACGTCCGTGTCGCTCACGCAGGGGCTCGGGCACATTGGCAAGGAGCCCGTGCTCTGCCTCCGGGAGGCCTCACTCGGGCCCGTGTTCGGGATCAAGGGCGGCGCCGCCGGCGGCGGTTATGCCCAGGTCGTGCCGATGGAGGACATGAACCTCCACTTCACGGGCGACATCCACGCGATCGGTGCAGCGAACAATCTACTGGCCGCGATGGTCGAGGCGCACATCCTCCACGGCAACAACCTCGGGATCGACCCGCTGGCGATCAGCTGGCGCCGCTGCGTCGACATCAACGACCGCGCGCTGCGCGACATCGTGATCGGCCTCGGCGGCCGTCCGAACGGGTACGTGCGCCAGTCCGGATTCGACATCACGGCGGCCTCTGAGGTGATGGCGATCGTGGCCGTCGCGTCGGATCTGAACGATCTCCGTCGGAGGCTCGGCGCGGTCACGGTTGCGCAGACCTTCGACGGCGAGCCGGTGACGGCGGAGCAGCTGCGTGCCGCCGGAGCGATGACAGTGCTCCTGAAGGAGACGATCAAGCCGAATCTGGTGCAGACGCTCGAGGGGCAGCCGGCGCTCGTCCACTGCGGCCCGTTCGCGAACATCGCCCATGGCAACAACTCGCTTGTCGCCGACCGCGTTGCGCTCAAGCTCGGCGATTACGTCGTGACCGAGAGCGGCTTCGGCGCCGACATGGGGATGGAGAAGTTCTTCGACATCGTCTGTCGTGCCGGCGACCTTCGACCGAATGCCGTCGTGCTCGTCGCCACCGTGAAGGCGCTCAAGCATCACGGGGGCGCCCCCGACGGCGGGATCCAGGCGGTCGAGGTGGGCGCGGCCAATCTCGCCCGCCACTTGGGAATCGTCCGGGCGTTCGGGCTCAACGCGGTCGTGGCTGTCAACCGATTCCCGGGGGACACGGACGAGGAGATCGAGCGCATCCGTGCGCTCGCACTGGACCAGGGGGCCTACGCGGCCGAGGTGAACAACGCGTTCGAGGAGGGCGGAGCCGGGGCAGCCGCGTTGGCCGAAGCCGTTGTCGCCGCCGCGGACGAGCCGAACTCGTTCGAGTACGTCTATCCACTCGACGCACCGATCGAGGCGAAGATCGAGGCGATCGCGACGCGCGTCTACGGTGCGGACGGGATCTTCCTCTTGCCCGCGGCACAGACGAAGATGGCCCAGTTCACCGAGCTCGGGCTCCAGGAGCTGCCCATCTGCATGGCAAAGACCCACCTTTCGCTCTCGGACGACGTGGCCCTGACCAACGCGCCGACCGGCTTCACGGTCACGGTGCGAGACCTGCGCGCGTACACAGGCGCGGGCTGGATCGTGGCGCTCTGCGGCGACATGCAGACGATGCCCGGTCTCAGCTCCACTCCCGCCGCCGTGAACGTCGACATCGACGGCGACGGGAGGACCGTCGGCCTCTTCTGATCTTGGCCGGCGCTCACCATCGGAGTACGGTTAGGCCGTGACGGTGGTGGTGGATACCGCCGGCTCCCTCGGCCACGGCATCGACCGGAGCGGCGTACCGCTCATCCGCGCAGGCGGGGTGTGGAAGATCTTTGGCCGGCACGCCGATCGCGTGATCGGAACGCCTGACGCCGATCTGCCGCGCGCGGAGCTGCGCAGGAAGCACGACTGCGTCGCCGCGGTCCGCGACGTCTCGTTCGAGGTCTGGCCGGGAGAGGTTTTCGTCGTCATGGGGCTGTCCGGCTCCGGCAAGTCGACACTCGTGCGCACGCTGATCCGGCTGATCGAGCCGAGCGCCGGCGACATCGAGATCGACGGCAAGGACGTCATGGCCCTCACTGGAGGCGAGCTGCGGCAACTCCGGCGCCACACCTCTTCGATGGTCTTCCAGCATTTCGGGTTGCTTGCGCACCGGCGCGTGATCGACAACGTCGCGTTCGGGCTCGAGGTGCAGGGCGTGCCGAAGGCGACCCGGCTGGCGCGCGCCGCCGAGGTACTGGAGCTCGTAGGACTCGAGGATTGCGCGAACCAGTTCCCGGACCAGCTCTCCGGCGGCATGCAGCAGCGCGTGGGCCTCGCCCGGGCCTTCGCCGTCGACCCGAAGGTCATGCTCTACGACGAGCCGTTCAGCGCGCTCGACCCGCTGATCCGCCGCGACATGCAGGACGAGGTCTGCCGGCTCCAGCTCGAGACCGGGAAGACGATGTTCTTCATCACGCACGACCTGCCGGAGGCGCTGCGGCTGGGCGACCGGATCGCGATCATGCGCGACGGCAAGATCGTCCAGCTCGGCACGCCGGAGGAGCTCGTCGGCTCGCCGGCGGACGACTACGTGCAGAACTTCATCCGCGACATCCCGCGCAGCCACGTGCTGACGCTGCGCTGGATCATGCGAGACCCGGGACCCGGCGAGACGGACGGCCCCGCCCTGCCCGTCGACACGACCGTGCGGGACGCGGTGCCCGTCATCGCCGGCAGCGAGCAGCCGGTGCGGGCCGTCGACAACGGCGAGGTCGTGGGCGTCGTCGACCGCATCGCCGTCCTGAACGCGATCGCCGGCGAGGGCGACTGACGGTGGCGACGGCGACCGACTACGCAGCACCGACCGCCGCGATCCCGGCACCGCGGCCGTGGTGGCGCGGCCGCCCGGGTCTCGTGGTCGGCGTCGTTCTGGCCTTGCTAATCGTGTTCCTCGGCTGGAAGAGCACACTTCCGTGGCCGAACCGGCTCGTCTGGGACTCGTTTCCGGGCTACCTCGACCGGTTCCAGACCTGGCTGAGCGACAGCCGCAACGCCGCCCACCCGAGCTTCGTGTTCGCGATCTTCAACGGCTTCGCGACCTTTCTCGACAACCTCGTCACCTGGTTCACGAACTTCTTCGAGAAGCTGACCTGGGTCGGCACGGTGGCGCTCGGCACGGTAGTGGTGCTCCGCTTCGGGCACTGGAAGCAGGCGCTCGGGGTCGTCGTCGCGTTCGCGTCGTTCGCGCTGATGGGACTCTGGGAGCAGAGCGTGCAGACGTTCGCGCTCATGCTCGCCGCGGTCGGGCTCTCACTGGTGGTCGGGATGCCACTCGGCGTGATCGCCGGCCGCTCCAATCGCTTCCTCCGCTTCCTGACCCCACTGCTCGACGCGGCGCAGATCGTGCCGGCGTTCGCTTACCTGATGCCGGTCGTGATCCTGTTCTCGGTCGGGCCGGGCGCGGCGGTGGTCACGACGATGATCTACGCGATCCCGCCGGCGATCCGGATCACCGCGCTCGGCATCCGCGGCGTCCCCACGAACACCGTCGAGGCCGCCGCGGCGATGGGGTCGACTCGCTGGCAGACGATCGCGAAGGTGCAGCTCCCGCTCGCGCGGCGGATGCTGCTGCTCGCGGTGAACCAGACGATCCTGTTCGCGCTCTCGATGGTTGTGATCGCGGGGCTGATCGGCGGCGCCGGGCTCGGCGACGTCGTCACGAGCGGGCTCTACTCGAACCCGGCTCTCGCAATCCTCGGCGGCTTCGCGATCGTGATCATGGCGATCGCGCTCGACCGTTCGACCGAATCGATGGCCAACCGCACTGACCCCGCACGGCGGCACCTGACCGACGAGAAGAAGCTGCGGCTACGCCTCTTCACGCTCGCGTCGGTCGCCGGCGTCGGGCTCGCCGTCGGGCTCGGCCACGCCTTCGGCGCAGGTGGGATCTACACCGGACGGACGGCGCAGGAGTGGCTGCTGCGCTACGTCCAGAAGGCGCTCGACTACGTGCAGAACCCGTCCACGTGGATCTTCCACATCACCGAGCCGACCGGGAACTTCATCGTCCAGCGCGGGCTCCAGCCGCTGAACAGCTTCTTCACCGAGACGCCCTGGCCGGTGATGCTCCTTGGCCTCGTCGCGATCGCGTTCCTCGTCAGCGGGCGGCGGCCGGCGGCGATCACGGCGGTGATGTTCGGGACGATCGGCGTAATCGGCGAGTGGGAGACCTCGATGGGCACGCTCGCGCAGGTGCTCGTCGCGACTCTGATGACCATCGTGTTCGGGCTCGCGCTCGGCGTCTGGGCGGCGGAGAGCCGGGTGGTCGATCGGATCCTGCGCCCGATCAACGACGTCCTGCAAACACTACCCCAGCTCGTCTACATCATCCCGTTCATCTACCTGATGCCCGTGTCGCAGGTGCCGGGGGTCGTCGCCTCGGTGCTGTACGCGGTGCCCGTCGTGATCCGGCTCGTCGCGAGCGGCCTGCGCGGCGTCTCGCCCGAGGCGGTCGAGGCGGCGGGCGCGTTCGGTGCCACGCGACGGCAGGTGCTGCTGAAGGTCAAGATCCCGCTGGCGCGCGACGCGATCATGCTCGGCGTCAACCAGGGGATCATCATGGTGCTCGCCGTCGTCGTGATCGGTGGGCTGGTCGGCTCAGGCGGGCTCGGCTACCAGGTTGCGCAGGGGCTGCAGCGCAACGCGTTCGGGCTGGGCGTGATCGCATCGGTCGCGATCCTTGCGCTCGGGATCGCGCTCGACCGCACGACCCGGGGACGGGCACGCGCCAGACAAGAGGGGGCGCTTTGACGTCTCACAACCGAGAGGTACCTCGAGAGCAGGCAAAGGAGGATCGAATGTCGGATCGATTCAGAGTACGGCGGGGCCGCCCGATCGTCGCGGCCGCGCTGGCTCTCGTCGTCGTCGCGGGGCTTGCAGCGGCCGGAACGGCAACCGCCACGACCACAAAAAGCTGCGGCACGGTCACGCTCAACGAACAGGCGTGGGCTGGCTCGACGGCGAACACGTACGTGGCCAAAGCCGTGCTCGAGAAGATCGGCTGTAAGGTCAAGATCACCAAGATCACCGAGATCCCGGTCTACCAGGCGATGGCCAACGGCAAGACCGACGCGGTGCTCGAGGACTGGCAGCATGTCGACCAGTACAAGCAGTACATCACCAAGCAGCACACGGTCGTAATGGGCGGTTGGAACGGCGTCACCGGACACATCGGCTGGTTCATCCCGACGTATCTGATGAAGAAGTACCCGCAGTTCAAGACGTGGAAGGGGCTCAAGGGGAAGGAGTCGATCTTCAAGAGTCCTGAGTCAGGCTCGCAGGGGATGTTCCTCGGCGGCGACCCGTCCTACGTGCAGAAAGACCAGCAGCTGATCAAGGCGCTCGGCCTGAACTTCAAGTTCGTCTCGGTCGGCGCAGAGCCGGCGCAGGTCGCCCGCTGGAGCCAGCTGTACAAACAGAAGAAGCCGGTCTTGTTCTACTGGTACACGCCGCAGTACCTCAACACGCAGTACCAGCTCTCCGAGGTGCTGCTGCCGAAGCGCTTCAAGGGCTGTCAGGACGACGCGAAGGCCGGTGGCAGCGTCGCGAAGTACAAGTGTGCGTACGACAAGATCATCCTGAACAAGGTCTTCAGCGCGAAGTTCGCGAAGAGCGGCTCGCCTGCGTATCCGGTTCTCAAGCGGTTCAGCTGGACGAACCTCGACCAGGAGACGGTCGCGAAGTGGATCGCCGGCGACCACATAAACCCCGACAAGGCTGCGCAGAAGTGGATCGCCGCGCACCAGGCGAAGGTCAACAAGTGGCTCGGTAAGTAGCTCACAGGGCGTTCGGCGGAGCGCCTCGCGCTGGCTCGTGCAGAGGTGCTCCGCCGTCTTTGGGGGACGATGGAACTCGACCAAACATTCATCTGGATCACGACCCGACGATTGAAGCCCGGCACCCGGGATGAGTTCGCCCGCGCTTGGCGACCGCGCCAGTTTCCCGAGGGGATGCTGCGCGCGTACGAGTGCTACTCGGCGGACGGCAACGAGGTTGTCGGAATCTCGATCTGGGACTCGCCCGAGTCGCGCGAGCGCTTCCGACTCTCCGAGGTCGAGGCCGAACGCCGCCGGGCGATGGCGCCCTTCGTGCTGGAGGAGCGTGCCGGCTTCTACACCGGACGCGAGCTGAAGATTCCCGAACGCTGACCCAGGCTCGACGGCGTTCGCCCTCAGTCGCACGTCCTCACGTTCCGGAGGGGAACCGGTA
>WNGB01004361.1_pt1 | contig 21618 bp, 19 predicted proteins | sample 5400681 | NCBI WGS metagenome assembly WNGB01 (sample SAMN13153367, study PRJNA577476) | soil metagenome | isolation source: 115 cm soil or saprolite under grassland replicate 2 | place: USA:California | collected 2016-06-15
CCGAAGGCTTCTCCGACGGAGGAGACGGGATGGTCAGCGTGGTGGCGCAGCTGGCCCCCGAAGGTTTCTCGGACGGAGGAGACGGGATGGTCAGGGTGCTGGCGCGACCGGCGGAATCAGCCGTGGACGCGCACGTCCACCCGGACGAATAGACTCGAAAATCAGCGTCACCGATTTGGGGTCGCCTTCCCCAAAGTCGAGGCCGGGCGCGAGATGGGCTGCCGCAGGCTCGTTTCGTTGCTCGGCCTCGCAGTATGTCGGGTCCACGAGGCGCGATTCAGGAGTCGATGCGGCGGCGACCTTACCTTCACGTCCGCCGCGCAGTCAGGTGCTTGCCGGCACCTCGAAGACCACGAGCTTTCCGTCGTGCGTGATCTCGCGGACGCGGCCTTCGGGGTACTTCTGCTGGAGCTCGGGCGAGGCGTGCTCCCAGAGGCTGGCGTTCATGAGCAGCCCGAAGGGACGCGGGGCGTCGAAGGTCGCGGCCTTCCCCGACGGGATCACGTCACGAAGCTCGGTCTCGCCGGAGAATCCGCGCGTCCAATCCTTCCACCAGCCCTTGAACCCCCAGGTGAAGTAGATGTACGGCCCCTCCTTGTCGGCGGCCATGTACACGTTCCGCTCCGGATGGGCCGCGATGTAGCGGCCCGTGCTCCCGATCGGCTCTCCGTGCTTGCGCCCGTCGTTGACGTAGTCCCACGCGATCGCGAGGTTGCCGACGCCGATCGCGACGAGCGCTCCCGCGGCCAGCGCCGCGCCTGTCCGCCGGGCGCCTGCCGGATCGGCGCGCCCCACCAGGCGCGCGAGCACGCGGGCGAGCATCCGGACCGCCTCCGTGACGAGATACGCGACGAAGGGAAGCGTGATCAGGAGACGCGGGTACTTCGGCGCCTCGTTGATGAGGAAGGCGAACGCCAGCCAGAGCACGACGAAGCTTCCTGCCATGAGCAGCGGCCACGGCTCCTCGGCCCGCCTTCGGCGGAGCAGGCGGAAGCCGACCGCCCCCACGCCCACCCAGAGGAGGATTCCCGTCAGGGGGTCGACGAACCCGTGCCCCGGATTGACGTAGATGTAGCCGTTGTCGGTCGCGTCGCTGTTGAACGCGCGTACCCCGTAGACGACGTTCTTCTTGTACCCCTCCCAGACGCTGTCCGCGTAGACCCAGTCCTTCTGAAGCTGCCGCCCCTTCGAGGTGATCAGGAGCTGCGCCAGGGGGTCGACCTCGATGCCCGGTCGGGGCGCCTTCGACTCGGCGATGAGGAGCGGCGTAGCCAGTAACAGGGTCCCCGTGACGGCGATCGCGCCGAGCGCGGCGATCCTCCGCAATCCGAACCGCTCCCGGTAGAGGAGCGCGAGCGCGATCAGGAAGAGCACCCAGAGCACGAAGACCGCGCGCCCCGGGTGGTAGGCGTAGAAGCCGAATCCGGCGACGAGCCCCCCGCAGTACGTGACGAAGGGATGGTCGTGACGCAGGCCCCAGACCAGCAGCACGAGGGCGACGATCTCGAGGAGAACCGCCGTGTTCTCCCGCATTGCCAGGCGGCTGATGATCAAGAGCGAGTGGCTGAATCCGACGAGGCAGGACGCGAAGAGCGCCCAGCGGCGCGGGAGAAGCTGCACGAAGAGTGCGTACGAGGCCGCGATCACGACCAGCGCGGCGAGGGCGTGCAGCAGGCGCATGTGGAAGAGGTCGATCCCGCCGATCGCGTTTCCGAGCTTCCCCCAGACGACGAAGAGGAGGGCCGGCCGGATCTGGTAGTAGCTGACGCCGAAGGGGTCGACGTCCGGCTTGCTCGCGTAATCCCGAGAGATGTTCATGATCGTCGGCTCGTCCGTCGTCACCTGCACCGGCCAGTCGTAGAGGTGGGCGAGGTAGAGGGGCGAGAAGACGAGTGCGAGGCCGGCTGAGGCAATGAGGTCGGTCCTGGCGATCTGAGGAAACGCACCGGACACGCTGTAGAAGAAGGCCCCGAGGACGAGGGCTCCGGCCAGCCAGAGAGAGAACATCGGCCAGCCGTAGCCGCTCGCGGCGTAGACGATGATCGACGCCACGCCCAGGGCGAGGCCGAGGAAGAGCACCGGAAGCGGAAGCGCGCGGCGCCCGGCGCCCAGCCGCTCGAAGAACACGCGCCTGCGAGGCCCCGTCCTCGAAAGCTGCATGGCCCACAGGATAGGGCTGTAACGGCTCGCTCGCTCGCGTGACCAAGGAGGGACAGCGAAGGGGTCAGGAGGAGTTGCGAATGACTGCGAAAACAGATGGCGAGGCGGCGATCGGCGCCGCGGTCTACGTCCAGACGAACGATGCGACGAAGAACGAGGTGGTGGCCTTCAGCCGCTCCGAAGACGGCTCGCTGGCTCCGCTCGGTCGTTACGAGACGGGCGGTCAAGGCACCGGCCAGCCTCACCTCGCCTCACAGAGCTCGGTGGTGCTGAGCGACGACGGCCGCTGGCTGCTGGTCGCGAACGCGGGCAGCGACGAGCTCTCGCTCTTCGCCGTCGAGGACGGGCTTCGGCTCGCCGACCGCGTCGCCTCCGGCGGGGGCGCGCCGACGAGCGTCGCCGTCCACGGCCCCACCGTTTATGCGCTCAACACCGGCGGCGCGCCGAACATCAGCGGTTTCATGCTCGCGGAGGGCAGCCTTGCTCCGCTCCCCGACTCGACGAGGCCGCTGAGCGCCGACGACGCCGATCCGGCCCAGATCTCGTTCAGCCCCGACGGCAAGACGCTCGTCGTGACCGAGCGCGGGACGGACAGCATCAGCACCTACGCGGTCGACGAGCGTGGGTACGCGGAGGGCCCGACGACGATCAAGTCCTCGGGCGCAACGCCGTACGGCTTCGACTTCACTTCACGGGGCGCCGTCGTCGTGACCGAGGCGTTCGGCGGAGAGGTCGGCGCGGCAGCCGCTTCCTCGTACGTCTTCCAGGCACCCGGCCGGCTCGCGCCCGTCAGCTCCTCCGTCGCCGACACACGCAGCGAGGTCTGCTGGGCCGCGGTGACGAAGGACGGACGGTTCGTCTACGTGACGAACTTCGGCGACGGGACGATCTCGAGCTACGGCATCGGCGACGACGGCAGCCTCGAGCTGCTCGAGCCCGTTGCAGCCTCGACCCGGCTCGGCCAGAAAGGCGTCCGCGACGAGGCCCTGAGCAGGGACGGCCGCTACCTCTACGCGATCGACGCGGACGCGCAGAAGGTCTACGGTTGGACGGTGCAGGGCGACGGCCGGCTCGTGTCTCTGGGCGAGTTCGAAGGTGTTCCGGACACGGTCGCGGGGTTGGCCGCGAGCTGATGGGCATCGTCTCGCGAGGGTTCAAGGGCCGCCGCAGCGAGGGGCCTCCCGACCGGGTTCCTCCGGGTCAGTACCTGACGGACGACTTCCCCGTCCTCTCGGCCGGCCCCACGCCGCACACGCCGCTCGCCGAGTGGACGTTCTCGATCGAGGGCGGCGCCGAGCCCGTGAGCTGGAGCTGGGACGAGTTCCGGCAGCTGCCGAGCGAGACGTTCACGGTCGACATCCACTGCGTGACGAAGTGGTCGAAGCTCGACACGGTCTGGGAGGGCGTCTCCCTCGACACCCTCCTCGACCAGGTCGAGCACGACGCCTCCTACCTCGTCGCCTTCTCCGACGGCGGCTACACGACGAACCTGCCGCTCGAGCACGTCACCGACGGCAAGGCGTGGGTCGCCTACGGCTACGACGGCGAGCCGCTCGACCCCGAGCACGGCGGCCCGGCGAGGCTGCTCGTGCCCCACCTCTACTTCTGGAAGAGCGCGAAATGGGTCCGCGGCCTCCGTCTCCGCGACGAGGACGAGCCCGGCTTCTGGGAGACGAACGGCTACCACCTCCTCGGTGACCCATGGCAGGAGCAGCGGTACTGGGGCGACTGACGTGGCTCGTCGCCGGCGTGACCGACGCCGTCGAGGAGACGCCGCGGGTTCGGACGCTCCTGCTCGACGCGCCGGGCTGGACCGGCCATCGCAGCGGCCAGCACCTCGACGTGCGCCTCACGGCCGAGGACGGCTACCAGGCTCAGCGGAGCTACTCGATCGCCTCCGCGCCGGAGAGCCCGCTCGCGATCACGGTCGAGCGGCTGGAGGACGGAGAGGTCTCTCCCTACCTCGTCGACGAGCTGCGCGAGGGTGACCGCTTCGAGGTCCGCGGGCCAATCGGCGGCTACTTCGTCTGGGACGCCTCCGACACCCGGCCGCTCCTGCTCGTCGGCGGCGGCTCCGGCGTCGTCCCGCTGATGGCGATGATCCGGCATCGCGCCGCGGCCGGCGGCACGGCGCCGACACGCCTGCTCTACTCCTCGCGCGCGCTGGAGGACGTCATCTACCGAGAGGAGCTCGACGAGCTCGCCGGCCGCGGCGACGGTTTCGAGGTCTTCCACACGCTCACGCGGTCCCAGCCGGAGGGCTGGACAGGCTACGCGCGGCGGATCGACCGCGAGCTCCTGGAAGAGGTCGCGTGGCCGGCGGAGGACGAGCCGCGGGTGTTCGTGTGCGGCTCGACCCGTTTCGTCGACACCGCGGCCGACGGCCTGGTCGAGCTCGGCTATGACCCGCTCTGGATCAAGACGGAGCGCTTCGGCGCCACGGGAGGCTGACGTGCGGACAGAAGACCTGAAGCTCGACGGCAACGCGATCGGCGGGCTGCTGCTCGAGGTGTTCGGGGTCGAGCTGACGGCTGCGACGAGCGTCTGCAGGTCGTGCGGCGCGCACGAGCACGTCGCCCGCCTCGACGTCTACGTCAACGCTCCGGGAGTCGTCGTTCGCTGCCGGAGCTGTCAGGCCGTGATGATCCGGATCGTCCGCGCGCCCGGGCGGACATGGCTCGACCTGAGCGGCACGGGCACCCTCGAGCTCCCGGGGCCGGACTGACCGGGCCGTGCGCCTCGAGCCGATCTATCGCGCGCGCTTCTCGACTCCCGAGGCCTGGAGCGTCGAGCTCACCGGCGACCATGGCACGGAGGGTCAGAGCTTCCTGATTGCCGAAGGCCGCACCGAGGGTCGCATCGAGGCGCACCTCCGGGCCTCGAACTATCCCCGCCGGCGCACCGACGGCGTTCTCACGCCGGATTTCCGCGGCGTGCTCGAGACGGACGACGGCGCCACGATCCTCTTCGCCTGGGACGGCTATGTCCGTGCGGGCGCCGGGGGCGCGCGAGAGCTCCTGGGGAGCATGACGCACGTCAGCGACGACGGGCGCTACGGCTGGCTGAACGACATCCTCTGCGCCGTGGCCGGCGAGGTCCGGCCGCGCGCCGAGGGCTCGGGGGCCGACGTCGTCATCGAAGTCTCCGAGCTCGTCTGGGAGCCGCTGCCCGCGGCGCAGGGCGAGACGTAGGTCGCTCGCTCCTTTCGTCCTAGACTCAACGGCGTGATCACCTGCCCCCAGTGCAGGAGCCAGAACCCCGCGGAGGCGCGGTTCTGCTCGGCCTGCGGAAAGGCGCTCGCGGCCCCCGAGCCCGACGCACCCGAGGTGCGGAAGACGGTGACGGTCGTCTTCGCCGACGTCACCGGCTCGACGGCGCTCGGCGAGCAGCTCGATCCGGAAGCTGCGCGCAAGCTGATGGCGCGCTACTTCGAGGTCGCGCGCACGATTCTCGAGCGGCACGGCGGAACCGTCGAGAAGTTCATCGGCGACGCCGTCATGGCCGTGTTCGGAGTGCCGCAGCTCCACGAGGATGATGCGCTTCGGGCCGTCCGCGCCGCGGCCGAGCTGCGAGACGGCGTCATCGAGGTGCAGCTGCGAATCGGCGTCAACAGCGGCGAGGTCGTCGCCGGAGGCGGGGAGACGCTCGTCACCGGAGACGCGGTCAACGTCGCGGCGCGCCTTCAGCAGGCTGCCCGGCCGGGAGAGGTCCTGCTCGGCGAGAGCACGCTCGCGCTCGCGCGTGACGCCGTCGAGGTCGAGGCCGTCGAGCCCATCCGCGCCAAGGGCAAGACGGAGCAAGTCGCCGGCTTCCGCCTCCTGCGCGTCCTCGAGGGTGCCGACTCGTTCGCTCGCCGTCTGGACGCTCCGCTGGTCGGACGTGAGCGCGAGCAGCGACTCTTGCGAGAGGCGTTCGAACGTGCCGTCGAAGAGCGCTCATGCCACCTCTTCACGCTCCTCGGGACCGCGGGAATCGGTAAGTCGCGGCTGACGCAGGAGCTCGTGACGAGCCTGGACGGCAACGCTCAAATCCTCAGCGGCCACTGCCTTCCCTACGGCGAGGGCATCACCTATTGGCCGCTGGTCGAGATCCTGCGGGAGCTCGGCAGCGAGTCGCAGCTCATCCAGTACCTGGAGGCCGACCCGGATGCGAGAGTCATCGTCAATCGCGTCTTCGCAGCGGTCGGGCTCGCCGACGAAGATCTCTCCCCCGAAGAAGCCTTCTGGGCCGTGCGCAAGCTCTTCGAGGCCCTTGCCCGCGAGCAGCCGCTCGTTCTCGTGCTGGACGATCTCCACTGGGCGGAGCCAACGTTTCTGGATCTCGTCGAGCATCTCGCCGACTGGAGTCGAGAGGCCCCGATCCTCCTGCTCTGCCTCGCGCGGCCCGAGCTGCTCGATGCGCGGCCGGCCTGGGGAGGCGGCAAGCTCAATGCCACGTCGCTCTTCCTGGAGCCGCTCTCCGGAGACGAGACCGACGAGCTCATCGACAATCTCTTCGCCCGTCTCGCAGAGAAGACGAGAGCCCGGATTGTGGCCGCCGCCGAGGGAAACCCGCTGTTCGTCGAGCAGATGCTCGCCATGCTCACCGAGCAGTTCGAGCTCGATGCGGAGCTCGAGATCCCGCCGACGATCCAGGCGCTGCTGGCCGCACGTCTCGATCGGCTCCCCCCGGCCGAGCGCGCCGTGCTCGAGCGGGCGGCCGTGATCGGCAAGGAGTTCTCGCGTGCGGCGATCGAGGAGCTCGGCGGCGACGCCGCGGTCCTGCCGGCGCTCATCCGCAAGGAGCTGATCCGTCCCGACCGGTCGACGATCAGCGGCGCCGAGGGTTTCCGCTTTCGCCACCTGCTGCTTCGAGATGCCGCGTACGAAGCGATCCCGAAGGAGCTGCGCGCGGTCCTGCACGAGCGGTTCGCGAGCTGGACGGAGAGCCAGCGAAGCGAGTACGACGAGATCGTCGGATACCACCTCGAGCAGGCGTACCGTTATCAGCAGGAGCTCGGCACGAGCGACGACGACCTCGCAGGCCGCGCTGCTACCCGCCTCGCGGCGGCAGGCCGCCGAGCCGACTCACGCGGCGACGCTCATGCGGCCGCGAACCTCCTCGGCCGAGCGGTGGCGCTGATGCCTCAGGACAATCGCGAGCGGTTGGAGCTGGTTTTGCCGCTGGCCGATGCTCTTTTCAGCCTGGGCAAGGCCGCCGAGGCCGAGATGCGCCTCGAGCGGGCGGCTGAGGACGCACGATCAACCGGCGAGCGGGCGCTCGAGCTGCGAACCTCGGTCCAGCTCCAGCAACAACGTTTCTGGCAGGAGCCTGAGGGAGCCCCCGAGTCCCTTCGGAAGAACTCCCAGGAGGCGATATCCGAGCTGGAGCAACTCGGGGACGATCGGGGTCTCGCCGAGGCGTGGGGAGCGCTTGGCCTGGTCCATATCAACGAGTGCAACGCGGCTGGGATGAGCACTGCCGCGGAGCGCGCTCTCCTTCATGCGAGGCGCGCGGGCGACCGGCGCCTCGAGCAGCGCGCGGTGATCTCCACGGGAATGGCTGCCTACCTCGGTCCGACGCCGGCCGGCACGGCGATCTCCCGTCTCGAGCAACTCCTGTCCGAAGCGGCCTCGGCGTCGAACCGGCTCGCGGAGGCGGCCTTGTGGATTTGGTCGGGCGACCTCCGCTCACAACGAGGAGAGGTCGCCGAGGGGCGTCAACTCGCCGCACGGGGCCAGGTGCGTCATCAGGAGCTCGGCCACGAGCGATTGGCAGCGTCGATGACCATGCACACTGCGGAGATCGAGCTCCGCGCAGGCGATGTCGCTGCCGCCGAAGCGCAGCTGCGGCCTGCGCACGGACTCCTGGAGGCGATGGGAGAGAAGGGAGCTCGCTGCGGTGTCGATGCGCTCCTCGCAGAAGCTCTGTACAGGCAGAACCGACTCGATGAGGCCGAGCACTTCACGCGCGCGAGCGAGGATGCTGCCGCAAGCGACGACGTGGTCGCGCAGGTCTGGTGGCGCGGCGCGAGGGCGAAGGTGCTCGCCCGCCGAGGAGATGCGCCGTCGGCCCTACGCCTGGCGCGCGAAGCCGTCGAGCTGTCGGAGCCCTCGGACCACCTCGTCATGAAGGGCCAGGCCTTCGAAGCGCTCGGTGAGACGCTCCGCTTGCTCGGGAACGCGGAAGAGGCCCGCCCGGCATACGAGCGGGCGATCGAGCTCTACGAAGGCAAAGGCGACGTCGTCGATGCTGCCCGGGTCCGCGATCAGCTCGCCGACCTGGAGGCCGGTGTCGTCGTAGGCGACTAGCGGACCGGCGCCCTGGTTCGAGCGCGGACGCTAGCGGCGCCCGACGACCAGGTTGACCCTGGTGCCCGCGGCGCGGCGTACGCCGGCCCGAGGGCTCTGCGAGAGCACGCGCCCAACCCTCCGCGGCGACCGTGCGCGGCGAACACGGCCGACCCGGCAGTGCGCCCGTGTGATGCGCTTCCGCGCCGTCGCCAGCCGCAGGCCGATCACCCGAGGCACGACGCACTGCGCCGGGGGCGGAGGCGGCGGCGGGTTCGCGGTCGTGTCGCGGACGAAGATGTCCGTGAAGTGATTCGTGTCTCCGGAGACGAGATTCGCGGCATCGGACTCGTAGACGACGAGCGTCCCGTCGGAGCTGATCGCGGGCCTGATGCTGTCGCCGTCCGCTTCCTCTCCCGAGTTGCCGACGCTCTCCCGCTTTGCGGCCCCGCTCTGCCTGTCGTAGAGAACGACGTCCGAGGCTCCGTTCCTGTCGCCCGGCACGAGGTTCGAGGCCTCGGTGGAGAAGGTGACGTGGCGCCCATCGGCGCTGATCGAGGGCCTCATGCTCGGCCCGTCGCCGAGGTTCCCGGCATCGTCGACGCTGACGGGGAGGAGCACGTCGGCCTGGCGGTCGTAGACGAAGACGTCGAACGTGTCGTTCGTGTCCCCCCAAGCGAGGTTGAACGAGTCGGAGTCGAAGGCAACCAGGCGGCCATCGGCGCTGATCGCAGGCCGCAGGCTGTCGCCGTCGGCCTCGAAGCCGCCGTTGTACACGCTGACGCGGGTCGTCTCGCCGCTCTGACGGTCGTGCACGAACACGTCCGAGGTCTCGTTCAAATCGTCGCCGACGAGGTTGTCGGAGAAGGACGCGAAGGCGACGAAGCGTCCGTCCGCATTCAGCACGGGCGTCTGGCTGACCGCATTCCCCTGGACGCCGGTCGTACTGACGTTGGCGAGCGCGGTCGTGCCCGCAGAGCGGTCGTAGACGAAGACGTCGCGCACTCCATTCACGTCCCCGGAGACGAGGTTCGTGGCGTCGGACGTGTACGCGACGACCCCGCCGTCCGCGCTGATGGCCGGGGCATAGCTGCCGCCGTTCGACTCGGCGCCCCCGGACGCGACGCTGATGCGGGTCGTCGTACCGGCGACGCGGTCACGAAGGAAGATGTCGTCGGCCCTGTTCGTGTCGCCCGGAACGAGGTTCGACGCGATCGAGGAGAAGACGACGTAGCGGCCGTCACCGCTCAGGGCGGGCGCGAAGCTGTCGCCGTTCGCCTCGACCCCGGCGGGCCCGACGCTGATCCTCGTCGTCTCGCTCGTCTGCCGGTCGTGGAGGAAGACGTCGCGCGCATGGTTCGTGTCGCCTGAGACGAGATTCGTCGCATCCGAGTAGAAGGCGGCAAAGCGCCCGTCTCCGCTGATCGCGGGCACGAAGCTGTGGCCGTTCGCCTGGGCACCGCCGCTCGCGACGCTGACGCGGCTCGTCGGCACGGAGACGGCCCCCGCGGCCGGCAACAACAACAGCGCGCCTCCGACACCGGCCGAGGCCAGTGCCAGTCTTCCTTTCCTCACCATTCCTCTAAAGGTACAAGCGATCAAGTTTTCCCAGCGCACGCCCGATAAAGGCCAGATGCACCGCACTGCCCTGCTCGCGGCGGTGTTGACCGCCGCCGTAGCCCTCGTCGCCCCCGAGGTGGCCCAGGCCTGCTCGCGCGACGACACCGTCTTCTACGAGACGTTCGTCGACACCAGCTGTCTTCAGCTCCCGCTCAACAACACGACGCTCGACGCGCTGGGCGGCTTGCGGCTGACGACGAATGGGGTGCCGAGCGCCACGCCGTGGGACAGCGACACCGACTTCGACACCGGCATCACCTACCAGAGCGTGAATTTCCCGCCGGTCGGAGTTCGCACGCTCGTCCGCAACGGAGCCGGCCCCGCCGCGACCCTGGGCCTCCCGACGACGCTGCTCCCCTTGAGCCTCGACCCGGCCAACCCCATCCTGGGCCCCGCCGCCTCCGCTGCGCTCGACAGCGACAACGTCGATGACCCGGCCCTGACGAAGGTCGGCGCCACCTACGTCATGTGGTACTCGGGCACCGCGGAGGACGGCAGCAGCTCGGCGATCTTCAGAGCCACCTCGAGCGACGGGCTGACGTGGACGCGCGGCGGAGCTCCCGTCCTCCAGGGCACGCCCGGCGCCTTCGACGAGAACGGGGTCTACGGGCCCGACGTCGTCTACGACCCGGCCGACCCGGCCACGCCGTACCGGATGTGGTATTCCGGCCGCTCAGGCGTCTTCGGCGGAATCGGCTACGCGACCTCGATCGACGGCGTCACCTGGACGAAGTATCCGGGCGTCGGCCTCCCAGTCCCCGTCCTGACCCACGGGTCCGCCGGCTCGGCCGACAGCTTCAGCGCCGCCGATCCGACTGTCCTCAAGGACGGCTCGACCTGGAAGATGTGGTACACGGGCGACGACTCGAGCAAGAAGCGCATCGCGTACGCCACGTCGACCGACGGCGTCACCTGGTCGAAGGGCGGCAAGGTGATCGCTCCCGAGGATCCCGGGGTCAACGCGAACATCGCGTTCGGCGCCTTCGCGCCAACTGTCTGGAGGACCTCCACCGGCTACTCGATGCTGCTCACCGGCCGCAAGCTCGTCGGCGGCGGAGTGTTTCAGACGAAGCTCATGGGCACGACGTCGACGGACGGCGTCTCCTGGGCCGGGCCGAGCGTCTCGCTCAATCCTTCCGGCTCGGACACGAACTTCGACTACTCGAACCTGAATTCGCCGGAGCTGCTCCAGGACCCGGGCACCACGACGCCCTACAAGCTCTATTACTCGGGCAACACGATCGACGCGAACGGCAACTTCCACACGCGCGTCGGGCTCGCAACCTCGAGCAACGGCAACTCGTTCAACAAGGTGACGGGCTCGCAGACCGGCGGCTCGGTCCTCGACGTCGGGGCGCTCGGCTCGGCCTTCGACGGGCGACAGGCTTCCGGTCTCACGGCCGCCGTCCCGGGCGGCGCGACCCCGAAGTTCGCCGGCTTCTACTGGGGCACGCGGGGCAGCGACTTCAAGCCGCGGCTCGGAGAAGCGACGTCGCCCGACGGCACGACGTGGACGAAGGTTCCGGTCTCCGCGCCCAACGGCGGCGCGCTCTTCGGCCTCGGCAATCCTGCTTCGTTCGACAACGGGGGCCAGCGCGACCCGGCCGTCCTCTACGACTCTGGGACGTTCGACCTCTACTTCACCGGTCTCGATTCAGGCGCCACCCGGTCGATCGGCTTCGCGTCGACACCTGAGGATGGAGCCACCAAGCAGCCGAACAACAACACCTGGTCGGCGCGCAGCCAGCTCCTCGACGGCGACGGCTCCGGCTTCGACGCGAGCGACGTCGCCCATCCGTCCGTGATCAAGGACGGGTCGACCTACGTCATGTACTACACGGGTCTCGACTCCGGCGGAACCGGGAAGATCGGACGCGCGACGGCCACTGCGGCCAGCGGGCCCTTCACGCGCGCGGCGACCCCCGTCCTCGATCTCGGGTCAGCGGGCCAGTTCGACGCGACGTCGGTCAAGGACCCGGTCGTCGTGAAGGCCGGCGCCGGCGACTACCGGATGCTCTACACCGGTGTCGAGACACTGGACGGGGCGACGATCGAGCGCGTCGGCTACGCGACCTCGGCGGACGGCGTCAGCTGGACGAAGGGTGGCGTCGTCCTCGGTCCGAGCCTGACGGCCTTCGCGAACGACGAGAGCGGCGTGGAGCCAACCGGGATGCTCGTCGACGGCTCGGTGCTGCACGTCTGGACATCCGGCGTCGATCGCACCGGCCGTACCCGCGGCGACCACGCGACGACTCCGTACCCGACGCCCGCCACACCGCAGCCCGGGGTCCCGACCGGCTGGGCTACCTACCAGCTGGGGAACGCAACGACGACGAACCGCGATTTCCGCCAGATCGCCCGCACCTCGACCGGAGGCGCCGTCACGCTCTGGCTCAGCTTCCTGCAGCCGTATTCGGCCAACGGGGACGAGTTCTGGTCGGATTTCTTCCCGGTCACCCTCTCGAGCCCGACCGAGGCGCTGAACTTCCTCCTCACCGTCCACGGCGTCCGCTGGCAGGCCCGGCTCTCGGGCCCGGCGGGCAACCCGCAGCTGGACAAGGTCGAGCTGACACACGCGCCGGTGAGCTTCTCCCCCACGGGCAGCGCCGCGTCTCTTCCGATCGGGCCCTCGACGGGCCGAACGGTGACCGCCTGGCGCTCGTTCACGGCCAACATGAGCATCTTCTCGCCCGGAGGCAGCGGGACGGGCTCCGCCACGGCCAGGCTGCTCGATGCCACGACGGGCGAGCAGGTCGCAACCACACCGCTTGCGCCCGGAGACACGACGGTCGACCTGGCCGCGATCCCCGCCGCGGCACATCAGACGCTCACGGTGGCCCTCGACCTGCAGTCGGCCGACGGGCAGGCGACGCCGCGGATCAACTCCTTCAAGGTCCTCTACGACAGCATGGTCACCCCGGAGGCTCCCGCCCTCACGCTGACGGCGGCGCCGACCACGATCGTGTTCGGAAAGTCCGTGACCCTCTCGGGGACCGTCACGCGCGCCGGTGCTCCCGTCGGAGGTCAGGCGGTGGCGTTGAGCGCCCAGGCGGTCGGTGCGCCCGTCTTCAGCCCGCTGCCTCCCGCGACGACCGACGCGGCCGGAAACTACACCTCGGTCGTCAGGCCGACCGGGCGAACGACGTACAAGGCCAGTGTCGCAGGAGCCACGGTGGAACCGACGACCCAGGTCCTCGTCAAGCACTCGATCACCCTGCGCGCGGTTCGCAGGCGCGGCAAGGTCTACCTCCGCGGAACGGTCGGGCCGCGCCACGTGCGCCGCGTCGTCGTCATCCAGAAGAGGAAGGGCTCCCGCTGGGTGAACGTCGCCAAGGTGCGCACGTCCAGGCGCTCGACGTTCCAGCTCGTGCGCAAGGCTACGGCGAAGCGGTCGAGGTTCCGCGCCAAGGTCGGCGCCGACCGCGAGCACCTCGCGAACTTCAGCCGCACCGTCCGCGCGTAGTACCGGGTCCCGGTTTGGCTTGCTGCTGGCCGGGTATCAGCGTCCGGTCGAGAGGAGGTGCACATGTACATAGGAGTCGGAACAGTGCTTGTGATTCTCCTGATCGTCCTCCTGATCTACCTGATCGCGTAGAAACGGCGCGAGGGGCGAAATTCCGCCCCTCGCGAGCTATCTCTCTAGGAGGCTGCCGCCGTCCGGCGCAGCGCGGGCGTGCAGGTTGAGCGGCCGCGCTTCTCGAGGTACTGCTGGTGGTAGTCCTCGGCGACGTAGAAGCTCTGCGCCGGCTCGATCTGCGTGACCACCGGCTTCTTGTGCCGTGTCTGCTCCTCCGCCTTGGAGCGCGTCGCGGCCTCCTCCTGCTCCTGGTCGTGGAAGAAGATCACCGAGCGGTACTGGTCGCCGACGTCCCAGCCCTGGCGGTTGAGCTGCGTCGGGTCGTGCTTCGCCCAGAAGACCTCGAGCAGCTGCTCGTACGAGATCCGCTCCGGGTCGTAGGTGACCTGGACGACCTCCGCGTGGCCGGTCGTGTGCGAGCAGACGTCCTCGTAGGTCGGGTTCTCGAGGTTTCCGCCCTCGTAGCCGACCTCCGTCTTCGTGACGCCGTCGAGCTGCCGGAACGCAGCCTCGACGCCCCAGAAGCAGCCTGCTCCGAACGTTGCCTTCCTCTCCACTACTTTCTCCACTACTCCTCCTCCATTTTCAGTGCCGCCGAGTTGATGCAGTAGCGCTGCCCGGTGGGATGCGGCCCGTCCGGGAAGACGTGCCCGAGATGGCCGCCGCAGCTCGCGCACAGGACCTCGGTCCGCACCATCCCGACGCTCGCGTCGGTCTCCTCCTCGATCGCGTCCTCGCTCGCCGGCGCGTAGAAGGCTGGCCAGCCGCAGCCGGAGTCGTACTTCGTGTCCGACTCGAAGAGCTCGGCTCCGCAGCCGGCGCAGCGGTAGGTGCCCGGCTCGAAGACATGGTCGTACTCGCCCGTGAACGGCCGCTCCGTGCCTTTCTCCCGCAGCACGTGGTACTGCTCGGGTGTCAGCTCGGCGCGCCACTCCTGTTCTGTTTTCTGGATTTTCGTCATCACAGAACAGTCTGCCGAAGACGCTGCGCGTTGCGCGTCCCGAGATGGAAGAAGCGGCCCCGGAGGGCCGCCTCTTCGCTTCCGAGCGGAGTCGCCGCTCAGCTTGTGGCCGTCACCGGATGGCGCGCCGCCTCTGCAGCGGCCACATCCTTCCGGCGCAGCGTGCCTCCCAGCGTCAGGATCAGGAACCCGATCCCGGTCAGCAGGAGGGCAATGCCCATCACGATCCCGAACACGCCGACGCGCTCACCGAAATACGCCTGGTTGAGCGCCGTCGTCAGCGCGGTCGCCGTCACCCAGAGGTCACGGGCCCTGTTCGGAACGGGCTGACCCGTCTTCGGATCCTTGGCCGCGAGGGCCTCGTCCGAAGTCTGGTTGCCGTTCTTGTCCAGGAAGCGGCCCATCTGGGCGTACGTCTGGCCACCGGTGGCCTCGAGCGCATGGATTCGCATGTAGCTCGCGAAGCACCGCGCCTTGCTGCCGGTGTCGACCGCCTTGCCGGCGACGTTGCAGGTCGGGTACGAGACGTCCTTCAGGCCTGCCTTCTGGCCCTCGGCCTTGATCGCGCTCGGCGTCATGTCCGGCGACCCGGTGATCTGCTCGAGGGCGAGGTTGTCACGCACGTTGTTGATCCCCCAGGCGCCGATCCCGATGGATCCGGCCCCGAAGGCGATAAGCACCACACTAGCGGCGATTCCGCCGTATTCGAAGAGCTTGCGCATTGCGACTCCTTTCTCGGTTCCATGCATCGCTCGCAGTGTCGGGGCGGCCGGGGCGAACCGCCATCAGGGAGCGCCCGCCGAGCTGTCGCGGCTTTCCCGCAGTAACGATCCGGGGCAAACCGCGACAATTCGACAGTGCCGCGCAGCCTGCTGCGACATCGCGACTTCCAGCTCCTCGCCGGCTCGGTCGGCCTCTCCGCGCTCGGCGACTGGCTCGCCCTGACCCCGATCGTCCTCTTCCTGCAGGAGAGCACGGGCTCGGGGCTCGTCGTCGCGGCCCTCTTCATCGCGTTCTGGTCGCCGGCGATCGTCTTCGCCGGCGTGGCCGGGCTTCTTGTCGACCGCTTCGAGACTCGCCGCCTGCTCGCCGCGATCTCGCTCGTCCAGGCCGTGATCGCCCTCGCGCTCGCCTTCACCGGCTCGACGGCCGGGATCCTGATCCTCGCGACGCTGCTCGGCGTCGGCTTCGCGCTCGCCCAGCCGGCGGAGTTCGCGCTCGTGCCCGTGGTCGCCGGCGAGCAGCGGCTGAGCGACGCGAACGGCTACGTCGAGACGGCGCGGTACACCGGCTTCTCGATCGGGCCGCTACTCGGCGGCGTGCTCGCCGCGACGGGCGGAATGAAGGTTGCGCTGCTCGTGAACGCGGCGACGTTCATCGCGGTCGCGATCACCGCCACCTTGATCCGCGCCCGCCGCGAGCCCATCGCACGTGCGGCAGGCGAGAAGGATCGCGCGCGCGACGGCGTCGTGTTCCTCTTCCGCGACCGGCTGCTCGCGCTGGTCATGGCCGTGGCCTTCGCGTCACTGACGTTCATGACCGCCTCGGCGACCGCCGAGGTCTTCTTCGCCAAGGACGTCCTCGATGCCGGAGACGTCGGCTTCGGCGCGCTGATCACCTCGTGGACGCTGATGATGGCGATCGGCTCGCTCGTGGTCGCCCGGCACTTCCGCATGGCGCTGGCAGCGGGGGCGCTGACGGCGATCGTCGTCCAGAGCGCAGGGCTCGCCCTGCCGACGTTGTGGCTCTTCTTCCCCTTCGCGCTCGCGTCGTTCGGCCTGGGCGGCCTCGCGCACGGGCTGAAGAACGTTCTGATCCGAACGCTGATCCACGAGCGCGTCCCGGATCGGCTCCACGGCCGCGCGTACGCCGCCTACAACGGGCTGCGAAACGGGGCCGAGCTGATCGCGATGGCCAGCGGGGGCGTGCTCGTGGTCGCGATCGGAGCCCGCTGGACGCTCTTCCTCGCCGGCGCGATTCCTGCGCTCGCGGGTCTCGCGGGCCTCGCCGCCTACACGCGGTTTCGCGAGCGCGATGTCGAGGCGGCTCCGGCCCTCGCTCCGGAGCCGGAGCTCGCGGTCGCGCCCCCTCTCGACTAATCGAGTCAGTGAACGAGCGCGGGGTCCCGCGCTTCGAGGCGAGCGGAGAGGTCGATCTCGACCGGGATCCCCCTCGGCGGCGGACCCGAGAGGGAGACAAAACCGGCATGCTCGGCCAGGAACGGGGCGAGGTAGCGGCCCGCGATCTTGCTGGGAGGCCACCAGAGCGGGTCGATGTCGTGGTCGAACGCGCCCTGTCCCCACTTGGCGAGATCGGCCCGCAGGAACTGAGGGATCCCGCCCGTGAGCAGGAGGCCGCGAAGGACGGCTCTGAAGGGCGTCGGAGCGACGTCGGCGCCGGCTCGAGCGGCGATCGTGCGCGAGGCCGCATCGGCCTGCTGAGCGGCGAGGCCGCCTTGCTTGATCGGGAAGGACGTGGCGTCGCCGGCCGCATAGACATTCTCGGCGCCTCGAACGACGCCGGTCTCGTCAGTCGGGATGAAGCCGTCTGCATCACACGGCACGCCGGGAATCGCGGGCCCCGTCAATCGCGGAAGGCTGACGACGCAATCCGTTTCCAGCTCGCCCTGGGGAATGAGCTCGAGGCGGCCGTCCCGGAATCCGACCGGGTAGTAGCCCGTGCGAACGGCGACGCCGCGCTCGGCGAGGAGCCGTCCTATCGCCTCCGACCCCTCCGGCGCGAAGATCGCGAGGGGCGCGGGCTCGGGAGTGATGAAGGTGAGGTCGGCGTCGGTCCCACGCGCGGCAAGGTAAGAAGCGGTGAGGAGAGCGAGCTCGTAGAGCGGAAGCGGCCACGAGGTGCCGCCTGGCACCGCGAAGGCGAGGCGCCGGATCACGCCGGTCTCGGCGTCTTCCAGTAGTCGAGCAAAGCCCTCGGTATCGGCAGGTCCGCGGAAGGTGAATGCGCCGCGGACCTCGGGCCTCGGGCATGCTCCGACGGCGAGCAGAAGGGCGTCGTAGGCGACCTCTGCCCCATGCGTCGTCCGCGCAACTTGCCGCTCCCAGTCCACGACTGCGAGCCCGTCGAGGGAAAAATGAGCCCCGGCGGCTGCCGCCAGCCGCGCGAGCTCGAGCCGGTGGACGCGACCGAGCCCGAACGGCTCGGCGACGGCCAGCGGCCGGTACCAGAAGTCCGGCTCAGGCGCGAGGAGCTCGACCTCGACGCGTTCGCCGGCGAGCGCTCGAAGAGCGAGCATTGCCTCCAGGGCGGCAACCCCCCCGCCGGCGATCAGCACGCGCAACGGGGAGGTTTCCGAATTCGGAGGCGGCATGCGAGAAGATTGCGACTGCGATGCCGCGCGGGACATCCGGGCTTTCCCCGATTCCGCTGCCCTTCGCATCGGTAGAAACCCGAGGCTCTGAACCGAGCGCGCCCCGATGGCCGGGCCTGGCCACGGGCGCGAGGATCTGCTCATGAGACCAAGCACCTGCCACCTGCTGGCGTCGGTCGACGTGCATGAGCCTTGCCCGGGCGAGGCCTGTCCCTTCTGGGAGGGGAACTGCCTGCTGACCGGGATGCGGAGCGAGATGGGCACGAACCCGCCGCTCGTCCGCTTCCTGCTCGGGCTTCGCGAGGATCTCGAGCAAGGCTCGCGGCCGTTGCTCGACCACGCGCCGGGGTTCTAAGCAGGACGACTGAAGACGACGAGCACGCTGAGGCCTTCGTAGCCGGTGAAGCGGTGCTCGGCGCCGGCAGGGACGAACGCAGCTTTCCCCTCGTCGACGGGAATCTCGCGGCCCTCGACCGCGAGGACCCCCCGGCCTTCGAGGACGATGTAGAGCTCGTCGTCCTCGTGCGGCTGCTGGCGATCGGGCTCCGGGGCGACGAGGACGTAGACGCCGAGCTGGAGACCCGGCGAGCGGTGAACGATCTCATAGCCTCCGCCGGCCGCGAGGAGCCTTTGCTGCGCTCCGGTGATGTCGATCGGGCTCATCGCTTCGAGCCTAACGTTCTCTACGGCGCGCCAAGGCGCCGCTTGCGGCGCCGCCCTCAGCAGGGACGGGCTTCGTCCGTCGCTGCGTCTGAAATGACCGGTCGACTCAATTCGAACTCACGCTACGGCGCGAACACATCGCCGCCCTCGCTGTCGCCAGGGCCGGGGGTGGCCCCGAAGAAGAGCTCCTCGTGAGCAGGCGGCCGCAACCACGAGTAGACGTCCTCGGCCAGGCGCGGAGGGCCGGCGACGAGCTCCGTCCAGCCGCTGAGCGCCTCCCAGAGCCCAGGCCCGGCGGCCAGGCGCTCGACGGCGCTTGCCTCCGCGGCATCGAAGGCGAAGATGGCCTCCTGCTCGCCGAGGAAGACGTGGTGGCGCTCGAGCCCCGCCTCCGCAGGGTCGAAGGGCGGCCCCCGGCGGAGAAGAGCCGCAGCCTGGTCGCGGACACCCGGGCGCAGCGGCAAGACGAGTAGGAAGCGGCTCAGCGGGGGCTCCTCGGATAGATCGCGGGCGGAGAGATGATCGGCAAGCTCGGAAATGATGCCGGGCTGGGCGATGCTCGCGATCCGGATCGGCCCTCCCCGGCACCGCTCGACGACGAGCGTCGGGCGCCCGCTCAGGCGCTCGCCGGCGGCATGGGCGACGTGAACGGAGGCAAGCTCCGCGTAGGGAAGCTCATGCGCCTTGGGCCCGTTCCCGTTTGCGCCCTCGAAAACAAGGCTCTGCTCGCGGAGCTCGAGGCGGCCCGAGCGAGGCTTTGCGCCCGCTTCCTGCCAGGTGACTGCGTAGCTCTCCGCCATGGACCAAGCCTGCGGCTCCGGCGCGCCTGCGGCATCGGTGCCCACCCCGACCGCTCTGCGGAAAAGCCGCAGCGGGCCCCGGCCGGATACCGATGCGTCCTCGGGACAGTTAGAGGCAGAGTGACCGAAATGCGAAAGGAGCCTTGATGCAAGCCGCCGAGACGAAAGGCCCGGCCGGAGCCCTCGATTGCTGGACGAGTGGGTACTGGCTCGACCACTGTGAGGACTTCTCGGTCGAGTCCGCCGGGGGAAAGGTGGGCTACGTGACGCTCGTGGACACGGTCCACGACGAGCTGACCGTGATCGGGGAGGACGGCGTGACGACGGTCGGGTTCCGGGAGATCGGCCGCGTCGATCCTCACGCGGAACGGATCACGCTCGCCAAAGCGGGCTAGGCGCGAACCTCCGCCATCGGGGCCATCTCGGGCACCGCCTGCTCCGCGGCTGCCTTCACGCCCTCGCCGAAGGTCGGGAAGGTGTGGTGCATGCCCGCGAGATCGTCGACCGTGGCCTCGAACTTGAGGATCAGCGAGAAGCCCTGAACGATGTCGCCCGCGTTCGGCGCGACGACGTGCAGGCCGAGCACGCGACGCGAGCCGCGCTCGAAGACGATCTTGTAGAGGCCGTGCTGCTCGTCGGTGTACGAGGCGCGCTGGACGCGCTTGAGCTCGTGTGTGACCGTGTCGTAGCCGAGGTCCTGCTCGCCGGCCTCCTCCTCCGTCAGCCCGACGCCGGCGAGCTCCGGCTCCGTGAAGATCGCCGTCGGCAGGACCGAGTAGTCGGCGGCGGGCGCGTCGTCTCCGAACATGTCGTCGATCGCGATCCGCGCCTGATACTGGGCGACCGGCGTGAACTGGTACATGCCGGTCACGTCTCCCGAGGCCCAGATGCCGTCGACCGAGGTCCGCATGTGCTCGTCGACGACGATCCCGAGCTTGTGCGTCTCGATCCCCGCGGCCTCGAGCCCGAGCGCCTCGACGTTCGGCGCGCGGCCGGAGGCGAGGAGGACTCGGGCCGCGCGCACCTCTTGCGGGCCCTCGCCGTCGCGCGGGACGACAGTCGCCACGACCTCGGCGCCGTCGCTGCGGACGCGCTTTACGAACGAGCCCAGGACGATGTCGATCCCCTCGTCCTCCAGCGCGGCCTGGAGCTCCTTCGCCGCCTGCAGGTCGGAGCGCGGCGCGAGCTGGTCGAGCGCGTCCACGATCGTCACCCGGGAGCCGAAGCGCGCGAACGCCTGGCCGAACTCGAGCCCGACCGCGCCGCCGCCCACGACGAGGAGCGACTGGGGGAGCTCGGTCAGCTCGAGCGCCGAGACATGGTCGATCCAGTCGATCTCGTCGATGCCTTCGATTGGCGGAACCGCTGTGCGCGAGCCGGTGGCGATCAGGATCCGATCGGTGGACAGGTCCTCGTCACCGACCCGCACCGTGTGCGCGTCGACGATCGTCGCCTCGCCGTCGTAGGTGTCGAAGCCCTGACTGTTCAGATCCTCGACCCACTTCGGCTGCGGCTTGGTGAGCGAGTCCTTGCGGGCCTTGACGCGCGCCATGTCCACCTTCGCCGGGCCCACGTCTATTCCCAGCCGCTCGGCGATCGCATTGATCTGATGCACGAGCTCCGCTACGACGAGGTAGGCCTTGGTCGGCTTGCAGGCGACGTTGGGGCAGCTGCCGCCCCAACGGGTCGACTCGACGAGGGCGACCTTCGCGTCGTACTTCGTCGCCGCCTTCTTCGCGCCGTCACGCGCAGCCGAGCCCGCGCCGAGGACGATCAGGTCGTAACGCTCCATCTAGCCAACCTCCTGCATCGTGTCGAGAGCCATGCCGAACCGTCCCCCGCGGCGCGCCCGCGTTACACAAAGACGTCCCAGCGACTTTGCAACAGACTGTTGCAAAGTCTGTTCGGTGTAACGCTTACGGCGGGACGAGCGACTGAGGCGGCGTGGAGATCTTCGACGTCAGTGTTCCGATCCGCACGGGCATGGTCACGTACCCCGGCGACCCGACGGTTCGGCTCGAGCGCTGGAGCTCGATCGGCGAGGGCGCCGTCGCCAACCTGAGCCGACTCGACTTCGGCGTCCATACCGGGACGCATATCGACGCGCCGCTGCACTTCATCGACGGCGCGGCCGGTGCGGAGAAGCTGCCGCTCGACGTGCTCGTGGGTCCCTGCGTCGTCGTCGGGACGGAGGGACTGTCCCTCGACGACGTGACGCCGGTTCCGGAAGGCGCCGA
>WNGB01004363.1_pt2 | contig 21614 bp, 17 predicted proteins | sample 5400681 | NCBI WGS metagenome assembly WNGB01 (sample SAMN13153367, study PRJNA577476) | soil metagenome | isolation source: 115 cm soil or saprolite under grassland replicate 2 | place: USA:California | collected 2016-06-15
CAGCCGTGACCATCACAAGGCCTCGCGAATGATCAACCGGGCGCTCATGTCGGGGCTCCTGTCCGTCGGGGTAGAGGTCCAGGACCTCGGCGTGGCGCCGATCCCCGTGGTGCGCTACCAGGTGGGCGCACTCGGACTGGCGGGTGGCACCCACACGCGTAAGTCTCCCTACGACCCCCAGCTCCTGGACATTAAGTTCTTCGATGCTCGTGGGCTCGAGATCGCGCCGGATCGGGAGAAGTCCATCGAACGCCTTTTCTTCATGGAGGACTTCGAGCGGGCGTCCATGGACGAGATCGGCACGCTGTCCTTTCCGCACGCTGGCACGGACCGGTACCGTGACGGCCTTCTCGAGTCCGTGGACCGGGACGTCGCGCGCAAGGCGGGCCTCAAGATGGTGCTCGACTACGCCTTCGGCTCCGCCTCGTCCATCTTCCCGGCGGTCCTCGGCGCGCTCGGTGTCGAGGTCATCGCCCTGAACGCCTACCTCGACGAGACGCGGATCTCGAAGACGGCGGAGGAGTTCCGGCGCTCGCTCCAGCAGCTCTCCAACATCGTGCGGACGCTCGGCGCCGACCTCGGCGTGCTCCTCGACACGGGCGGTGAGAAGGTGTTTCTGGTGGATGAAAAGGGCGATGTCCTGCCCGGCGATCTGACTCTGGCCCTGGTGTCGCTCCTGATCATGCGGACACGTCCTCGGGGACGCATCGTCGTGCCGGTGACCGCCTCCCGGGCCATCGATCGGATGGCCGAAGAGCACGGCTTCGCGGTGACCCGTTCTCGTGGCACCTCCCGAGCGCTCACTGAGGCGGCGCTCGCTCCGGACGTCGCGCTGGTCGGCGAGGAGATGGGAGGCCTGATCTTCCCCAGCTTTCAGCCCGCCTTCGACGGTATGTCTGCGGTGGTCCGGATTCTCGAGATGATGGCCCGCCTCGACGTGCGGCTGCACCAGCTGACCCGCGCCGTGCCCGAGAGTCATATCGCTCGGATCGAGGTGCCGTGCCCGAACGAGCGCAAGGGCGCCGTGATGCGGCGACTCATCGAGGCGACCAAGGGAGCCAACGTGGACTTGATCGAAGGGGTGCGCGTGCGGATGGGAGACGACTGGGTGGCGGCAATTCCCGACGCAGACCGGGCGACCTTCCACGTGGTCGCCGAGGCGGGGGACCGGGCCGGGGCACAGCGGCTGGCGGAAGAATACCGCGAACGCATCACGGGTTGGAGAAAGGAGCCCGCGTGAAGAAATCTCTGGCGAAGAAGCCGACGCCCAGCGCGCCCAGACCAGCATCGTGCCGCACGATGGTCGCCGGGCAAGCCAAGGTCAAGGAGCGGATCGACGTGGCGCTCGTGAGCCGCGGATTGGCCCCCACCCGTGAGAAGGCGGCCAAGCTCTTGATGGCCGGCGCGGTCACGGTGGACGGTAGGCGGGTGGACAAGGCTGGCGCGCTCGTGGCGCCGGGCGCGGACCTCAAGGTGACGGCGCGGCAGAAGTTCGTCAGCCGCGGCGGGGACAAGCTCGTGCACGCCCTCGGCATCTTCGGGGTGTCACCGAAGGGCCGGGTGTGCGTCGACGTCGGGGCGTCCACGGGCGGCTTCACGCACTGCCTGCTCGAGACGGGCGCCTCGCGGGTGTACGCAGTGGACGTGGGGCAGGGCCAGCTGGACGCTTCCCTCCGGGCCGACGGCCGCGTTGTCGTGATGGAGAAGACCAATGCGCGCCAGCTGGCGCCAGAGGCCTTCCCGGATCCGCCGAGCCTCGCCACCATCGACGTCTCGTTCATCTCGCTGGAAAAGGTGCTGGCACCGGTGTTTGGCGTGCTGAGGCCCGACGGCGAGGCCGTCGCTCTCTTGAAGCCGCAGTTCGAGATCGGCAAGGGGCTGGTTGGCAAGGGCGGGGTCGTGCGGGACGCCGCCCATCACAAGACGGTAGTCTCCCGCGTCGCGCGCTATTGCGTGCTGCACGGCTGGCACGTCAGAGGCGTGACGATCTCGCCGCTCAAGGGCCCGAAGGGCAACCGTGAGTTCTTCCTGCATCTCACGCGCACCGGGCGCACCGCGGCGGAACTCGACGTGCTCATCGCTCGGACGGTGGAGACTCCCGAAACGGCATGAAGCGCATCGGTGTCGTTGCCAAGACCGATCGCCCGGCCGCGGCCGCGGTCGTTGAGCAGCTGCTCGCGTGGTGCGAGGAGCGCGGACTCCAGCCCATCCTCGAGAAAGAAACCGCCGGGCTGTGTCCCGATGTGCAGACCGCCACGGCGCGCAAGCCCGATCTCCCCGGCCAGGTGGACCTGCTGCTCGTCCTGGGTGGCGACGGCACCCTGCTGTCCATGGCGCGTCTCGTTGGCGACATGGGGGTGCCCCTCCTGGGCGTCAACCTGGGCGGGTTGGGCTTCCTCACGGCGCTGACGAAGGAGGAGCTGTTTCCGGCGCTGGAGGCGTTTCTCGCAGGCGGCCTCGTGATCGAAGAGCGCGTCATGCTCGCGGCGCAGGTGTGGCGCCAGGGCGAGCGGCTGTCGGAGTACGTGGCGCTGAACGATGTCGTCATCACCAAGTCAGCGATGAGCCGCATCATCAACCTCGCCGTGTCCGTGGATGGGCAATTCGCGACCGGCTATCGCGCCGACGGGCTGATCATCTCGACGCCCACCGGCTCGACCGCCTACTGTCTCTCGGCCGGCGGCCCGATCGTCTTCCCGACCATGCCGGCGATGGTGCTAACTCCGATCTGCTCGCACACGCTCACCAATCGCCCGATCGTGCTGCCCGTCGACCAGCGCCTCGAGGTGACCCTGCAGTCCGACCAGGACGTCATGCTCACGCTGGACGGCCAGGTCGGCTTCGCGCTCAAAGAGGCGGACGTCGTCGCCATCAGCCAGGCCACTGCGCGTATCCGGCTCCTCCGCTTTCCGCAAAAGCACTTCTTCTCGGTGCTCCGGACCAAGCTCAAGTGGGGAGAGCGCTGAGAGAGGAAGGCTTGGTAGGACACGGTGTGGTCGGCCGTGTTTGAAGGGATACAGTTTGAGTCGGACCCTTTCCGCGCATTAGCATAGCTGCCGAGATGCTGCGGGAGCTCGCCATCCGGAACCTCGCCGTGCTCGAGGAGGCGCGTGTCGCCTTCGGTCCCGGCTTCAATGTCCTCACGGGGGAGACCGGTGCCGGCAAGTCCATTGTCATCGACGCCCTCCTTCTGATCCGCGGCGCCAGAGTCCAACCCGATCTGATCCGGTCCAGCGCCGAGTCGGCATCGGTGGAAGCGGTCTTCGACGTGCCTCCGATCGGGCTGGTGGCCTCGGCCCTCGATGAGGCGGGCCATGCCCTTCAGGATGGCCAGCTCGTCATCAAGCGCGAGCTTTCCAGGTCCGGGCGGCACCGGGTCTTCGTCAACGACTCGGCGGCGACAGTGGCGTTGCTCGAACGTCTGGGAGATCTCCTGGTCGAGATACACGGCCAGCACGAGCACCAGCGGCTGATGGAGCCCGCGCGGCAGCTCGACCTGCTGGACCGCTTCGCCGGATGCGAGGAGACGCGCGATCGCATGAGCGACCACTGGCGGCGCTGGAACGCCGCTCGGGCTGAGCTCGCGAGAATACGTACCGAAGCTCGCGAGGGCGCGCGCCAGGAGGAGCTCTACCGCTGGGAGCTCTCGGAGATCGACGCGGCGCAGCTACGGGAGGGCGAGGAGGACGATCTGCGCGCCGAGCGGCGCCGCCTGCAGAACGCCGAGCGGATTCTGACGGGTCTCCAGGAGGTCATGGGGCTTCTCATCGAGGACCCTAGGGCCGCCGACCCGGCGCTGGGCCGCGCGGCGGCGCTGCTGCGGGAGCTCTCGCGATTCGACCCGGACGTGGCCGCGCCCATCGAGGCGCTCGAAGGCGCGCACGCGTATCTGGAGGACGCGGTGATTCGGGCACGGAGGCTTCGCGACCGCTCGGTCATGGACCCCGAGCGGCTCCGTCAGATCGACGAGCGCCTGGACGCCATCGGAACCGTGAAGCGGAAATACGGCGAGACCGCGGATGCCGTGGCGGCTTACCGGGAAAAGATCGCCGCTGCCCTTGACCGCCACCTGCGGTACGACGCCATCGTGGAGGAGACGGAGGCGGAGGTCGCCCATGCCGCCGCGGCCGCCGGGCGCGAGGCACATGCGCTCTCGGAGGCTCGAACGGACGCGGCGCAGCGACTCGAGCGGCAGATCCAGCGAGAGCTCCGCGCGCTCGGCATGGAGCAGGCGCGGTTTCGCGTCACGCTGCGCCGCGAGTCCGCGGGCGCCCAGGATCTCGCGAGCGGCGCTGACGGCTGGCGGCTAGGATCCCGTGGGACGGAGAGCGTGGAGTTTCTCCTATCCTCGAACCCGGGCGAGGAGCTCAAGCCCTTGGCTAAGGTTGTCTCGGGTGGGGAGCTCTCGCGGACCATGCTGGCAATCAAGACTCTCCTGGCCGCCGCGGAGGATGTGCCGAGCATGGTCTTCGACGAGGTGGACGCTGGCATCGGGGGACGGGTGGCCGACGTGGTCGGGCAGAAGCTTCGGCAGACGGCCGCCGGCCGGCAGGTGCTCTGCGTCACCCACCTGGCACCCATCGCGGCCTACGCCCAGCACCACCTGCTGGTGGACAAGCGCGTGGCCAAGGGCACGACCCGGACGACCGTGACGTCGCTCGACGCGGCGGCGAGGGTCGAGGAGGTGGCGCGGATGCTGGGCGGCGAGCGCATCACGGACACATCCCGGCGACACGCGCGCGAGCTGCTCAGGGCCGCCCGTCCCGACGACTAGTGTAAGATACATCGCATGCTTTCCGTTCTCGTCCGAGCGATCTTCGGCACCAAGCACCAGCGCGATGCCAAGCGCATGCGCCCGGCAGTCGAGGCCATCAATGCCCGCGGCCCGGAGCTCGAAGGGCTCTCCGCCGCGGCGCTGCGCGCGAAGACTGATGAGTTCCGCAAGCGCCTGGTCGACGGCGAGGAAGTTGACGACCTCCTCGCCGAGGCCTTTGCCGTGTGCCGCGAGGCCGCACGCCGCACGGTCCGGATGCGCCACTTCGACGTGCAGCTCATGGGCGGGATGGTGCTGCACCGGGGCACGATCGCCGAGATGGCCACCGGTGAAGGCAAGACGCTCGTGGCGACCCTGCCGGCGTACCTCAACGCCCTGCCAGGGCTCGGCACGCACATCGTGACCGTCAACGACTACCTGGCGCGGCGCGACGCCCAGTGGATGGGACCGATCTACCACGCTCTCGGGCTCTCTGTGGGCATCATCCAGCACGAGGCTTCCTATCTCTTCGATCCCTCGCACGCCTCGCCCGACATCCGGCTCCAGGCCCTCCGGCCGTGCACGCGCCGGGAGGCCTACCAGGCAGACATCACCTACGGTACCAACAACGAGTTCGGGTTCGACTACCTTCGCGACAACATGCGCTTCAGCCTGGAAGACATGGTCCAGCGCGAGCACCACTACGCCATCGTGGACGAGGTCGACTCGATCCTGATCGACGAGGCGAGGACGCCGCTCATCATCTCCGGCCCGGCGGAGGGCTCGACGGAGCGTTATTACAAGATTGACCGCATCATTCCCAAGCTCACGCGTGCCGCCACCATCGTGGAGGGCAAGCTCTCCGAGATCGAGGCGCAGGCCCCGGGTGATTACATCGTGGACGAGAAGTCGAGAGCGGTGTCGCTCACGGAGCAGGGGATCTCGCACTGCGAGCGGTTGCTCGGCGTGGACAACCTCTATGACCCGTCCCAGATGGACCTGCTGCACCACATCAGCCAGGCGCTCAAGGCCCACGCTCTCTTCAAGAAGGACGTGGACTACGTGGTCAAGGAAGGGCAGGTCATCATCGTGGACGAGTTCACCGGGCGGCTCATGCCCGGTCGCCGCTGGTCGGACGGCCTCCACCAGGCGGTGGAGGCGAAGGAAGGCGTGAAGATCGAGTCGGAAAATCAGACGCTAGCGACCATCACGCTTCAGAACTACTTCAGGATGTACGAGAAGCTCGCCGGCATGACTGGCACCGCGGCGACCGAGGCCGAGGAGTTCGCCAAGATCTACGAGCTCGACGTCACGGTCATCCCGACCAATCAGCCGCTGTCGCGGGTCAATTATCCTGACGTCGTATACAAGACCGAGCGCGAGAAGTTCGAGGCGGTCAGCACCGAGATCGTCTCTTGCCACAAGAAGGGCCAGCCGGTCCTGGTCGGGACCGTCTCCATCGAGAAGTCGGAACACCTCTCCAGGCTCCTGAAGAAGCGCGGGGTGCCCCACCAAGTCCTCAATGCGAAATACCACGAGCGTGAGGCCGAGATCGTGGCCCAGGCCGGACGCGAGAAGGCCGTCACCATCGCCACCAACATGGCCGGCCGCGGCACCGATATCCTGCTCGGAGGCAATCCGGATTTTCTCGCCAAGGAGCTTCTGAGCAAGAAGGGGCTCGATCCGGCCCTCGCTCCCGCGGAGGCGCGCCAGGCCGCCTGGGAGGAGGCGCGCAAGGTGACCGAGCCGGAGCATGAGCGGGTCGTGGCGCTCGGAGGGCTGCACATCATCGGCACGGAGCGCCACGAGTCACGACGCATCGACAATCAGCTCCGCGGCCGGTCGGGACGCCAGGGCGACCCCGGCTCCTCGCGCTTTTACCTCTCGCTCGAGGACGATCTCCTGCGAATCTTCGGCTCCGAGCGGATTCAGAAGATCATGGAGCGCCTGGGCATGGAGGAGGGCGAGCCGATCGAGCACAAGCTCGTCACGCGCGCCATCACCACGGCGCAGAAGCGAGTCGAGACTCGAAACTTCGAGATCCGCAAGCATCTCCTCGAGTACGACGACGTGATGAACAAGCAGCGCGAGATCGTCTACGGGCTGCGCCACCAGACGCTCGAAGGCGACAGCCAGGAGGATCAGGTCCTCGAGTGGGCCGGGGAGGCCGCGAGCGCCAGCGTGATGCGGTTCGCGCCCCGGGAGGCCCACGTCGAGGACTGGGACTTGGCGGGACTGAACGAAGCACTGTACCGGCAGTTTGACCTGCGGCTGCCCGGCGAGGAGACCGACGCGGCTGTGGAGTCGGGCTCGGCTGAGACCCTGGAGGCCGTGGTCCAGGCCGCGGTCGAGCGGATCTACCGTGAGCGCGAGCAGCAGGTCGGGCCCGAGCTCTTCCACCGCCTGGAGCGCTGGATCATGCTCGGGCTGCGGTGGGAGGACGGCGAGTTCCGCGGCATCGACCAGCTGTGGAAGGACCACCTCCTGAACATGGATCACCTGAAGGAGGGGATAGGGCTTCGGGGCTACGGCCAAAGAGATCCGTTGACCGAGTACAAGAAGGAAGCCTTCGACATGTTCCAGGAGATGATGGACCACCTCAGGGAGGTCGTCCTGGAGCAGCTCTTCAAGGTGCGCATCGGCCCGGCCGAGCTCGCCGCCCCGCGCCCCGAGCCCGCGGTGGTGCCGAGGTCCAGATGGCGCGAGATCCACGGCGACATCGGCGGCGCCGCGCCATCCGAGCCGAGGGCGGTAGCTTCTGCCAAGGTCGGCCGCAATGACCCCTGTCATTGCGGATCGGGAAAGAAGTACAAGAAGTGTTGCCTTCTCAAGGGGGCCTGAGGGTAAGCCTCGCCCCCGCAGGTAGTGCGGTCTCTGCCCCGCGGCCCCACACGTGGGGTTTTTTCTTGTCGCCGCGGCGGGCTCCGTGGTATCAGTAATTGCGCCGACCTGGCGCGAACCATGCGTCTCCAACAGATCGTGATCCAGGGCTTCAAGTCCTTCGCCGAGAAGACGGACGTGCAGGTCTTCCCGGGCGTGACCTGCATCGTGGGACCCAATGGCTGCGGCAAGTCCAATGTCGCCGACGCCATTCGTTGGGCACTGGGCGAGCAGAGCCCGAAAACCCTCCGCGGCCACAAGATGGAGGACGTCATCTTTCACGGCTCGGTCTCGCGGAAGGCCGTGGGACTGGCCGAGGTGAGCCTGATCTTTGACAATGACGGCGCCCTCGAGGTGCCGTGGAGCGAGATCGGCGTCGCGCGACGCCTGTACCGCACAGGCGAAAGTGAGTACCTCCTCAACAAGAACGTGTGTCGCCTGCGGGACATCCAGGACCTGTTCGCGGGCACGGGCGTCAATCCCAAGGCCTATGCGCTCATGGACCAGGAGCGCCTCAACCATGTGCTGACGGCCAAGCCGTGGGAGCGCCGCATCTTCATCGAGGAGGCTGCGGGTGTTGCGCGCTACAAGCAGCAGCGCGCGGAGACGCAGGGCAAGCTCGACGCGACCCGGCAGAATCTCCTGCGCGTGCGCGACGTCATGGACGAGGTCAGACGCCAGGTCGGCTCACTCGAGCGCCAGGCCAAGAAGGCCCAGCAGTACAAGACCTTGCATCTGGAGCGGCAGAGGCTGGACCTGGCGATGATGGCCGCGGACTACGCCGGCCTCACTGCGGCACACGAGGCTCTGGAGCAGGAGATTCGGCGCCTGCGCGGGGAGGAAGAGACGAAGCGGGTAGCCCTCGCCCAGATCGGGGCACGCGAGGCCACGCTTCGGGCGGCCATTCAGGAGAGTGACTACCGCCTCGCCGATCTTCGCCAGTCGGCCCAGAAGTTCCAGGGGGAGCTCGAGCGGTTGCTCGAGCGCCGGGAGCAGATGGGCGCCCAGATCCGCGAACTCGGCGAGGAGGAGGCCCGTCTCGGGGAGGAGCTCCGGTCGCTCAGTGAGCGTCGGGCAGGCGTCGGCATCGAGCGGGAAGAGACGATTCGTGCGCTCGCCGATGCCCGCCAACGTTTCGGCGAGCGGGAGTTGCAGGTCCGCGCCTTCGAGGCCGACCTCGAACTCCGGCGCGGCGAGCTGGCCCGCCAGCGGGACGCCCTGGAAGCGCTCCGGCTCGAGCAGATCCGCACCGCTGGAGAGCGCGCAGAGCTGACGCGCTCGATCGGCGAGCTGCGAGAGCGGCTCGCGCAGGTGGCGCGCCGCCGCGAGCGGCTCGACGCCGAGATGGCGACGGCGCGCTCCGAGGCGGATGGGCTCGCGGCCGCGTGGCGTAGGCTTGAGTCGAGCTTCGAGGAGGCGGGCACGCAGCTGTCGCTACTGACCGGCGAACGGGAGCAGGTCGGCCAGGAGCTTCAGGGGCAAGAGCGTCTGCGGCTGCAGGCCCAGGAGTCTCTTGCCGCGCTGCGGGTGAATCTCGCGGCCAAGGAGTCGGCGCTGCAGTCGCTGCGCCGGCTCGAGCGTGAGCACGAAGGCTACGGTGCGGGAGTGCGGTCGCTCTTCTCAGGTCAGGGGACGCCGGCCATCGCCGGCATGATAGGAACCGTGGCCGACCTGCTCGACGTGCCGGCCGGGCTCGAGGCAGCAGTCGAGGCCGTGCTTGGCGATCGCCTCCAGTGGGTGATCGTCGAGCGCTTCGAGCACGCTCGCGCGGCTCTTTCGTATCTCGAGCGCGAAGGCGGTGGCGCCGCCACCCTTCTCGCCCTCGAGACGCTGAGCTCCCAAGCTTCCGCACCACCCACCGGCGACGACCCGGACATCGGCTGGGTCAGCCGGCTGGTCGGCGGCCGGCCCGACCTCGTGCGCCACCTTCTCGGACGCGTGGGGGTGGTCACGCACCTGGACCTGGCGGAAACGCTGTGGCGGAGGAATCACGCGGGCGCGACCTACGTGACCCGGGCGGGGGAAGTGTTGTCGCCGGCAGGAGCGCTCACGGGAGGCCGGCGCGACAGCGAGCGGCACGTCAACGAGCAGTCCCTGCTCGGCCGTAAGCGCTCGATTCGGCAGTTGGGGGAGGAGGTCGCCGCGCTGACCCTGCAGGGCGAGGAGAGCCAGCGCCGGCTCCAGACGCTCGAGGCAGCCGTTGAGTCTCTGCGGACCCGGCAGAGCGTGCTCCAGGTGTCGGTGCACGCGCAGGAGGCAGCACGGCTGACCGGCGGAAAGGACCTCGAAGCGACGCGGCGAGAAGCGGAGCGTGTGCTGCGCCACATCGAAACACTCGAGGCGGAGAGTCGCCAGGTCGGCGCCGAGCACGCGGAGACGGGAAGGGAGCTTTCCGGTCTCGACGGCAGGCTGTCGGAGGTCGCCGGACGCGAGGGTTCGCTCGAACGAGACATGGATGTGCTCCGGAAGGGTCTCGAGGCAGACCAGGCGGCCGAGGCATCGCTCATGGGCAGCGTCACGGCCTGCCGCGTGGAGCTCGCGACGGTCCTCGAGCGGGTCGAATCCCTGGGACGCGACATCGAGCGGCTGACGACTCTGGAGGCCGAGTTCGGATTGCGTATCGAGGAGTCCGGGATCCGGCGTACCCAGACGATCGAGCGTCGGCAGGAGCTCGGGCGCGAGCAGTCGCGGACGGACGACCGCGCGCGAGAGGTTGGAGCGGAGCGCGACAGGCTCGAAGAGGATGTCAGCGTCCGCGCCGAGGAGCACAACCGCCGCCTCGAGGAGCGCCAGACGACCGAGACCGCGATGCGGGACGCACAGCACCAGCTGGACACCCTGGTTGGACGCATCCACGAGCTGGACATCAAGGAGACGGAGGGTCGGGTGCGCCGCGAGGAAATTCTCCAGGAGGCAGGTCGGCGCCACGCCATGTCGGGCCAGGATGGGCTGCTGGCCGCCCACGACCCGACCAGGGATCTCGACGCCACCCGCGCGCGGCACCAGGAGCTGGGCGAGAAGCTCGAGAGCATGGGTCCGGTCAATCTCGTCGCTGATGACGAGTACCGGGAGCTGACCGAGAGGCTGGAGTTCCTTCGCAGCCAGCATGACGATCTGGTGCAGTCCATGAAGGATCTGGAGAAGGCTCTCCGCGGCATGACGCGTACTGCGCAGGATCGTTTCCAGGAGGCGTTCGAGCAGATCAACCGCCACTTCGGCGAGATCTTCTCCCGCCTCTTCGAAGGGGGCCGAGCCGAGCTCCGGATGGTGCCGCCCGAGGACGGTGAGGAGGACCCGCTGGAGCTGGGAGTCGAGCTGATGGCTCAGCCCAGAGGCAAGCGCCTGCAGGCCGTCACGCTGATGTCAGGGGGCGAGCGCGCGCTCACGGGCCTAGCCCTGCTGTTCGCGATCTTCTACTATCGTCCGAGCCCGTTTTGCGTGCTGGACGAGGTCGACGCCCCGCTCGACGACGCCAACATCCACCGCTTCATCCGGGTGCTGCGTGAGCTCTGCACGCAAACACAGTTCATCGTCATCACCCACAACCGCAAGACCATGGAGGCGGCCGACGTGCTGTACGGCGTCACCATGCAGGAGCCGGGCCTGTCCCGACTCGTGTCCGTCAAGCTGACCGAAGCGTAACTGCCTCTCCGCATTGACTGTTCGGCGGTCGCGGGCGTAAACTCCGCGTGGGAACCTATGAGCTCTCTCGGCAGCTATCTGCGCGGGCTTCGTGAAGCGAAAGGTGTCTCGATCGACGACATCTCACGCTCGACCCGGGTGGGGCGCCGCCACCTGGAGGCGCTCGAAGCTGATACCCCAGCAGACCTGCCCGCGCCTGTGTTCGTCAAGGGTTTTATCCGCGCCTACTGCGAGTTCCTCGAAACGCCGACCGACAAGGCATTCGATCTCTTTCGCCAGGCCTCGGGGGAGTCACCGCGAGTGGAGCGGACCGTCGCGCTCGCGCCGCTCCGGTCGCGGTCGCGGCGGTCCGGCCCACTACTGGTCAGCACGATCCTCTTCTTGGTGCTCGGCGGGAGCCTCCTGGCGCTCCACTTCGGGCTCAAGAGCTCCTCCGGAGACAAGCCGGTTCCTCCGAGCGCCACATCACGCGCGGCAGAGCCGGCCGTCTCTCAGACGCCAGCCCCCGTCACGACGATGAGCGTCCCGCCCGCACCGGCCACACCCGCCGCGCCAGCGACCGCCGTCAGTCCGCAGGTGGTCGCCGAGCCAAAGCTCCTCGCACAGCGGCTCGTCGTCCGCGCCGTCGAGCCCACCTGGCTTCGTGTCCAGGTCGACGATGGCCAGATCGCCGAGGAGTTGCTACAGGCTGGCGCGGTTCGCGAGTGGACGGCGGCGCGTCGCTTCGTGCTGACCGTAGGCAATGCGGGCGGGCTCGAGGTCGATCTTAACGGCCGTCGTATACCGCCGCTCGGGGCCCGTGGCGCGGTGATTCAGAAGCTCGTGCTGCCCCAGGACGCCGCCCCTGAGGGTTCCTGATGGGGTTCTTCGACTCGCTGGCCGACCGTTTTCGGCAGGGGCTCGAGCGCTCGCGCGAGGCCATGACCTACGGGCTCGACAGCCTGCTGAGCCTCGGGCGCACGGTCGACGAGACGATGCTCGAAGAGCTCGAAGAGCTGTTGCTCGCCTCCGACCTCGGTGCCGAGACGGCCCGCGAGTTCGTCGCGCGGGTGCGGGCCGAGGCAAAGCGATCCGGCGAGCTGTCGGGTGCAGATGTGCGGGCCCTGCTCGGGCGATTCCTGGAAGAGGCGCTGGCGGGAGCGGCCGCCCCGCTCGATCTCGATGCCCGCCCGAGCGTCATCCTCATGCTCGGCGTCAACGGGGCCGGGAAGACAACGACCGCGGGCAAGCTGGCAGCGGCGCTCGGAGAGTCTGGCAAGAGCGTCCTGCTCGCAGCGGCAGATACCTTCCGCGCCGCCGCCGTCGAGCAGCTCGAAGAGTGGGGACGCCGGGCGAGAGCGGAAGTGATCCGTCAGGCTAGCGGCGCGGATCCTTCGGCCGTGGTCTTCGACGCTGTCAAGGCCGCCATGGCGCGCCGGGTCGACGTGCTGCTGGTGGACACGGCCGGGCGCCTGCACACGAAGAGCAACCTGATGGATGAGCTCGCGAAGCTCAAGCGTGTGGTCGCCCGCCAGCTACCGGGGGCCCCTCACGAGACCCTGATGGTGATCGAGGCGCCGACAGGGCAGAACGGACTCCAGCAGGCGAGGCTCTTTCATGAGGCGGTCGGGCTTACCGGGCTCGTGCTGACCAAGCTCGACGGCACGGCCAAGGGCGGGATCGTGGTGCGGATCTGGAGGGAGCTCGCTGTCCCGATCAAGCTCGTCGGGACCGGAGAGCGCGTGGAGGACCTCCAGCCGTTCGATCCGAAGAGCTTCGTCGCGGGGCTGGTGGGCGGGCCGTGAAGGCCACCCCTTCGACCGTGGTCGACGCGCGCTGGATGGGCAGGGCGCTGGAACTCGCGGAGCGCGGGCTCGGGCTGACCTCGCCAAACCCGGCCGTCGGTGCCGTTGTCGTCGTCGCCGGGCGCGCGCTCGGCGAAGGATTCCACGCACGGGCGGGCGGGCCGCATGCGGAGGCCGAGGCGCTCGCCGCGGCCGGCCGGTATGCCCGTGACGCGACGCTCTACGTCACGCTCGAGCCCTGCAACCATGCCGGTCGCACGCCGCCATGCGTCGATGTCATCCTCAGCGCCGGCATCGCTCGGGTCGTGGCGGCCGTGCCGGACCCGAACCCGAAAGTCGCTGGCGGAGGGGCCAGAGCCCTCGCCGCCGCAGGCATCGACGTCACCCTCGGCTGTCGAGAGCGGGACGCGATGACGCTCAACCGTCCCTTCTTCACCGCCGCCCGGCGCGGCCGTCCCCAGGTGACGCTCAAGTGGGGCGCCACGCTCGACGGCAAGATTGCCGATCGTGACCGGACCTCGCGCTGGATCACGGGCGAGGCTGCTCGCGGCGAAGGGCACCGGCTCCGCCGCATCAGCGACGCCGTGGTCGTGGGCATAGGCACCGCGCTCGCCGACGATCCGGCGCTCGATGTGCGGGTCGGGTCACCCTGGCCTCGAGAGCCTCTCCGCGTGGTGGTCGACAGCCGAGCGCGCCTTCCAGCTCATGCCCGGGTCATCGCCGCTGGGAGCCCGGAGCGCGTTGTCATTGCCGTCACGGACGGCGCCGATCCCGATCGAGTCGGGCGGCTCGAGGCGCGCGGGGTGAATGTTCTTCGGTGCAAGGAGCAGGAGAGCCGAGTCGACCTGGTCGATCTGCTAGCCCGGCTGGGTGGGTTGGATGTGGTCGGGGTGCTCGTGGAGGGCGGAGCCGAGCTGGCCGGCGCATTCCTGCGTGCGGGGCTCGTGGACCGGGTCGCAGCTTTCGTGGCTCCCATGCTACTCGGAGGCGGCATGGCGCCCGGCCCCATCGCGGGCGCGGGGCTGCCGCTGCCGGAGGGGCTTCGCCTCGAGCGTCTCGAGGGTCGGCCGGTCGGGTACGACTGGCTTCTCGAAGGGGATGTCGTTGCGTCGGGGCGGGCTTAAGATGTTCACCGGCATCGTCGAGGAACGGGGACGGGTGCTTGACCGCAGGGGCTCGCGCCTCACGGTCGAGGGGAGCCAGGTACTCCGCGGAACCGAGCTGGGCTCAAGCATCGCCGTCAATGGGGTCTGCCTCACGGCGGTCGAAGTGGCAGCCCCGCGGGTGGGCTTCGATCTCGGTCCCGAAACGCTTGCGTCGACTGCGCTCGGTGACCTCGCATCAGGCGATCCGGTCAACCTCGAACGGCCGATGCGGCTCGACGGCTTCGTGGGGGGCCACCTCGTCCTGGGTCACGTCGACGGGGTGGGCATGGTGGCCGCGATGGATCGAGAGGGAGAGACGGCCCGGCTCAGGATCGAATGGAGGGACCCGTCACTGGCGGCGCTCGTGATTCCCAAAGGCTCGGTGACGGTGGACGGTGTTAGCCTGACTGTCGCGGCCCTCATGGAGCGGGCCTTCGAAATCATGCTGATCCCGCATACACTGGAGCACACGACCCTGGGAGGCCTCAAGACCGGTCGGAGGGTCAACCTGGAGATGGATGTGATCGGCAAGTACGTGCTGCGAGCGTTGACCCTGAGAGGGGAGCTACCGTAATGACCGACGGCCGACGGGAGTTCGCGAATGTCGAGGAAGCGCTGGAGGACATTCGCGAGGGGCGGGTCATCGTCGTCGTCGATGACGAAGACCGCGAGAACGAGGGTGATTTCGTGATGGCCGCCGATCGGGCCACGCCCGAGGCGGTCAATTTCATGATCGTGCATGGCCGCGGCCTCATGTGCATGCCGATGGCGGGCGAGCGCCTCGAGGAACTCCAGATCCCGATGATGGTCAGCGACAACACCGCGCCTCTGGGCACCGCCTTCACCGTGAGTGTGGATGCCCGCCGCGGCGTCACCACCGGCATCTCGGCCTACGACCGCGCGGTCACCATCCGGACGCTCGTCAGCCCGACCGCACGGCCGGAAGACCTCACCCGCCCGGGGCACATCTTCCCGCTCCGCGCCATGCCTGGTGGAGTCCTGCGGCGCGCCGGCCACACCGAAGCCGCCATCGACCTGGCGCGGCTGGCCGGGTGCTATCCGGCGGGCGTGATCTGCGAGGTGCTGGACGACGAGGGTGGTATGGCGCGGGTGCCGGGCCTTCTGGCAATCGCGCGACAGCACGGTCTCAAGTGCATCACCATCAAGGACCTGATCGAGTACCGGATCCAGAAGGAGAAGCTGGTCCGGCGGGCCGCCACGACCGTGCTGCCGACAGAGTACGGCCAGTTCACCTGCATCGCGTACGAGACCACGGTGGACGACCGCTTGCCGCTGGCGCTCGTGATGGGAGAGGTGCGCGGCGAGGAGCCGGTCCTGGTCCGGGTCCACTCCGAGTGCCTGTTCGGCGACGTCCTGGGCTCGCGGCGGTGCGATTGCGGCCCCCAACTCCACAAGGCGCTGGCCATCATCGAGCGCGAGAAGCGCGGCATCCTCGTCTACATGCGGCAGGAAGGGCGGGGGATCGGGCTTCTCAACAAGTTTCGCGCCTACGAGCTCCAGGATCAGGGCAAGGACACCGTCGAGGCCAACACCTCTCTGGGCTTTCAGGCCGATCTACGACATTATGGTATCGGGGCCCAGATCCTGCTCGACCTTGGTGCCAAGCGCCTCCGTATCCTGACGAACAACCCGAAAAAGATCGTCGGCATCGAGGGCTATGGGCTCCAGGTGGTCGAGCGCGTGCCCATCGAGATCCCGCCCACCGAGAGCAACCGGCGATACCTCCTGACCAAGCGCGAGAAGATGGGCCATCTCTTCTCCTCCTTCCCGGACTAGCGTGGCCGGGCGCGCTCCCAGGCCGTCAGAGCGTGCGAGCCGGCAGGCCGCTGGCCGCTTTGCCGTCATCGCTGCGCGCTTCAACGAGGCAATCTCGAAGAAGCTCGCCGACGGCGCCGTGGCCGCGCTCGGCGCGGGCGGCGTCGGGCCCGATCGCGTGGAGCTGCACTGGGTGCCGGGCTCCTTCGAGCTGCCCCAGGCGGCCATGGCGCTGGCCCGGACTGGACGCTATGCCGCCATCGTCTGCGTGGGCGTCGTGATCCGCGGCGAGACTCCACACTTCGAGTATCTCGGCGGCACCGCCGCTCACGGGCTCTCGAGGGTGGCAATGGACACGGGCGTGCCGGTGACTTTCGGCGTCATCACGTCGTTGACCGAGGAGCAGGCATGGGAGCGGGCCGGGGGCCGCGTCGGCCATCGCGGCGAGGAGGCGGCGCGCGCGGCGCTGGAGATGGCGGCTTGGATCCGGGATATCCGCGCCCGTCGCCGTCCGGGAGGCCGCTGATGGGCAAGCGGCGCAAGGCGCGTGAGCTCGCGCTCCAACTCCTGTACCAACTCGACGTCCAGAACGAGTCTTCGCCCGAGCCGTACCTGGACGAGTTCTGGACGCGCCACCCGGTGGACGTCGAGGTGCGTGACTTCACGGAGGCCCTGATCCGGGGCACCAAGTTCCACGAGGCGAAGATCGACGAGATGATCTCCCAGTACGCGGAGAACTGGGAGATCGAGCGCATGGCAGTCGTGGACCGCAATATCCTGCGGCAAGGCATCTTCGAGCTCTTGTGGGAAGAGGGCGTTCCGCCCAAGGTCGCCATCAACGAGGCGCTCGAAGTGGCCAAGAAGTTCAGCACTCAGGAGTCGAGCCGCTTCATCAACGGTGTCCTGGACCGCATCCACAAAGAGCTCCGGCCCTCGGGCTGAGGCCTGCGTGCGCTACGCGGTCCTGTCGGATGTTCACGGCAATCTCGAAGCCCTGTCCGCGGTGCTCGCCGACGCCAGTGCGGCGGGCGCGGGGGGGTTTCTCTGTCTCGGGGATACCGTGGGTTACGGCGCCGATCCGGTCGCCTGCACGGAGATTCTGGGAGAGCGCGCCGTGCGCATGGTCGCCGGCAATCACGAGCACGGCGCCCTCGGCCTGATCGATCTCGCGTGGTTCAACCCCGTCGCCCGCGCCGCCGCGCTCTGGACTCGCGAGCGTCTGGGGGCGGACCACGCTGCGTACCTGTCGGGGTTGCCCCTGACCGTCGCGCTCGGGGAGGCCACCTGTGTCCACGCGAGCCCGCGCAACCCCGAGGAATGGGATTACCTGGTCTCGGCGGAGGACGGCTGGGCCGCGTTCCCTGACTTCGCGACCCGGCTCTGCTTCGTCGGTCACTCGCACCGGCCGGGCGTCTGGTCGCTCGGGTCGAGTGGTCCCGACCACGAGGACCTGGGTGGGCCCGAGACGAACGGACGGCGGATCGACTTCCTCGACGGGCGGCGATACATCGTGAACGTGGGCAGCGTCGGTCAGCCGCGCGATCGGGACCCGCGAGCGGCCTACGTCGTCTGGGATGAGGAGGAGCGTAGCGTCACGCTGCGACGTGTGGCGTACGACCACCGCGCCGCGGCGGCCAAGATCCTCGCCGCCTCGCTGCCGCGCGCGCTGGCTGACCGCCTCGCGCATGGAGTCTAGCCGGCTCGAGGTGAGCCCTGCGGCGCGGCGGCGACTCGGGCTCCTTGCCTCTGGCATCGCCGGGGCGCTGGCCTTCCCCACCACGGACTGGTCGGTCCTGGCGTGGATCTGGATGGTACCGGCCCTGGTCAGTGCGTCCGAAAGCTCTCCCCGGGGCGCGCTCGCCGATGGATGGCTTGCCGGCACGACCTTTTTCCTCGTTCTCCTCCGCTGGCTCGATCACACCTTCCAGAACTACAGCACCATCCCGTGGCCACTGACATGGATGCCCATCGGGGCGCTGGCAGCGTACTGCGGGCTCTATCTCGGAGCGACGGCGGGCGCGGTGTCGTGGCTCGCCGGACGTGTCGGCCGCGGATGGGCGCTCTGCGCCTCGCCAGCGCTGTGGGTAGCTGGAGAGTGGATACGCGGGTGGCTGATGGGAGGATTTCCCTGGGGGCTCCTCGGCTACTCCCAGCACCGCAGGCTGGCGGTCATCCAGGTCGCGGAGTTGGCCGGCGTCTATGCCGTTTCCCTGCTCATCGTCGCGATCAACGCGGCGCTGGCGGCGCTGTTCGTCATGGGCTGGCGCCGTGCTCTGCCTGGATTGACCGCCGCTCTACTTCTGCTCGCGGCCACGCTTGGATTCGGGTGGTGGGCGCTGAGGCAAGACCACGGGTCGGCTGCGGAGGGCTCCGCGGCGGGTCGCACGCCGCGCTCGCTCGACGTGGCCATCATCCAGCCGTCGATCGAGCAGACGCTCAAGTGGGATCCAGCCTATCAGGCCCTTGCCCTCGAGCGCTACGAGACGCTGACGCGCCAGGCTGCGCAGTCGAGGCCGGCCCTCATACTTTGGCCGGAGACGGCGGCACCGATCTTCCTGCGCGGGGACCCCATCCTGCTCGCCAGGCTGACGGCGCTCTCGGCAGATCTGAGAGTGCCGATTCTGGTCGGCTCCATCGACCGCCTGCCCGGTGCCCGGGGCCGATTCCTGAACAGCGCTTTTCTGCTGGGAGAACAAGGGATTAGAGACAAGTATGATAAGATTCACCTCGTGCCGTTCGGCGAGTACATCCCGCTCGCCGGTCTGATCGGCTTCGTCAGGAGCTGGGCCGAGTTCATCTCGGACTTCGCCCCCGGAACCCGGCAGACGGTGTTCCAGTTGCCCGGGGCTCCCTTCGGTACGGTCATCTGTTACGAAGTCATTTTCCCCGAACTCTTCAGGGGTTTCGCGGTCGAGGGCGCGAGCTTTATGGCCAATATCACCAACGACGCGTGGTTCGGGGAGACGAGCGGGCCGTGGCAGCACCTCGGCATGCTGCCCCTGCGCGCCGTCGAGAACCGTCTCGCCATCGCGCGGGCTGCGAACACGGGCGTGTCCGCGTTCGTGAGCCCGACGGGCATCGTGGCGCCCATCCTGCCCCTGCTCGAGAGAGGGTTCATCTCGGCGCGGGTGCCCCTGCGCGAGCGAAGCACGCTCTACACGCGCTGGGGCGACTGGCTGCCGTATCTCTGTCTGGGCTTCTCAGTGGCGGCGCTGGCGGTCGGGCTCAAGAGGCGGCCGGCCTAGCCATGCTGGGAGACCTCAAGCGGAATCTGGCCGACGTCGAGAAGCGGCTCCAGGACCTCCGGGGGCATCTTTGACGTTGCCGTCAAGGAAGCCCGACTCGCCCAGATCGACCAGGAGATGTCGGCGCCGGCCTTCTGGGACGACAGCCGCAAGGCGCAGGGGCTGGTACAGGAGCGCGCAGACCTCGCACGGACGGTCGGCCGCTTCAAGGAGATCTCGCAGCAGGCCGAGGACTTGCGGGTCCTGTGGGAGATGGCCACGGAGGCCGCGGATGAGAGCGAGGCGCCCGGGCTCGAGCAGGGGCTCTCATCGCTCGCGCGCGATCTGGAGGCCTTCTCCATCAAGATCGTGCTCTCCGGGCCGCAGGACAGGAAGAACGCGATTCTCTCGATCCATCCCGGCGCCGGCGGTACGGAGTCCCAGGACTGGGCGCAGATCCTCATGCGCATGTACCTCCGCTGGGCCGAGCGTGCCGGCTTGAAGGCGGAGGTCCTGGACCTGCTGCCGGGCGAGGAGGCTGGCATCAAGTCCGCCACCATCGAGATGACGGGCGAGTACGCCTACGGCTACCTCAAGAGCGAGATCGGCGTGCACCGGCTCATCCGCATCTCGCCGTTCGACGCCTCCAAGCGACGGCACACTTCCTTCGCCTCGGTCTCGGTCATCCCCGAGGTCGAGGACGTCGAGGTCGTGGTCAAGGACGAGGAGATCCGCGTCGACGTCTATCGCTCCTCGGGGCCAGGCGGCCAAGGAGTCAACACCGCCGACTCGGCGGTGCGGCTCACGCACCTGCCCACGGGGATCGTGGTCGCCTGCCAGAACGAGCGCTCGCAGCTGCGCAACCGCGACACGGCCATGCGCATCCTCAAGTCGCGCCTCTACCAGGTCTACGAGAAGAAGCAGCGCGAGGAGCTGGCCGAGCTGAGTGGGGAAAAGAAGGACATCGCCTTCGGCAGCCAGATCCGCACGTACACCTTCCACCCCTACCAGATCATCAAGGACCACCGCACGGGAGTCGAGGTGGGCAATGTCGAGGCCGTGATGGACGGGGGTATCGACGTCTTCATCGAGGCGTACCTGGCCTCCGGCAAGGCCTCGTAGCGTGGGTGGCGTCCCACCGACTGAGGGCCAGCCGGGCGAGCCCAACCCGCTCGTCCGCCGCCGGCTCGAGAAGCTTGAGGCGCTTCGCAGGAGCGGCATCGACCCCTTTGGGCAGCGATTCGGGGTCACGCACTGGGCTGGCGACCTCGCGCGGCGGCACCACGAGGCCGCCGAGGAGAAGCTCAAGGCTGTCGGCTCCGTCGCCGTGGCAGGGCGGGTCGTGGCGCTCAGACACCATGGCAAGACCTGCTTCGCGCACCTGAGAGACCAGTCGGGCCAGATCCAGCTCTACGCGCGGAGCGATGCCCTGGGCGAGCGCTATGCCTCCTTCACCGACCTTGACGTGGGCGACTTCATCGGGGTCACGGGCGAGCTGTTCCGGACGCGAACCGGCGAGCTGACGGTGGCCGTGCGCGCCTTCGAGCTCCTCGCCAAGTCGCTGCGCCCGCTGCCGGAGAAGTGGCACGGCCTTAAGGACGTCGAGACGCGATATCGGCGGCGCTACGTGGACCTCGTCATGAATCCGCAGGTCCGCGAGACCTTCGTGACGAAGAGCCGGTTGATCCGGGAGCTCCGCGCTTTCCTCGAGGCGCGGGGGTTCCTCGAGGTCGAGACGCCGATGATGCAGCCCATTCCGGGGGGCGCTGCGGCGCGGCCCTTCGTGACGCACCACAACGCGCTGGATATGCCGCTCTACCTCAGGATCGCGCCCGAGCTCTACCTCAAGCGGCTGGTCGTGGGCGGCCTCGATCGTGTTTACGAGATCAACCGCAGCTTCCGGAATGAAGGCATCTCGACCCAGCACAATCCGGAGTTCACCATGCTGGAGTTCTACCAGGCCTACGCCGACTACAACGACCTCATGCAGCTCACCGAGGAGATGTTCGTCGACCTCGGACAGACGCTGCGGGGGCGCCTCGAGCTGAGCTATCAGGGCGAGACGATCAGCCTCGCCCCGCCGTGGCGTCGCCTGCCCTTCTTCCAGGCGCTGGGCGAGGCCCTCGGCGTGGCGGTGACGCCGGCCACCCCCGCCGCCGAGGTGGCGCGCGCCGCCGCCGCGCGCGGGGTCGCGGTGCCAGCGGGGCGAGCGCAGTGGAGGCGTGGGGGCTGGTGTTCGACGCCCTCGTGCAGCCGGAGCTGCTGCAGCCCACGTTCGTGATCGACTTCCCCATCGAGCTCTCGCCGCTGTCCAAGCGCAAGCGCGACGACCCTCGCTTGGTGGATCGCTTCGAGCTGTACATCTGCCGGCGCGAGATCGCCAACGCGTACTCCGAGCTCAACGACCCCA
>WNGB01010661.1_pt1 | contig 21608 bp, 21 predicted proteins | sample 5400681 | NCBI WGS metagenome assembly WNGB01 (sample SAMN13153367, study PRJNA577476) | soil metagenome | isolation source: 115 cm soil or saprolite under grassland replicate 2 | place: USA:California | collected 2016-06-15
CCCCAGACCTTCTCCGTCTGGACCTCGACCCCCGCCACGCTGTCGACGACGACGAGGGCGGCGTCGGCCACGCGCAGCGCCGAGCGCGCCTCGGAGAGGAAGTTCGCGTATCCCGGCGCATCCAGCAGGTTCAGCTTGGCCTTGCGCCATTCCCCGTAGGCCACGGCCGTCTGCAGGCTGATCTTCCGCTCGATCTCGTCGGGATCGAAGTCGGTGACGGTCGTTCCGTCGTCCACGCGGCCGAGGCGGTTGACCGCGCCCATGTCGAAGAGCATCGCGGAGACCAGCGATGTCTTACCGCAGCCTCCGTGGCCGACGATGGCCACGTTGCGGATGGCGGATGGCTCGTAGACCTTCATGCCGAAAACCCCCCCCGCGCTCGTTGTTGCGCGGCTGTCGGTGGTCGTTCGTTCATCGTAAGCAAGCGCGTCCGTCTGTCGGTGGCCACCGTTCTCCTCGGGGACGCCGCGAGAGGGGGGGACGGGCCGGCTCGACAGGGCAGCGGCCGCGTGGGCCGCGGGGCCCCAGGGCCGGCCGAAACCGGATCATAACAGGCAGGCGCCTATAATGGCCAGATGCGGGCTCTGCGCGCACGCGTCCTGATGGCCATCGACGCGACGGGAGTGGCCGGGGCCTCCGTCTCCGGCGGCCCGGGCACGCCGCGCATCCGGTCTTTCGCGCGGGCTCCGCTCTCTCCGGGGGCGCTCGTCCCCGGTCCCTTCGACCCCAACGTCGTGGGCGGGCCCGAGGTCCAACGGGCCCTGAGCGAGGTGGCGGCGGGGGTGGAGGGCGGCCGGGGCCCGGTCGCCCTGATCCTTCCCGAGGGAGTGGCGCGGACCGCGCTTCTCGACGTCCCGTCGGGGGTGACGGCGCGCGAGTTCGCACGGTACCGGATCACGGCCGGGCTGCCGTACCCGCCGGACGAGGCGCTGGTGGACGTCCTGCCCCTCCATGGGGGCCGGGTGCTGGCGGCGGCGGTCCGCCGCCGCGTCATCGAAGGGTACGAAGCCGTCGCGGCGGCGGCCCGACTCGACATCGAGCGGCTGGACCTGGCGCCGCTGGCCGCGCTCTCCGCTCTCGCGCGCGAGCCGCGGGGCCCCGCGGTCTCGGTGGACGTCATCCTCGGCGACCGCGCCCTGTCCCTGGCCGCCTGGCAGGGAGGGGTGGTCCACGTCTTCCGCACGAGGCGGCGCGAGTCCGGCCCGCGCGAGCCGCTCTGGCTCGGACGCGAGGTGGACCGGACGGCGGTCCTGGCCGGCAACGGGTCCGCTCCACGCATTCGCGCCGTCGGCCCGGGCGCGGCGGCGCTGCTGCGCGCCTGGCAGGACGAAGGCCGCGCGGGCGAGCCGGGCTGGCGCGCGGAAGGAGCGCTGCCCGTGGAGGCCACCGAGCTGGCCTGGCTGGGCGCGGCCCTGGCCTGACCGCGATGCGCGACTTCTCGAGCCGCCCGCGCCGCCGCCCCCCCCCGCCCGTGGATCTCGGGCTGATCGGGGTCGGCCTGCTCACGTTGATCTTCGCGGGATACGCGACGGGCACGTCGTGGGCGGATTTCAAGCGCGCGCGGCAGCACGTGGCCGACGTCCAGCGCGACACGCAGGCGGCGCAGGCGCGCCTGAAGACGATGGAGGCACGCTCCGCGCCCACGGCGGCCCTGGCCACCCAGGCCCTGCTGAGCGCGGATGCGCCGCCGCCGCGGCTGCTCTCCGACCTTGCCGCCCTGATGCCGGCGGACGTCAAGCTCGACTCCCTGGCCCTCACCTACGGCGACGGGATCGGCATGACCATGCAGGTCTCCGCGAAGAGCGCGGGCGCCTACGAGGGCTTCCTCCAGCGGCTGGAGGGCTCGCCCCTGTTCGACGACGTCGTCCCCGGAGAAGAGGCGCGGGACGGCGGAGTCACCGCCTCCATCCAGATGCGCTACCGCGGAGGGTCGCGGTGATCGCGCGCGGGATCGCGGCGGCGCTCCTGGCCGGGGCCATCGTCCTCTACTCCGCCGTGGCCCTTCCCATGCGGCGCCAGGCCGCGGCCGCCGCGGACGACTATCGCCGGGCGCGCGACGAAGCGCGCGACATGCGCGCGCGCCTGGCCCGTCTGGAACGGCGCGACGCCGCCCACCTGCGCGCGGCCACCGCCCTCGCCGCCGCGACGCCGGCGGGCACCGTGCAGAAGGTGCGACGCTCGGTGGTGCAGACGCTCCTCAGTGCGCGGGTTTCCGGCGTGCGCCTCGGGGTCACGGCGGCACGCGCGCCCTACGCGGCGCGGGTGCACCTGAGCGCCGTCGGTCCCTTCCCCGCGGTGATGGCGCTGGCGGGCCTCATCGCGCGGCCGGAGACGGGAGTCGTGCTCGAGCGCGTCCGCCTGGGACCGCGCGTGGACGGCGTGATGCTGGAGCTCGACGGGGTCACGCTGGGGGGCGGGCAATGAGAGGCCGGGTCCTGGCCGTCGCCGCCCTGATTGCCGCCCTCGCGTTCTACCTGCTGCGGGAGGCCGGGGGGCCCGGCCCCTCGCCGGGGGGACCCGATGCCTCTCGGGCGACGCCACCCGTCACCCTCGTCGGCGATGCTTCGGCCGCGCCCAGTCCGCCGCTGCGAAACGTGTTCGAGTACGTCAGCGCCGCCTCGCGTCCCGCGGCGCCCACGCGCAGCCTGGCGGCAGTGGCGCCGGTCGCGCCCGCGGCGCTGGCCTCCCCGCCCGGGCCGCCGCCCCTCCGTCTGGTGGGACTCCTACGGCGAGGAGCTCAGGTCAAGGCGGCGCTCGCCATCATGGGTGAGACGGTCGTCCTTGCGGCCGGCGAGTCCGCCGGCGGCTACACCGTGCTGGCGATTGATGACGATGAAGGAGTGCGAGTGAGAACGCCCGACGGCGGCACGGTCGTCCTGGTCCCGACGTCCGATCGATGACGGAAGCCGAACTCCGGACGTCTACGTACGGGTCTTACGGAACGCGACGTTGAGGATGCCCTCCAGGAAGAGCCGTGCCGTGACCACTCCCAGAGCGACGCCCGTGAGGGCTGTGGTGACTTCCACCATGACCTGCATCTCCGCCTCCTGCCCTTCCTTGAGCAAGAGGCATGCCGAGGACCTATGGGCGGGCAAATCACGTGCATAGGGGCCATCTGCCGAGGGCCGCCGTTGCGAGCGTGTTCGAACCCACGCGCTTTCGTGTAAGGCCTGACACCCTCAGGGCAGGTTCGTCCACACCTGGCCACGTCCTTCTGTCGCCTTCAGGTAGTACGGCTCGAACCGGCTCCGAATGCGGGCGACGGCGGCCGTCCGCACGTCCGTCGCCGGCGCAACCGCATCGGAGACAAGGACATAGGCCTGCCGAAGCCGTGTCGGAGCGGCGCCCGCGGGAGGGAGGCGGGGGCCCATGGCCGCGATCACCTGCTCGATGCGAACGTCCCGCCGGCGCGCCGGTGAAGGTCACGCCCGCCTCCGGGGTCGAACCGGCCTTGTAGGGACGAGAGGGCCGGAAGTCGTCGGGCGAGTCCACGTAGAACAGCGGCGGCACCTCCTGGGGCGCGCGCAGCCCCATCACGTACTGGTCGAGCGGGCCGTAGCCGCGTGCGAAGTCCACCGTCTCGAAGCGGCCGCCGCCGAGGTCGCGGATCGAGTTGCCTTCCAGCACCGAGGCCTGCGTATCGAGGAAGAAGCTCCAGTGCACCGCGCCCCGGCCGAGGAGCGCGGAGCTGAGCGCGCCGCTGCCCTCGCGGAAACGGAGGCGGGCCAGCCAGCGATGCCCGACCTCGTGCGCGAGGAACTCGAATCCATCGGACCCCAGGTAGGGATCGACCGCGTCCCTGTACACGACGCTCTCCAGCGTTCCCGCGCTGCCCCAGGCCGCCGCGGCGTCGACGGGCTCGAGCCCGATTCCCGTGACCGCATTCTTGATGTTCAGCTCGAAGGCCAGCGTTCCCGGCGCGGGATTGAGCGGGCGGGTGGTGTAGACGACGACCTGCTCGAAGGCGTCGGCGTGCGACGCGTAGAAGCGGCGGAGCACGGACACGAGGTCCAGCTTCTCCGTCTCGCTGAAGCGCTCGACGAGCGCGCCCGCCGCGCCCATCGAGGTCGAACGGGTTGCGCGACACGAGCAGATCGCCCTGGTCGGCGAGGAGGGCGACGCCGTCGGCGTCGCGGTCGGCGGGAGCGTCCGTCCGTGCCCCCGCCGCCGTCGCGGCCGCCGCCCAGGCATGCAGGGCCAGCGCATGGCGCGCGCCGTCGGGTCCGGTGCCGCACCAGGCGGCATCCTCCGCGGCGGAGGGGCCCGCACCCGCGAAGATCGCACCGACGAGCCCGGGGGCGATCGCGCGCAGGACCGGTCCGGGAGGCGTGCGCACGCCGCGATTCTACCCATCCGCGGCGCGCGACGGACACCGGCCGGAATACGGCTCGCGTTGAAAGGCCCGTGGGCGCATGATATTTTCCACGCGACTCGCGGGTGCGAGAAAGAAGGAGAGAGAGCCGAGCTGAGGGCCCTCCATGCCCAAGAAAGAAAAGTTCGGGAAGTTCGTGCTCCTCGACGAGGTCGAGACCTCCGGCCTCGGCACCGAGTACCGCGCGGCCAAGCTCAGCCCGGCCGGCCTCGAGAAGATCGTCGCCATCCTCCGCGTCCGGCCCCACCTTTCCGCCCGCGCGGAGACGGTGAAGAGCCTGATGGAGCAGGTGAAGTTCGCGGCCCAGCTGCAGAACGCCAACATCGTCAAGCTGTTCGGCGCCGGCAAGATCGACGCGTCCTTCTACATCTCGCACGAGTTCATCGAGGCCAAGAGCCTGCAGGCCGTCTTCAACCGGGGCCGGCAGGAGGGCTTCCCGTTCTCGGTGGACCACGCGCTCCTCATCGTCAGCAAGGTCTGTTCGGCCCTCGAGTACGCGCACGCGCGCAAGACGGAAGGCGGCGTCCGCTACTTCCACGGCATGGTCACGCCGTCGAACGTGATCGTGTCGTACGAGGGCGAGGTGCGCACGCGCGGATTCGGCTACTGGCCGGCCCGCGTGCGGGAGGCGGGTGGCCTCACCGAAGAAGAGGCGATGTACCTCGCGCCGGAGCAGGCGGCGGGCGGCGTGGGCGACACGCGGTCGGACCTCTTCGCGGTCGGCGCCCTCCTCTTCCAGATGCTCACGGGCGAGGCGTTCTTCCAGGGCGGACGCGCGGTCGACATCGCCAAGCGGGTCGCCGACGCCAAGCTGTTGAACCCGACGACAGACGACGACGCGCTCCCGAAGCCGATCCGGGAGATCCTGCGGGGGTCGCTGACCCAGGATCCGGGGGAGCGGTTCGCGGAAGTACAGGAGATGCGCAAGGGCGTGGACACGCTCCTCTTCTCGGGAGACTTCGCGCCGACGACGTTCAACCTCGCCTTCTTCATGCACTCGCTGTTCCGGGACGACATCGACCGCGAGACGAAGACGCTGAAGGAGGAGAGGGAGGCGAGCTACCTCGAGTACATCACCGACGACGTGCGCAACGCGCCGGCCACCCTGCCGCCCATGCCTGCGCCGTCCGCGGCGGCGATCGCGGCCGCCGGCGCCGCGGCGGCCGCGGCCGCGGGCGTGGCCACCGCCGCGGCACCCTCCGCCTCGCCGAGACCCGTCCCGGCCACGGTCGCCGGGCCGGCCGCGGCCGAGGCGCCGCGTCCGAGCCAGGCGCTGCCCCTGGTGCCGCCCCCGCCCAAGCACGCCGCCCCGGCGCACGCGGGCGCCAGCGGTTCGCAGGCGCCGCCTTCCAGCGCGTCGGGCGCGGGGCATGCGGCCGTAAACCCGCCGGAGGCGGCCTCCGCCCGCGAAGCCGCGGCCGGTTTCACCTTCCACAAGGCCGACAAGACGGGCAGCAAGATGCCGCTCATCGGCGGCCTGGCCGCCGTCCTGCTCATCGCGGCCGTGGGCGCCTCTTTTGTCCTCAAGGGACGCGGCGCGCCCGCGACGCCGTCGTCGACGACGCCGCCACCGACCACGATGAGCGCGGAGATGATGGCCCTTTCGCAAAAGGCCAAGGATCTGGAAGCGAAGCTCCAGGCGCTCGAGGCGGAGAAGGCGGCCGCGTCCGCGAAGGCGGAGGAGGACGCGCGCAAGAAGGTCGAGGCCCAGGCCCGGGCGCGCGGCCAGGCCGTCGACCCCGACGCCCTTGCCCGCGCTCAGGACGAGGCGCGCAAGAAGGCGCAGGCGGAGCAGGATCGGAAGGCGCAGGCGGACCGGAAGCGGCTGGAGGACGAGCAGAAGGTCGCGGAGGCCCAGCTCGCGGAGGAGCAACGCCGGGCGGAGGAGGCCCGCGCCGCCGCCGCGGCGGCGGCCGCGTCACAGGCGCCGCCCACCACCGTCGCCGCCGCGCCGCCGCCGCCCCCCACCACCGTCGCGATCAAGCCCGGCTCCCTGGTCGACGTGAACGATGCGGGCGTGATCGCGCCCGTGGCCCTGAACAAGCCGAGCTTCACGTATCCCCCGATCGCCCTGCGCCAGAGGATCGAAGGCAAAGTCGACCTGAGCGTCCTCGTGGACGAGCGAGGCGGAGTCGCGGACACGCGCGTCGTCTCGGGCGCCGGGGGGAAAGCCGGGCTGAACGAGGCGGCCAGCGAGTACGTGCGGCGCTGGAAATTCAGGCCCGCGACCAAAGAGGGCGTGCCGGTGAGGACGTGGACGCCCGTCAGCGTCGTCTTCATGCTGCCGCGCTGAGGGCGACGCGGAACACCGCCGCCGCGCGGCGCAGCGCGGGGGCGCATTAATGAAAAAAGGCGCCGCGCTGAGCCGCGCGGCGCCTCGGGCCGGCTAACGAGATTAACTTCCTAGTACATCCCGCCCATGCCGCCGCCGCCGTGGCCGCCGCCCGCGGGCGCTTCCGGCTTCTCCTCCGGGATCTCGCTCACGAGAGCCTCGGTGGTCAGCAGGAGCGACGCGATCGACGAGGCGTTCTGCAGCGCGGAGCGCACGACCTTGGTCGGGTCGATGACGCCCGCCTCGACCAGGTTCTCGTACTTCTCGTTGAGGGCGTTGAAGCCCTCCTCGGCCGTCTTGGACTCGCGGACGCGGGCGACGACGACCGCGCCCTCCTTGCCGGCGTTCTGCGCGATCTGGCGGAGAGGCTCCTCCAGGGCGCGGCGGATGATGTTGATGCCGACCTGCATGTCACCGGTCTCCTTCAGGGCCTCGACGGCCTTGCCGGAGCGGAGGAGGGCCACGCCGCCGCCGGGGACGATCCCCTCTTCGACGGCCGCCTTGGTCGCGTGCATCGCGTCCTCGACGCGGGCCTTCTTCTCCTTCATCTCCGTCTCCGTGGCCGCACCCACGCGGATGATGGCTACGCCGCCCACGAGCTTGGCCAGGCGCTCCTGGAGCTTCTCGCGGTCGTAGTCGGAGGTGGTCTCCTCGACCTGGGTGCGGATCTGCTTGACCCGGCCCTCGATGTCCTTCGACTTGCCGCCGCCCTCGACGATCGTCGTGTTGTCCTTGTCGATCGTCATCTTCTTGGCCTTGCCCAGGTCGTCGAGCTTGATGTTCTCGAGCTTGATGCCGAGGTCCTCGGTGATGGCCTTGCCGCCGGTGAGGATCGCGATGTCCTCGAGCATGGCCTTGCGCCGGTCACCGTAGCCGGGCGCCTTGACCGCGGCGACCTGCAGGGTCCCACGCAGCTTGTTCACGACCAGCGTGGCCAGGGCCTCGCCGTCGACGTCCTCGGCGATGATGACCAGCGGCCGGCCGAGCTTCGCCACCTGCTCGAGCACGGGAAGCAGGTCCTTCATGCTGGAGATCTTCTTCTCGTGGATGAGCACGAGCGCGTTCTCGAGGACGACCTCCATCCGCTCAGGGTCGGTCACGAAGTACGGGGAGAGGTACCCGCGGTCGAACTGCATGCCCTCGACGACCTCGAGCGAAGTCTCGAGGGTGCGGGCCTCTTCGACCGTGATCACGCCGTCCTTGCCGACCTTCTCCATCGCCTCCGCGATGATCTTGCCGATCGTCTCGTCGTTGTTGGCGGAGATGGTGCCGACCTGCGCGATCATGTTGCCCTTGACCGGCTTGCTCAGCTTCTTGAGCTCCTCGGTCACGGCCGCGACCGCCTTCTCGATCCCGCGCTTCACTTCCATCGGGTTCGCGCCGGCGGTGACGTTCTTGATGCCCTCGCGATAGATGGCCTGCGCGAGCACGGTCGCGGTGGTGGTGCCGTCGCCGGCCACGTCCGAGGTCTTGCTCGCGACCTCGCGCACCATCTGCGCGCCCATGTTCTCGAGCGCGTCCTTGAGCTCGATCTCCTTGGCCACCGTCACCCCGTCCTTGGTGATGATGGGGGAGCCGAACTTCTTGTCGAGGACGACGTTGCGTCCCTTGGGGCCGAGCGTGACCTTCACTGCGTCGGCCAGACGATTCACGCCGCGGAGGATGGCCTGGCGCGATTCGTCGCCGTAAGTAATCTGCTTCGCCATGTGGAACGGATCTCCTTAATTAATTAGCCGAGAATCGCCAGAACCTCGTCCTCGCGGAGGATGAGGTATTCCTGGCCGTCGATCTTGATGTCGGTGCCCGAGTACTTGCCGAAGAGCACGCGATCGCCGGCCTTGACGTCCATGGCGACCTTCGTACCGTTCTCGAGGATCTTGCCGTTGCCGGCGGCGATCACTTCGCCCTCCTGGGGCTTTTCCTTGGCGGTGTCGGGGATGATGATCCCGCCCTTCACGGTTTCCTTCTCCTCGATCCGTCGGACCAGCAGGCGGTCATGTAGCGGACGCACGTTCATACGCGTGAACGTCCCTTGGGTCCCGCGGGCGACCGTTAGCACTCTCACCATGCGAGTGCCAAATATAGGCGCGAGCCCGGCGGGTGTCAAGAGGAGTCCGTCGGCATCCGCGATGGGACGGACTCCTAATGGGGTCCATTAAGAGCGTCTCCCATCTCGCCGGGAGACGGTCCTCTATATCTTGTATTCCTCGATCTTCTTGCCGAGCGTGTTTCGGTGGATCTGGAGGTCCTTGGCGGCTCGAGAGAGGTTCCCCCGATGGCGCTGCAGCACGCGGGCGATGAACCGCTTCTCGAACTCGCGCCGGGCGTCCGAGAAGAGGATTCCCCGGTCGATCATCTCGGAGACGAGTGTGTCCAACTGCTGCTTCACGGAGTGACGCTCCCTTAGCCGGCGGCGACGACCGCAGAAAGCGGCGTCGCGCGCCGTGAGCGGTGTGCCGGTCAGGCGCGCGTAGGCCTCGAGGTACTTTTCTCGAGTGTGGGTCACGACGTCTTCCGGTAAGGGGGGTCCCGGAGGACGCTTGTCCCAGTCCAACGTCTCAAGGTAGTCACGCACGTACTGCTTGTCGAAGCTCGGCTGCGCGCGGCCGGGCGCATATCCGTCACGCGGCCAGAAGCGCGACGAGTCCGGAGTGAAGGCCTCGTCGATCCAGACCACGCGACCTCCGCTGGTCCCGAACTCGAGCTTGGTGTCGGCGAGGAGGATGCCGCATCCTTCCGCGTGGGCACGCGCGCGGCCGTAGAGGGCGAGGGTCAGGTCGCGCAGCTCGGCGGCGCGCGCCGCCCCCACGAGGCCCGACATCTGCGCGAACGAGATGTTCTCGTCGTGGCCGCTCTCCGCCTTGGTCGAGGGCGTGAAGATCGGCGCCTCGAGGCGCTCCGACTCGCGCAGGCCCTTCGGCAGCTCGATCCCGCAGACGGCACCCGTGCGCTGGTAGTCCTTCCAACCCGATCCGACCAGGTAGCCCCGTGCGACGCACTCGACGGGGAAGGGTTCCGTCTTCTTCACGAGCATCGACCGGAGCTCGATCTGATCGCGCACCGCGTGCAGCTCGCGCGGGTATTCGTCGACGGTGGCGGTGATGACGTGGTTCGGCACCAGATCGCCGAGGAGGCGGAACCAGAACCGCGAGAGCTGGGTGAGGACGGCGCCCTTCGCGGGGATGGGCGTGGGCAGCACGACGTCGAACGCGCTGATGCGATCGGTGGTGACGATGAGCAGGCGATCGCCGAGGTCATAGACGTCGCGCACCTTGCCCCGCCGCCAGAGCGGCAGTCCGGGTATCGACGTCTGGCTGAGAGTCGAGGAGGCGTCGAGTGTGTCCATGGGTCCTGAATGAGAGGGGCGCGAGTCTACTGGAAGCGCAAACGCGAACGCAAGAGAGAATTTTCCCGACGAGACTTTCCGGCGAAAGTGCGCGCGAAAAAAAATCGATGGCGCGGCGCGCGCGCGCGTAGAATCGACCGAGGCCCGTCGCGCGATCGCATCGCGCGGAGGGCGCGGCGCCGGACTTAGGGAGTCTTCTCCGCGACGGCGGCCGCGCCGCGCAGGCGCACGTCGCCGTGGCTCGTGCTCAGCACGACGGCGTTGCCGCCGCCGCCGAGCGTGGCCGCGAGCTTGCCCGGGCTCATCTGGGTCGCGCTCAGGCCGGGCACGTCGGTCGTGATCTCGCCCGACTGCGCGCTGGCCTGGACGTCGATGCGGCTCCCCGCGGGCACGTCGAGCTCGATCGCGCCGTGCGTCGCCGTGACCTTGACCCCGGCGCTGATCGCGCCCGCGGGCAAGAGGCGCACCCCCGCCCGCTCCGCCTCGATCTCGACGGGGCCACGGAAGCCGTCGAGCACGATCTCGTCGCCGGAGGCGCGCACGCGCGCGCCCTTCTCGAGCCCCTGAGCCCGGACGGCGCCATGGCTCACGGTGACCGTCACCGGCCCGCCGATCCGCGTGAGCGCGACGTCGTCGAAGCTGGCCTGCGCGTCGACCGCACCCTTGACGTCGGTGAGGGAGAGGTCGCCGTGCTCGGTGTGCACGCTGGCATCGCCGCCGACCTTCTCGAGGGTCACGCCCTGGAAGCTCGTCTCCACCGAGGCGCGCCCGGTCACGTCGATACCGCGGACGGCCCCGTGCTGGTCGTGGACCTCGAGATCGCCGTGCACGGTCTCGGCGGTGACGTCCCCGTGAGCGCCGCTGACGAGCAACCCGCCGACGCGCTTGGCCGAGACCTCGCCGTGCTGGACGTCCAGGGTGGCGTGCCCATCGATGTCTTCGACGGTCACGTCCCCGTGGCGATTGGTCACCTTCAGGTCGCCCTTGATGCCGCGGGCCTGCACGTCCCCGTGCCGTGCTTCGATCTCGGCCGGGCCGCCCACGCGCTCGACGCGGATGGTGTCGAACGATCCGGACACCTCCGCGCGCGCCACGTCGGCCACGTCCACGGCTCCGTGCTCGTTGTGGACCTTGACCGCCGTCCCCGGCGGCACGACGACGTCGAAGTGCGTCTCGAATCCCACCTCGTACTCGGCGCCGCTGGGGCGCTCGAGATCCGAGCGGTTGGTGAGGATGCGCAGCGTCCCGCCCTCACGGCGCGCCAGAACCTGGATCTGATCCGCATAGGCGCGCGCCTTGTCCCCCGAGGCCAGGAACACGACCTTGCGCAGCGCGATGCGCACCTCGCCGGGGGCGCCCTGGACGATCTTGACCGCGCCGAAGGCGTTCTCGACCTCGACCGGCGTGCCGGAGGGAACGACCTCGACCTGATCGGCCTTGAACGTGAAGGACGGGCCCTGGAATCGGCCGCCCATCATGAACCAGCCCCAACCGCGGGCGCCGAGGTGATTGCGCACGCGCCAGGCCGTCTCGACCGTCGATCCGAAAGCGAGGATGAGCAGCAGCAGGCCGATCTTGGCGCCCTTCATTGGGACCTCCGCGCGTGGCGACCGAGGGCGAAAGCGACCAGCTCGAGCACGCCCCACACCACGAGGGTGAGCGGCCACCAGGCGCGCAGGGTCGCCAGCAGGTCGATGCGCCCGGCGTTGCCGAGGAGCCAGGCCACGCCCACCGCGATGAGGGTGAGGGCGAGGACCAGCACCTCGGGCCTAAACGGACGGGCCATTGCCGGCCTTGCGCTGCAGCGAGCGGCGCAGGAGCACGAGCCCCGCGGCGATCAGGAGCAGCGGCCAGTACGGGACGAGGGCGGAGAGGCGGAGCCAGCCGAGGTTGTTCAGGAGGATGAGCAGGCCGATGACGGCGAGGCCGATCCCCCAGCCCGGCGACTCGATGTCGTCCTCCTCCTCCGCCTTCGCCGTGCCGCGCGTGTTGATCAGGTCGGCGCTGCGGAACGCGTCGATCATGTTCGAGAAGATGATGAAGGGCAGGAACACCGCGAAGGGGAGCGCGTGACCTTCCGCGATCAGATAGATCGAACCGGAGAAGGCGAAGAAGAAGAAGATCGCCTTGGAGAGCTGGCCGTTGTAGACCTGGCCCAGGCCCGGCATCACGAGCGACAGCAGCAGCGCCACCCACGGCGCCTTCAAGGGGCGCGGCGCGGCGACGGCGGGCGCGACCACCGTCGGGGGCGGCAGCGCCGGGTGCTCTGCGGGTGGCGTCGTGTCAGGACTGCTCATCAGGTCTCCTTTGCCACACGCGTCTACGCAGCGGCGGCGAGGCGGGTTCAGATGTTTCACCGTCGCCCTCCGCGGCCTCCGCGTTGCGGGCCGCGCCCCCGACGATGGATTCGGACTTCTTGTCGTCCCTGGGAGCTTCGTCCTTCTTGCGCCGCTCGAGCAGCCGGCGATAGTCGTCGACGCGATCGTTCACGCGATCGAGACGGCCCTCGAACGCGGTGGAGACGACGACGCGCAGCAGGCGGAGATCCTCGACCAGGCGGTCCTTCCTCTCGACCAGGTAGACGGTGGCGTTCGAGAGCCGCTGGCCCAGGCGCGGCCGCGTGGGCGCGCCGGGGACGGAGCCCGCGGCCATCACCAGCCCCGCCGTGACCACGAGCGCGAGGGCCGCCGCCACCGCCTGCACCGCGAAGGGCACTTCGGTGAGCCAGCTCGCCCAGCTCGCGGCCGCGTGGGCCCAGGCGCGCTGGCGCTCCGCGCGGCGAATGGGCGCACGTACGGCGGCCCACGACCCGCGCGCCACGCGATCGGCGAGGTCGGTGGCCGGTTCGAGCGCGGGCGCGCGCAGGAACGAAGTCACGTCCGCCATGGCCAGGCGCAGCGCGCGGCATTCCCCGCAGCCGGCGAGGTGGGAGGCGAGCTCGGCCGCCGTCACGGGGTCGAGGGCGCCGTCCAGGTCGTCGGAGAGGAGCTCGGCCGCGCGATCGCAGTCCATCGGGCTCACCGGCGGCTCTCCAGCGCGCGGCGCGCGCCCATCAGGCGGCGCGCCAGCTCCAGCCGGCCGCGGTTGATGCGGCTCTTCACCGTGCCCAGCGGGATCTGGAGGGTCGCCGCCACCTCCTCGTAGGAGAGCCCCTGGAGATCGCACAGGACGAGCGGCTCGCGCAGGTCGGCGGGCAGGGCGCGCAGGCCGCGGTGGACGATCCGCGCCTGCTCCGCGCGCTCGAGGCTGCGTAGCGGACTCTCGTCACTGGCCGGCACCACGTCGAGCACTGCGGGATCCTCGATGCGGCGCGATCTCTCCTCGCGCCGGCGGCGATAGTTGTCGATGGCATGGTTGCGTGCGACGGTGCCGACCCATGTTCCGAAGGCCCCGTCCGACTCGCGATAACGATCCAGGCTCTGGAACACCTTCACGAAGATGTCCTGCGTCAGGTCCTCCGCCTCGTCCACCCGGCCCACGAAGCGATAAGCGATTCCGAACACGCGGCGGGTGTGAAGGGTCACCAGCTCGCGCCAGGCTGCCTCGTCCCCCTGCCGGCAACGTCCGACCAGATCGGTGCCGCTGTCGGTCAACGATGGCGCCGCTTGCAGTGGGGACGGCCCATCACTGAGCCGTAACGCACGGCCGGGACTCCAAGTTCAAGAATCTGCGCGGCGGCCGCGTTTGACCCACGCGCGCGCAGTGTAGTAGAGTCCTCACCGCTCATCAAACCCAACAGTCAAAAGCATTTGCACGGAATTCCTGGGTGATGTCGTCGCGGCGGTGGCGCCTGGCCGGAGGGGCGCTGCTCGCCCTCGTCCTTCTCGCCCTCTTCTTCCGGGGAGTGGATTGGAAGGAGCTGGGAGCGGCCTTCCGATCCGCCAACCACGCCTACCTCGCTGGCGTCGTGGCCGTGACCATCCTGACCTATCTCCTCCGGGCCTGGCGATGGGGGAGCCTGCTGGCGCCGCTCGCGCCCGTCCCCCTGCGCGACCTCTTCTCCGCCACGTTCGTCGGGTTCATGACCGGGCTGCTGGTCCCCCGGGCGGGGGAGGTGGTCCGGCCCTACCTGATCTCGCGGCGCCATCCGATCCGTACGTCCGCCGGTTTCGCGTCGATCATCCTCGAGCGCCTGCTCGACGTCGTGACCGTGCTGCTGCTCTTCGCCCTCTACCTCTACGTCCTGCCGACGCCGTCCGCGCAGACCCGGGGACCGCTCCTCGGCTACCTCAAGCTGGGCGGAGCCCTGGCCGGAGTGGCCGCGGTCGTGGTGCTGGCCGTGCTCCTGCTCCTCCACGGTCACGCGGAGGTCGTGGTGAGGCTGCTGCGGCGCGTGCTCTCACCCCTGCCCGCGCGATGGGTCGATGCGATCGCGGGCGCGGTCGCGACCTTCGCGGAGGGCCTGGCCGTGCTGAAGGCTTCCCCCGCGCACCTGCTCTTCATCTTCGGCCAGTCCGTGCTCGTGTGGCTCAGCATCGACCTCGGCATCTGGTGGAACAATCGCGCATTCGGATTGGACCTTCCCTTCCATACGTCGTTCCTCATGGTGGCGTTCCTCACCGTCGGAGTGGCCGCGCCCACGCCGGGCGCGGTCGGTGGTTTCCACGAGTTCTACCTTCTCGCCCTCACGCAGGCCTTCGCGGTGGACAAGCACACGGCGGCGGCGGCGGGCATCGCGTGCCACGCCCTGACGAACCTGCCCGTGCTCGTGCTGGGGCTGGCGCTGCTGGGGCGGGAAGGACTCACCATGGGCAAGGTGGCGGACATGGCCGAGAAGCCTTCGGACGACGCTCCGATGGCCCGCCTGGCCGCCCTCGAACCGACGAGGCCGACATGAAGTGTCCCTTCTGCGCCCACATGGAAGACAAGGTCGTGGACTCGCGCGAGAGCAAGGAAGGCGAGGTCATCCGCCGCCGGCGGGAGTGCCTCGCCTGCGGCAAGCGGTTCACGTCCTACGAGCGGATCGACCAGATCCCGCACCTCGTCGTGAAGAAGGACGGCCGGCGGGAGCGCTTCGACCGCGAGAAGGTGCTCTCCGGTCTCATCAAGGCCTGCCAGAAGCGGCCGGTGCCCGTGAAGACGCTGGAGCTGATCGCCGACCGCGTGGAAGCGATGGTCCAGGAGAGCCCCGATCGCGAGGTCCCCACGGTCCAGGTGGGCGAGTTCCTGATGGAGCGCCTGCGCGAGCTGGACAAGGTCGCGTTCGTCCGCTTCGCGTCGGTCTACCGCGACTTCAAGGACGTCGATCAGTTCATGGCGACGCTGAAGGGACTCCTGGAGACGACGCGCGAATAGCTATCCCCGCTTCATCTCCCGCCGGTACTGCAGGGACGTCTCGCCGAGTCGGATCACGTCGCCTTCGGCGAGCACGTGGCGCACGACCTTCTTCTCGTTGACGAGCGTGCCGTTCGTGCTCTTCAGGTCGTGGAGGACGAACTGGCCGTCCTCGGGACGCACGCGGCAATGCTGGCCCGAGATCGAGACGTCCTCCACCTGGATGTCGTTCGCGCGCGAGCGGCCGATGGAGGTCGCGCTCGTCTCGCTGAGCGCGAACACCTGACCCACGCCCGGCCCCCGCGTGATGGCCAGCACGGGCCGCTCCTGCAGCGTGATGGTCCGCTCGAGGTACTCCTCGGTCGTGTCGATCCGGGAGAGGACGGTCGGGGAGAGTTCCGGCGATTTCCGGACCGGCGGCTTCGCCCGGGTCGGGATCCGCGTCGGGGCCGCGGCGCACGACGGGCAGATCGACGCATCGGCGGGAAGCGCGAGGCCGCATTCCGGGCACGTCGGCACTCCTCGCTTCTGACGCCAGGCCACCACGACGAGAGCGAGCGCGGCCGCGGCGGTGAGAGCGAGCGCGATCCAGATGGCGCGCCTCCCGCCGGACATCGCGATACCCGGTGCGGTCACGGCCCCAGGCGAGGCCTTCCGCGCCGATCCGGCCGGCGCCGCCGGCGCCGTCGCGATCTTGCCCGTCGCCGCTCCGCTCGTGGCCCCGACCGCCGACGCCGTGCCCGCGGGGAGAGACGCGATCCGCGCGGCCAGGTCGGCGCCGCGGGCCTGGTCGAAGGCGGAGTAATCGCCTCCGGTCAGCTTCGCGATCCGCCGCAGCACGCGCTCCTGCGGATGCGCGCCCACGCCGACCGCGAAGACGGGAATCTGCGCGTCGCTGGCGACCCTCAGCCCGTCCTCGAGGTTGAGCGAGCTGTTCTCGTCGACGCCGTCCGTGATGAGGACGATGGCCTTGCGCGCACCGGGCGCGTCGCGCACGTATCGGCTGGCGTCGTAAAGCGCGTCGTGCAGCGCGGTGAAGCGCCCGCCCACCTTGAGTCCGGTCAGGCGCTCGTGCACTTCGTCCGGCCGCGACGTCCACGGCACGACCACGCGCGATTGGTCGTCGAAAGCCAGGACCGCGACCTCGCTGCCCTCCGGCAGGCCGGCGAGGATCGCCAGTGCGAACTCACGCGCCCGATCGAGCTGAGCAGGGCCGACGCTGCCGGAGGTGTCGAACGTGAGGGCCACGCTCGCGGGAGGAGGGGGCTCGGCCCGGAGCGGCGAAACCCCGATCAGGGCGGTCGCCGCCAGGAGCCACCGAGACCACCGCGGCCGCTGTCGCATGTGACTGAATTCCAAGCGTCTCCGCTAATTACCATGGCCGCCCGAGGCGGTCAACGCGGCCTTTGGTGGGGTGTGGCTGGCAAGCTACAATGGGCGGCCATGGCGGCGGCGCCGAAGCGCCTTCGTGGCGAACGGATGCCAAAAGCTTAGTGATGTCCCGCACCGGGCCCCGCACCCCGTTCCGCAACAACGCGCGACTCGTCCTGCTCACCACGGGCGGCGCCCTCTCCCTGCTCGTCCTCGTCCAGCTCCTGCTGCGGAAGAGCCGCGACTTCTCGCCGGACTTCCTCGCCTCCGTCCTTCTCTATGGCCTGACCGTCCTCAACATCTCGCTCCTGCTCGTGCTGCTCCTGGTGCTGGGGCGGAACCTCGTGCGCGTGATCATGGAGCGGCGGCGCGGCGTGCTCGGGGCCCGCTTCCGGATGCGCCTCGTGATCGTCTTCGTCCTGATGGCGGCGGCCCCCGCGCTGTTGCTCATGGTCGTGGGCAGCGACCTCATCCAGCAGACGGTCGACCGCTGGTTCAACGTGGACGTGGAGCGCATCCTGTCCTCGCTGCAGGTGCTGGGCACCGCCGTGCACGACGGCAGCCTCGATCGCAGCCGCGTCCACGCGCGGGCCCTCGCCCGCGAGATCGAGGGGCGGGGCCTGCTCGATCCCGCGGGGCAGGGCCGGCTGCGGCGGGTAGTCGAGCTACGGTCGCGGGAGCTGAAGATCGACGTCGTCAACGTCTTCACCGCGGACGGCGAGGTGCTCGCCGTGGTCAATCCCCGCCTGCCGACTCCGGAAGCGACGCTGTCCGGCGACGAGCTCGCGCAGGCCGCGCAGACCGGCCAGGAAGCGGAGGCGACCCTGCCCTACGCCGGAGGCGAGCTGGCCCGCGTGGCCGTCCCCTTGCGCAATGCCCAGGGCGCGGTGCGCGGCGCCGTCATCGCTTCGACGTTCATCCCGGTAGGGGTCGACGCGGAGCGCCGCGAGGTGCAGGAGCGCTACGAGAAGTATCGGAAGGCCGAGAGCTTCAAGGAGCCGATCAAGGCCGTCTACCTCTCCCTCTACCTGTTCCCCGCCCTCCTGATCCTCTTCGGCGCGGTGTGGCTCTCTCTCTACCTCGCCCGCCGCATCACGACGCCGCTGCGCCTGGTGGCGGAAGGGGCGGAGCGCATCGCGTCCGGCGAGCGCGGCGTGCGCGTGGACTTTCCCTCCGGCGACGACGAGTTCTCCGCGCTCATCGCCTCCTTCAACCGCATGTCCGAGCGCTTGGCCCGCAGCGAGGAGGAGGTCGAGCACACGCGCGCGGGCCTCACGCGCAAGAACGAAGAGCTGGAAGACCGTCGCCGGCTGATGGAGACGGTGCTGGAGACGGTCGGCACCGGGGTCGTGGTCGTGGACGCCGAGGCCGAGATCACCGCGCTCAACGCGGCGGCCTGCCGCCTGCTCGACATCGATGCCGACCGCGTGGGCCGCTCGTTGTCGGACGCGATCGGTGGCGCCGGACGGGACGAGATCGTCGGCCTCGTCCAGCGCCTGCTCTCGGGACGCGGCACGCGTCAGGAGCGAGAGGTCACGGTGCCGGGACGGGGGCGCGACCGGCATCTGGCCGTGACCGTCGTCCCCCTGCCGGGGGCGCCCGGCTCCCCGCCGGGGGCGGTCCTCGTGCTCGACGACCTGACCCCGTTGATGCGCGCGCAGAAGGTGGCGGCCTGGGGCGAGGTCGCGCGCAAGCTCGCCCACGAGATCAAGAACCCGCTGACGCCGATCCAGCTCTCCGCCCAGCGCGTGCGCAAGGCGTACCTCAAGGGCGCTCCCGACTTCGAGAAGGTCCTCCAGGAATGCACGGGGGCGATCGTCTCCGAGGTCGACGCGCTCAAGAACCTGGTGGACGAGTTCGCGCAGTTCGCCCGCCTGCCCGCCGCCAACCTGGTGGCGGGATCCCTGCACGACATCATCGATCAGACCCTGTCCCTCTACGACGGGCTCTTCTCGGGCATCACGATGGAGCGCCGCCTGGGCACGGACGTGCCCGCCCTCCGCCTCGATCCCGACCAGATGAAGCGCGTGCTCATCAACCTCGTGGACAACGCGATCGACGCCACGGACAAGCGGGGGAGGGTCACGATCTCCACCGAGTTCGATCGCTCCCAGGGCCGCGTGCGGCTGGGGGTGGCCGACGACGGCCCGGGCATCCCGCTCGACACGCGCGACAAGCTCTTCGTGCCGCACTTCTCGACCAAGAAGCGGGGCAGCGGGCTGGGCCTGGCCATCGTCAGCCGCATCGTTCAGGAACACCACGGAATCATCCGTATCGAGGAGAACCCTCCGCACGGCGCGCGGTTCGTGATCGAGCTGCCGGCATGACGGGACCAAGCGGCACCATTCTCCGCAGAGGTAGAGAGACAACGCATGCGTGAGTCGATCCTGGTCGTAGACGACGAAGCGGGAGTGCGCAGCTCCCTGGCCGGCATCCTCGGCGACGAGGGATACGCGGTGGAGGCCGTGGAGAGCGGGGAGGCGGCGCTGGCCGCCCTGGAGAACCGCCGCTACGACCTCCTGCTCCTGGACGTGTGGATGCCCGGCATGGACGGCCTCGAAGTCCTGGCCCGCGTCCGAACGCTGGACCCGGAAGTGCCGGTAGTCGTCATCTCCGGCCACGGGTCCATCGAGACCGCGGTCAAGGCCGTGCGCATGGGCGCGCAGGACTTCGTCGAGAAGCCGCTGGCCCTCGAGAAGACGCTGCTCGTGGTCAAGAACGCGTTGCGCCAGCGCAAGCTGGAGGCGGAGAACCGCGCCCTCAAGGAGCAGGTCGAGCATCGCTGGGTGATGGTGGGGGAGAGCCCGGTCCTGCACGCGCTGCGCGCGGACATCGCCCAGGCCGCCCCCTCGAACGGGCGGGTCCTGATCTTCGGCGAGAACGGCACGGGCAAGGAGCTCGTCGCCCGCAACATCCACCACTTGAGCCTTCGCTCGTCCGGGCCCTTCGTCGAGGTCAACTGCGCGGCCATCCCCGAGGAGCTGATCGAGAGCGAGCTGTTCGGCCACACCCGCGGGGCCTTCACGGGCGCGCTCACGGCCAAGAAGGGGAAGTTCGAGCTGGCGGACGGCGGCACGCTGTTCCTGGACGAGGTCGGGGACATGACGCTCAAGACGCAGGCCAAGGTGCTGCGCGTGCTGCAGGAGCAGAAGGTCGAGCCGGTGGGCGGGACCGCGACCATCACCGTCGACGTGCGCGTCATCGCGGCCACCAACAAGAACCTCGAGGAGGAGATCCGCAAAGGGACGTTCCGCGAGGACCTCTTCTTCCGCCTCAACGTGATTCCCTTCCAGGTGGCCCCGCTGCGGGAGCGGCGCGAGGACATTCCGCTGCTGGCGCGCCACTTCATCGCGGAGCTCTCGGCGGAGTACGGGAAGCGGGCCAAGGAGCTCACGCGCGAAGTCCTCGACCTGCTGGTGGCCCAGCCCTGGCCCGGAAACGTGCGCGAGCTGCGCAACATCATCGAGAGGCTCGTGATCATGACGCCCGGCGACCGTATCGAGGCCCGGCACCTGCCCGCGTCGCTGGTGGGAGGGGCGCCGCCGGCGAGCGAGCCGGCGTCCACCTCCGGGCCGCTCTCCGCCACCGTGTCCGATTTCCCGTCGCTGGCCGCCGCGCGGGAGGACTTCGAGAAGCGCTACATCTGGAAGAAGTACCAGGAGTGCGGCGGCAACATGAGCCGGACCTCGGAAGCCCTGCAGGTCGAGCGATCGAACCTCTATCGGAAGATGAAGGGATACGGGCTGATCCCGGCGCGGAAGGGCGAGGCCGTCGAGCCCGCGTAGTGGCACGCCTCTTGCTCCATCGCTCTGGAGCAATCATCCGCGGTTCTTCCGCGAGGAGCGCGCGCCATGGTGGACAAGCCGAAGTCTTCGGACGACGCGGACAAGCGTGACAACCAGAAGGGCTCCGCCGTGGGGACGCCCGGCCTCACCGCCCTCGACGAGGAACGCGAGGCCTCGCTCGCCGACGAGGGTGGGGCCTCCGGCGCGACGGTCGAGAGCCAGGACCTCGAGACCCTGCGCAAGCTGGCCCAGGATCTCCCGGTGGCGCACCTGCAGCCCGCCGAGGACGAAGGTGGCGACTGCGGTTGGAACCCCGGGGCGACGACGGCCTTCGTGGCTGCCCTGAGCTTCGCCACGGCCGCCCTCGGCGTGTTCGCCTATCGCCGCTGGGCACGCTGAGGCGGGGCCGGCCCCCGTCGACCGGGATCACGCGGATTCCTCGGTCGAAACTTTCGCCTTGAAAAGCCCTTACGGCTTTCCCGATAATGTGGCGGCGAAGGTCCGAGGAAACATGTAGTGACAGCGACCGACCGCGAGAGGATCCAGGGTCTGCTTGCCGAGGGCTGGCGATTGCTCGAGGCCGGCGATCCCCGTGAGGCGGCGCTCGTGTTCGGCCGAGTCGCGCGCGTCGAGCCTGCTGGTTCCGAGGCCCTCCGCGGCCTCGCCTCTGCGCGCGCCGCGATCACGGAATCGGAGCGATGCAACGACGAGCGTCTCCACGACGCGCGCCGCGCGCTCGAGAAGGGCGATCTCGCCGTCGCGCGCACGGCCCTGGAGGCGGTGATCGCGGACGGAGGCGATCGTGATCATGCGGCGGCGCTGCTCGATCGTCTCGACGCGCGGGGCGGTCGTCTCGATCGGATCGAGGCGCCGGCGACGGAGACGTCGGCGAGCCCCGACCCACGGATGAACGCGGTGAGCTGGTCGCGCCGCGCGTTCGCGGCGGCGTCGACGATCGTCCTGGTCGTCCTCGGCGCCGGCGTGTTCTCGAGCTGGGATCGGCTCCTGTTCGGCTTGACCCGCCCGCCGGCACCGCGGCCCGACACGGCGGCGGCCTGGCCCGCGCCCGCCTCCAGCGGTGAGCGCGCGCTCGCGCAGGCGCGGCGACTTCTCGAGGCCGGCGACGCC
>WNGB01004372.1_pt1 | contig 21589 bp, 20 predicted proteins | sample 5400681 | NCBI WGS metagenome assembly WNGB01 (sample SAMN13153367, study PRJNA577476) | soil metagenome | isolation source: 115 cm soil or saprolite under grassland replicate 2 | place: USA:California | collected 2016-06-15
GTGAAGCAGATCGTGCAGCCGCTGGCGGGCGGCCCAGTCGAGGTGCTGGACGTCCCCCGCCCGGTCCCGGACCCGACCGAGGTGCTGGTCCGCACCGTCGCCTCGGTGATCTCCCCCGGCACCGAGCGGGCCGTGACGGCATTGGCCCAGTCGAGCCTGCTGGCCAAGGCCCGCGCCCGACCCGATCTGGTCCGCCAGGTGGTACGCAAGGCCCGGGCCGACGGTTTCGCGGCGACCCGGCACGCGGTGCGCAGCCGGCTGGCCGAGGACCTGCCGCTCGGCTACTCGGCGGCGGGCATCGTGCTGGAAGCGGGCGCAGCGGTCACCGGAGTGCGGCCTGGCCAGCTGGTAGCGACCGGCGGGGCGGGCAAGGCCAACCACGCGGAGTTTCAGGCGGTCCCCGGCCTGCTGTGTGCCACGGTGCCGGACGGGGTGCCCGCCGGGGACGCGGCGTTCACCACGATCGCCGCCATCGCGCTGCATGGCCTGCGGCTGGCTGACGTCGGCCCGGGGTCAAAAGTCGTGGTGCTGGGACTGGGACTGATCGGCCAGCTGGCAGCACGGCTGGCTCTCGCGGCCGGCTGCGAGGTGGCCGGCATCGACCCGGCGGATCCCGCGCGCCGGGTAGCGGCCGGCTCCGGGGTGCTCGCCCTGGACGAGTCCGGCGACACCACCACGGACCAGGTGCTCAGCTGGTCACGGGGCCGGGGCGCGGATGCGGTGCTGGTCTGCGCGGCCGGGCGGTCCTCGGACGCGGTGATGCGGGTACCCGCACTCTGCCGGGACCGGGCCGCGGTCGTGATCGTGGGTGACGTCGGGCTCCAGCTGAACCGGACCCCGTTCTACGAGCGGGAGCTGTCGCTGCGGTTCGCGCGCTCCTACGGCCCGGGCCGCTACGAACCCTCGTACGAGGACTGGGGGGTGGACTTTCCCGCGGGCCAGGTGCGGTGGACCGAGGGGCGCAATTTCGAGGCGGTCCTCGACCTGCTGGCCAGCGGCCGTCTCCAGGTCGCCGACCTGGTCACGCACACTTTCGGCATCGCCGAGGCCGAAGCGGCCTACCAGCTGATCGAGCGGCGGGCCGAGCCCTACCTGGCTATCCGCCTGGTCTATCCCGGGCCGGCCGGTCCGGGGCAGGCCAGCCCGGAAGGGGCCGTCCGGCTGAAGGACCCGCCCGGGGTGAACTCGTCCCCCGGGATCGGCTGGGCCGGGGCGGGCGCGTTCTCCACGGGCACGCTGCTGCCCGCGTTCCGCGCCGCCGGGTTCGACCGTTTCGTCGCTGTGGCCTCCGCCAGCGGGCTCTCCGCCCGCCGGGCCGCAGAGCGGCATGGCTTCGAGAGGGCGGTGCCGGGCGCGGCTGCGCTCATCGCCGACCCGCAGATCGAGGTGGTGGTGATCGCCACCCCGCACGATACGCACGCGGACCTGGCCGCCCGGGCCCTGGCCGCCGGGCAGCACGTCTGGTGCGAGAAGCCCCTGGCGCTGACCGAGGACGAGCTGGACATGGTGGAGAAGGCCTGGCGTGAGTCCGGCGGCCAGCTCGCGGTCGGTTTCAACCGCCGCTGGTCGCCGGCGGTGCTGGCGGCGCAGCGGGTCCTGGCCGGCGTGACCGCGCCAAAGCTGGTGGTGTACCGGGTCGCGGCCGGGCCGGTCCCTGACGGGCACTGGTATCACGACCCGCGGCAGGGCGGGCGCCTGCTCGGCGAGGTATGCCATTTCGTCGACACGGCGCAGGCGCTGGTGGGTGCGCCGATCGAGCAGGTGACTGGCCTGCCAGGGGGCGGCGCACCAGAAGGACAGCACCGCGACGACGCCGTGGTGTCGCTACGGTTCGCGGACGGGTCCCTGGCCGCGATCGCCTACGGCAGCTCGGCGCCGGTGGCCGGCAAGGAGTGGATCGAGATCCAGGCCGGCTCCGGCCGGGTGGTGATCGACGACTTCCGGTCCGTCGGGGCAGGTGGCAAGACGGTATGGAAAGGCCGTCAGGACAAGGGGCATCACGCCGAGGTCATCGCGTTCCGGCAGGCGATCGCGGACGGCCCGGCCATGCCTACCGAGATCATGCTGGCCACCATGCGCGCCACCATCCAGGCTGCCTCGCGGGATGGGCGGCCATGACTGATCAGCTGACCGGGCAGTCCCGGGCAAGACATTCCCAGGCCGGGCATTCCCAGCAGGTCAGGCAGCTGTTCGACGCGAAGGCGAGCGGCTGGCAGGCCAAGTACGCGCCGGATGGCCGGCTCGCCGGACGGCTGAACAAGCTGGCCGACGCGGTCGGCTACCACGCCCCTGCGGGGGGGCGGGTGCTTGATCTCGGCTGCGGCACCGGCGACCTGGCCCGGCACCTGGCCTCAGCCGGCCTGCGGGTGACCGGATGCGACATCTCCGCGAACATGCTGAGCCGGGCCGCCGCCAGCGACCCTCGCGGGGCAATCGAGTTGCGGCGCCTCGACCCGATGTGGCGCACCCTGCCTTTCCCGGCTGGCCGCTTCGATGCGGTGGTCGCGTCGAGCGTGCTGGAGTACGTCGACTCCCCCGCCGTCGTGCTCGCCGAATGCGCCCGCGTGCTGCGGCCGGGCGGGGTGATGCTCTGCACCGTCCCCGACCTGACGCACCCGGTGCGCTGGCTGGAGGGACTGGCGAGACTCGCGGCGCTGGTGCCGTCGGTCCGCACCGCCGGCCAGCGCTGGCCGAGACTCGGCCGGTACCTGACCTACCTCAGTATTTCGCGGCAACGGCGCACCGCAGGCTGGTGGAAGTCGGGCGCGGCACGCGCCGGGCTGATCACCATTCCCCGTTCAGCTGACGAAACCGAACACTCACCGCTGCGCCTGCTCACCTTCCAGCGACCCCACGGAATGAGGAACAGCAGATGACCACGACCGTGTACGTAGACGCCGCTGGCGCCCTTATCGGAGGTGGGGCTCGCTTCAGGGTTGAGTTGTATCGCTACCTGGACCGCAGCAACCGGACCGATATCAAGCTCATCGGCAGGAACCGTCGCATTGACCCGGCCTGGCTGGTGCGGCGTGAGATGGCGGCTCCGGTCCGCGGCCGCCGCGTGGCGCTCAATAACGTGAGCTTCATCTCGCCCGGCGGGGAAAAGTGGACGCGGCTGGGGAATCCGCTGGATTTCCTGACAGACGGCGAGTGGGCGAAGCTGGACCCTTCGTTGCGCGCCGCCACGAGGCGCCGGGCGCCCGTGGTTAGGCTGGCGGCCCGCCGATCCGATGTGATAGTTACACCGTCAGCAGCCATGGGCGAAAGGGTCGCGCACATCATGCCCAGCCTGCGCAACCGTATCATCCCGAGACTTAATCCTGTTTCCGTGGACTCCATTCCACAAGCCGAGCGAGAACCTGTCATCCTCTGCCCGGTTCTCTTTTCCCCGTACAAGCCGATGGTTGCCAGGCTTACCGACTGGGTCGAAGCGGTGGACAAACATATCGACCCCTCCGTACGGATGCTCGTCACGGCTGACCAGACCAAGGTCCCGGCGGCGTTGGCCAATCACCCACGGATCGAGCTCGTGGGGGAGCTTCCTCATGACCAGCTTCGGCTGCTGTGGGCCCGCAGCCGGGCCGTCTACTTTCCGACGGACATCGAATCCTTCGGATTCCCACTGGCAGAAGCGCGAGTCAACGGTCAACCAATCATTGCCCAGGATACGCCGCAGAACAGGGAAGTCGGTGGCCCGGCGCTATGCGGATACAGAGTGGGTGACGCCGAGTCGCTCCGTATCGCCACCGAGATCGCACTAACGGCGGACATCGCGCCGGATCCCGGGCCCTTCGAGCCGGATGCCTACTTCGCCTGGCTTCTCGGATCGCCCCGGTGACGAGGCTCGGACTGCGCCCATACCGCGCTGGCGACGATCCCGCTCCGGCGAGCGTCCTGGTGAGCGTCGTCGTTCTCACACAGGATGAGGAACCGAACATCCGTCGTTGCCTTGCTTCGCTGGCATGGGCGGAGCAGGTTGTGGTCGTCGACTCAGGCTCGACAGATGACACTGTCCTACTCGCACGTGCGCTCGGAGCCGAGGTAGTACAGCAGCCTTGGTTGGGCTTTTCCGCGCAACGCGAGTCTGCGCTCCGTCTGCCCCTCCTCCGGCACGACTGGGTCTATTTCGTGGACGCCGACGAATGGGTATCTCCACAGCTCGCGGTGGAGATCGCGGCCCGCCTACGAGTACCCTCTTGTGCCGGGTTCGCGCACCGTTTTCGCCTCGTATTTGAAGGAACGTGGATCCGTCATTGTGGCTGGTACGGCGGATCATGGCTGGTCCGGCTCGTAGACCGGCGATACGCGAAGTTCGACGGCAGCCTCGTGGGTGAACGAGTGTGCGTCGACGGCCCGGTGGAGCGACTGCAGCACGACATTGTCGATGACGACCGAAAGGGCCTCACGGCCTGGCTGCACAAGCACGTCCGTTATGCCCAACTGGAAGCACAGCGGCGCGGCCGGCCTATGCCTCTTTCTGAGCGGGTGCGGGCACTTCGTTCTCGGGCCGACACGCGGCCCCTGGGCCGCGCGGTACTGAAGGACGTCATCTTCCCGTTTGTCCCAGCAAAGCCCATCGCCCTCTTCACGTATATGTATGTCGTCCGACTCGGCCTTCTTGACGGGCTAGCCGGCCTGCGCTTCTGCTTCTACCACGCATGGTACGAAGCCAGCGTAGCGGGCCTGCGCGCCGAGGTTGAGGCTGCGGAATGAGAGGAACCATGAGGCAAGCACGTGGTTCGCCGAGCCATCGGCGATGTCACCGCCGTCTGCCAGCCTGCATCTCCGGGCACGGCAGCGCTGTAGATGAAATCCCTGATCATCGAACTGCCTGCCTGCATGAGGTCGCGTTCGCTGGGTGCAGTGGCCCGACACTGGGCCAGCGCCGAGGGACATTTCTGGGCTTCGCCCGGTGCCGACATCTTCCTCCCGCCCGGTTTCACGTTCGGCGCGCGCGAGATGTACTGGCGGAACGTGTACCTCCGCACCGGGTTGACGATGCCCACCAGTGGGTGGGTCATCGACCTTGGCCGCCCTGCACGACAATGACGGCCGGCGCGTCCCCGCCACCCCCAACACCCTCGACTACGCCTATTGATCTCGGCGGTAAGCAAAGGTGTTCTGAACTCGGCTGCAACCCGGAAGAAAGTCATGCATCTAGGCGTTCTTGAGTTCCATCCGATCCAATATCGGGCCCCGCTGTATCAATTGCTCGCCAGCCGCGGGAACATCGACCTGGATGTACTGTTCCTGTCCGATCATGGCTACCACCCCGCCGTTGATCCAGGCTTTGGCGTACCCGTGGCCTGGGATATTGACCTGCTCTCCGGCTACCAGAGCAGCTTCCTGACCACCGTGGATCACCCGGCGAGCCTCGCAGGGAGGGCCCGGGAGCTAAGCAGCTGGATCCTGTCCCACGACGCGGTCGTCGTTCACGGCTACGTCCACCCGTGGATGCTCTGCGCTATGGGCATCTGCCGGACGCGGGGGGTCCCCTACATCCTGCGCGGCGAGTCGCATCCGGAGGGCCAATCGACCGGAGTCCGGCGCACGCTCAGGAATGCCGTGGCGCGTATCGCCGTTTCGGGCAGCGCCGATAACCTTTCGATCGGCCAGCTCAATACGGAGTTCTACCGCCGGTACGGCGCCCGGCAGATCACGCTCGCGCCCTATTCGGTGGACGACGAGCGGTTCGCGCGAGCTCCGGATATCCGGCGCCCGGAACTGCTGACGCGCTGGGGGCTAGAGGAGACCAGACCACTAATCGTCTTCTGCGGCAAACTCATACCGCGTAAGCGTCCCCTCGACCTAGTCCAGGCCATCAGTCTGCTGCCGGACAAGGTCAGCACTCTCTTCGTGGGCGACGGGGCCATCGCGGGTGAAGTGCGGGCGTCCCTGCCGTCTGGCGAGGCCGCGGTAACTGGCTTCATCAACCAGGCAGAGCTTCCCTCCTACTACCATGCCGCCGATATCTTTGTGCTGCCCAGCGAGGCCGAGCCCTGGGGGCTCGTGGTAAATGAGGCTATGGCGGCGGGGGCGCTCCCAGTGGTGTCGGACCGGGTGGGTGCGGGCCCAGACCTGGTCCAAGGCATTGGCGAGGTCTATCCGTGCGGCGACGTCACCGGCCTCACCCAGGCACTCCGCCGCGCCCTGGCCAAGGTCGCAGAGCCCCGCATACGAGAGCGGGTGCGCCAGCGTGTCGTTCCTTACAGTCTCAGCGCAACGGCGGCGGGTTTTGAGGAGGCGGCGCTCAACTTGGCGGCGGCCACCAGGCGCAACTCCTTATCGTCACTGCTGCTGGCCGCGGACCCACCCCGGGCTCAATGCCGTCACAGCAGTCGGGTGACCACACGCGCGGCATAGCAGTCGGGGGCGAAGCATTCGCGCGACCACTCGGCAGCCCGCTTTCCCAACTGCGCGAGCCGTCCCGGTTCCTCCAGCAGGCCGCCCAGCAGAGTCGCCAGCGCCTCGGTCGTCTCATCAGCGGGGGCACGACCTGTCACCCGGTCGACGAACGCGTCATGCGAGCCGCCGTATGCGGGTGCCACGACCCCGGTCCCGGCCACCTGTGCCTCCAGCAGCACCAGGCCGAACCCTTCGCCGCAGGGCATGCGGCTCATCCTGGTCCGGGTGGCGAGCACGAAGAGGTCGGCGGCCGCCAGCTCGTGAGCGAGCTCACGGTCGGTGAGTTCTGACCGCAGTGTGCAGTGGCGGTACTCGGCCGCCAAGCGCAGCAGTTCTGGCGGCGCCGACCCACTACCGCAGACCGTGACGTGCACGTCGGAACGGCGCAGGGAAGCCACGGCCTCAAGCAGCTGGGGCAAGCCCTTGCTGCGCCACTCCCGGAGCCGGAAAGCGGTCACTATGCGGAGACCCGAATGCTGCGGCTCCGCCACGGCAGACGCCTCTGTGAGCGTGCGGAACCACTGCTCAGAAAGCCCGGGCGTGAGGACGGTCGCCGGGCTGAAGGGTGAAAGAACACCGGCGGTGAAGCTGCTCGCCGTCACCACGCGCACGTCCGCGCGGCGCATCAGCCGGTTCTCGACGTACCTGCGAAGCCCGCCCTTACCCCACACTTCCCCGCCGTGGCACACGATGGAGATACCGCTCACCTGACTCTCCCTGGCGAGCAGGCATGCCACGGGCAGTAGGGCGCGGTGCACGGCGACCACCCTGGTCGGCTCCCCGGCGGCCCGAAGGAACCTGCGACCCTGGGCCACCATCCGCACGTGGGCGGGCATACCTGCCTGCTGAAGGTCGAGGCGTCGGCATACGACGCCCCGGGCGGCGAAGGCCCACTCCAGCGTCTCGGCGTAACGCTCGATGCCGCCACCAAGGCCACGCGAAGGGGCCAGCAGGAGCGCCTGGCCAGTCATGCCGGACTTCTCTTGCGGAAAGTGAGCAGCACAGCCAGCAACCAGATGGCGATAGTGCCCGGGACGCTGGCCAGCAACGATATCCAGTCAACCTCGTTCTTGACTAGTACCGGGAAAAGCAGGAGGACGAGGAAGATGGCATGCGGATTCACCCGAACATCGAGGATATCGTCGAGCAAACGTACTCCGCACCCCAGTACCCCCATTCCAATAATCACCGGGATCCAGCCCCCATGCCTGTACAGATCCCCCATCGGGGTTATCGCTGACGAGGTATACACGGAGGAAGAGAATCCGTAATACTGCTGGCTAATCTGGTAGCCAGCGTCGATAATTGGCTTTCCGGGCCAGAGGGCCCGGGGCACGACCTCGGCCACCGGGCCCATCACAAGCTGGTCAGGGCTGAGGAAGCCAACCTGGCCGGGAGTCCTCTGGAGGATGATGGCTGGACTATCGATCTCCGTGATCCGCTGCAGCAAGAAGCCTGCGGAGGTGGGAAGCACGGCGAGGATGTCGTGCGCGCTCAGGGTCTGCCCCAAGATCGCGGGGGCCGACGTGACCGCCTGGCTAACGGACAAGGCCCCCGAGTCACCGCGAACGGCGCCCCGGTACGCCTGGTTGAATGGGATCGCAACCGTCAGAAATACGAGAATAAGCACGACGAGGGCCGCTTTGGGCAACCGGTGCCGCGCAGCACTGAAGGGTATGGCAACAGCCAGCACGGCAATGACGAAGTTCTGCTTCCCTCCTGCTGCAGCACCAAAGGCCAGTTCCGCCAGGAAGAGGATGACCAGCGTGCTCCGGGCGCGGGGCAGTCGTTCCCGGTAGACCTGGAGAGCCGCCGCACTGACGGCAAGCGGAGCGCAGAGGCTCAGCAAGCTTAGAGCCTGCCCGTACCCGCTTGCCGTGCTCACGACAGACGCGGCATCGCCGACATAGCCAAATCGGCCGGTCGTGGCCGTGGCTGCGAGCCGCGCCGCGATCCCTATCCCGTAAAGAATCCAGGGAGCGAAGGGACTGCGCACTTCGGTCCCGAAGCGGCGCCCCAGCGCCTTTATGGCCCTGCTCGCCATGGCACGCGGTATCCGGCCCGGACCGATAAAATAGCCGACAACCCAGGCACTCACGCCGATGGCGACGAGCCACAGGGCCCGCAGGACACTGCCAATGCCGATCTCAGCAGCTGTTCCGGTCTGAGGCCGGCTCCAGGTCAGGGTGGCAAGCCCGAACGCTATCCCATACCAGAAGAGCGTCCAGGACCCGAAACTCCACCGGCTGAGGCCGAGCCTGTCTCCGAGCAGGCACAGAAGGCCGGCGGCGTAGGCGGCCAAGGCCAGGCCGCCGAACACGACCGCGACCGTTGGCCGGTCCACGACGTTCAATGTGGCGGCGAGCAATCCGGCGGCCAGTGCGGTGAACAACGCAGCCAGGATGATCCGGCGCGAAGCGACGGGCGCGCAGGCGTGCGCTTCCGCTGGGGCCGCCATCACGACACTCTGTCCAGGATGGCGGTGAGCCGGCGCTCGTAGGTATGGTCGCGGTGCGCTCGCCGTGCCGCGGCGTCCCCGAGTTGCGCGGTCAGACCCGCCTCGCTGAGCAGGCGGGTGGCTTGGTCGACGAGTTCGTCGAAATCGCCGAAGGTCAGAATCTCGTCCGGAGCGAATAGCTCGGGGATAGTAGGTCGGTACTCGCTGAGCACGGCGGCACCGCTGCCAGCCGCCTCGAAGAGGCGGGCGTTGACGCCATTTACCTCAGCCGGGTGGAGAGTATTGAGCACGCCTGCGGCGGACCGGAAGATCCGCGCCTTCTCCTCGCGGAAGATACATCTGCCAGCATGTGCGGCCCGTACGGGACTCTCGCCCACCCATCGCGGGAAACCAGGACCGTAGAGCCTCACCGGAATGCCCTTGGCGATCAGGCGCTCGAGCAGGCGCACCCGGCTCGCGTACATGTTGCCGGCGATGACCAGATAAGGGTCCGAACCGGCAGAAACAAGCGGCGTGTGCCAGCGCGGGTTGCAGGCTTCGGGCAGATAGTAGACCGGCAGATCAAGTGTGGCCCGCACGCGTTCGACGAGATGCGGTTCCTTGAAGAAGAGCGCATCGTATGGCGCGAGCAACATCAGCGAGCGTCCCAGGCTGGTCATCGCGTCCGGGAACCAGAAAGCCACCCGTGCGCCGCCACGCCTTAGCTGGGTCACGACATCGGGCATCAGCCGCGCATCGAGGTTGATGACCACCGCGCAGTGCGCGTCCAGTGCGGCTCGCACGATACGGCGCTGGACCCACTCGTCCAAGCGTGGAAAAGCCTGGCGCGTGGTCGCCATGAGGCGGGTGTTGAGCTTGCCCCGCACGTAGACGCTGGCTGAACCGAGGGCGACGGCATCATGACCCATGCGGCGAAGCGCGTCACACACATTATCGGCGAAGTAGTCCGGGGCTACCGGTCCGACGACCCCAACTCGCATGCAGGCTGCTCCCCTCAATTACGCTCCGAGATGATAGTATCGCCGTCCGTAATGGAACGCCCGGAAGACACGTGAAGAGCTGACATCGCCCTTCCCCGACCCACACACGGAGGCGGCGTGCTTGCGCGAGCCACACTCGAACAAGTAACCCACCGCTTCACACTCCGCAGACGATTGCCGCCCCCCTTCCGGGCCGTCCGGATCTACGCCTCATCCGAGGGCGGCCTCCGGTACCTCCGCCCCCGCCTGGACAACGTGGACCCGTCGCTGCTGCGCTTGGCCCGGGAGGTGGTACAGCCCGGGGATGTCGTCTGGGACATAGGCGCCAATCTCGGCCTGTTCAGCTTCGCGGCGGCAGCGGTGGCGGGGCCGGGCGGGCACGTCCTCGCTGTCGAGCCGGACGCGGTGCTTGTCCGCCTGCTCCGCCGCTCCACAGCCACGAACCAGCGCCACGCACCGGTCGAGGTGCTGCCCGCGGCGGTGGCGGACGAACTGGGGGTGGCGCGCTTTCACATCGCCAGGAGAAACCGCTCCACCAACCACCTGGACGGCTTCGGCACCGCGCAAGCCGGCGGCATCCGGGCTACGGAACTTGTGCCAACGCTCACCCTCGACTGGCTGGCCGCGCGACTCCCGGCGCCGGACGTCATCAAGATTGACGTCGAAGAGGCTGAGGTAATGGTCCTCAAGGGTGCCTCGGGCGTGCTGCAGGCCCGGCCCACGATCATTTGCGAGGTCGCCGGCCGCAATTCCACCGGGGTGGCGGATATCCTGTCCGCGCATGGCTACGTGCTGTACGACGGCGAGCAGCCTGGCCCGCGGAGAAGCCCGGCCGCCGCCGCACCGCCGAACACGCTGGCGATCAGCGCATCCCGTCGTTAAACCGCTCATAGACGAAAAAGTCTGCGCGTCCAGGGCCTATGTTAGGCCCCTGCACCACTTGCGCTAGCTGCCACTGCGGGTTGTTCTCCTCAACCCAGGGGGTAAAGCGCCTGTGCCGGACATGCGGTGCGCCGTCCGGGACCAGGGAATCTGTTGCATACACCACGACGTACCGTCGCCCTGCCCCGAAAAGGTGCGTCATGTATGTGTGAAAAACGGAGTCTTCGACGAGATGATAGATGACGTCTAGCGAGAGGGCCAGGTCCGCACTGAAGACGCCTGCGTTGTCGATGAAGAATTCTCCGTCGTAGAGAAAAAAGCTCTTGGTCGGATCCTGCGAGAACCGCCGCTTACAGAGTCTAATGGCAGTCCTCGACACGTCGAGGCCGACGTAATTCGGGTACTCCCCGAGTGAGAGCTGGTGCCCATCTCCGCACCCAAACTCGATGACTGATTCGACCTCGTGCTCACGGACGAAAGAATTGAGAAACTCCGCCTTGGCCTGACCCAGCCGGCCGTACGACCCGGGTCCGCTCGTCTCACCGCGGGTATATTTCTTCTCCCAGAAGCTCGCGGAGCCAGCGAATCCTATGCGCTGGCGCAGCAGCGATAGCCGCCGGACACCAGGCATCGGACGTACCAAGTCCTTCATCGTCACCTTGAGTCCCCCTGCCTGTCGGCTTTCCACCAGTTGACCGTGGGCAGCCGTCCCGCAGCATGTGCCGTACAAGCCACGTAGTTGCCCTCGATGAATGTTTCAAGATCGGCATCCCAGCCAGGATAGAACTCCACGCCCTCCGGGGTGAGTTTTCCTATCCGATAGCCGAAAGGCTCCAGAAACCGAAAGACGTCACGTAGGAAGAAACGAGGGTAAATCCAGCGGCTGTTGTACTCGAATTGTGCTACGGAGATGCGCTGCTCGGCGAATAGCGATCGCGCGCCGCGCAAGACCGCGAGATCGTGGCCTTCAGTGTCAATCTTGACCAGGGTGAGGTGCGCCAGCCCGGCGCCGGACACGAAAGCATCCAGCGTCGTCGTAGCCACTTCCTCAGTCGTTGTCCCCCCGGGAGTCCCCGACGCCTCGTACAGCGAGTTCGTCCCCGCTGCCGGCGAGACCAGATGGAGAGTCGCCGTCCCGGACCTGTCACCCAAGGCGGTGTGATGCAAGCTGACTCGCTGCCCGGCCAGCGATTCCGACAGACGACCGTATGTGTACGAGGATGGTTCGAAGGCATGTAGGTCGAGATCATCGAGCCTGCCCTCGCGCCTGGCTGCACCGAGCATCCCCTCAGACCACGAACCTGTGTTAGCGCCTACGTCCAGGACGTGAACGCATGTCCCGGAGGCGGACAGCTCCAGGATCCAGCGCTGAAGAGATGACTCACCGTTGCTCAGCATGTCGTTGCGGCCGTCACGGCGAGCACGCCAGAGCACGAATCGTGCCGCCCGAACGACATGCCGCCTGCCGACCGTGCTGCAGGCCAGGTCGGTGGCCGTCATCGCGGCCCGGCGGATGATCAACATGGGGCTACGGCTCCATCCCGAGTCGGTGACGCGCCCGGCGAGCGGATATGCGCGAAGGCACCCACACATGGCGGAGCATGACCATGAGGGCGACCGCGTAGGCGATCGTCGAGGCAATGGCTGCGCTGTACACACCGATAAACGGCAGCATGGCAAAGAGAAGAACGATCGTGAAGACCACCGCGATACCTTCAGCGCGGGCAACTACGATGGGCAGTTTTCGGCCTCGCAGCACATCACCAACCACTTGGTTGCACGCCAGCCAGATCGCCCCAGGCGTCATGATCCACAACAGGGGTACAACGCCGCGGTACCCGGCTCCGAACACCATCGGAACGAGCCAATAGGCACCGAGGGCAAGAGGGCAGAGGAAACCCGTCGCCAATGCGGCCGCCCCGAGTACGGCCAGCTGCTGCACCCGGTACGTGCTCATGCTACTCCCGGTGCTCGACGCGAGACGCGGAAAGGCGACGTTGCCGATCGCCGAGACCACGGGTATGGGAAGGAGGGTGAGCGAAACCGCAATGGCGTACCGGCCGAGGTCAGCCGAGGGCACGGCCTGCGAGAGTACCAATTGATCCAGCTGAGCATTGAGAGTGGCCGGTGTCAGCGCGGCGATCTGCGCTATTCCATACGAGGAGAGCGGCCGGACCAGCCGCGCACGTGCCAGCCCAGGCGCCAGCCCAGTGATCCGACAGCAGTGATATGCCCAGCCGAGTTGCAAGACCATCGTGCCGGCAAGGACGATCATCGCTGCCTCCAGGGAGAGCAGCCGCAGGCGCCAAAGCACGCCGATCGCGATCAGGCTGAGTACCGGCTGGCTCACCCGGACAACATTCCAGCGGTGCAAGTCCCGCGCTTGCAGCGAGAACGTGTAGCTGGCCCCGATGAAGGCGACGATCGAGGCACCGAAGGCAAGTCGGTATCCGGTGGTGACCTCCGGCTGGCCATGCGCAAGCAGGGGCGCCACCGCTATTCCTGCTATAAGGACCACTGTTCCCGTGACCAGCATCATGGCGCGGGAAGTCGCCACGTAGTCGCGGGCACGGTCGGGGTCGGCAGCAACATGGAAACATAGCGCGGCTGGCTGGCCCATGCTGCCCACCACCAGGACGACACCAAACCACGCGGTGATTGCGGCGTACTCACCGCGAACGGTCGGGCCCAGCACCCGGGCCAGGATCACTCCGCCCAGCCCGGCGGCGGCGGTTGACGCGACATTGAACCCGGCCGTCCGTGCGACGAGTCGGCCCACTCCGGGTCGCCGCAGGGTGCTGGCGAATCCTTGCCTCCGGGGGGGCGCCGCGTGAATCACGGGCTCTCGATGATTCTCATCCGGCCTTGCGCGCGACAAACATCAGATTCTGGGTAACCACGTGTCCCCGGAGCTCACCGGTCTCAGCCGCCAGAACCACCTGATACAGGCTACTGACCAGCTTCCACACGACGACCCGCCCCGCACTAATGAGGCTGTGCACCACCGGCGAGCATGGCAGCACCATGACGGACGCGAAGCTGGAGGCAGCTGCGATTTGTCGGACACTGCGCGCCGTGAACCACGACTCGTGGGTGAAATCTCCGTACCTGATGTTTCCCCCAAAGGGGCTAACCGCGTTCGGCACCCGCGCCACGAAGACGCCACCCGGGATGAGGGCCGCAGACACGGCATCGAAGGTGTCCAGGACCTCGTTCTTGGTCAGATGCTCGAGCAGATCTGTGGCCGTTACGGCCGCAAGCTCCCCGCGACGCTCGCGGAGGATGTCGTGATAATCACCCTGGCGCACTTGATGCAAGCCAGCCTCGCGGGCCAAGGTCACCTGCTCGGGACTGACGTCAACTCCCGCGGCGTCATACCCATCCGCAGTCAGCAAGCGCACCAGTTCGCCCTGGCCGCAGCCTATGTCGAGGACAAGTCCGGTATGTGATGGCGGCAATGCCGGACGGATGTCGCGACGGTAGGCCAGCCTGGCCGCCTCTGCACTACTGCGTCCCGCATGCTGCGAGGCATACGCCTCGTAAAGGCGATCCCTGAGGGCGGCCTCGTCCGCGGTCTGCATCACGTAGAGAGACTATAGCGATACTCGGTGTCACTGGGAACCTTCGCGCGCGTCTTCACGATGGCCTGGTCCGCTCGGTCAGATGAATGGCTCCTGGGTCGCTACCCGGTCGACCGAGCGCGCGGTAGCACCAGCCCGCCTCGCGCCAGGCGACAGGATCCAGCGCATTACGCCCGTCGATCATGTTCCGCCGGGCGACGCACTTCGCGAGCAGGTCTGGGTCGGCCTCGCAGAATTCGGGCCACTCCGTGAGGATTACGAGCACATCGGCATCTTCGGCAGCACCCGTGACCGAGTCCGCGTAGTTCAAGCTGGGATACTCCTCGCGAGCCCTGTCCATGGCCACCGGGTCATACGCGGATACCCGCGCTCCCTGCTCCTGAAGTGCCTTGGCCACTGCTAGCGCTGGCGAATCCCGGATGTCGTCGGAGTCGGGCTTGAAAGCGAGTCCGAGGAGCCCCACGGTCCGTCCCGCTACCGATCCCCCGGCGAGGTCGTGCACTAGGCGCACGACCCTGGACCGGCACCTGAGATTGATCGCGTCTACCTCACGGAGAAAGCGGGTGGACTGGCCGACGCCCAGTTCTTCGGCTCGGGCCGCGAATGCCCGGATATCCTTGGGCAGGCAAGCGCCTCCGAAACCAAGGCCGGGGTGCAGGAATTCTCGCCCGATACGCGAGTCCGCGCCGAGTATCTGAGCCAGGTGGATAACATCCGCCGCCGCGATGTCACATATCTCAGACATCGCGTTGATGAATGAAATCTTCGTGGCCAGGAAGGAATTGCCGGCCACCTTAGCCAGCTCGGCGGTGGCCAGATCAGTCGCGAAGAACGGCACACCATCAGCCAGCGGCTGAGCATAAATCCGGCGGAGTGTCGACTCGGCTTGCGGCGACCGGACGCCCGCGACGATCCGGTCAGGGCGCAGCGTGTCTTCAACCGCGCGCCCCTCGCGCAGAAACTCGGGATTCCAAGCCAAGTCGACCGCGTGGCCTGCGGGAGCCGACCGAACCAGGTCCTCAGCCAGCGCGGCAGCCGTACCGACCGGCACCGTAGATTTCCCCACCACGAGGCACGGGGACGTGAGCAGAGGAGCGAGCCGGGAAACACATGCGTCCAGTTGCCGCAGGTCAGCGCCATCGGCCCCAGCTCTCTGCGGGGTCCCCACGCATAGGAAGTGCACAGCGCCGAAGGCTGCGGCCTCGTGGTATGAAGTGGTGAATCGGAGCCGCCCCGAGTCCAGGTGATGGCGGAGCATTGGTTCCAGGCCAGGCTCAAAGAAGGGGAGTTGCCCCGCAGCTAGGGCATCGATCCGGCGAGGGTCAGTGTCTAGGCCCAGAACGTCAAATCCCAGTTCAGCCAGGCAGGCGGCGTGCGCAGCGCCCAGGTAACCGACACCCAGGACGGTGAGCGGCAGAGGCAGGGAAAGATTGGACATCAGGGCATCTCCCAGCCTGCCTCAGGGACGTATGCAGACGGGAGCCGCTGCGGATCCGGACACGTGAATACGTCCGGTCCGTAACCCGCATCGGTCAGTGGCACCAATGCGCCTTCATGATCCGGGCGGTAGAGCCGGTACCCGTACCTGGCGAGCAGTTGAGCGACGGGCCGACGGTCCGTCCCGACTGCTGCGATCGAGCCCAGGTTCCATTCGAGCTGAATGAGCCTGATGCGTTGCTCCGACAAGGCCCGGTGGCAACCGCGGAGCACTTCGATCTCGAAGCCCTCGACGTCGACCTTCATCCCGGCCGCTGTGCGATTCCCCAGCAGGGAGTCGATGGTTAGCATCCTGGTCTGCGCGCTTCCCTCGGCATCCAGCCGGTTCACGCAATCCAGCCCGCGGGTGAACCGGGCGGTGCCGCATGTCGCTCCGGCCGCAGCCTGTATCGCCTCGGCCCGGTACCCGTTGAGTTCGATGTTCTCCAGCAGCAGGGCGTACGTGTCCGGGGCAGGTTCCAAGGCGATCACGTTTGCGCCTAGTTCCCCGGCCCATATCGTGTAGCTGCCGACGTTGGCTCCCACGTCCAGAAACAGGTCCCCTGACCGCAAGGCCCGGCGCCAGGCGAGCATTTCTGGATGATCGGGAGGATTCGCGTAGACAACCTTCGACGCTCCCGGCCGGTGCAGTCCCGCCCAGAGCAGCGACCTGTCGCCGAGCCGGGCCAGGGTCCGACGATGCAGCACTCTTCCTCTGGCCTGGAAACGGACGGCTCGGGCCACTGCCCGCGCACGTTTCCCTTGGTTCGACGGATGCGTCCATACAAATTTCGCGACAAGTCTCGCATCGGTCATCAGCGCCACGACGCCGTCCCTCCATCAGCTCTCACCACAAAGCGCTTGATATTGACCGTTTGTGGCTAGACCGTAAGGTTCTCCGAGAGAAACACATTGATAGAGAACAAAATTTCCTGCTGAACGCTGAGTGTATCGGAAAGTTGGGTGACGGTAAATTGTGCAGTTATTAGAAAAGAAATTCTCGATTTGTCCCATATCGAAGGTTGGGAGCGACGAGGGCGCCAGGTCGGTGACCACGCAGCTGTCACCGGCCAGGCCGCCATTCATCGGCCACGACCAGGGCTGCGGGGCCGATCCCCCGTCCCGGCCCTGTGTCGTCTCGTCTCTGGCCGGGATTTGGGTGTCCACCCGGCAGCGGAGCGCTGGGTACCCGGATCGAGGGGTTCGTTCATGACCTATGCTACGCCGAGCGCCCTTGATCGGTGCGCTGCTTGCGGGAACCCCTGACACCAGGCAGTGGCCTAGAAGCATAGAGTTACAGAAGATCACCGGCAACTACTAGGGCCCTTCATCACGTCCTCAATCCGCGACCGGCCGATCCGATCCGAAATGACCTCTTCGCGTCCGCCGCGCCCAGCCCGGAAATATCCCAGATGCAGGCGCGTGAGTGATTGACTTGCCTTTGTTGACGCAGACGAACGCCGTGGAAGGCATGTCATGGACGCGACGGCACTGGCCGGGCTGAACCCGTTCGGCATATTTGACGTGGAAGCGGCGAGGCTTGACCATTTCTTCTCCGGGCTCGACGAGGCCGGGTGGAGCCGGCCGTCCCGGTGCGCGGGCTGGACGGTCCGTGACGTCCTGTCCCACCTGGCCGGCGAGGAGCTGTACAACCACGCGTGCCTCAACGGCGACCTGGAAACCTTCCGCGCCATGGTGCGCGCCGCGGGTATCACCGGCGGCTACGACGAGTTCAACCAGTGGTGTGTCCGGCAGCGCCGCGGCCTGCCCGTCAGCGAAGTCCTGGCTGAATGGCGGGATGCCAATGGCGAGACCCGGCACCGGATGACCCTGCTCGGCCGCGACGCTCCCCTGACCACGGCCGCCGGCCCCTACCCGGCGGGCCTGCAGGCCTTCCACTACGGCTCGGAGTACGCCACTCACGCGGACGACGTGGGAGCGCCCGTGGCACCGGGCGAATGGCCGGGGCGGACCGCCTGGCGGGTCAGCTTCGGCCGGTTCGCGCTGACCGAGCAGGACGCCCCGGTCAAGACCTGGATCAGCAACGACAACCTCGTCGTGCAGCTCGGCGCCCTGACCACCGAGCTTTCCCCCGAGAACTTCGTCGAGGCCACGGTCGGGCGGCTGCGGGACACCTACCCGATCGAGCCCGCGCTCCGTGATGCGCTGCGCTGCCTGGCCTGAGCGACCCAGCTCAACGACCGGGCCAGCGCGCAGCTGAACAGGATTACGCCGCGGCAGCCATCTTCCGGCGGCGCCTGGTGAGCTGGTAGGCGATCCCGCCGAGCACCAGCAATCCCACCCCGCCCAGGGTGAGCCGGATCAGCCGGCCGTTCACCGGCGGCGTGGCGGCCAGATCGGCCCGGAGGCAGACCGAGGTCGCGAACACGAGCTTCTGGTGATGATGGCCGTGCCGCATCCGGAGCCACAAGGCTTCCGCGGTCAGCGTCCCCCGGGGCCCGGTGTACTGCCGGTTCAGGATGAGCACCGCGAAGCCGGGGACGACGATGCGGGTGTTCGGCGCCGGGCTGGACGGCAGGATCATGGGCTTCGCGCCGGGCCGCGTCAGCCGGCCGCCGGTGACACTGCCGCGGCCCGTTACCACGCCCGTCTTCCGGTTGAACGAGCACGAGGACGAGACGGCCGCCGCGTGCAGCGAACCGTGCGCGGGCAGCACGACGGACAGGGCCGGGATCCTCGACGAGGCACTGACCGCGCCCGCGGTATCGGTGATGATCCCGGTGCTCAGGATGCCCGCGGTGTCCGCGTTGGGCAGGATCACGGGCGACCCGCCCGAGTAGGTGGCCTGGCCAACCATCTGGGCACTGAAGTGCCCGACCGCATTGAGCGCGTACGACTGGTTGACCGGTGCGCTCGCGGCCGCCGGCGGCGCGGCGGCGGCCAGCAGCCCGGCCACCAGCATGGATACCACGGCAAGCGGTCCGGCCCGTCCGGCCGCACCACGGATCATCCGATTCATCGGCCGTCCCCCGCAGGACATCCCTCACGCACCGTTCTCACCTTTAGTAGTCGCACCATAGCCCAAAGTTATTAGCGGCGGCAGGCGGTGCCCGATATGCGAAAGGGCGGCCGTGGCCGGCATGCGAAGGGGGCGCCGGCCATGGCCGGCGCCCCCGTGTCGCGGCACCCCGGGGACCGGGGTCACCGCGGCCACGCATCCGGTGATCAGCGATCACCACATGCCGCGATCAGCAGCGGCTGACCCCGACCGACAGGGTCTGCAGGAAGCTGGTGACGTAGATCGCGGTCACCATGCGGATGCCGGCCGCTACCGTCTGCTTGTTCAGCGTGACCGTGTACCCGCCCGGGAGGAGGATCGTCGTGTTCGGGGCAGGGTTGCGCAGCAACGGAATGTTCGGCAGGCCGATCTCCGAGATCGAGCCGGCCTGGATGGTCGCGTCAGGGACGCATACAGTTACAGCCTGCACTCAGCAAGCGCCATGGCAATCCTCAGCGGTCACGATTTCCCAGGTCGCAGCGGGACCGGCAGACTGGTGCCATGACCGCGCCCGCTCTCTATTCAGCGCCGCCCGCACCGGTTTTCCTCTTCGACCTGGACGGCACGCTCATCGACAGCGTGTACCAGCACGTCATCGCGTGGCACACGGCGCTGTCCCGGCTGGACATCGACCTGTCGGTGTGGCGCATCCACCGGCGGATCGGGATGAGCGGCGGGCTGTTCGTGTCCGCGCTGATCCGCGAGACCGGGGTGACCCTGTCCGAGGCGGACGTGGCCATGCTGCAGCAGGCTCACGCGGAGGGCTACCTGGCCCAGGCCGGCTCCGTCCGCGCGCTGCCGGGAGCCGCGGAACTGCTGGCATCGCTCACCAGACACGGAGTGCGCTGGGCCATCGCCACCAGCAGTTACCGGGCCACCTCCGGCCACGCGCTGAGCCTGCTCGGCCTCCCCGAGGACACCCCGATGATCACCCGCGACATGGTGCGGCACGCCAAACCGGACCCGGACCTGTTCCTGGCCGCGGCCGCCCTCCTCGAGATCGACCCCCGGCACGCGTTCGTGGTCGGGGACAGCGTCTGGGACCTGCTGGCCGCCCGCCGGGCCGGGGCGATCGGCATCGGCCTGATGTCCGGCGGGTACGGCCGCGAGGAACTGGAGCGTGCGGGCGCCTACCGCGTCTACTCCGACCCCGCCGACCTGCTCGCCCGCGCCGACGAGCTGGGCGTCCGCGACCTGAGTTGACGCCGCCCCGGCGCCTCCAATGGCACGCCCGGCCTGATCGGCCAGGGTGACGGTGGCGCAGCTCGTCACGCCAGATCACGTAGGTGCCCAGGCCGATAGCTTGGCTTCGGTGCCATAGGGGACGACGTCGATGGTGTGGTAGCGCAGGTTACGGTGCAGCAAGGTCGCCAGACCGTGGTCCAGGGCCGTGGTGTCGGTGAAGTTGACGCTCTTCATCAACGGACGCCGGCACTACGGCAGCTACGACATCGCCGCGCTGACCGCAGCCGTCCAGGCCGCGAAGGCCGCCAGCCTGGTTTCCCGGCCACCAGCCGGTCAGCGGCGCGGTTCCTGAGCTGGGATCTTCCGCGGCCTTCTATAGGCTGGTCGTGGTGCGCCGGGAAGCCTGGTCGGCAATCATCTGTCGGTCGAGCAAGCGAGGTTCGCGGTGCGCGGTGTCGAGACGGTCTTGTTGCTGGTCGTGCTGGGCACGGTGGTCACAGCTTTCGCCGGGAGAATGCGTGTCCCGGCCCCATCCCTGCTGGTGATCGCAGGGCTGGTCATCGGCCTCCTGCCGGGCGTCCCGGCGGTCCGTGTGACGCCGGATGTGGTCAGCCTGGTCGTGCTGCCGCCGCTGCTGTATGCGGCCAGCGAGGAACTGTCGTGGTGGGATCTGCGGGCGGTGTGGCGGCCGGTAATCGTGCTCGCGGTGGGTCTCGTGCTGGCGTCAGCGGCGGCGGTCGCCGCGGTGGCGGGAGCGGTGGCGGCTATCCCGGCGAGCATGGCGTTCGTGCTCGGCGCGGTGCTGGCCAGCACCGACCCGGTCGCGGTCAGCGCGCTGGGACGGCGGCTGTCGCTGCCACCCAAGGTGCAGGCGCTGGTGGAGGCCGAAAGCCTGTTCAACGACGCGACCAGCCTGGTGCTGTTCCAGATCGCCGTTTCCATCGCGGTCGCGGGAACTGCCGGGACCTCGGCGGGCGGACTCCTGCTGCATGGCGCCGGCCAGTTCGTGGTCCTGGCGGCCGGCGGTGCGGCAGCGGGGGGCGTGGTCGCCGCCGGGGTGATCGCCCTGCGCCGTCACGTCACCGACCCGGTGCTCGACACCGTGGTGGCGCTCATCACCCCCTACGCGGCCTACGTGCTCGGCGCCACGCTTCACGTCTCACCGGTCATGGCGGTGATCGTCGCCGGGCTGGCCATCGGCGCCCGGCGGGACCGGATCACGACCGCCCAGACCCGGCTGCAGCTCCACTCGGTCTACCAGACAGTCATCTTCCTGCTGGAAAGCGTGGTGTTCAGCCTCATCGGCCTGCAGCTGCCCACCCTGATCCGTGCCCTGTCCCATGCCGAGGCCTGGCCACTAGAAGCACTCGCGGTCGCCGGCACACTGATCACGATCCGGATCCTGTGGGTGTTCCCGCTGTCGGCTGTCCTGCAGCGGCGCAGCGGCACCCGGCGCCCATCCCTGGCTGTCCCCGCCGTGGTGTCATGGGCCGGCACCCGCGGGGTCGTGCCCCTGGCCGCGGCCCTGTCCATCCCCCTCACCACCGCCGGCGGGGCACCCCTGGCCCGGCGCGACCTCATTCTGGTCCTCGCCACCGCGGTC
>WNGB01008159.1_pt1 | contig 21589 bp, 21 predicted proteins | sample 5400681 | NCBI WGS metagenome assembly WNGB01 (sample SAMN13153367, study PRJNA577476) | soil metagenome | isolation source: 115 cm soil or saprolite under grassland replicate 2 | place: USA:California | collected 2016-06-15
CTCATTTTCAGCGAGTGTCACCCATGTTCCCGGTTAACTCTGTTACCTATCTCCCCGGTTGCTCAGCTCCGCTCCCAAGCCGAGCCCCTGGTCTGCCTCTCGTTACCCCTTCAACTCCTTCTTGAGCTCGTTGAGGAAGCGCCAGTCAGTTCCCTGGGCGATGATCTTCTGCGGGCTCAACTTGATCATCCCGGCCTCGTGGAGGCGGAGAGCATAGAAGCGCACTGTGTCCTCGGGGGAGTACTCACGCCAACGGCTGTATGGGATGTCCTTCATGGTTTGCAGCGCGTAGTCGTAGCGGGGGGTGAACTTGTTGTCGACGAGCGACCTCGCCACCCTTTCAGGTTCGAGCGCGCATAGGTCTGTCGCTTTGAGGATCGCACGGAGCGCGCGCTTGGTGGCTACCGGATGCTTTCGGACAAAGTCGCGGTGCCCGGTGGCGATACAGCAGAAGTACTGCGACCACGGCCGGTCGATGGCGCTATTGACCACGACGTGGCCGACCTTCTTCGCCCGGAGCTCCTGCGGGTCCGGCGGAAAACCGAGGTAAGCATCAACCTTGCCCTCGGCCAGGAGTCGCTTCGCCTCTGCGGCGGGGTGGGCAACGAAGTTGACATCCTTACGGGGATCGAGGCCCACGTGCGCCACCATGCTGGCGAGGAACACGTGCTGGGTCAATCCGAGCCCGGTGACGGCAACGGTCTTCCCCTTCAAGTCACGGATCGCTCGGACCCGATCGGTCCCGAAGAGCTCGTAACATCCTACGTGGATGCCGGCCAGGAGCACGATAGGAGCCCCGGTGTCCACGTGGATGATGAGCGGCCCGGCGAAGGCCATGCCGATGTCCATCTCGCCCGACGCCATGGCCGGCATGAGGGCAGCCGGGTCGACCTGGTGGTACTGGACGTCAGTGAAGCCTTCGGCATGCAGAAGCTCTTTCGCGACGAACTGGGGGGCAACGCAGATGCTGCCGATATGGACAAGCCTCAGCCTCGTCGTCTCCGGCGGCGGTTCCGCGGCGACTCGCTCGGGTCGCGCCCCGAACACCCCCGCCGTCCCTGCCAGCGTCAGCCCCCCCACGAACTGTCGTCGGCTCCAGCTCTCGCGCCGGTCACTCATGGATGATCTCCTCCCCTACGAGAGGCAGCGGTCGCGCCGAGTATGGGCCTCGGCCCTACCGCCCTCCACCTCTCGGCCTCTCTGAGTGCGCATAACTTGTGATTCCTCAGACCGGCGTAGCAAAGACCATCCTGCGGCCCTCGCAGGGTACTGCGGTTGAGCGTGTCAGGCCGCGCAGCGATTTCATTTGCCCACCGCGGACTTTGGCTCATCAGTAGACGGCCCCGCAGGCCGGGATACGTAGACCTGGGTATTCGGAGAAAACCTGCGTCGTGCGGAGTCCACGTGCTCGTCGCGCTGGTCAGGAGCCTCGGCGCGCGATCTGGCGGCGCGTCGGCCGCGTCCCATCCCCGAACGTCGGCTGCCAGCACGAGTGCTTCCCGGCGCCGCCGACGACGATCACGCTGATGTCCTCGGCCTGGCGCACGATCGGCAGCATCGTGTCAGGGGCGTTCACGGCGCCGCGATACTCGATCTGCTGATGCTGGCACTCGGCGCCGAGACGGGCGAACGGAAAGCGCGCGTGCTCGAAGAGGAACTCCTTGACCTGGCGCTTGGTGTAGCCGTCGCGGGCGATGGTCGCGGCGTGCTCGGGGCCGAGCGAGAGGAGGGGCCAGCCGGCGCCGAGGAGGTTGTTGCTGCCCGCCTGCCCCATGGCGCCGGCGATCGTGAGCAGCACGCCGAGGCCGGTGTTGCTGTAGTGATCCTGGATGTTGTGCGGTCCCTCGCAGCCGAAGACGGTGACCGTGCTGGCGTCCGCCGGGAGCCCGGCCTCGACGTGGAGCGGCTCCCAGGGATTCTCCGCCTCGTTCTCGGCGACGCAGTACGCGATCTTGGCGGGACTGCCCTGGGTTGAGCGATCGCCCGTGCCCGGCAGGCCGCCGCCGACGTTCATCAGCACGAGGCGGACGGCGCGGCCGATGGTGAGGTTGGCCCGGACGCCCTGCCCGAAGGCGTTGTATCCCGCGTTCAGACCGATCGCCTGGACGATCGGTCCGTTGACCACGATCAGAGGCGCCACGGGATGGGTCGTGGCCTGGATCGAATCGAGATTGAACAGGGGATCGGCCAGCGCCTCGATGGCCGCCAGGACCACGGGAAAGTATTCCGGACGGCAGCCGGCCATGACGGCATTGGCCGCGATCTTTTCCACGGTGGCTTCGCCCTGCCGCGGCGGCAGCACGCCGACGATCTCGCGCGGATCGCGATCCGTCTGCGTGAGGAACTCAGCCACCGCATCTTCCGTCGGCGGAACGATGGGAAGCCCGTCCGTCCAGCCGCGCTCCTGATAATGCGCGTCGATCGCTTCCCAGCCGTCGGGGAAGGCGAAGATCGTGGCGGCGGGGCCACGCTGGGTCATGACCGCGTCACCGCCTTGAGCACGGCCTCGATCGCGAGGTCGGCCTTCTTCAGCACCTCGTCGTCACGAATGCCCCCCAGAGGGTGTGGCACCAGCGCGAGCGGCAGCCCCTCGACGCCGCGGTTCTTCGCCTCGAGCCGCGCCAGCGCCTCGAACTCGAGCGTGCCCATGACCGCGGTGGGAACGCCCCGCTGCTCCAGCATGATTGCGCCGTGGATACTCCACGACGTGCAGGACCCTCAATCGGCGCTGCCGACCAGCGCGAAGTCGCACTCCGAGAGCGCGGCCAGGATCTCCGGCGCCGGCGGGCCCGCGATCGGCTTCTCGCGCCTGACCACGTCGCCGACACTGTACCGCTCCTGGAGGATCTTCGTGACCGCGAGCATGAGCGTGCCCGCGTTGGCCTTGCCGTTGTCGAGAATGCCCACCCGCTTGCCGGCGAGGCTCGGCAGGCGCGGCGCCAGCGTCGCGGCGACGGCCCGCGGTTGCGCCGTCGGATCGTAGAGACGAATGCCCTCTGGGCTCATCGATGGATCTCCTTCCGCCATTCGGATCGACGTCTCGCAGCATAGCACTGCGACGTGCCCAGCATTCGCGGGCCATTGGCATCGCGGTTGCTGTGCATGATGACGGAGGGGACTGCCATGGCGAAGCAGCGACGAGCGAAGCGGGTGACCTCGCGGTCGAAGGCGACGGTCCGTGCCGATACCGAGAGCATGTCCACGCGAGCGGCCGAGAGCTTGACGGAAATCGCCGCAACATCGGGAGCGCAGGCGGTGCGGCTGGCCGCCGCCGTGGCCCGCGGCATGGCGAAGGGCGTCGCCAGCGCCGCCCGCGAGATGCGGCGCCCGGTTCGAGAATCGGCCGAGGCGGTGCGGGCGGCGGCCCGGAGCATCGGCGACGTGGCGGCCGAAGGCGTCGAGGCTGCGGCGGACGCTGGTCGCACCGCCGCGTCGATCCGCGGTCGGCGGCGGTCGCGGAGCACCAAGCGGCGCTCCGCCTGAGACAGGCGGGCCGCGCGACATGGCGCTGACGCTTCCTCAGCCACGCCACCTCGCGCGGTATCGTGACCTCATCGCGCTGGTCCTGAAGTACGGGCGCACGGATCTGATCGCCCGTGCCCGGCTCGAAGAGGTCCTGAGCGAGGAGCTGCCGCCCGGGGACCACGACGGCGGCGCCGGCCCCGAGACGTTCGTCTCGGATCTCGAGCGGCTGGGCCCGACGTTCGTGAAGCTGGGACAGCTCCTCTCGACGCGTCCCGACCTGCTGCCCGAGCCCTACCTGCTCGCGCTGAGCCGACTTCAAGACAACGTGGCCCCGGTGCCCTTCGCCGCGATCGAGGCGACGGTGCGGGCGGAGCTCGGGGTCCGCCTGTCCAAGGCGTTTCGGGGCTTCGACCGGAACCCCGTCGCCGCCGCCTCCCTCGGTCAGGTGCATCACGCGGTCTTGCGCGACGGTCGCAGCGTCGCGGTGAAGGTGCAGCGCCCCGGGGTGCGTCTGCAGGTCGCCGACGATCTGCAGGTGCTCGCGGGCGTGGCCGAGCTCGTCGAGCGATACTCGGAAACGGGCGCGCGGTACGAGGCCGTGGCGCTGGTGGAGCAGCTGCGACGTAGCCTGCTGCGCGAGCTCGACTACCGGGTCGAGGCCGAGAACATGACCGTGCTGGGCCGCAACCTCGAGCGCTTCCGGCGGTTGGTGGTCCCCCAGCCGATCCCCGATTACACGACCTCCCGCCTGTTGACCATGGACTACGTGAGCGGCACCAAGATCACCGCGCTGAGCCCCGTGGTCCTCCTGGAAGTCGACGCGGTCGAGCTCGCCGACGTGCTGTTCACCGCCTATCTCCAGCAGATCCTGGTGGATGGCTTCTTCCATGCGGATCCCCATCCGGGCAACCTGCTCGTCACGCCCGACGGGCGGCTGGCGCTGCTCGACGTCGGGATGGTCGCGCGGCTGACCGCGCGGGTGCAGGATCAGCTCCTGCAGCTGCTGATGGCCGTCAGCGAGGGGCGGGGCGACGAGGCCGTCGACTACGCGACCCGGCTCGGCGATCGGCGTGAGGATTTCCGGGCCGACACCTTCGGGCGCCACATCCGGGCCCTCGTCGCCGAGCACCGCGAGGCGAGCGTGCGCGACCTGCCCGTGGGTCGCCTGGTGCTGGAAGTCACCCGCATCGCCGCCGAGGCGGGGCTGCGTCTGCCCGCGGAGCTGATGATGCTCGGCAAGACGCTCTTGAACCTCGACGAGGTCGCGCGACGTCTCGATCCGGAGTTCAACCCCTCGGCGGCGCTGCGTCGCCACGTCGTCACCCTGCTCGAGCGTCGGCTGCTGACCGGGCTGTCGCCGGCGTCGATCTTCGGCGGCGTGCTCGAGGTGAAGGACCTCCTGGAGCGCCTACCGGCGCGGGTGAATCGCATCCTGGACCGCTTCGCCGAGGACGACCTCCGCGTCCGTGTCGAGGGCCTCGATCAGACGAAGCTCATGACGGCCGCCCAGAAGATCGCCAACCGGATCACGCTCGGGCTGCTCCTGGCCGCCCTGATCATCGGGGCCGCGCAGCTGACCCGGATCGACACGTCATTTCATCTGTTCGGGTATCCGGCCCTCGCGATGATCTTCTTCGTGCTGGCCGCCGCCGGCGCCCTCGGCCTCATCCTGTCGATCCTGCTGGGCGACGACTGACCGAGGTCTACCGCAAGGGGACGATCCGGCCCCGGGCGTGGGTGAGGGTCACCACCGCCTGGTAGCGCGTCGTGTCGAGCACGAACGAGAGCCGTCGCCTGGGGGGATCGCTGGTGAGCACGATCTTACCGCGAATCGCGCTCGGGGCCCGTCAGGGTGGTGCCGCCGTCGACGACGAGGACGTGGCCGGTGATGTAGCGCGCGTAGTCCGAGAGCAGGAAGCGCACGGCGTGGCCGATGTCCCAGCCCGTGCCCTCGATGCCCAGTGTCGAGGCCTGGCGCCGCCGGTCGCGTGCGGTGTCGCTCATGCCGCGGCCATACACCATCGGCGTGTACACGGGCCCGGGGGCCACGCAGTTGACCCGGATGCCCTCGCGTCCGTGATCGACGGCCATGGCCTGGGTGAGCGCGATCACCGCGCCCTTGGAGACCGAGTACGTCGTCAACCCGCGCGGGCGCAGCGCGGAGATCGACGAGATGTTGACGATCGCGCCGGCGCCCGTGCGGCGCATGGCCGGGATGGCGTGCTTGGAGGCGAGGAACATGGAGTCGACGTTGACCTGCATGCCGCGCCGCCAGCTCTCCTCGCTCTCGTCGACGACGGAGCCGCGGCTGCCGATGCCCACGTTGTTGTCCAGGAAATCGAGACGCCCGAAGCGGTCGAGGGCGAGCTCGACCATGCCCGCGCAGTCCACGGCCCGCGTCACGTCGGCCTCGTGCGCCACGGCCTCGCCGCCGACCTCCTGGATCATCGCCGCCGTGCGCTTGGCCAGATCCCCCGCGCGATCGACCACGACGACGCGCGCTCCCGCCTTGGCGAGCAGGATGGCGGCCGCGCGGCCGTTGCCGATGCCATCGCCCGCCGCGCCGCCCCCCGTGACGATCGCCACCTTGCCCTCGAGCCCCCAGCTGTCCGGCACCTCGAATGTCACGTCATTCCTCCCCCCATGTCATGAACGACGCGGACGGCGAGCACGCCGGCGCGGTTCCGGACCGTCAGCTCGTGGCGAGGCAGGGCGGAGACGTCGAGCCCCGCGCGCGCCGCCACGTCCTCCGACATCACGAGCGCGCAGTCGTACTCCTTGGTGAGCTGCTCGAGACGGGCCGCGACGTTGACGGTATCGCCCACGGCCGTGAGCTGCGCGCCGTCGCCATAGCCCATCCGGCCGACGATGGCCGCGCCCACGTGGATGCCGATGCCGATCCGGAGTGGCGAGGGGAGCTCCGCCCCCAGCTCGCTGTTCAGCGTCGCGATGCCGGACACCATGCCGCGCGCCGCGGCCAGCGCGCGCCGGCAGCCTTCCTCCGCGCTCAGGTCGACCCCGAACAGCGCCATCACGCCGTCGCCCGTGAACTGGTTCGGCACGCCGCCGCCGCGCGTGATCGCGCCGCCCACGGCCTCGCAGTAGCGGTTGAGGATGAAGACGACGTCGTACGGCAGCTTGTGCTCGGCCAGCCGCGTGAACCCCCGGAGATCCGCGAAGAGGACGGCGATCTCCTGCTCGCGCCCGCCGCGCGCGTCGCCCCGCGAAGCGGCCTGGGCGGGCCCGGCCGAGGCCGGCAGCAGCGGCGCGACCGCGACGTCGCTCGTCGGCCGGAGCTGGCATGCGAGACGGACGCCGGGCGGGGCGCCGATGCGGTCCAGGACCCGCTGCTCTTCCGGTCGCGAAGGAGGCAGCGTGTCGAGGCCGCCCTCGATGCGGACGCGGCAGGTCGAGCAGCGGCCCCGGCCGCCACAGACCGATGCGTGCGGGATCCCGTTCATCCGGCTGGCTTCGAGGACCGTGAAGCCGACCGGCACCGTGACGGTACGATCGCCGGGATACGCGATGCGGACCCGTCGGGTGCGCTGGAGACGGAGACGAATCGCTCTCGCGACCAGCACGGCGACGAGGACCAGACCGTAGCCCGTGACCAGGCGCCAGGCGATCCGCTCGAGGACCTCGCGCTGGGCGGGCGTCGTGGCGATGACGCTCTCCGCGAACCCCGGAGTGGCGGCGAGCTTGGCGGCTTCGCGGCCGGCCTCGGCGAAGCCCAGCAGCGCGACCGCCGGCAACAGCAGCGCGACGGCGTACAGGATCGGGGAGGCCGACCGGTACCACGGGCGCAGGCGCAGCCAGAAGTGGATGCCGATACAGCCATGCGTCCAGGCCAGGAGCAGCACCAGGGCCTGCCGCGCCCCGGCGGACGGATTCAGGTGCCAGAGCGAGAGCACGGTGCGCGCGTAGGAGTCGGTGATGTCGTAGAGGGTGTGCGCCATCCGTGTGCCGACGATGTGGAAGAGCAGCAGCGGCGGGATGGCGAGACCGAGGGCGAGCTGGGCGGCTTCCCACGCGGGCATGCGGAGCGTCCGGCGTCGGTACAGCGACCAGAACGCCAGCAGGGCGTGGACGAGGAGGGCCGCGTACAGGGCCGCGGTGGCCACGGGATTGCGCCAGAGCAGGAGGAACCACTCGCGCCCGTCCTCCATGGCGTCGAGCGAGACCAGGCCGAGCGCGTGGTTGGCGAAGTGCGTCGCCAGATAGGCCAGCAGCACGAGGCCGGAGGCCAGGCGCAGGCGCCGGATGACGAGGGGCGACATCACGCAGGACTCCCGATTTCGATCATTTCACCGCTCGGCTCGCCGCCTGGGGCGGCTCACCTCGCACTGCCACCTGCCGCTCGACCTCTTCCATGATCATCGTGTTGAGGTCGTCGACGAGCTTCGCCCGCTCCACCCGGCCGTCGTTCCGGATCAGCTCGCGGATGCGCGCGGGGCGCGCGGAGAGCATGATGAGCGTCGTGCCGATCTCGGCGGCCTCCTCGATCGAGTGCGTCACGAAGACGATCGTGCGCCCGGTCTCGCGCCAGATGCGTCGCACTTCCTTCTGCATGATGCGCCGGTTCTGCGCGTCGAGCGCGCCGAACGGCTCGTCCATGAGTAGCACGTCGGGCTCCACGGCGAGCGCGCGGGCGATCGCCGCGCGCTGGCGCATCCCGCCGCTGACGCGCCCCGGGTAGTAGTCCTCGAAGCCCGCGAGCCCGGCCATCCCCAGGTAACGCGTCGCCGTCGCGCGTCGTTCCGTCGGCCCCAGCCCCACCGGCTTGAGGACCAGCTCCACGTTCTTGCGCACGGTCAGCCAGGGCAGGAGCCGGTCTTCCTGGAAGACGATGCCGACCCGGTGGTGGTGGCGATCGCTGCCGGCGACCGGCTCGCCGCCGAGCAGCACGCGGCCCCGCGTCGGCGGCTCGAGCCCGCCGATGATACGCAGGAGCGTGGTCTTGCCGCAGCCGTTCGGGCCGAGCAGGCAGACGAACTCGCCCGCCTCCACCGTGAACGACACGCGATCGATGATGGGGATGAGGAAGTCCTTGCCGACCTCCGCCACCTCGAGCGTCACCGCCATCGCGTCAACCGTCGCGCCGCCGCGTCGAAGACCAGCTTGTCGGTGGCCATCATGACGAGGATCATGACCAGCGCCCACGCGAAGACCATCTGGGTGGCGAGGATCTCACGGCTGTAGTTCATGACGTAGCCGATGCCGGTGGTCACGCCGAAGATCTCGGCGACGACCGAGACCTTCAGCGCGAGCCCGAAGCCGACCTTCATGCCCGCGATCAGGTAGGGAACGGTGGAGGGGATCACGATGGCCGTGAACTTCTCGCCGCCGGAGAGACGATAGACATCGCCCATCTCGAGCAGCCGGCGATCCACGCCGGCCACCCCCTCGACGAGATTCGACGCGACCACGGGCAGGGTGATCATGAACGTCGTGAAGATCGGCGCCCAGTTGGACAGCCCGAACCAGATCAGCGAGATGACGATCCAGACGAAGACCGAGGTCGAGTTCAGGACGGCGAGGGCGTCCTGCACCACCGTCCTGACCGAGCGCGAGAGAAAGGCGCCGAGACCCATCAGCACAGAGACGACGACGGCGGCGCCGAAGCCGATCACGATGCGGAACAGCGAGGCCGCGGTGTGCTTCCAGACCTCACCGCTCCGGACGATCTCGACGAGCCCCACGACGACCGACCGGGGCGAGGGAAGGACGTAGGCGCCGTAGCGCCACGAGAGCAGCGACCACACGACGAGGATGACCGCCGCCGCCGCCAGCGTGGCGAGGTGCAGGCGGTCGGTCAGCGGGCCGCTATCCGCGATAGAAGAATTCCTTGCGGATGCGGTCGGGGTTGTCCCAGAGGTCGGACTTGAGGAAGCCGAACTCCTTGTTGATCTTGAGCTGGGCCACGAGCGTGTCGACTTGCTCGTCGGGAAGGCCAGACAGCATGCGGACCGTTTCCTTGTAGGCGACCTGGATCACGTCCTTCGGCAGCTTCGTCACCTCGGCGACGATCTCCATCGCCCGCTCCGGCTTTCCGTACCAGACGTCGACGGCGTCCTTCTGGGCCGCGTTGAGGTCGCGGGCGATCGCCGGGCTCTTGCCGAGAAAGTCGTTGTGCACGAGGTAGCAGACGTGGACGGGAAAGCCCGTCGGCCGCCCCGTCGCCTTGCGCCACAGATCGATCTGCTTGGCGAGATAGACGCCCTCGCCGCGGAGGACCACGGCGTCGGTGATGGGCTGCCACGCGATGATGGCGTCGACGTCCTTCTTGCCGAGCATCGTGACCATGTCGGGCGGGGCCGTCGCGGTGACGATCTGCGCGTCCTTCTGGAGATCGAAGCCGTAGCCCTTGAGCGTCAGCGCGCGGATGTCGAAGAACGTCGAGGTGCCGACGATCGCGGCGACCTTGCGGCCCTTGAGATCCTCGACCTTGCTGAGCCCGGCGTCCTTGCGGGCGATGATCGCGCCGAGCACGGCGGTGGCCACGCCCGTCACCCTGAGGGGCACGCCGTCCTCGAAGGCCTTGGCGGCCAGGGCGAAGCTCATGTCGATGGCGTCGACGTTCTTGGCGGCAAGCTGGTTCAGCAGCGGGCCCGGGGAGCCGGGGACGATCGAGTACTCGGCGGACCAGCCGTGCTTGCCGAGGAGGTCTTCCTTGTGGATGATCTCGGTCCCCGCCCAGCCCAGCTGCAAGTAGGCGAGCCGGACCTTGCCCTTGCCCTGGGCGGCCGCCGGTCGCGGCGCGCTCGCCCACAGCGCCGCGGCTCCGGCGCCGACCTTGAGGAACTGCCGCCGCGCGATGGCCATGGCGCTAGCCCTTGACCTTGGGCACGCCACGGAGGGCTTCCGCGATCTGCTCCGCCGGGTACTCGTAATCCTGGAGCCGCCCGCCGAGGAACGCCTCGTAGGCGCCGAGATCGAAGTTGCCGTGCCCGGAGAGGTTGAAGACGATCGCGCGCTTCTTGCCCTCGCGCTTGGCGCGCTGGGCCTCGTCGATCGCCACCTTGATGGCATGCGCCGACTCCGGGGCCGGGATGATGCCCTCGGTGCGCGCGAACTGCAGCGCCGCCTGGAACGTCGCCAGCTGGGGGACGGCCACGGCCTCGATCACGCCCTCGTCGTAGAGCTTGCAGACGAGCGGGGCCATGCCGTGGTAGCGCAGGCCGCCGGCGTGCAGCGGCGCGGGGATGAAGCCGTGCCCCAGCGTGTGCATCTTGACGAGCGGCGTCAGCCCGACGGTGTCGCCGAAGTCGTAGACGTATTTGCCCTTGGTGAGGCTCGGGCAGGCCGCGGGCTCGACCGCGATGATGCGGAGCTTCTTCTTCTTGCCCGCGAGCTTGTCCGCCGCGAACGGAAAGCTGAGGCCCGCGAAGTTCGAGCCGCCGCCCGCGCAGCCGATCACCACATCGGCCTCGTCATCGACCTTCTCCAGCTGCTTCTTTGTCTCCAGGCCGATCACGGTCTGGTGCATGAGGACGTGGTTGAGCACGCTGCCCAGGGAATACTTCGTGTCGTCGCGGGTGGCCGCGTCCTCGACCGCTTCGCTGATCGCGATGCCGAGGCTGCCCGGCGAGTCGGGATCCTTCTCGAGGACCTTCTTGCCCGACTGGGTGTCGGGGCTCGGGCTCGCCACCACCTGGGCGCCCCAGGTCTCCATCATGATGCGGCGGTACGGCTTCTGCTGGTAGGAGACCTTCACCATGTAGACTTTGCACTGGAGCCCGAAGAAGGCGCAGGCCATCGCCAGCGCCGAGCCCCACTGACCGGCGCCCGTCTCCGTGCTGATGCGGCTGACGCCCTCGCGCTTGTTGTAGTAGGCCTGGGCGATGGCCGTGTTCGGCTTGTGGCTGCCCGCGGGGCTGACGCCCTCGTACTTGTAGTAGATCCGCGCCGACGTCCCCAGCGCCTTCTCGAGCCGGCGCGCGCGGTAGAGGGGCGACGGCCGCCACAGACGCAGCACGTCGCGGATCTCGTCGGGGATCTCGATCCAGCGCTCGCGGCTGACCTCCTGCTTGATCAGCTCCATCGGGAACAGCGGCGCCAGATCTTGAGGCCCGATGGGCTCGCCCGTGCCGGGATGGAGCACCGGCGGCGCGGGCGTCTTGAAGTCCGCCTGGATGTTGTACCACTTGGTCGGCAGGTCCTTCTCCGTCAGCACGATCTTGACCTGACCCTTGTCGCTTCCCATGGCGGCCTCCCCTCTCTGGGCTTCCGGCGGGCGGTGAGACGACGACGATACCGAAGCCGCGAGCGGCCTGTCAACGGCCGCGGTGTTACTCGATCGGCGGGCTCGCGGCGGCCGTGCGGACTCGGCTGCTCTCGATCGCGCTCTCCAGGAGCGACTCCAGCGACGGCGCGGGCCGGACGATCATGAAGATCTGGTAGGAGAACAGCGATCTCGACAGCCGGATCAGCCATCGGTTCACGGCCACGAGCGCCCGGGCAAGCGGCCGATTCCCGAAGGCCAGCGGAAACGGGGCGGGCACGCCGCGGACCTCCTCGATCCGATAGCCCGCCTGCTCGAAGAGGTCCTGGAGGGTCCGGAACGTGAACAGGCGCGTGTGCGTCACGTCGAGGATCCCCCGGGCACTGTAATGAAAATAGCCGAGCAGCAGCATCAGGCGGGGAATGAAGAACGCCACGTTGGCCGTACTGACGATGACCGTGGTGTCGTGCGCGCCCGCCGAGGTGCGCAGCGCATCGACGACCGCTTCGGGCGACCGGGCGTGCTCGATGACGTCGAGGAGCAGGACGTAGTCGAACGCGCCGGCCGCGATCGGCACGCCGTCGTGCAGATCGGCCGGCGCGGGGTCGATGCCGGTCACCGCACAGCCCTTGTCACGCAGCGCGCGCGCCATGGAGCCGGACGCGCGCCCGACCGCGAGCACACCGGCGCCGCCGCGGACGCGGGACAGGGCCAGGGTCTGCGGGCTCTCGAAGCCCCACGTGACCCGACGGAGATCGTGGGGGTCGCCGCCGCGCGTCACGTCGTACTTCCGCTCGTACAGGATGCCGAGATCCTGGACTCGCGAGACCACCGTTGCGCGCACGACGTTGGCCGCGTAGCTGAGTCCGTTGACGTGGCAAACCTCGTCGCCGTAGTGGGTCGGGATCGGCACTTCCTTGATCCGGAATCCGCCCCGGAGGAGCTGGATGATGATCTCGGTGTCGAAGTGAAAATCGTTCGTATTCCGTTCGAAGGGGATCTGCTCGAGCGCCTTGACCGAATACGCGCGGTATCCGGAGTGAAACTCCGAGAGCGAGGTGTGCAGGACCCGGTTCTGGATCGCCGTCAGCAGGCGGTTGCCGAGGCGTTTGTACAGCGGCATCCCGCCCCGGCGGGCCGCGCCCGGCACCATCATGCGGGAGCCGAAGACCGCGTCCGCCTCCCCGGCCAGCAGCGGGTCGATCAGCTCGGGCAGGCGCTCTGGCGGGTACTGTCCATCGCCATGGACGAGGGCGACGGCGTCGAACCGCTCCCTCACCGCGTAGTGAAAGCCGATCTTCTGGTTTCCGCCATAGCCTTGATTGACGGGATTGGACAGGGCCGTCATGGGAAACGGGGCGTCCCGGAGCGTGCGGGCGCGCTCGAACGTCCGGTCCCGGGACGAATCGTCGATCACGAGGATCTGCGTGTCGTGCGCCGCCAGCGAGGGCGGGATCCGGCGGATCACGCCCTCGAGGGTGTGCTCGGCGTTGTACGCGACGATGAAGACGAGTACTCGCCGTGTGCGCATCGCGGTTCTTAGCCTAGCAGAGGACGTCTCTTACTGTATCAAGGCGCGGGCTATAATCCCGCCGGTGAGCCTCTCCGCCGTCCTCGCCTCGCTCGATCTGCTCGATTCGGCGCTCGTCACCGGCCACGTGGTCGCGGACGCGTTCCGCGCGGCCGGACTCGACGCGGTCGCAGTGACGAAGCTGACCGGCCCCCGCGGAACGACGGACGCGGTGCGCGTCGTCGTTCCCGGCACCGCGGGCCGGAGCGCGGGCGGGGCGGCGCCGACCCTCGGCATCGTCGGCCGGCTCGGGGGCATCGGCGCGCGACCTTCGCTGATCGGGCTCGTCTCCGACGCCGATGGGGCGGTGACCGCGGTGGCCTGCGCGCTCGATCTGGCACGCATGCGGGCCCACGGCGACGTGCTGCTGGGCGACGTCATCATCGCCACCCACATCTGCCCGCACGCGCCCACGCAGCCGCACGAGCCCGTGCCGTTCATGGGCAATCCGGTGGACATGCCGACGCTCAACCGCGAGGAGGTGCGCCCCGAGATGGACGCGATCCTCGCGGTCGACACCACGCGGGGCAACCGCGTGATCAATCACCGCGGCTTCGCGATCTCGCCGACGGTCAAGGGCGGGTGGATCCTGCGCGTCAGCGAGGACCTGCTCGATCTCCAGCAGATCGTGACGGGCCGCGCGCCCGTCGTGTTCCCGCTCTCGATGCAGGACATCACGCCCTACGGCAACGGGCTCTATCACCTGAACTCGATCCTGCAGCCGTCGACGGCCACACAGGCGCCCGTCGTCGGCGTCGCGCTGACGGCCGAGGTCGCCGTGCCGGGCTCGGCCACGGGCGCCTCCCAGCCGGCGGACATCGAGCTGGCCGTGCGCTTTGCCCTCGAGGTCGCCAAGGCGTTCGGCCGCGGGCGCTGCCGCTTCTACGACGCGGAGGAATGGGAGCGGATCCAGGGACGGTACGGCTCGATGACGCATCTGCAGACGCCCGGTCGCGGTTGACCGCTTCTCACGCCTACCCACTCGGGGAGCCGAAGTTCGCGAGCGTGGCGTGGACGATCGTCATCGAGCGCCAGGAGGGTCGCCGGCTCATCGGCAAGCGGATGAGCGCGCGCGCGACGGAAAGCCTGATCGGGGTCCTCAGCGTGGACAACGCCACCGCGTACATGGTGGACGAGGACGGCACCTTGATCGTCCGCCTGATCTCGAAGACCACGCTCGAGGCGCCGGGGTCAGCCGGCGCCGGCGCGGATGTCGCCGACGACGCGGACGCGGGCGCGGAGGGAGTTGCCGGGGAGATAGGCGATGGGCAGATCCTCGACCTCCACCACGCCGAGCGTGCGCGGGTCGGCGCCGGCGCGCACGGCCTTGTCCTCGGCGAGCCGGCGCGCCTCGGCGATCGCCTCCTCGCGCGAGAGGTTCTGGAAGATCCGGTCCTCCTCGCCGCTCACCTGGGCGATGGCGGCGCCCACCGCGTTGGCCACCGCCCCGTGCTCGACATGGACGACCTCGGAGATGCCGGGGACACTCTCGGGCACCAGGAAGGAGCCGCCGCCGACCGCGATCAGCGGCACCTCGCTGGCGTCGGCCTTCATCCGGTCGACGCCTTCATCGATCATCGCGCGGATCCGGGCGAGTGCCGCACCGACGAGCGCGGCCGGCAGCGAGGCGACCCGGCCGCGGTTGCCGAGATCCACGAGGCCGGCGGCGACGGCGACGGCACGACGCTCCCACCGCCCAGACCGAGCGACAGGAGGTCCGGCATGCGGAACAGCGTGCGGACGCCGCCGATCTCCACCACGTTGTTGGCCTCGCGAGGGAAGCCGTGCCGCAGGCCGCCGATATCGGTCGTGGTCCCGCCGACGTCGATGACCAGCGCGTCCGCGCGCTTGGACAGGAACGCCGCCCCGCGCATGCTGTTGGTCGGCCCCGAGGCGAAGCTGTACACGGGGAACGCCTCGGCCACGGAGGCGAGCATCACGGTGCCGTCGTTCTGCGTGAGGTAGAGGGGGGCCGCGATCCCGCTCGCGGTCAGCGCGTCGACGAACGCGCGCGTCGTGCGGCGCGCGAGGTCGACGAGGGCCGCGTTGAGGAGCGCGACGTTCTCGCGCTCGAGCAACCCGATGCGGCCGAGCTGGTGCGACAGCGTCACCGCGACGTCGGGACACTCCTCGCGGAGGATGGCGGCCGCCTCCTCCTCGCACGCCGCGTTGAGCGGCGAGAAGACCGACGCGATGCCGACAGACCGCAGCCCCGCCTCGGCGATGCGCCGCGCGACGCGCCGCATGCCGGTGGTATCGAAGGGCACGAGCGGGCGGCCGTCGTACTCGTGACCGCCCTCGAGCATGAACACGTCGCCGCGCACGATCGCCGCGAGGTCTTCGGGCCAGTCGACGAAAGGCGGCAGGGAGGCGCTCGCCGGCAGCCCGATCCGGACCGCCGCGACGGGCACGAGATCCCGCCGCTGGACGACGGCATTCGTGAAATGGGTGGTGCCGATCATGACGGCGTCGATGGGAGGCGTGGCGGCAAGCCGTGCGAGCGCGGTGACGATGCCCGACGTCACGTCGGGCGTCGTGGGCGCCTTGACGGCCTGGACGACGTGGTCGCCATCGAGCAGGACCGCGTCGGTGTTCGTGCCGCCGACGTCTATTCCTATGCGCCTCATGTGAAGACACTGACGAAGTCGAGGTCGTAGCCGAAGGCGCGGGGGCCGACGTGCTCCAGACCCTTGGGCGTGAGGAGGACGGGCGGGGCGGGGAGCGCGACGACGGAGACGCGCTGGCCATAGCGCAAGGTCTCGGTGCCGATCGCCTCGCCGGAGAGCGTGTCCATCACGCAGATGAGGTCCGGCGTCATCACGCGCGGCGCGCCGTCCAGCCAGCCGACGGCGAACTCGTTCTGGAAGGCCAGCGCGAACGTTCGTCCCCGGTCCTCGTCGAGCCCGTCGAGGGTGGCGCGGCCGCGCAGGAAGCCCTCCGTCGTCCGGCGGGCGACGTCCTGGATCTTGCCGCGAAAGAGCAGACGGCCGCCCTCGGCGGCGACGACGGCGCGCACCGGGTCCTCGTGGCCGCGGTGGGCCCGCCGCACCGTGTGCCCGAGGCGGATCGCCTTGCTGACCGTGCGCAGGATCGCGCAGTCCTTGACCTCGCGGCCGGTGCGGGGGGCCTTGCACGTCGCGGCGACGGAGCCGACCTCGACACACGCCTTGCGGCTCAGCCGCTCCATCCACGTCCAGCTCGCGGCGCGCGCCACGATGACGGCGTTGTCGCGAACGTCCGCGAGCGTCAACGGGTACATCGTGAGGTCGTGGATGGCGAAGCTCGTCATCTGCGCCTCGGGGAAGGCGCGGCCCATCGCGTCGGCGTCGACGACCGGCAGCCCGAGCCGCGCCGCGGCGAGGAACGGCGCCAGCCCGTTGCCGCCGCCGATCTCGACGGACATCACGGCGGCGAAGCGGCGCCCGACGTACGTCTCCATCATGCGCACCGCGTGCTCCAGGGGCGCGGGGTCGGCCAGACGCTCCTGCCCGACCAGGGGCGCGCCCATGGTCGAGACCACGGCGACCGCGTCGTCGTCGGCGAGCTCGTCGGGATCGAGCAGCGAGACGACGATCCCCTCGCGATAGAGCCGGCGCATGTTGAGGAGGCCGCAGTAGGGGCTGCCGCCGCCGCCGGTGCCGAGGATCCACGCGCCGACGGCGAGCGCCTCGATGTCGTCGGCCGAGACCGGTCGTGGGAAGGCCATGCGTGCTCGTATGTTATCCTCCGGCCATGGCGCGCCGGAAGAGAGTCGCATTCGTCACCATCGGCCAGTCGCCCCGCGTCGACATGCTTCCCGAGATGCTGGCGCGGATCGGCCCCGACATCGAGCCCATCGAGGTCGGGGCCCTCGACGACCTCGGGGCCGACGCCATCGCGCGCCTCGCCCCCCGGGCGGGCGACCAGACGCTGGTGAGCCGCCTGCGCGACGGGCGCGAGGTCACGATCGGCAAGACGTGGACGCGGCAGCGCCTGATCGAGCTCATGCACGACCTCGACACGAAGGAGCTCGACCTGATCGTCCTGCTCTGCACCGGCTACTTCGAGGGCGTGCACGCGCGGACGCTCATGGTCGAGGCCCAGCGCATCGTCGACCACACGGTCGACGCGGTGAGCGAGGACGGCCGCGCCGTCGGCGTGATGGTGCCGCTGGCGACGCAGATGGACGAGTTCCACGTGCGCGAGCGCGGCCGGACGTCGGTGGTCATGGCCCACGCATCGCCCTACGGCGACGGCCGCTTCGAGGACGCCGCGCGCGAGCTGGCCAAGACGGATCTGATCGTCATGCACTGCATGGGCTACAGCGAAGCGATGCGCGGGCGCGTGGCCGCGGTGTCGGGCAAGCCGGTGCTGCTGGCGCGGCGGCTCGTCGCCAACGCCGTCGCCGAGCTGATCGCGTAGGAGAAAGGGACACGGCCATGAGGTGGACGCCACGCGAGATCGCCCTCCTGCCCGTCATCGCCGCGCTGATCGTCACGGCCGCCACGAGCGCCGGAGCGTTCGAGCGCGTGGGCGACAAGAAGATCCTCGTCTTCGCCGGCCGGCAGGACGTGCCCACCATCGACCCCAGCATCAAGTACGACTGGTCGATCCGGATGATGCAGCAGGCGCTGTACGACGGGCTCGTGAAGTACGTCGGCAGCCCGCCCGAGATCGTGCCATGGCTGGCCGAGCGCTGGGACGCCTCCCCCGACGCCAAGCGGTGGACGTTCCACCTCGTCAAGAACGCGAAGTTCCACAACGGCGATCCCGTCACCGCCGAGGCCGTGCGCTGGTCCTTCGTGCGCACGCTGAAGCTCAACCAGGGGCCGGCGTGGATGCTGTCCGACTTCCTGAAGGAAGACGGCATCAAGGTCCTCGACGAGCACACGATCCAGTTCACGCTGATCCAGCCGTACGCCCCGTTCCTCTCGTTCGTGCCCTGGTGGTACGTGATGAACCCCAAGCAGGTGATGGCCAGCGAGCAGGGCGGCGATCTGGGCCAGAAGTGGCTCACCGGCAACGAGGCCGGGAGCGGGCCGTTCAAGATCAAGCGGTGGCAGCAGGGCACGCTCTACGAGCTGGAGGCGGTCGAGGATTACTGGAAGGGCTGGCCCTCGAAGGACCACGTCAACGGCGTCATCTACAAGCTCGTGCGCGAGGCCGCCGCCCAGCGGGCCGCGCTGATCCGCGGCGAGGCCGACATCGTCGAGGGCCTCACCGCCGACGACTACGACCAGGTCGGCAAGACCCCGGGCATCGTGGTGCCGCGCTTTCCGGGCATGACCACGTTCGGGCTCAAGATGAACACCCAGAAGGGCGCGACCAAGGACCCGAATCTGAGGAAGGCGATCTCGTACGCCTTCGACTACGACGCGTTCCTCAAGATCTACAACGGCCACGCGATCCTGCAGACGAGCCCGTTCCCCAACGCCACGCGCGGGCACATCGACGTGCCGGGCTTCTACCGGCAGGACCTGGCCAGGGCCAAGGAGTTCCTCGCGAAGTCGGCCTACCCGAACGGCGGCGTCGAGCTCGAGTACGTCTACTTCGACGGCCTCGAGGAAGAGCGGAAGATGGGCCTCGTCCTCATCGACAACCTCGGGCGGCTCAACCTGAAGGTGAAGATGACCGCCACCACCTGGCCCAACATGGTGGCCCGCGCCTCCAAGGTCGAGACGTCGCCCGACTTCCTCGCCGTGTTCACGACGCCCGTGTCCACGGATCCCGACGCGGTCGCCTACCAGTATCACAAGGGCTCGTGGGGCAAGTACTACGGCTCGCACTTCTACGCCAACGAAGAGGTCTGGAAGCTGATCGACCGCGCGCGCCAGCTCTCGAAGTGGGAGGAGCGCGCGCCGCTGTACGCCGAGATCCAGAAGCGCGTGACCGCGGACGCCCCCGAGGTCTTCGGCATGCTGATGCACCGGCGCTGGGGCATGCGGGATCACGTCAAGGGCTTCGTGTTCTGCCCGGTGCGCTTCACGGGCGAGGTCGATCTCTACCCGCTCACGATCGTCGCCAAGTAACCGGGCTGGCCGGGGGCGGTCGGGGCGCGCTCGCGAAAACCGCTCGCCGGCTTCACGCCGGTTTTCGCGAGCGCGCCCCGACCGCCCCCGGCCAGCCCTGCCGTTGGCCCGATGCCAACGCGGCGATGGTCGAGACCTTGCGGAAGGAATATGGGCTGGACCAGCCGCTGTGGGTGCAGTTCGAGCGATATGTGCGCGGCATGGTCTCGGGTCGGCTGGGGCGCTCGCTGCGCACCCGCGAGGACGTCCTCACCGATCTCGTCCGCTACTTTCCGAACACGCTGGAGCTCGTCGGCGGGGCCATGCTGGTGGCGGTCGCGGTCGGCGTCCCGCTCGGCATCCTCTCCGCGGTCTACCGCAACACGTGGGTGGATCACCTCACACGGTTCGTGTCCGTCTCGGGCGTGGCCATCCCCGCGTTCTGGCTCGGACTGATGCTGCAGCTCGTGATCGCCCTGCACTGGGGGCTCCTGCCCCTCGGCGGAAGGCTCGGCCTCATGAGCGCGCCGCCGTCGCCCATCACGCACCTGCTCGTCGTCGACGCGCTCCTGCGCGGGCAGTGGGGGACGCTTCGCGACGCCGTGGCCCATGGCGTCCTGCCCGTCGTCACGCTGTGCTTTCCGGCGCTGGCGTCGATCATGCGCGTGAACCGCGCGGAGATGATCGAGACCCTCAAGCAGGACTACATCGTCAACGCGCGCGCGCAGGGGATCCCGGACTGGCGCGTCGTCTGCCGCTACGCGCTCAAGAACGCGATGATCCCGACCCTGACGATGATCGGGCTGCGGTACGGCTGGATGCTGGGCGGCACGATCCTCATCGAGAGCGTCTTCGACTGGCCGGGGATCGGCCTCTACGCCGTCAACTCCGCGCTCTCGTCGGACTTCCAGCCGGTCATGGGTGTCACCCTGTTGATCGGACTGAACTTCATGGTCGCCAACCTCCTCGTCGACCTCGCGTACGGCTGGCTCGATCCGAGGGTCAGGCCTTGACTTCTAAACAGTCCACGGTGGCGGCGCTTCCACTTCGGCCGTTGGCGGTCTGGCTCGACGAGCACGAGAGCGCGCGGCGTGAGCTGCGACTGTACGCGCGGATCTTCGCCCGCAGCGCGTCGTCGATGCTGGGGCTCGGCCTGGTCGCCGCGTTCCTGCTCCTCGCCGCCGTCGGGCCGTTCATCGTCCCGTACCCCGAGGACGGCCGCGGGGCCGTGCACCTCGACCAGAAGCTCCGGCCGCCGAGCGCGCGGCACTGGTTCGGGACGGACGAGGTCGGCAACGACGTCTACACCCAGGTGATCCTCGGCGCGCGCGTGTCGCTCAAGATCGGGTTGATCATCACCGTGGTCGCCGCGCTCATCGGCGTGCCCCTGGGCGTGATCGCCGGCTACCTCGGGGGCGTCCTCGGCGAGGCGATCATGCGCGTGACCGACCTGTTCCTCTCGGTGCCGGGGCTCGTCCTCGCCCTCGCCATCGTGGGCGCCCTCGGCCCGGGCATCGTGAACGCGATGATCGCGCTGTCGCTCGTCTGGTGGCCGGGCTACGTCCGCCTCGTGCACGGAAAGACGCTCGCCCTGCGCGGGGAGGTGTTCGTCGAGGCGGCACGCGCCGTCGGCACCGGGCGCCTGCGCATCGTGTTCGTCCACATCCTGCCCAACTGCCTGTCGCCGATCACCGTGAAGGCGAGCATGGACATGGGCCTGGCGATTCTCGCCGCCGCCAGTCTGGGGTTCATCGGCCTCGGCGCGCAGCCCCCGACGCCGGAATGGGGCGCCATGATCAGCCACGGCCGCAACTACCTGCCGACGTGGTGGTGGTACTCGGCGTTCCCCGGTCTCTTCATCTACCTGACGGTGCTCGGCTTCAACCTGCTCGGCGACGGGTTGCGCGACATCCTGGATCCGAAGAGCCGGGGTTGAGTCGGCGCTCGATCAGCTAGGCCGCGTAGTCATCACGCGCCGGCGCCAGCGAATCCGGCGCGTCCACGACGGCCGTCGCGGCGACCGGGAGCTCCACGGTCACCGTGGTGCCCGTGCCCTCCGCGCTCTCGACCGAGAGCGTGCCGCGATGGCGCGTCACGATCCCGTACGCGGCGCTCAGCCCGAGGCCGGTCCGACGCGGATCCTTGGTGGTGAAGAACGGATCCATCGCGCGCTGGCGAACGCCCGGCGCCATGCCGACGCCCGTGTCGCGCACGGTCACGTGGATCGACCGGCCGGTGTGGCGTGTCGTCACCAGGATCATCCCGCCGTCGGGCAGGGCGTCGACGGCGTTCAACAGCAGGTTCAGCATGGTCTCGCGCAGGGCCACGGCATCGCCGTCGACCGGT
>WNGB01008597.1_pt1 | contig 21585 bp, 20 predicted proteins | sample 5400681 | NCBI WGS metagenome assembly WNGB01 (sample SAMN13153367, study PRJNA577476) | soil metagenome | isolation source: 115 cm soil or saprolite under grassland replicate 2 | place: USA:California | collected 2016-06-15
GAGGCAGGGCCTTCAGGCTTCGACCCGGCACCATTTTTGAAGCAAATCAACGTTCCCGGTTTGTGGCTCTACGGTGAGCAGGATTTGTCGCAGCCCGTGGACAACGACCTCGTAATCTTAGACCAATTGAAGACAGAGGGGAAAAACTTCTCCGTCGTGGTCTTCCCGGGCGCTGGCCACGGATTGCTCGACGTTCCTCCAACCGACCCGAAAGCTCTACCCACGCTCGTTGAGTGGATCCTGAGGCAGGTTCACGTGGCAAGCCAGTAATTCAGGCTGCTGAGATGACAGTGATCTGAAATGAACAAGATTGGTAGAGTACTTCGTCGTTTACTAATCGTCCTTATGGGATTGATCCTCTTGATTTTGCTTTACGCTTTTCTGGCTTACCCTTCGGAATACGTCAGACGGGTATTACTCTGGCAAAACTCGGATGTATATGATTACCAGAAATTCCCTAAGCGTCCTCTGGAAACTGGGCCAGCTACTTTTTACTTTACCAAGGCGCCAGATGAAGCAAAGGTCCGCGCAGTTCTTGAGACCAATCCTACAATTGATAACCTGGATACTTTTCTAGCCAATACTCACACTCAAGCCTTCATCATCATTCAGAATGATCGTATTCTGTACGAAAAGTACTTCAACGGCACACAGCGCGATTCAATCGTCACCTCCTTCTCGATGGCCAAATCCTTTACCTCTGCGTTGATTGGCATCGCTATTAAGGACGGGTATATCCAGAGCGTCAACGACCCGATCACTAACTACCTGCCGGAACTGCTTAAACGCGATACGGCCTTTAGCCGCATTACCATCCGTGACCTGCTGATGATGTCATCCGGCATCAAATACGCCGAATTTCCGTTTCTCAATGGCGATGATGCCAAGACCTACTATTACCCTGACCTGCGTCGCTTGGCGCTCGAAGAGACGCGTATTGTAGGCATATCGGATAAGAAATTCCTATACAACAATTACCATCCCTTGTTGCTGGGCTTGATCCTTGAACGCGCTACTGGCAAGCCTGTAGCCAGTTATCTAGAAGAAAAAATCTGGAAGCCACTAGGCATGGAGTTCTCCGGTTCGTGGAGCCTCGACAGTGAAGGTGGGTTTGAAAAGATGGAAAGTGGCATCAACGCCCGGGCAATTGACTTTGCCAAGTTTGGGCGGCTGTATCTCAATAATGGGAATTGGGAAGGGGTTCAAGTGATCCCAGCAGCCTGGGTGGCCGAATCTACCCAGGAGGATCAATCAGTAAATCGTACGACTTATTACCCCGACAACGAATTTTTCACTGCCATGAATGGCTACTATAAGTATATGTGGTGGGGAATACGACGCGGGGATAATGATTACGATTTTGTCGCTAGAGGCGATCATGGACAATACATTTACGTCTCGCCTCACAAACATCTAATCATTGTGCATAATGGAGAACAATTTGGTATCGAACCGAATGAATGGGTGAGGATTTTCTACCAGTTTGCCGGCGATATTGACTCAGGACCTTAACCGGGTTGTATAGAAAGCAGTTGATCCATGAACACAAAATTGCTCGGTATACCACTTGCGATATTAGGTATAGGATGTCTGGTGCTCACAATTGTTTGGATTTTTGTTTGGCCACGTGACAGAGCAAACCGTTCGGCTATTATCCAATATATTATTCTACGTTGGTTTCATGCACTCACTTGGCTGTTGTTGGCATTAGCTGCTTTCATCGCAGGCTACAACGTCCTTGGTGGAATCAATCTAGCGAAACCAATTGCCCTTTTATCTCTCATCGTCTACTTGATCTTCATGATCACCTTCACAACCAGCAGACCTTTCCGTTGAATATAAGTAAAGCAGCCTACTAAAAGCTTACTGTGGGGGGGTCGTGTAAGAAATTGGCTAATTCGCCTGCGATCCATTTTCCCTCTAGCTCCTAGTCAGACCCTCCTTGGACGTCAACATCGTTTGGGGAAGGTATGCTTTTGGAATAGGTAGGGCTGAAAGCTTTTGTACTTGCGCTGGCGAATGTTTTCCTGTATGCTTGCATCAAGTGTCAGTGCGAGTGGCGAATGGGCGAAGTGATCCCTAATTAAAATGACCCCTCGGAGGAGAGGAGTTATTTACGAAAACGGAATTCGCTTCGGCGGACGAGTATCCCTAGCACTGACACTTATTTGGAGAATCTGCACGGTTCCCCATGTGATGCATATTTGCATTCCCTTATTCCAGCGGACAATGGCATCAACAAAACTGTCTAATACCAAGTACAGCGGACGGCGAGAGTCGTCAATGGGAAAAGAGATGAGAGCAGCGATAGGTTATGGCGAATGACCCCCATCGCCGGCCGCCATCATCAAAGGAGACAAAGGCCATGAATGAAACAATAGAAAAAGCGAAACGCCCTATTTCCATAACAATTATTTGTGTACTCGGGTTTGTAGGAGCGCTTATCAGCTTTCCTCTGGTTTTCACACCCATCGCGCGGCAGATTGGCGCCTGGTATCCACCCTACCTGGGCTTTTCGGCCGTCGTAGGATTAGCATGTATGGTTGGTTTGTGGATGATGAAAAAGTGGGCTGCTTATACCTATACCGGCTTTGTAGTCCTAAATCAGTTTGTTCTGTTTGCAACGGGTCTCTGGACCATCATGGCTCTCCTGATCCCCGCAATCGTCATATTCTTCGCCCTGAGGAATGTTTCAAAAATGACATAACCCAATTGCTCAACTACAGGTGGAGAAGACGACAGATGATATAGACCAACAACCCTATTCCATCGCAGGGGCAGGAGAATCGCGTAAGGCTATGTAATAGCGCCGGTGGTTGCTGAGAGATTTGAAGGCAACAGGTGGGCCGGGCAACTTATCCAATAAGGAGAATTTGGAGAAGACAAAGCAAGTAAATAGGCATGGTTGAGGGCTATGTGGAGGATAAGACAATCCCATGTTACACTTTGCTCGTGTAGAATATCCTCAGGATTTATACGTACAAAACATGGCAACAAAAGGCTACTTCATTATCACTGACATTTCGGGTTATACCGAATACCTGACAGAATCCGAACTGGATCACGCGCACGAGATCCTGCAGAGTCTTTTCGACGCGCAACTTGCCCACATCAAGTTCCCTTTGGTCATATCGGGCTTTCGCGGCGATGCGATTTTCATGTACACACCCAGCACAAGTTTTATCAACCCGCAAAGCTTTTTGGAAACACTCGAGAACCTTTATATCGTATTTTCCGATACACTCCAGCAAATGCAGATCAACACCACCTGCACTTGCCGTGCCTGCAGGAATATGAGTAAACTCGATTTGAAAATGTGCATCCACTTTGGGGAGTATCTCGTCCAGAAGCTTGGAGACCGAGAAGAGTTGCTGGGTGCAGATGTAATCGTCCCGCACCGCATGCTAAAAAACAAAGTGATAGAAGAGACGGGCATCAAATCCTATGCTCTATTCTCTGAAGCCGCGGCCCGGGAATTGCGCTTGCACGAATTGTGTCAGCCTCTGACACCGCATCATGAGACCTATGAGCATCTCGGTGAGGTAAACATGCTGGTCCATGACCTGCGGGCAGCATGGGAACGTGAGCAGGCTCGCAAAAATCATCTAGTGGATGCGGAGACAGCCTGGATCAAAATCGAATTGGATATCCCCTATCCACCGTCGGTCGTTTGGGATTATCTGACGAATCCCGAACTGGAGGGAAGTACCCTCGGGTTGGAGTATGTACAGAGAGATGACGATCTCGGCGGGCGTATGCGAGAAGGTTCCAAGTTCCACTGTGCCCACAAAAGTGGAGACTTTTACAATAAGGTGGTTGATTGGAAGCCATTCGATCATTATACGGTTCATCAGTCTGGCATCGCTGGATTGGATTATTACAGGATGATCCGTTTAACCCGTACTGAAACCGGGACACGCTTTGAATGCTATGTCAGCCAGCCATCCACGGATGCACCTCCAGGGTTCCGTGAACAACTCCAATTCCTGGCATCCGAAGGCTATAAGAACCTGAGTTCGGCGATTGCCGCTGGCATTGCAAACGGCAAGCTGACGGTGGCATGATGACGGCTAGAACGTGCTTTTGATAAATTCCATTTAGACATGCTGAATGAGAGATTTAGGCTTTTGGGAAATATAATACATCCTCTCCCACTGAACTGCTTAGGAAAGTAACCTACCTTTTAATAGGTCTCCAACACAAGCGAGAAGTTGCACGCTCGTGTCAAGCGGACTTTGGCTTTTGTTTCCGGCTTTGTCCTGCGCGGTAATATAGAATTCCCAAGTGCCATATTTCCCTCCCGGCACATCTAATGCTTTTACGGTCACACTGTACTTCCCACCTGTGAAACTCATATCGACCGGCGTATACGGCTGGTCAGCGCCGACCCGATACCAAAGCGCGACCTGTTTTATCCCTGATTGGTCTGTAATGTCGGCGGTCACTGTCACTGATGTGATGCTGCAATCAGACTTCGCCATCACTTTTGTCGATGTCTCAATATGGTCAATGCTCGGACCAGCAACGTCTTGAGCTGCTAAAGCAGTCTGACAGGCAACCATAGCCGCAGCGCAAATCAAAACCACGAGGATAGATATGATTCGCTTCATAATCTTCTATCAAAGAATATTTTAGCGATTGGTATTTTCACAATCTGTGATTTCTATACGATTGAAGAGACTGGGAATAATTTTCTACGATGAAATTTCTATGCTTGGATGAAAACAGTATACAGCGTTCAGATTCCAAATTCAAGACCCCTTTTAGCTAATAAGGTCATTGATCTCATTAATAAGCAAGACTATCACAAGGCGAACGACGGTGCAAGCAAAATGACAGCGTGTTATTAGGTATTCCCCTTATAGACAATCCATTCTCTGAGTTGTAATATTTTTCCAGGAAGGAGCAAGTATTCAGAGAAGAGCGGAGGGCTTATTATGCTTACAGTTTCGCTGGAGGAATCTGTGGATGCAAACGCAGAGGATATCCTAGATTTTCTTGCAAGGGAGGTGCAGTATATTCACCCTGACAAGAAACAGTTTGAACAACCAGAAATCTTGGAGAGGACAATCAATTTTTATGGGGAATGCAGGGGCAATATTGTCTCTATCTTTGTAAAATCATGTGAGTCCGCTAGGCAAGGGGAAGAAGCCATCAAGTTTGAAATAATACCCCGTTCGGAAACCATGTCAGTAATCAAAGCCTTCTATGAATGTAATAACTCCCACATTGTTTTGAAGTTTTATAAAATTTGGTCGAGGGTAGGAGTTGCATTTGGTGCAAGTTTCGCGGGCAAGGCTCTCAGAAAGATGCAAAACTTGAAGGAGGAATAATGAATAATGAATTTTTGGAGAATAGAATCTTAGGCACTATTAATGGTGATCCTCATAAAGCCAAAAAGCAAATAAAACATAGCTTGAAACTAGCGGCGGGAGGGGCATACCCTCATTTAATACGCGAAATGATGAAGGAACATGCTTGTAGAATAATCGATAGTGATGCAAGCGAACAAGAGAAAGAGAAAGCTAAACTACTAATTTGTTATAGTTGGTGGGCAAGAGCCTTAGAGCGCGGCGTTCTAAAGAGCCAATTTCAGCAGTTTATGCTTGACCATTTAGCCTATCTTGATGCACAGCCAGATGCAAATAAGGTCATGGAAAAATGGCAAGAATACGGCTAAGTGGAAGGATCATAATTCTCACCGCAGTTTATGATTCAAATAGAAAAGACCATCGCAAGGTGGTCTTTTCTATTACGCCCATTCTTTATCTCCCTTTGAGTAGCAGGCTTATATCTGCTGCGATGTCGCCTGGCTCTGAATCAGGCAGAAAGGTCTCCCGGACATTGCCTGCGGGGTCGATCACATACAGAAAAGTGGAGTGGGTTTCACCGCCGTCTTCCACGGTCACTCCATAATCTTTCCAGGCTTTCTGAAGCTCTTCGGGAGTCCCTGTGAGGCCCAGAAACGATGGATTGAAATGCCCCATAAAATCCTTTAAGGCTTGCGGCGTATCACGCGCTGGATCGGTACTGACCATCACAACTTGCACATCCTTTGCCCGATTCTCCAAGCTACCAAGTGCCAGCTTTAGATGCGCCATGGTCAGCGGACATTCATCAGGACAATTCACGTATCCAAAATAGAGCAGGACGACTTTGCCACGCTGGCTGCTTAGTGTAAATGGTTGCCCATTATGATCGGTCAGGTTGATTTCCGGCGCGGGCCAGGGCGGGGTAATGACTGCGCCTGTCAAGGAGCGATTGCTGGTAAAGTAGGAAAGAGCAGTAACGATGATCAATACGGCCAAGATGCCGACCCCAAGGAGTAACATGCGACGATTCATATCTATCCCGTGAAAGGAAATGAGTGACTATGTCTGTTTGGATTATATCAGCCGTTCAAGGGAGAGAATTGTGCTCTTGATTAGATAGATATGAGAATATATTTTCCTCTGTTTATTTTAGTATTATGATTTGAATACCAATACATACCACATCCCATTGCGTGTCACAATAAGGAATCTTAAATGAACAAGAAAAACCTTGCTGTTGCCGGTTTGGTTTGTCTCATTGCTCTTGTACTGAATTTTCAATTGGTGCTTGCTCACGAGTCTGTTACGGTAGGCGATTACACGCTTGCGATTGGTTGGATGAATGAACCACCGATTGTTGGGCAACAGAATGCAATTGTGGTGAACGTATTTAACACCAGTAGTGGGAATGAGGTGCCTGTGGAAGATGTTTCCGGGCTAACAGTAAACATCTCTTATGGCGGCCAAAGCAAGACGCTCACATTGCAGCCTCTAGGTGAAGATACGCCGGGGCAATTTATCGCTCCTATTCTTCCTACTGTTCCCGGACAATACACAATTACCCTGGGTGGCAAATTGGGAGATACAGATGTAAATAATGTTGAAGTAGAGCCGGAGAAAGTGCAGCCGTCCGATTCGCTTCAGTTCCCCAGCGTGGCAACAACCCAGCAAAGCGCTGATTTGGCGATCATGAATTGGCTTATATATCTTAGCCTGCTGATTGGGCTGATTGCATTGTGGTTGGCTGTGCTGGCTCTTCGTAAAAGCCGTTGAACGGTGCCCGCGTTCAAAACCGCTCTTTCAGATGCCGATCGCTGGAATTTGGTGAACTTTATATGTACTTTACCACCCTAAGCTCCTTCGCGGAGAGAATTTCAATGAAAAAAAACTACATCCTATGTTTGTTATTTATTTTCGCTCTAGAGATTTCCGGTTGTTCAAGCGGACCCAATCAACCGGCAGTTCCGACGCCGACGGAACGACCCGATGCATATCTATTGACCGGGAAACTAGTTTATAACATGGGCGCCGTAGATAAGGACAACAACTTTATCATCCAGATTCAGGTTCTCGACCTTGTGACGGGAGATATTACTGTCGTATATACGGCACCTTTAAATGCGTGGATTTATTATGTCTCTGTCTCTCCGGATAATAAGCAGGTAGTCATGTCCTTCTCGCCACCTCCTCAGGAGAATCTTGACATAGTTCAAGCTCTATATGTTATGCCCTTGGATAGCTCCAGTCCTCCGCAGTTATTGTTTACGCCACCGACTCGAGAAGATCAATATATCCAGGCGGAATGGTCTCCAGATGGAAAATATATTTACTATACCCACGTCAATAATCAGATTCCTGATGACCCAAATCGGCATTCTCCTCTTTATGAGATTTTTCGGATGGAATTTCCAGGAGGTCAGCCGGAAAGCATTGCTAAAGGAGCATATTGGCCCAGGCTCTCACCTGATTTCTCGCGCCTGGTCTATATCGCAGCAGATCCCTTATCCGCTGAGCAGCAACTTACAATAGCAGATCCAGATGGAGGGAATGCGCAAGAGGTGGCCTTATCTGGTGTTTATATTCCAGATGATAAGGCCGCTCCAATTTTTTCTCCTAATGGCCAGTCCGTTATATTCAGCGGTGTGGTTGCAGGCGAATCCTACCAGCCGAGATGGTTTGAAAAATTACTGGGGATTGGCGTTGCCAAAGCCGGTGAGGATTATTCCGATTGGTGGTCGGTGCCGGCAGGAGGAGGAGAAATCACCCGCTTGACCAAGCTTGAAACTGGAAGTCTATATGCCAGCATCTCGCCTGACAATCAATATATTGGCAGTTTTAGTAAAGATCAGATATTTGTCATGAAGCCAGATGGTTCAGAGTTGACGATATTGATTCCTGGATTGAGTGGTTTCTTTGGAACAGTCAACTGGATACCATAATTATCTATCACTTCCAACTTCCTGCCAGCGTTTCTATGGTTGAATAACGGAATATAAATAAGGATGGTCTGAGGCTGGATTGACGTCATACTCGGACTCTACTACTTTGATTCCTGGCGAGACAAAGATGTGATCGATCCGATTGTCCTTTGAAAACCCGGGAGTTTCTTTCCCGCCGGGCCATCTACTTAGCCATGAATCCGCCAATGATCCTGTCGCGAGGGCATACTGATCTGTAGTAGGTTCGAAATTGAAATCGCCCATTGCAATCACATTCTGCAGACCCTCGACACGTATCAGCATATCTTCCAATTGGAAAATCGGCCCACCATTGCCTAGGTGGGTCACAAATATCTGGTAAGGCTTGCCGCCTATCATGATCTCAGCATGAATCGTGGCAGTCTGTTCGCCTTCGGAATACATGAAGAATGTGGTCGCTTTTTCAATGGGGTATTTGGATAACAAGGCTATTCCGAATGTGCCAGTTGTGGTCGTGGGACCATAATACGAATACATATCCAGGTTGTCTGCAAAATAACGGACACCATCTACATTCCCATTTGCGACGCGCGCAGTATCTGACTCTTGCAAACCAAGAATATCTGGATTTACTTTCTGGATCACAGCTAGCTGGCCATTCAAATTCTTGTTTCCTTGCACATCAAATCCCTGTTGAATGTTATAGGTCATGATTTTCAACTCCGATGGAATCTGTTGTGCAACAGGTTTGGATGTCGTTAAATACAAAGCAATCATAGAAAGAAGTGCCAAGACTCCGACGGCGATAGGAGTAAACCTCCCAGTACTTTCCGTTTGCTTCAGTAAAAACAATTCATTATTCACAAGTAGAACAGGCAATCCTAGTCCAAGTCCGGCCAGTAAATAGACGAGCCAGAAGCGATCGCGAAAGAGAGGGCCAATTATGGGTGCGTAGTCATAAATAGTGGTGAATACATGGAAGAAGACCATTATCAAAAAGAATAAGGCCGCTACTGTAAAACTTCTTCCGATCTGTTGTAGGGATGGTCTTTCAAGTGGTATCTTCCGTGCAAATAATATAAAGTCGATGAAGAGTATAGGAGAAAGCACTAGCATCAGGAACAGGAATATTCCTGCCAGTGGGGAAACGCTTGGTGCATCAATTGGATAGGACTCTGGATTGGCTGGGAAAGAAATCTGATGTGGCAGGATCGTCAGAACGACCATAAGGATAAAAAGTGCGTTCCAAACCAGAATATTGCGCTGCGTAAGCCATCCAAGAAAACGCTCTGATTCGATCAGGAAGCTAAAAATCACTATCACTGAGACGAGCAAGATAACAATAGCTGGATATGAGAATCCTGTCCAACGTGCAATGACTGTTGGACTGGCGAATGCGAAGTATATGATCAGGATTATAGAAGCCAGTCCTATTGCTAAACCGGTGACGAGCGCGCACGAAGCCATTTTGCCTGTAGGAATTTCCTCCGGTGAAGATAGTTCCATGCGCCAGATCAAGCTACCTGCAATCATTGCCAGCAACCAGCTGATTACCTGAAACATCCCAGACTCGGCTAAATCCAGGCTGGAGTTAGCGGTACGCAAAAAGATGGATAAAGAGAGGGTAATGGCCAATGAATTACCTAGCTGCCGGTCGCGCACATTCAAATGGTTATAAAGAAGCACTGGAAACAAGAGCATGAAGGCGCCTACACCGATACCGCAGGCCACAAGCTTGCCTCTCGGATCCAGCATGGGCTCGATGAGCCGCGCAAGCATAGCGAGAAAAGTCAGTCCAATTAGAAAAAGACGCGAAGGTGGTTTGTGAAAGAAAATGAGTAAAAAGGGAGTAAATAGAAGGATGATCGAAGCGACTTCAATCGTGAAGGTAGTGACCAAGAGCCCGAAGGCATAAATAGCCTCAATGAAATCTGAAAGAGATTGTAGGAAGAAAAGCAAGAGAATGCTGAAAAGAATAGTTTTCGTGTTGTTGGTGTAAGGCATGGTATTCTCCATCACACATTAACCCCGCTGATGTCAGGTCGTTTTATAAAACTCAAAGAGAGTTAGAGGGATTTTGCTCGTTCAAAATATCGTAATTTATACTGCCACTGCAATATTTTTGAACAAGCGCCGAAATAAGCTCTCACTAACTTAAGAGGATTCACAATATTAGCTGGGATAATTTATTATCTTTCAAAGATAGTAAAATCAGCTTATGACTACTTACTGTGAATACTGCAATTCTCATCCCGAAGACACTTTTAATAAGATTTATCACGATACTCAATATGGCTTTCCCCTAGAAGAAGATGACTTGCTCTTTGAACGCCTGGTGCTTGAAATCAACCAAGCGGGTCTTTCTTGGATCACGATTTTGAGGAAGGCAGAAAATTTCCGTCGCGCCTACGATGGCTTTACGATTGAAAAAGTTGCCAAATATGGCGAAGAGGATCGCCTCCGTTTGCTAAATGATGTGGGCATCATTCGCAACCGTCTCAAGGTTAATGCCGCCATCGTAAATGCGCAAATGATTATGGGATTAAAGAAGGAACATGGTTCATTCAAAAACTGGTTGGACGTGCATCATCCATTAAGCCAGGAAGAATGGGCCAAACTTTTCAAGAAAACGTTTGTATTTACAGGTGGAGAAATCGTGCGCGAGTTTTTACTGAGTACAGGTTACCTTCAAGGCGCACACGATGAGGATTGCCCTATTTACAGGCATATTTTGGTGAAAAAGCCAGCTTGGATGTTAGTGCAAAAAAATAAATAGGAGTTCTCCCGAAATGTCGTCCTGAGCCCTTCGACAAGCTCAGGATAAACTCCGCGAAGGATCTCATTGCCCCAAAATACGAGACTCTTCCCTGGCCTCGCCGCCAGGACAGGCGGTCACTAGCGCTCCATCAGAGTGACATAGATGGATTATCCTTCGTCAAAATCTCGTAATTTATTCTACCACCGCAATATTTTTGAACGAGCTCCTCAACCTGCTCGCAAATCTGTTTTACAAGATCCTGAGTTACAGGTGGAAGTCCATCAACGTTAATTTCCACAGATTTTGTCCCCGGTAAGACCAGGGTATGCTTCGCCTGTCGCCATGTCCAACGCCGCGTCAAAACTGTGTTCCCTTCCACGAAAATAATCTCCTTGGGCAGTGGGTGTTCAATGGCATCTGAACCGAAAGGTTCGAATATTTCCTCCCCAGTTGCAAGTCGAAGTTCGATATCCTGAGTAAGAACGTCAATTGCATGACCCCCAATTGGAACCAGATTTTTGATAGATAATAGATTACCCAAATCAACGATCTTGTTTATCGTTGGCAGGGGATCCTTTTTAACGACGCGGCGGACCAATGCCTCCATGGATGGGCGATATTCAGTGGGTTTGACTCCAAGTGAACGATACGCCTCTCGCCAGGATACTATGTTGGGATGAGTGGCGATATTTTCCGCGGTCAATTGTGTGCTGAGTTCCTTTTCAGCTTCACGTAAACTGGCGATCAGTTCCTCAGGTGAGTTTCCATTAGAGATGCCATGTGCGATCACGACTCCGCGACAGTATTTAGGAAACTTCGAAAAAACTTCATTTGATATGGAATATTTGAGGCTCATATTTCTCTAAGTAACTGAGACACTTCGTCCTGAGCGGAGCGACTGTAAGGAGCGAAGTCGAAGGGCATTTTATAACAACGCTTCGACTACGTTCAACCCGACAAACACGGGTTTCACTCCGCTCAGCGCGGAGCATTTTTTAAAAAACTTTTAACTAGTTCTACAATAACACTCCAACTGATTCCACATATTCGCGTCCAGCCCGAAAAGCAGCATAATTTGCAGCCCAGATCGTCGGCTTTGCGTTGGCATTCTTTAGTGCGTTGAGCCACAGTTCAGATGGAAATATATTAAAAGGCGGCAATGTACTTAAGATGCCTATCATCACTACATTAGCAGTCCGCCCAGTACGATCACCGAATTGCAGTGATTTTCCTAGGACATCCACTTCAACCACATGATAACCATCGAGACTTTCGTGGATCTGTGCGTCGGTTGGATATTGCTCTTCCGGAAGACCAAGCGGAAGGATTTTAGTCTTTGCCAATAAAATCGTTCCGCCGGGATTGAGCATTTCGAGAAAATCGGGACGTAACACCTCGCTCTTTTCCATGACGATGAGGCAGTCCGCCGTACCCGGAAGCAGCACCGGGCTGCTGACATCTCCGCAGGCGAACGTGCTGATAACTGGTCCACCCATCTGGGCCATGCCATGTGTTTCGCCTTTGATAATGTTCTTCTTGCCATATCCAGCTAGGAATGCTAGTTGCGACATGACACTGCCAAAGAATAAATTACCTTGCCCACCAACACCGCGGATGGCAAGCGAAAGTCTTGCTGGAATATCTACATGGGATAGATCAGAAATTCCAATATCTTGTGGCGGCTCAGCAAATTTGGACGCGGCAGGCAGCTTGAGGTCTTTCAAGTCAACCGCCTTCAATACATTATGCGGACACAGCTGGACACAAGATGGTATTGCAGCGCCACCACAACCAGTGCACAAGTTGTTGATGTATGGCACTCCATTTTCGTCAACTTCGAGACCCGGGCAGATCAGACAGGCGTCACATTTCTTACATGCTTCCGGTTCGACGTATACACGCTGAGAGCTCGGCGATAGTTTCTGTAAACATGCTCCATCACAGATTACGATGGTTGTGTAAATGCCATTTTTTGCTTCGCTTAAGGCTATTTTTAATGCCTGTCGGATATTCTTCTTTTCATAAGCGCCTGCTGTAATGACATTTGCTCCATGCGCCTTTAATGATTCAGTAAGGCTAAATCTCATCTGCTCGCCGGACAAATTGACAGGTGAGGTGGGTGAGGGTTGTCCGCCGGTCATCGCCGTCCAGGAGTTATCCAAGACCACCTTTACACCGGGCACGTTCCGATAGATCGCATTGCGCGTCCCATCCATTCCGGTGTGACATTCTGTGCTGTCTCCAATCAGACTGATACAACGCGCAGCTTGCTCAGGCCTAGAGAGCACATAACCGATACGTTCCCCTTCACTGGCTCCCATTGCCAGGGCGGTATCCGATGCGTTCATGAAATACAAAAGTGTGTTGCATCCGATGTCGCCGAATACCACATCGATCAATTTTTTCTTTTTAAGTAGGGCAAGTTCCTGCGCAATCAAACGGTATGGGCAACCAGAGCAGAGGGCAGGTGGGCGGGGAACGGGTACAGCGGTCACTTTCTTTTCGAGCTCGATCAAACCCAATTTAGCGGCGACCAGGGCTGGGGTCCATTCAGTGAGCGTGCTGAACGGATCTTTTCCGATAACATTGAAGCCCATATTTTCAATGACTTCCTGCAAATAGCGGTAGCCATTCTCGATCACGTAGATATTTCCCTCAATAGATTGGCAGAACTGGCGGATCAATTTCGTCGGCAACGGGTTGGTGAAGGCCAGCGAGAGAATATCAATATCTGCGCCTAATGTTTCTTTTACTTCGCGTACATACATGTCAGCGATGCCATAGGTAATGACGCCAACCTTCCCAGAGCCTTTTTCCCATTTGTTGAGTGGACTCTTTTCAACCATCTCAACAAGGGCCGGCATGCGCTGGCTAATGACGATATCATAATTTTTACGCGCGATGGAAGGCAGCACATTGAAAGATTTGAGGTTCTCCGGCATCTTGACCGGTTCGCGTTCTTGCCGGGACATCAGCTGGATCAGCCCTTCACTATGACATAGATTCCCGTCGGGCATGATCACCACTTGTGTCCTATATGCGCGGGCAATTTCTACGGCGAGCGCGGCTGATTCGTGCAACTCCTGATGATTACGTGGTTCAAAGACAGGGATGAAACAACTTTTGAAAAGATAGCGCGGGTCAATCGTATGCTGCGTCGAAGTAGGTGTGAAATCGCTGGCAATGTAATAAATCAGCGCACCGCGCTGCTGGACAAACAACGCGCCGCTGGTAAATATATCGCCAGCCTGGAACAACCCAGGGATTTTCATGGTCACAACACAATCGCGCCCCGCAATAGTATGGCCATGACCGACAGCAGATGCAACTGCCTCGTTGATTGACCAACCTACTTTGATCAAGTCTTGGACCTGTGAGAGGCCGCGGTCAATCACTTCTGAACTCGGTGTGCCCGGATAACCGTCTGCAGCATGGATGCCGCCGCGCACACAACCGACCGCAAAGGCAATATTTCCTTGCAAGATTTCAGCCTGTCCACTCGGGGCCTCATAAAGTTGTTTCATTGATGTTGCCATGTACGAAATTCTCCTTATGCCGCAACTTGATTAAGCTGTAAACCGATTAGGCTTGCACCAGTTGGCACGTTGATCCCTTTGTAACGCAGGAATTCTTCGACGGAAAACAGGAAATCGATTAAGTACTCGCGTCCGGCAGCCTTGCCCAAATGTCCTACGCGGAAGATTTTGCCCGAAAGAACACCTAGCCCACCACCGATGGCGATATTACGTTCCTCCGCCAACCACTTGCTTAGTTCTGCTACTTCAAATTCTGGCCTTGCCTTAACAGCCGTGACGACCGTTGAAGCATATTCTTCAGGGACAAACATCTCAAATCCTAGGTTTTCAAGTCCTTTGCGTACAACCCGACTGGCTCGTTGATATTTGGTGAAATGCTTCTGAAGTCCACCTTTTACAATTCTTCTCATGCTTGTGAGCACCGCTAGCACGTTGCTCGAGGGAAGCGTTACCGGAGAAGGATGCCAGGAGCCCCATTCTATAACATATTTCCGCCAGGTCTTGAGATTAAGATACCAGCCATGATTCTTTTCAGGCTGGCTGTCGAGCAATTCCCAGGCGCGCGGGCTGACGCTAATAAAGCCGATACCAGGAACTGCCTCGAGGCATTTATTTGTGGCTGTTACACATATATCGATCCCCCAATCATCCACGTACAATTCCGTACTTCCTAGGGATGAAACTGTGTCTACAATGATTACTTTGCCTGCTTCGCGTACCACCTGAGCCAGTTCGCGAAGTGGATTTAAAACGGTCGTGCCGGTTTCATGATGCACCAGAGCAACAACTTGCACATCAGGATTATCTTGCAGCAGTTTACGTAATCTCTCGGGTTCCAACGGCTTCCCTAGTGCTGCCGTGAAAGGTATAACGTTAGCTCCATACCCACAAGCGATTTCATTTAATCGCTCTCCAAAGAAACCGTTCGACCCGATAATCACTTTTTGACCAGTTTCTACCAGGCTGCCAATTGCCATGTCGAGCAAAGCCGAGGCAGGACCAGGCACGATGAATAGGTCATTCCGCGTGTTATAGAATTTTCTGAGGAGCATCAAAGTTTCATTGTATATTTCCATCCAATCAGGCCCGTAATGGCGGATCACGGGGGTTGCCATGGCTTCAAGAACTTCTTCGTCCACATCGCCGGGACCTGGAGTGAAAAGTTTGAAATGTTGGGTCATGAGTTGCTTCCTTTTTTACCGCTTGTACCGGAATCCCGCTTGCTATCAGCGGGGCAGCCTCCATGCAGTTTACGTGGAAGCTGCGGCACTTGTTGCATAAATTGCTAAACTTTTCCGAAGAAATTTCGAGTACATATCAAATTTCCGGTCTAATAATTTATGCGGCACTCTGTAAATTCTAACCGACGTTGAATAAATGTATAGTGTATTTTGTCCATGCTATATTGTGCTCCAAAATGAAGCCACAGGAACGCGGACTTTAGTCCGCAGACTGAAGTCTGCGCTCCGTTCCCGCGGCATTCGAATATAATTGAATAAATGGCAACCTGGATCGCCCACCTCCGTATCGCTGAAAACTTGCTCGACCTTATCCCGAATCTCAATGCGGCACAGTTTGCTATTGGAAATATTGCACCCGATTCGGGCATCCCGGATGAGAAATGGGAGAAATTCGACCCTCCGCCGCAAGTCACTCACTTCAAACGCTCTGCTAGCGTTCATAAGGATATCGCCGATCTTGATTTTTACAGGAAATATCTGGCGAATGTCGCTCCCCAAGATACGGCGCGCTTCTCATTCCGTCTCGGTTATTTCTTTCACCTGATCACCGATAATCTTTGGACGGTCAAAGTCGGCAAGCCAACACAGGACCGATATCCCGATCAGTTTGCGTCGGATAAAAATTTTATTTGGGAAGTCAAAAAGGATTGGTACGGATTAGACCAAATTTATGTGCGGTCTCATCCCAATTGCCTCTTTTGGCGCGTCTTTCTGAACGCCCAGCCCTTCGACGATGCGCCCTGGCCTGACCGCTCCCTGACACTGGCCCGTCAGCCTGTCCTGGACGACAGTCCAGGGGGACAAGTGCAGGACAGGCAGGGCGGGTCTGAATCCGCTGATCTGGATTTTCTTCCCCTTCAGGCACTGTCCCGCCAACTGGCACATATAAAATCTTTTTACCAACGTCACGATACAGAGATCGATGAAATGTGTGCGCGCCCGTTTGTTTATCTGTCTGCGACCGAAATGGACTCTTTCGTGCTTGAGGCAACAGACCAACTAAAAAAAATCTATAAAGCTCTTTGGCCGAATCCGCCTGCATTGGATGGCTATTATTCTGCTTTAGAACTTATTATGAAATTCTGAGGGTGTGCAAGTCGCAACCGACTAGCTTTAATCGTATTGACTGATAGAGATTGTCTATCTCAAATACTCCGTGTGCCGTCCACGGTGCAGGATTTATCACCGCGGACGGCGTGAGCGAGAATAATCTATGCCTCAAATCATTCCAACTGCTGAACCTTTTCTTCTCCCCGGTAACAAAACCGGTTGTCTCCTCATTCATGGATTTACTGGCACACCGAAAGAAATGCGCTGGATGGGGGAGTATCTTAACCGTGAACATGGCTTCACATGCCTCGGTGTCCGTCTTGCTGGACATGCCACGCGTCCCAAAGATATGATCCGCTCGCGCTGGACCGACTGGACTGCTTCCGTTGAAGATGGTTATCATCTGCTGCGCGGTATGTCAGATCGAATCTACCTCATTGGGCTATCAATGGGCGGAGCTCTATCCCTGCTTATGTCCACGCGGCTCGATGCCCGTCCTGAGGGTGCAGACCGAAGGATCAAGGGCGTGGTTGTCATGTCTACACCATATGAAATGCCCGAGGAACATCCCGCGTGGCAAATGCGGTTGTATAGTTATTTCAAAGCCTACGCTCCTAAAAGCAAAGAGGAACCCGGAAGCAGCTGGTTTGACAAAGCAGCCTACGCCGACCACATTTCATATCCTCTAAATCCTGTCCGTTCTGCTGTTGAATTGAAAACCCTGCTCGGCAAAATGCGCGCAGTTTTGCCCAAGGTGCGTGTGCCTGTCCTGATGATCCATTCCAAAGATGACCATTATGTGCTGCCCGAAAATTTGGAACGCATTTATGCTGACCTCGGTGCATCAGATAAGACAAAACTATATATAACGGGATCAGGTCATGTTGTCTCGCGTGATGCGGCTCGTGAGTCCATATTCAAAGTTGCGGCAGAATTTATCTTGAGGATTGAGCAACACGAAATCCGTAACCTTGAGCCTCTGGAGGGATCGTGAATCCCTCGCTTATCCTGATTAGTGCTGCTCTCCTTACGTGGGGGGTTGGCGAGGGAATGTTCCTGATTTTTGTGCCTTTGTATCTTGAAGAGCTGGGTGCAAATCCATTGATGATTGGCTCGATCTTTGGCGTGTTTGGTTTTATGATGATGATCTCGCATATTCCTGCTGGTTATTTATCTGACCGGATCGGTCGCAGGCCCTTGTTGGTGACTGCATGGGTAACAGGTGCTGTCGCTGCATGGATGATGGCTTTGGCTCCCTCACTCTGGCTTTTCGTTGCTGGATATTTGCTGTACGGATTTACTGCGTTCGTTTCCTCTCCTTTATTTAGCTATGTGACTGCGGCGCGCGGCCACTTTTCCACCGGGCGCGCGATGACATTAACCTCCGCGATGTTCAACGCTGGTGTAGTGGTTGGGCCATTCATCGGCGGTTGGATAGGGGACCGGTCTGGTTTGAGGATTACTTTTCTGATCGCAGCCTGCATCTTGCTTGTTTCAGTTGCTCTAATCCTTTTCCTTAAGCCTCAACCGCGCGATGAACATGATGACAAGCAGAGCAGTCGTGATAATCTCTTGCGAAATAAGAAGTTTGTTACATTCTTAGTTATTGCATTCATCGGCACTTTTGTGATGTATTTGCCGCAACCGCTCACACCGAACTATTTGCAGAATGAACGCGGCATTACATTCACGCAGATGGGTTGGATTGGTTCGGTGGGTGGGCTTGGCAATGTAGCTTTCAACCTCGTTCTCGGCAATTTCAATCCGCGCCTCGGATTCATTTTGGGTCAGGGTTTTGTGAGCCTTGCCGCGCTTACATTTTGGTGGGGCAATATTCCCTTCTGGTACGCACTCGGTTATTTTATGTTTGGCGGTTATCGCGCGGCACGCTTGATGATTTTCGCACAGGTGCGCCCGTTTATTCATCAGGCGCAGATGGGGCTGGCTTATGGTCTTACGGAAACAGTCAATTCCCTAGCAGTAATCCTTTCGCCTTTGCTTGCAGGTTATCTTTATGAGCAGGGCCCCGCGCTGATCTACCCGCTATCGTTTGGTTTAATCTTATTGGCGATATTTGTCTCCGTGATTTTGATTCCTCAACCAGCTCAACCAGAACACGTACCACTGATAACTGCGAAGTCCCCGAAGGGGGATCACTGATGACTGCTCACTCCTCATTAGATAACTGGAACTTGCTATGCTTGAAATTGTGACTTTTACCCTCGGCCCTGCACAAACGAACGCCTATCTCATCGCGGACTCTGATTCGAGCGATGCGGCTGTCATCGATCCTTCCTGGGACGGTGATTTGATCCTGTCCGAAGCGCAGAAGCGCGGCTGGCGCATTGCTCACCTATGGTACACGCACGCGCACTTCGACCACATCGGCGGCGCGGCAGCCATCGCGGACGCGTTGAACCCTTTACCGCTCGTCGCTTTGCATCCTGATGACCATGTGTTGTGGCGCGCAGGTGGCGGTGGTGCATACTTTGGCCTTGACATTGATCCCGGCCCTGAGCCGACAATAGATTTATATCACGGGCAGATTTTGCGCTTGGGAAATATACAATTTGAAGTGCGATATACGCCAGGGCATACAAAGGGTCATTGTGTATTTTATGTCGCTGACCTTCGCGCTGAGCGGAGAGAAACCGGTGTTCGCCCGGTTGAACGAAGTCGAAGCGCGGGCATCTGCTTCTGTGGCGATTTGATTTTCCAAAACAGTGTTGGTCGCACTGATTTTCCCGGCGGCGATTGGGATACATTGGTCAACAGCATCAAGACGCAAATCTTCACGCTTCCTGATGAAACACGCTTGCTTTCAGGTCACGGCCCTGAGACGACGGTAGGGCAAGAAAAGCAGTTCAATCCCTTTGTGGGTGGCATATCCTAAGACAAACTCGAGATACTAATGACAACTGATGTAATAATCAACAAACGCTTCGCTGCATTAAGTTACCGAAATTTTAAGCTGCTATGGTCAGGGTTGATTGTCTCAAATATGGGCACATGGATGCAAAATGTAGCCAATGGCTGGCTTGTTTTGCAGTTGACAAACTCTCCTCTTTGGTTGGGCTTGCTTGGATTAAGTTTTGCACTACCAATGATTCTTTTGCCGCCATTTGCAGGCGCCATAGTGGATCGTGTACATCGTGTCAAGTTATTGTTCTTTACCCAGTCCATGCAGATGTTGACTGCCTTTGTACTAGCAGGACTCACCTGGGCAGGGAAGATTCAAGTCTGGCATATCCTGGCTGGGTCATTGATTGGTGCTGCTCTGTTGGCGTTCGACAATCCGGCACGGCAAGCGCTTATACCTGATCTAGTCCAATCGCGTGATTTGCTGAATGCCCTCTCACTCAATTCAGCGACTTATACAGGTGCGGCGCTAGTCGGCCCTGCTTTAGCTGGTTTGATGTTGGAACCCTTGGGAGCAGGGATGTTGTTCTTTCTAAATGGCGTCAGTTATCTGGCAGTGATATTTGCTTTGGGTGCAATGCACGACGTCCGCACACATAGCGGTAGTGAGAAAGGTTCCTTGCGATCCTCATTTTGGAATGGGTTGGCATATGCCTGGAAAAATCGCTTGATTCTTGCATTGCTGGCGCTATCTGCGCTAAGTGCAATTTTCGGACGTTCCTATCAAAGTCTGCTTCCAGCTTTTGGTCGCGATATCTGGCATGCTGGGCCTCAAGGATATGGATTGCTGTTATCGGCTGCTGGGGCAGGAGCACTGATTGGCGCTTTCGGTCTGGCGTCCATCAAAGGACTTGATCATCAGGGTGCAGTCATGCTTGGCAGTGGCTTCATATTCAGCCTCTCATTAATTGCATTTTCACTGAGTCCATATTTTATTTTGGGAATCCTTTTGTTGGTGATCACGGGGGTGACCTCAACTGTCTTTTCGACGATCATCGCCACCTTTATTCAGCTATCCGTGCCCAACGAAATGCGTGGACGCGTGATGAGCTTGTATACTGTCACGTTAATAGGTCTTCCATCGCTAGGCGCTATGGGAAGCGGCGCCGTCGCTGAATGGTTGGGTGGTCTGGAAGGAGCCCCGCATGCGGTGTTACTTGGTGCGGTGGTTTTGGCAATCATCCTGGTCTTAGTATTGCCAATTTTTTGGCGACGCGATTTGCCAGAAAGATAAAATAATGGTGAGCTTATGATCAGGACGGCCAAAGCATTGGAGCTAAAATGATAACTATTGCCGCTGCCAGTAGAGTGAGCGGCGTCCCCACACGCAGAAAATCCGAGAATTTGTAGCTTCCAGGTCCGTAGATCAGCAGATTGCCATGATGTCCGATAGGAGTGAAGAAGGATGTCACCGAGGCCATCGCTACCGTGATCACATAGGGTTCTGGAGAGAGGTTCATATTGCGTGCTAGGGCAATTGCAACCGGGGCGAGTAAAGCAGTTGTTGCAGAGTCGGACATGACCTGGGTGATAATACCTGCAGTAACAAAGAGCATCAACAAGATCCAGTGGATATCCCAGTTCATTACCAGCTGTTGGAGCCATTCGGCCAAGTGATCGGCCGTGCCTGTCTTTTGCATTGCCAATCCAAGAGGGATTGCCCCTGCAATGAATATGTAAATACGTGTGTCAATGGATTGGTAGGCCTGACGCAAAGTGATGCAGCCACTCAGAATCATGGTCAACGCACCAGCCAGCAATGCAATTTCAATGGAAAGCAGGTTGAATGTCGTTGCCAGAATTGAAAGAAGCATGATTGCACCTGCCAAAGGCGCCTTTTGCAGAGGTTTC